>Ga0196905_1000131_pt1 | contig 28508 bp, 35 predicted proteins | sample CB_VirMetaG_3_FD_169098 | JGI IMG/M metagenome (GOLD analysis project Ga0196905, IMG submission 169098) | Freshwater to marine saline gradient viral communities from Chesapeake Bay - CB_1508_1S Viral MetaG (v3) (version 3) | ecosystem: Environmental > Aquatic > Marine > Coastal | place: USA... | reverse complement strand
AATAAAACCAAAGAACACATCCGAATTAAACTTTCTCTTCGGCTGTTAATGCGACCGCAGGGAGCATACACTCCACACCTTTCTTTTTTTCCTCCCAGCACCTCTTGCGAGCATAGCGAGCTTGATGTCATCCGCGATTTTCACCCCAAATAGGCATTTTTAAAGGCAGTTAGGGGTGCCGCCCTGGCGTTAAGCCGTGTTCATTACATCTAAAATTGGTGATATAGATGTAATTTGTATAGCTATGCCCGTATCTCCCCAGGATTATGCGCTGTGGGCAGCTGCAACTGGTAATAAATATCCCTCTACTCCGCAAGAAAAGGCGCGTTTAGCTCCTGAGGTGTACGATTTTAACCGTGGATTTGGTAAATTCCAGGGTTTCAATAGCTTTGAAGGTTTCCAAGGAGATATTGTTTACGATCAACCACAATCTGTTCGTCATTATGGTGATAATTCACTCCTTCAATCGCCAATTACACCCGATAACAACATTCCGAAAGTAGCTGGGCAGCTGAATAACACCCTGACTGGGCAGCATTACACCAGGCACTACGCTGATGACGCCATGGAGACAGGCTATGGCGGAGTTGAACAGCCAACATCGCTCCTACAAAAAGCTGCATTAGGAGCATTAGCAGTAGGTGGTGTTGCTGCTGGCGCCTACGGACTGCAAAAAGCAACCGGTAGGGATTTAGGGGTAGGCAAAGTCGGTGGAATGGTGCGTGATCTGGGGCGTCGCGCTAAATCTGGCTTGAAATCCGCCCTTGGTTTAGCAGATGAGGCAGCTGGCCCCCAATTTGTTACCCGTCAAGCGGTTGATGAGACCCTTGCTACTGCACAACACGGTATTTCGGCAATTGATGACGTAGCACCGGGCATTGTTCGGGAGCAAAACGTTGTTCCTGTGGGTGTTCGCGCTCAACAGCAGGTTAAATCCAGGATTCCCGACCCCTGGGGTGAATCTGCTCTTGGTCAAGCCGGTCAAACGATGTCAGCACCTGCAATGCAGAGTGTTGTTCCTTCGCAGAGCAGTGCTGCTGGTCTTGATCCTGATATTGCAGAGCGTGTTGCTGAATTTACGCAGAAGATCGGGTATAGCACTCCAATTACACAGGCACCTTCTGCATTACCTGGTGTTGCTCCCACTGAGACTTCTGTTATTGGTCGGTTCCCCGGTCCAGAAGGTTCATCTGCTGCTGGTGTAACTTTTACTCCAGTGCAAGGTTCTATTGAAGGACGCCCTGCTCGCTACACCGTTCTGCCTCGCGGAACTGTTGAGGAAGGTGCTCAAGAAGCTGCAGAACTCACCGGTCTTCTTAGCCCGCAACGTCCTATTCCAACCGGAGCACTTGCTGGTACGCAACGCGCATTTTCTGCTGATCCACGTGTTGCTACTGCACAGAAGCAAGCAGAAGCAATCTTCCAGGCAACTGGTGATCCCAGTGTAATTCGCGGGGCTTATGGTGAATCCCTGTCAATGCCAACCCGCGTTGTTCTTCCTTCTGGCGAAAGTGTCCCCACGGGTTCTTTATATGAAGCATTTGGCCAGACAGTAAATCCGCAGACTGGTATTCCTGTTGTTCAATCTCGAGCCGAATCTCTGCAAGCTGCACTCAATATGCAAAGTGCAATGAAAGCACGTGCTCTTGAACAGTTAGGCGTTCCTTCTACTTATCAACCTTCCCAAGCACAACTCCAACAGTTAGATCCGCGTACTAAGCGTTTACTTACTCAAACTGCTGGTGCAAGTGAAGCAGCACGTAATCGTTTACAACAAGCAGAAGCTTCTCAACTTCTCTACAAGTTAAAGCCTGAAATCACTGAAGGTATTCGTGAGGTTCCTGTCATTAGTGAACTTACCGGTGAAGTTGTTGGCTCTCGTGTTGTTCCTGAAGTGCAAGGCATTCCAACCAGTGAGTACTACCAAATGCGTGCTCGTGGTGGTGCAGGTCGTCAAGAAACTGGTGGCATTGGTCGTCGCCGTGAAGTTATTGAAGGAATGGAAGGCCGGACCTTTGGACTTGGTACTGGTTCTTTAGAAGACGTTACTCCTGTTCTTTATAAAGGCGTTGATGATTTGACCGGTCAAACAACAGTGTTCCGTCCAGAAGATGTTAGCCCAATGCAGATTGCTACTGGCGCTGTTACTCCTATTCGTGGAACTGCAGTTGAACCTCAACGCATCATGGGACGTGAAGGCCGCACCTTTAAAGGCGTAGCAGCAAATGTAATTGATTCTGCTTCCTTTGATCCTGCGATGCTTTCGCAAATTGCAGAAGCAACGCCTGAACGTATTGATCCTTCTTCGGGTCTTGCTTATAGCCAGCAAGCAATGGGCGGTGAGAAGGCTGCACAACGCCGCCGTCAGATTGAAGCGCTGCGTCAGAGCGGTCAACGAGTTAGGGGTCGTATGGGTACCGAGCTTCCTGCCAGCATTGTGCGTGGTGGTGCAATTAGTGAGGCTGGCGTTGATCCTGCTCTTGGCACCCGGTTCTCTCGTCGTGGACCCATTCCTGAAGGAAGTGCACGGGCTCAACAGGTTGAGTTAATGCGTCAACGTGATGAGTTAGTTCGTAAAGCTCTGCGTGGTGAGTTGTGACATTTAGAATAATTCTTATTAGGGAGTAATTATGACAACCCTAGAACCAATCCTGGCTGTACTGATTGGCGCTGGCTTAATTGCTGGCGTCGGTTGGTTATCTCAGTTTCTTGCTGCCCGTAACTTAGTTAAGTACGGTCCTATTCTTTCACGGGTTTACGATGTGCTTGATCCTCTCCTGGAGCGCAATATACGTTCGTGGAGCGGTTCTGATGTCGAGTTTGCAGTAGAGCTTGCAATTGAATCTGTAGCTGACGGTCACCTGAGCGCTGTTGAACTGAAAGAGTTAACTCTTGAAATCACTAAGCGTTGGCTGCCTCAAGTAGCTGCAGATAAAGTTCGCAAGTATGAAACAATGGCTGACCGTCCTAAAACGATGATTGCCGCTGATCTTCTAACAGACGTGATCTCTGGTCAAGCAAGCAAAGAAGAAACAATTGCTAAGGTTAAATCTCTTCTTCAGTAATGGCTAAAAGTAAAGGAAACTGGATTCAAGGCGCCATTAAAAAACCCGGCGCCTTTTCTGCTCAGGCAGAGAAAGCAGGCATGAGCACTGATGAGTTTGCAGAAGCTGTTACTAAAGATCCAGATAAGTACAGTGAGAAAACTGTTAAGCGTGCTCAACTAGCAAAGACTCTTGCTGGTCTGCGTAAAAAGAAAAAGAAAGGTAACTGATGGCATTCAAGACTGAGATTCCATTTTTACTTCGTGCAGGTAAGCGTGAAGCTGGCAGTACGCTGGGTCCGTTTGTAGACCAGCAGCTTAGTGCATCGGAATTTCGGGATAAGTTTGTTGCCAATCTGAAAGATACTAACCCTATTTTTCCAGTTAAGAAATACGGAAACTTTCAAGAAGATCTTGATTTAACGCGTGATTCAGCAAGTGGACAGATTATTCCAAAAACTGGAAAGGATCCTTTTGCAGTTAGCGGTCGTGACTATCTAAATAGCTTCTTAGAAAATTACGATAAGAGCACAGTTGTTCCAGTGGAAGAACGTGTTAATCCTCAAGGTCTTAGTGCTTTTGCTGCTAAACCTGCTCAATCCCCACAGAAATTTCCTGGTTCAGAAGGAACTGCAATCTCATGATCGGTCAAGCCCTACGTTTAGCAGGTCAACGTCTGCTTCCTATTGTTGCACCGTCTGGAGGCAAAGCTCTTGCACGAGAAGCAATTAAAACAGGTGCAATGAATGCTGCACTGGAGCAAGGTTTATCTTTAGCTCTAACCGGACGGCCCGCACCGCTTGGTGAAACACTTGTCCGCTCTGCAGGCATTGGTGCTTTGAGTGGACCCATTGAGCGCGGGGTTCTTGCTGGAGTTAAAAGTTTGTATCCAGGAGTCAGCCAGATGCAAGGACAACTTGCTGGGCGCTTAGGGCAAATGGGATTGAAAGAAGGTGCTGCTACGCGGTTAGCAGGATTAGCAGCTGGCGCAGGTAAGCTTGGTCTTGGTATTGCTGGTGGCGCTGCTGTTGTTGATCCTTTATCGCAAGCTGTTACCCGCAGCATTATTCCTGAAGGAAGTGGACAACAAAGTGTTTATGGCGACATCCCTGGAGGGATTCCAATTCAACAACCTGTTGCTCCTGTTGTTCAAACTGATCAAACAGGAATGGATCCTGCAGCCTTGGAGCATCAACGTCGTTTAGAATTGATTTACGCCAGGAACTATAAGTTCCCCAGTTACATTCATCACATCTCAAGTAACCAGGGATCAAGCGATCCCCTTGAGAGGGCACAGCGAATGCTGAATGTTCCAACCGTAAATTACTTCTAATGAGATTTGCAAATATTCCAAACTATCTTTCTAATAGTGCTGCAGCTGTTGGTAAATTCGGAAAAGAGTTTGGTACTTATCTAGGTGAAGGTCTGAATATTGGTAGGACAGCTACTGGACCGCGTGCTGTTTATGGTGGCATCAAAGAAGCTGTAGGTTATGCAAAGCAAGGTAACTTACCGCTTGCTGCAGCTACTGGTGCTCTTGATGTTCTAACAGATGCCAGCCGTGGTACCTACTGGTTCTTGAACCACACCCTTGCTGTTGGTAGAAATATTGGCCGTGCAGCTGGCGAGAAGATGGGACTCGATCCTGTTACTACAGATCTTTTAGGACGTAGTACTCCCTTTGCTATTGCTGCACTTGGAGGTGCTGTTGGCAATCCGCTTCAAGGTGCGCGTCCTGCTGGATTTAAAAGTATCCTTCCCGTTTCAAAAGAAGAAGATCCTACAGGGCGAACTTCTGCAAACCCCATGGCGGAATCTGTTCTACGTTATTTTACGGGTCGCAGAGGAGATCCGCTTCCTTATTCAACATTTAAAGAAGAGCGTCCTGAGATTGCGTATCCTACTTATAGTAACTACTTGCGCTATAAACATTTGAAACCAGATGGTTTAGGAAAGATTGATCCACAAACCCAATCTTTTGTTGGACCCCTTGGTATTATTCGCGGAACTGCAAAAGGTTTAAATGAACCTGAGATTCAGTACTTTGGTTTTCCTGTTACAGCATCAACTGCAATTGGCACTGCAACTGCATTAGGTACCACTGGTGCTTTCTATAAAGCATTACCTGAAGCTGCTAAAGAAGCTCGTACTTTCCTGGGGACAACAGCTCCAATGCAACGTGCAGCTGCTGAAGTAGCGCAAGAAGCAGCTGTTGCAAAAGCAGGACAAAAGCTTGGCAAGGTAAGCCCCAGTGCTGTTGATGATTTACAAGATCTTGTAAAACAGCTTCGTAAGCCTGAAGTCATTAAGACTCCAGGACTTGCTACTTCTGCAGGTATTGTTGCTGCTGGTTTAGGTGCAGGTTACTTAGCAAAGAAAGTTAGCCAGGCCGCTTTTAACAAAAGAGCAGAGCAACAGTTAAAAGAGCAACAACCAGTAGAATACTTAAAGCATAAGCACGGCTCATTTGCCGCTGCTAGTGAAGCACTAGGACAACCTGGGGTTCGCAGCTGGCAAGAACTTACTCCTTACGTTAATCAGTAATGGCAAGCAACTGGGATACTAATAGTTACGACTGGACAAAAAATGCTGCCAACACCTGGGGTGGTGGTTCCGCGCCATCTTTTAATTGGGGTTCAGTACCTTCTTCTAATTTCTCATCGAACTTCTCTGTTGATTGGGGAAATAAATTTGATCTTCCAGGGTTGTCTGGAACAGGTGGACTAGCTACGCCTCAGCCACCTATTCAAATTGGCAGAGGGTTTTCAGGAAGTACTCCAAGTTATGAAGCAAAACGTAGTACTGATTGGAGCACTCTTGGAAAAGAAGCTTTAAATTTAGCAAAGAACTGGTCTTCTCTTTCAGGATCAGGAAAACGCCAAGGTGTTACTGGTTATGCAGGAGAAGGTGGAACTGAGCGTCAACTATCGCCAAGTTTGAGATTACTAGAAGGCGGTCGTCGTGTTACTCAAACTCAGGAACAACGTGGTAACGCAAGTGGAATTGGTGGAGCAATAGGAACAATTGCAGGTATTGGAGCATCCTTTATTCCCGGCGTTGGTGCAGGTATTGTGCCGTTCTTACCTACGATAGGCGGAACTGTTGGCAGTGGCATTGGTAGTCTCTTTGGTTAGGCTTAGTACTTCTAAAATAATTAGTAAGAAGAATTTTAATTAGATGGCTTTACCTTTAATGCCGATTCTCGCAGGAGTTGGTGCTTTAACTGGCGGCATTCAAGGATACCGCCAAAGTGGTGGTGATCTGGGTGCAACTACTTTAGGCGCTTTGACAGGTGGCACTTTAACTAGTGGAATTGGTAGCTTAGGTCGTCGTTTTGCTGGAGCTGCTTTAGGTAAAACAGCGTTAGGAAAGATGGTACCCCAGCTCATGAAAGCTGGAGATCCTCTTGGTGCTGTGCTTGCTGCTGCTCCAGCTGCTGCAGGTATTGGCGCTGCCGGCTTAGTTGGTTTACCCGCAGCTGCTGCTTTAGCTGGACCTCTCGGTGGCAGTACTTCTCGTCTTGCAGGCCAAGCTGCACAAGCAGGTGCTCAAGCGCTTGGCGTAGGTTCACAAGTTACTGGTGTTGGGCAAACTCAACTCCCTGGCACTCCTGGTTATGGCGCTGATCAGCTGACCCCTGGCCAACTGTCTCAGTATGGTCCCCAGAACCTTGGACAAACTTTTGATCCCACTGACTACCAAATGACGCAACTTGCTTTAGAAGATGAGCAGTTCCGTCGCAATCTCCGCAATACTCTGCAAGCACTTCCCTATCAAGAAGCGTATCAACAACGTTCTAAGGAAGCAGATCTTCTGCGTGGTGCCAAGGCTACTCAATTAGCTACTGCTTTAGCTACGGATGCTGCAATGCGTCGTCAAGGTCAACTTGGTGCGCAAGCAATGGGTGAAGGGCTTATGCGGAACGTTGGTCAAGCTGGCGCAACTCAGTATCGCTACTTCTGATAGGAGGTAGTCCTGATGCCTACCTTTGATTCTATCTATCAACCCGCCAATTATTTTGGCAACAAAGCATATACCTTTACTCCCAGTAAAGATACTTCTGACTGGTTTAGTAAGTTTGGTTTAACACAACCCAAGAAGTCTTCTACTGACTATTCTGAAGTTCCTGGTTTTACAGTTGGTGAAACGGGTGGAGCTAAGGATTATTCCAGCTGGATTAATCAGTTAAGTAAAGAACAAACTAAACAACAGCTTCTTCAAAGCGCTCTTGGCCTGGGGACTGGTGTAATCGGCGGTGCATTGACAATGCCCTTTGTCACTGCCTTACGCCAGAAAGACTATCAGCTTGGTTTACAAGCAATGAAGGAAAAAGAGATGAGTCCTTCTGAAGTTGCAAAGCGCGGTGCTCTTTTACAACAACAAATGAGCAGTGAATTAGGAGCTAAGGCAGATTATCTTAGGGCATTATCAGGAGCTAGACTAGCAGCTGGCCAAGCCTTGCGCTGGAATTAATCATGGCAACACGCGAAGAAGCTTACGAAAAAGCTCTACAAGTTAAGATCAGTCAGGTAGGAGATGTTGATATTGTTTCATCTCCAGAAACATCTGGAGCTGTAGAGGCTCTGATTGCTCTACAACAGAACAGAGATAACCTGTTAGCTCGTGAAGATGAGAGAACCCATGAGCTTAACTTAGGGGTTTTACAAGGCCAGACACAAACAACAATTGCAGACTTCAACCTGCAAGGTGTTAGGAGCCAGTCAGAAGCAACTCGATTTGCTGCTGCTGAAGCTGCTAATGCCAATAAGTTTGCTGCTTCTGAGGCTGCTAATGCTGCGAAATTTGGTGCAAGCCAAGCAGCAGAGGCAACTAAGTTTTCTGCTACAGAAGGTGCACGCGGTCAGATTGAAAGTCAGCGTGTTGCTTCTGAAAGTCAGGAACGTCAGGTTGGCCTAAAAGGTGTACAAGATCGACTCTTAGCTGTTGAGCAAGGTTCTCAAGAACGTCTGAATATTGAAACCACTGGTCGTCAGCAACGCGAAACGCAAGCTCAACTTCTGGGTAGCCAAGAACGTCAGATTGGTTTAACGGGTGAGCAACAACGTTTGCTTGCACAAGAGCAAGGTCGTCAACAACGTGAGACGGACTTGCAACAAGAACAGTTTAGGCGCTATAAAGAAGCTAAAGACGCCGCCCAGGCTGCTAGGGCTTTCCGTGCATGATTGATTGGCTTGACTCCTTAACACCTAACGAAAAAGAAGCATTCCTCACATTCTGTAAAAAACATTCCTCTCCGATTCAGATGTACCTGTATGCCCGCTTCTTAGGGTTTACAGGTAACATTGTTGAATGTGATGAGTGGCAACAGAAAGAATTTAAAAAACGCAACCTCCAACAAATCCTGGAGATTGAAATCGACAACATGCGAGAAGACGTAGAAAAACTACGTCAAGCCATCGACATGGGGATGGTGAAGCAGGACAACGGCACAGCGCGTATTGCCATGCTACAGAAAGAGCTACGCGGTGCTATCAAGCAGATTCAGGATGAACGCTACCTTACCGATAAGCAAGGCTTGATCCTTGCTGGCGCAGACCGGGCACTGAGAGAAATTGTTTTGATCTTCCGTGATGATCCCATCGAAGGTCCGCTGCAAGATGCTGTAATGGCTGTGTGGACCAAGATTCTTGCAGAAGAATCCTGAGTGTAGGGGGTTAGGGTAAGGGGATGGCACTTACATCCCTCTATTCGGTTTATCGGCGCACTGCACGGGCAGGTGCCAAGCAACAAGTTGTTAAGAAAACTAGCAATATTGATATTGAGAAAGCAAGGACAGACTTTGCTTACTTCTGTGATGTTGTTGGTGATAAGCCGCCTGCAACACATCACAAAGAATGGCATAAGTATCTTTGCACTGGAGAAGACAGTGAATGTTTAATTGGTATTGGTGGCCCCAATATTGACATTTTAGCGCCGCGCGGTTCTGCAAAATCCACGGTGCTTGGTTTGTTTACAGCATGGGCTATTGGTATTCATGCACTGCACAAAAAACCACTGAAGATTCTTTACATTTCTTACACCGTTGATGTGGCACGTCCTAAGAGTGCAGCCATCAAACGGATCATTGAAGAGAGTAAAGCTTATATGGAAATCTTCCCAATGGTAAAGATTGCCAAAGGGATTAACTCTAATGAATACTGGAGTATTGATTGGAAGTTTGCAGGAATTAGATCGACTGGTGAAGAAGAATTTACAGTTTGTTGTGCAGGTTTGAAAGGTGCTGTGACCTCAAAACGTTCGCACTTATGTATTATTGACGACGCGATCAAGTCGGCGGACGACATTAAAAATAGGGATATTCGTATAGCCATGGAAGATAACTGGAACTCAGTTATTGTTCCTACTATGTTTGAAGGTGCACGTGCTATTTGCCTTGGTACGCGGTTCCGTCATGACGATATTCACAACAGTACATTTACTCCAGCAAATGACTGGGTACAGATTGTTCAATCAGCAATTACCGTTGATGAGAATGGAGATGAACAATCCTACTGGCCTGAGATGTGGTCATTGGAATACTTACAAGATCGTAAGCGCCAGGCTCCTATTAGTTTTAGTTTCCAATATCAAAATCAAATTGTACAAACAAATGAACTATCTATCTCACCTGACCTCCTAGTTAAAAGTAAAATTCCAACAGAGTTTGATACTCTTGGGGTTGGCGTTGATCTTTCTGCGGGCGTTAAAGAGCGTAATGACTACAGTGTATTTGTTCTTGGTGGGCGCGTTGGAAATAAAGTTTATATCATTGATTGCAAACGTATCCGTTTAATGGGTAACCTAGAAAAATTAGAAGCCCTCATGGAGATGATGTATGAGTGGGGGATTGTTCACAAAGAAGGAGACCAGTATTTCCCCACCGGATCTAATGTTGATATATGGTCAGAAGCTGTTGCTTATCAAGCATCTTTAGAAGCTGATTTCAAACGGATCTGTCAGCTAGAACAGGGTTTGTATAACTTGCTTTGGCATCCAGTGAAAGGATTCCGTGGCGACAAACTTGCACGGTTCCGAGGGATCATGGGGTTGTTCGAGCAGCGTCGCATCTTCTTTAACCGGTATCGCAAATTCAATGCACTCCATGACGAGATCATTAACTTTGGTGTAAGCTCTCATGATGACTGTGTTGACGCCCTAGTTTGGCTATGTAATGGTTTAATGTCTCGTGGAAAACTAGAGCTGGAATATTAAGGTTGAGTATTGTCGGAATTAAACTAATACTAGGTTTCGCATGAGCACCAGTTATTTCGTTGTTGAACTAGAGCAAGATGCTTACGGTTCAGCTATCATTCCTTTACCAGATGAGCTGTGTCACGACATGGCCCTTCAACCTGGTACTGAGTTTGACGTGGAAGTGGAGGATGATGTCATCACCCTTCGCCGCCTACAGACTGGCTACGAGATTGAAGACAACTAACTAAACAACCACTATGAGCACATCGAGTCAGTCCATATTAGAGGGGATGCTCAAAGCTGTTGTAAACCGTGAGTCCACGGGTACAGCAGACACAATGCTCATCAATGCCCACCTAAGCCAAATGAAAATGTTTGGTGTCAGGCAGGGCGTAGAGTTTTATCCTGAACAAGATAACTTTGGAACCCAACGTTTTGATTTCATTCAACAGGTTATCAAGTTCAACAGGCTTGATGCAAGGCTCGATTCTATTTGGGATCGTTTCTTAGCTTATGGTAAAGGTCTGTTCTATATCAGGCCTACAAAGAAGACATACCGGTTGTACTGGTTTGATAAAGATGCTTATCGTACTTACTATTCTCCAGATGGCGAGTTAGAGGAAGTCATCATTATTTATGCTTACAAGGTTAAATCCAGTCGCGGTTTTGGTGGTATCGGTCTTGTTACTGACAAACGTTATGTCCGTCTACGAATTACACCAGCAGAAATTCATGAACTTCATAGTGAGCAAGAACTAACTTTTGATTCTGTTGATAGCGGATTAAATCTTAATAGCAACAAAGTTCTTGAAAATAGCTTAGGTTTTATTCCTTGCGTTGAGGTTTTAAATAATCCTGACGCCTTTGGTACTGATGGAAGTGGAGAGTTTGAATGGTTAGCTAACCAAATCATTGCTCATGATGAGATGGTTAAAAACATCAGAGCAAACCTTTCATTCTTTGGTAATCCAACACTTCTCTCCTCTCGTCCTAAACATGACATTGTGGAGTCCTCTGGAGACGGTGCCGTTCAGCGTCCCAGCATTGCTAGTCAGTCTGGCTTCCAATCTGAGTTTTCGCTCTCCAGCTCTACTTTTAAGCAAGATCCTACAGAGCGTCAGCAAGCTGGATACATCGGACTCCCTGGTGGCGGCCTACGTGTACCCAGGGTGATTGCAAACCTGGAGCCAACTGATCGTGTTGGTTTCATTACGCCTAACGCTATTAGTACAGACCAATCACGGTACGTTGATCAGCTGCGTTCTGAAATCCGCTTAGCACTGGGCGGTATTGATGATCTCTCTATTACTAATGTAACTGCAACTGAGATCAAGTCTGCTTACGGTCGTGTTAGCGCTACAGCAAAGAAAAAGTGTTTACAGCTTTATACCTACGGTATTTGCCGTTGCTTTGAGCTGATGATTTACCAGGAAGAACAACTCTTCCGAAAGTCACTTGCAGTTGCATCTGGTTTAACATATCCAGTGTTACCTGAAAATGCTGATGATGTTGCAGTAGAAAAACACGAAAAAGCAAAAGCTAAGTATGAGAAAGGTCTTCAGAAAGCTCTTGATAAAGCTTTCGAAACCAAAGAGATTCCAGAAGGTGTTATTGGTTTAGCACCTGATGGTGATCGTTCCGTGCTTTGGCGCTGGATGGGTCCTGTCTATGAGGACACTCCACAAGATAAAGTGAACCAATCTATCTTTACTCGTAACCTACAAGAATTGGGTGTTGATAGTATTGAGGCACTTAAGTACTTGTTCCCCTCCAAAACTGATGATGAGGTAGCAGAAATGCTATCTGGTTATCCATTCCGGATGGTTGGTCAAGTACAACGAGCGTATTCAGCATTCCTTGATCTCATCAATCAAGAGATGCGGACACCTCACCCCCAGCGACCAGATCTCCCTCTGGCGGCTGATCCGCGTCTCGATTTGACGCCATTCCTTTATCGCACTCTCGAAAGTCTCCAGAAAGAGGTAACCTATGCAGGCAGATACCGCAGCGCCGATCCAATCGGCACCCCAACAATATTCGACCCCGCCGACCAGCTACGCGGCTCCGGTGGCACAACAGACGGCAGCGCAGGCTCCGGTAGCAACCAACAGTCAGTGGGTGGCGCCTTACCAAACGGCACAGGCCCCAGCCCCGCAGATGCAAGCGCAGATCTCAGCAGCCCCTTACGCCCCTATCCAGTCATACCCGCAAGCCCAACCTACAACGGAGAACCCGTACAAGGAGGCATTCAATCGGGTGGTATCACTCCTGAGTTCTCCAGTTCAATTCCCGTTCCAGGGTCAACAGTCCGAGCCGACTCAAGGAATCGACCCGGCCAGCTTCAGTTCCCAACAGAGCGTGGGGTACAGCAACAATTCGGCAGCCCCGATTTATCCGTCCAGCCAGGGTTACTCGCCCAACTCTTCCCAAACATCGCAGGAAATAACGACACAACAACTTCTGGCAAACGGAGTAAGCCCGGAAAGTCTTGAAGTTATTGATCACTTCGGTGCTGATGCGCCTGCTGTACTCAACAACTACGCTTGCACTGTTGAGGATGCTCTGATTGCTCGTTATGAACAGCTCGCTGAAGCAGTTAACTTGCTTCAGGAACTGTCTCAAGAGCACCAGGCCTATGAAGCTATCCTGACTAATCCTGATGTTCTTGCAGATTACACCTGTGAATTCTTTGGCCCTAATGGTCCTTATCCTGTTGAAGAAAAACAGGCAGAAGTCATGGCAATGCAACAGCAGCAAATGATGGCTGCTCAAGTTGCTCCTCAAATGGCAGCAGGTGGTTTTGAACGCCCCAACATGCCAGTTCCCCCCAGCCCTCAAATGGATGGGGATGCCTCCAGCTTCTGGAATAATTTCGGTAGCGTAGCTGAACGTGATCCTGCCAATGCCTGGCGCTATCTTTCGATGGCACAACAGAACCCCAGTGTGTTCCGCCAGAAACTTCTGGTGATGGAATGATCTTCTAAAACAATTTAGTTTAGAATAAGGGGTAGTGAGAACTGCCCCTTTTTTATTTAGTAATATGGCAATGCTTCCAGAATCTGCTCGTCGTGCAGCTGCTTATTTAGGTGGCGGCATTGCACGTGGCATTGAACAAAAAGGTGCACAAGTTGCACAAGCAGGTAAAAATATTATAAAAAATACAGCGCGTGAAGTTCCAATGGGAAGTGTTTCTGTAGGGACAGGAGGTCAAAAAGTAGCTTTTGCTGGATTGCAAAAAGATCCTATTGGTGGCAGAGTTGGACAGTTTTTAGAAAATGTTGGTGGGCAGATGCAACAATTTGGTAGTTCTGTTGGCACCGAAGGCGGAATGAAGAAACGTGATGTAGGGTTAGCGGCTGCAGGATTAGGAATGGGGGCTGCTTTTGTTGGCGGCATGGGCGCCAATGCTGGTGTTAATTCCTTAATGGGTTATTACGCAACAGATCAGAAATATCGTATGGCAGGCGATGTTGCTACTGTTGGTGGCAATGTTATGCCGTCTAATTTGCAGCTTGGTTACACCCAGCTAAATCAGTTTGGTTCCCCCCTTGGAATCATGAATGAGAGTAATTACGGAAACGTAAAGTCTGCTCAAATGAATCAGCGTTACCTTACTTCTGCAATAGGGCCGCAATTCAACGGTGGAAAAGAGGAGTGATGGCTAAGAAGAAAACAAAAGAACAAGAATTTTTAGCTGCATTCATTCAACCTGAATTACAAAATCCGGTTAATACTCTTCAGCCTCCTGACTACAATCCCTATGGCAGGCTTGGTCCGGTTCCCCCTAATGAGTACAGCTACTGGAATCGTGCTGGAAACTTAGCACAAGAAACATATTTTGATCCTGCTGATTAATGGATAAAGCAGCTACTTACGCATTACAAGGAGCTGCAGCTCTTGGTGGAATGGCTGGAGCAGTTGCTTTGCAACGTGGTGCTATTAGTCAGTATCAAAAGCGCGGCATGAAAGAAACTGGCAGTGCCTTTACACAGCCAGGATTTGATGCTGTTTTAAATCAATACGAAAAGCAAACAGGATTATCTCCAGAGGTTACAGGAAACTTTAGCCCTCGTGGAACAAGCTATTCACGTATTGGTCAAAATTCAATTTCACTGAATCTTGATAAAGCAAGTCAGTTTACCCTTGGCCATGAACTGGGTCACCAGGAAATCGAAGCTGGTGGTGGGCTGCCCCAGTGGATCCAAAGACATACTTATGGTGGCGTCAATCCCAACGTCATTGGTTTAGCCAATGTTGCTATTGGTGCAGTATCTCCATCAATGCGTCGTGCAACTTCTCTTGCACTGGGACTAAACTATCTTAATAACAGTGGACGGATCTTTACTGAGATTGAAGCCAGCCGTCGCGGTACACAAATGCTGAATGCGGCAGGTTATCCTGTTTCACCAATCCCTGGAACATTCCAAGCAGCAGGTTATGTAGCTGCTCCTGCTGTAACAGCACTAGCAGGACTTGGTGCTGGACGCTTTTTAAGGGCCTTTGCGTCTAATCTTGGTTAAAATTATTAACCTAGATGTATAAGTCCTGCTAGAATTTTATCAATGGGACAGAAGTTCCAGGTTTGCAGGGGCACCGGGAAACCGCTGGCCACTGCTCCAGGGATCTTCTTGATCCTGGTTTCAGCCAAATACTACGCTGAATTCCTAACATGTTTATCGATAGCTAACTCAGATCCTGATAGGTGTTTCCTTTTATGATTTGATAAATGGCTAGGTGATTGCAAGCAAACTGCTCTGCAATTTTCCGATAAGACAGACCTTCAGATTTTAATTTTTTAATTTCTGCAATGTCCTCTTTTGAAAATCTTCTCAAAGATTTTTTAGCCTTGCCTTTGCTAGCGTAACCATTTTTGGAATAACAACCTGCTTTTAAAGCTCTGTTGTAATTCTCTTTTTTTGTAACAACCTCAAGATTATCAAGAGAGTTATTTCTTTTGTTTCCATCTTTGTGGTCCACCTGAAGAGAATTTGATTTTGTCCCGTGCAGGGATAAGTCAAGATCCAAAAAAGTTACCGCCATTAATACATGTATGTGATAGCGTTTCTTTTTTCCATTTACCGAAACAGAAACACGATCATACATACTTGTAGAGCTGACAACTAGTTTTTCAAAATTTTCTTCAATTTTTTGATAAGGTTGTCCGGTTTCATTTAAGTAAAGGTTTTCAAATCCAGGGACTTGCTTGGGTTCCATGTTGTCTATTAACAACGTGATTCCCGAGTATAGCACCTTACCTGAGTACTCAACGTTGTCGCCTGGCTGGGTAACCAGTCAGTGAACACTGGGTGAATTCAGGGAAGCCCTAACGTAAAGCCGAGGGTAATCCTGAGCCAAGCCAACTAAGTTCGTAGTTGGAAGGTGCAGAGACTAGGCGGTAGATGACGCTTCATCTGTAATACGCCATTAGCGCCCAGCACCCTTAACAGGGTGAAGAGATAGTCCACCCCTTCAAGAAATTGGAGATCAGGAGAACGACTTTCCCAAGCTGTTGGGTGCGGAGCTGTACCGTCCCCATCCAGCTTATATCGTGGAAATGGCTTGCGAGCCTGTTGTAGTCCACGACTTTACAAAACAGCCGGGTCAAACCGTCCAGCTCGACCGCTATCGTTTCTGGGGTAACCCCGGTACAAAGACCAACCGTGAGCGTACCCAGGATCAAACCATTGGTACCGCTAACAGCCGGTCGATTGTTAAGGACAAAGTGCTGGTGTCTCTTCGTGAGTACACCGGTCCTGCTGACCCGAACAACGCTAACCTCCCGAGCACCTTCAAGATTGCTCGTGAGACTCTGATGACCGCTCAGCGTCTGCTGCTGGACACCGGGAACCTCAACATGTTCCACCAGTCCATCGGTTCGCTGACCCTCCTCGACGACTATCGCCGTTGGCGCGATCGTGTGTTCCTGGATGAGCTGTTCAAGTCTGAGTCCCGTGGTCAGTCTTCTGACACCCAGGGTGGTTACTACTATCCCAACGGTAAGGCCAAGACTGGCGCAACCACTCTGACTGCCTATAGCGCTACTGAGTATGCCTCTGAGCGTTATAAGTTCAACGTGAAGACCGACCTGCTTGAAGTGGTGAAGAGCCTCCGCAAGCGTAACGTCCCCGTCTTTGCTGATGGCTACTACCGTTGTATCGCTGATCCTACCTTTATGAAGGATCTGCGTGCTGATCAGGGCTTCCGTGAAGTGGCTCGTTACCCTGGCTTTGCTCCTGGTAACCCCATCATGAGCGGCATGAATCCTAACGCTGCTATCTATGGTGGCGGTCAGTACGGTCAAGCTCAATTCGTTGGTGGTGAGCCCACGATGCCTTCCGGCTTTGTGTTTGAAGGTGTGCGGTTCTTTGAGTCCACTAACTTCCCCTCCAAGACCATTACCGTTGACATTGGCGACGGTTCTGGTGCAATCTCTCACGACACTCCTCCTGCTCTGTTCTTCGGTCCTCAGGCCGTGGGCGTGGGCATCGGTGGTCCTAACGCTCAGGTGCTCATCAACAACAACGATGACTTCAGCCGCTTTATCATCCTGATTTGGCAGCTGTACGCTGGCTTTGCCAACCTGAACAAGGACTTCGTGACCACTGCGTTTACCATTGTTTGAGGAAGGAGGTAATTAAAAATGGCTACTTACAAGTCCAATGCTGGTGCTATTCTGCAGCCCGGCAATCAAATCAACCGTCTCTCTTCCTTTAACACTGAAGGTGTTTATGGTTGGCCTGGTGTCGAAGCTTTCGAGCTGATTGGCTATGCCAAAGTGACCAACCTGGCTGCTGACAAAGCCTCCTATAAGAGCTTTGATATCACCATCCCTTCTCCTGATCGTCGTCCTGATGATCGTGTGCGTGACAACCGCACTTCTATGGTGGTGAGCGCAAGTGCTGCGCGTCCCGCTTATATCTACGGCGCTTCTATTGCTATTGGCCAGGATATTCCTGCTGGTGGCGAACCGAGCTTCCCTGCCTCTCCTGTGACCGCTGATATTGGTGGTACCAGCACCGAGGGTCTGCTGCTTGGTCCTAACAATGGTGGCGCTCCTTTTGGTGTGCCTGCAACTCAAGCCAATGGTCTTGCTGCTGCTAGCTCCATCATCTCAGCAACCAGCTCCCTGTTTGCTCAGGGTCTGACCGACACCACTGTTGCTGACCTGCCTTTCTGGACGACTGTTACCACTGCCGGTATCGACGACCAGGATGCTGCAAACTCCATGTTCTACAAGGTGACCGCTGACACCACCTTTAAGGTGTTCAACGTCAACGGCGTGACCTCTACGACTGTGGATGGCGACGGTGTGTTCATCAGCCAAGCTGATTACGATGCTGGTCGCGCTGGTTACATTCTGTGCCGCGTGAACTACCTGCGTCCTGCTGCTGGCGTGAGCTGGGAAGATATCAATGAGTTCATTGATTTTGCTTCTCAGGTTGGCGGCACTGATAGCTGATCTTAGTTGATTAGCTGAGTTGAGGTTGGTATTGTATTGGTAGCTGTTATTCCTTGAATGCTCTACCAATACAAGCCAACTGGTCAACTTGTTGAGATGATCTCTCACCATGGGGACGGGATCATGATGTGCATTGATTCACAAGATGAAGTCATGTACATTGATCGTGAAGATCTCGTTCCCCATATCAATGCTACTAATGAGCGGGATCTGACCGAGCAACGCCTAACTGAAAAGTTGAAAGAAGAAGGCGTTAATCCTCCGACTCCCACAAATAAAGAAACCTTCCCTATTGATACTCGCATTAACATCAATACTGCGAGCGCACGACAGATTGCTGACCATTTACCTGGAGTAGGATTGAAAACAGCAAGGGATATTAAGGATTTACAAACCTCAATGCCTGCTGAAAAGTTTGTCCGTTTAGATCAACTTAAAGCTATTAAGCGTGTTGATTGGGATGAAATTATTAAAGAAAATCTTATTCGAGTTGAATAATGCAGCTTGATAGTTTCCTTAAGTCAAAGATTCGGTGGCATCTTGGCTATAACACCACTTCCATTCCTGCTGGTGATTTAGCAAGGCTTGAGGAAGCTATGAATAATGTACCGGATTCATTCTGGTACCAGAAATTGGTTGAACAAGTCAGCCGGTGTGATGAAGCTGAAAAGCGCACCGACATGACTGGCAGTGCAAATAACTTTGCAGTTCCTCGTAACCGTTTAGAGAATATTGCTGGTGATGTTGACCGTACTATTACAACGACTGATTTTAAAGAAACATTAAAAACTTGGACTGACATTTATCTGTATGAAACTGATCGCTTAGCTCTTCATTTGTACGTCGCTAATTATAGAAACCCTATGCAAGCCCGCTATCGCTTCGAGCGGGAAGGCGCTGAATTCATTCAAGCCTTACCTGGACCTGCAGACGTTGCTGTTGGAACCCGCTTCTACTTCGAGTACAACTTCCGTTAAACCGATGTCTGAACTACGCCAACGTTACGAAGAATATCTTCAACGTCCTCAAGTACGTTCACTTCTTAATACTTTGCGCTATGCAGAAGGAACTGCTGGAGAACAAGGATATCGCACAATGTTTGGTGGTGGGAAGTTTGATGTTTCTAAAGGATGGAAGCATCCAGATAAAGTTATTAGCAGTGGTGGATACAATAGTGCTGCTGCTGGCGGCTATCAGTTTTTACCTGGAACTTGGCAAGGCGCAGCTAAAGCTTTAGGCCTGTCTGATTTTAGCCCTAAATCTCAAGATCTTGCTGCTCTTTATTTAGTTGATAAAAAGCGTGGTGCATTAGACCCATTCCTAAAAGGAGAAAAATTTGGAACTGTTATTAACAAGCTTGCTCCAGAGTGGGCTTCATTGCCAACATCTAGTGGTGGAAGCTACTACGGACAACCTGTTAAAAAACTCGGTGACCTGTATCAATATTACGAACAGCAAAAGCAACAAGTTGCTAAACAACCTACAACTCCTAGCCAACCGCAGCAAGTACAGCAAATACAAACCGCTCAGAAACCGAGCGGAGTGCCAAACATTAATATCTTTGTAGGCAGTGGGCAGAAACAATCTTCCAAGAATGTTTTTCAAGACTTCTTAGAAAAGTTCACTAGGAAAGCTTTTGCTCGTCCACAGTCTAGTGTTCCTACTGTTGGTGATATTAGTCAGCAGTTGCTTGGAACTGAATCGGTTAATTACTTTAGCTGATCATGGCAGGAATCATTCAAGCAGGCTACATCGCGCGTCCAGGAGAAGACATCTTTCCTACAACTGGACCGCATCTAGATGTACGGGTTAAGAAAGCTGGTAAATACATTGATCCTGCTACTTGGCGGAGTGGTCTTCAAAACCTGTTGATTGGAGAAAAGAAAACCCCTCTTTATCAACAAACAAAAGACGGATTCAAACCAGGCTTTACAGTTACCTCCCCTTTTGGAAACAGGACTGCTCCTGTTGCTGGCGCATCTACATTCCATAGAGGAATTGACTTTGGTATTGCTGGGGGCACCCCACTGTACTGGCGTGGAGCAGGTGCCTTTAAACCTGGCAAGGGTCTAGGCACCATTCAGACTCCAGAAGGTTTTGAAATTGAGTTGCTCCACACTAAAGGTGGTAAAGAAGCAACCTTGATGGGTCAGCCTGCTGTTGCAGCACAACAAGCAACGCAACAGCAGCCTTCTCAACAGATTGCTCAACAACTTCCTCAGGACATTAATATTTTCATTGATTCATCAATGCTAGGTAAAGAAGAAGAGAAAGCAACTCCGGAAGATTTTCTTAAGCAGTATGCACTAGAAAGGTTTGCTGTTCAACCTTCTAATGTCATGAGTAACATTAGTTCATTCTTAATGCAGACACCGAAGAAGAATTATTTTGCATGAGATTTGCTAACGTTCCTGGTTATAGTGCTGCTTATCCTGTTAACTACAGCAACATGTATCAGGATTACAACATGACCACAGCAGGGTTTGCTGATCCATTTCAACCCCAGATGAAAGAACAACATAGCCCTTGTTCTTATGTAGTGGGTTACAACGGTAGTAATGATCCACGCTATCAGCTAAACAATCCTGCTTACATGCGTGAAGTAGATCGTTCTGCTAGTGATAACGTGCCCTCTGTTATTCTTAATAAAAGACCAATTCAGAATCAGTTCTAGTGGCATATACAAAGCCTGAGATGCGTGAGCGCATCAAAGATCGCATCATGGCTAACTCCAAAGGAGGCAAACCTGGTCAATGGAGCGCACGTAAAGCTCAGCTTCTGGCACAAGAATACAAGAAAAAAGGTGGTGGCTATAAAGGAGAAAAAACAGAAGGACAAAAATCTTTGAAACGTTGGGGTGAACAGAAGTGGATGACGCGTGAAGAGTTTGAAAAAAAGAAAAATGGCTGATAAAGCAATTGAACCCGGCAAGAAAGAAACAGAACGTTATCTTCCTGAAAAAGCCTGGGCTAGGCTTTCACCAGAGCAGCGCAAAGATACTGATGAAAAGAAACGTCGTGAATCTCGCACTGGTAAACAATTTGTAGAGAATACTGAGACTGCAAAGAAAGCACGTCGTGCTGTTGAGCTTGCTACCAAACACAAATCATGATTAATCCTTTAGAAGACTACAGCGTAGAAGTAGGTGGAAGGGGGCTTGGTCGTGTACGGGGCGATGAGACACCCGGTCTTCGTGCGCTTCCTGGAGATTATGAACCTGACAGTAGACCGCTTCCTGGCGACTACCGTATGGCAGGAAGCCGGATCAAAGGAATTGCACAATATGATCCAATGATTTACAAGAAACTGTTTGCTTAGAGTTGCGCTACAATAGCTTTAGCAGTTGAATTGTTAGCACGTGGCCAGTACCGCAACCAATAAATTACCGGCGATGATTGATCGCCCGTTACTGAACAGTACTTTAGTAACGGTTGCGTCTGGCCAGTTGTTCTCTACTAGCTTGATTCCAACTGCTGTTGGTAATGCTACCAATGTTCTTGATGTTGATAGCTCGCTGACAGATACTTCTGTTAGTGGCGCTTACATTGATGAGATCTGGATTCGTTATAGCAAAGAACGTAATATCTTTTTAGACGCACAGACTGCTACAGCAGGTACTTACTCTGCCAACTCTACGGATGTTGTTGTTACAATTGCAGCAGGACACAATATCAAAGTAGGCGATGAAGTTTTCTTAGATTTCCAAACTTACAGTTCAGGTACAACGCCTATTGACCTGACGACAACTGTTACTGCGATCACGCCTACAACCTTTACTGCTACAGTTCCTAGCGTTTCCGGTCCTATCACCGGTAGTGTTAATGTTTATCCTCCGATTAACATTGGTTTCTACGTTGTAGCAACTAGCAGCATAACTAATACAAACCAATTCTTCCCTTTATTTACCGTTAGTATTCCTGCAACTGTTAACGGTCAAAACTACAGTTTAACTTTAAAGGAAATTCTTCCTTTGATTAATCACCCAGTGCCTCATGCTGGTGCAAACTTTGGTTCTGCTAACAATGAAGTAGCACCAAAGAATCGGGGCTTGGTTATCCAACGTGGACAAGCACTCTATGCAGCCGTCAGCGGTACAACCTCTTTAACGAATGGCTTCTACATTAACGTTCAAGGCGGTTACTACTAAAGCGTGAAAGACATCACCAGTTGGTCTCGGGAGCTGAACTACGAAAACTGGCGCCGTACTGTTGAGATGGCCAATCAGTGGCGTCGTATGCTAGATGTTCCCGAAGTAAATTATCCTTATCCGGGAGATCCCAGAGACGGGCTTTCTTTAAATGTCCAGGCGTAAAGATAGTTTTGGCGGACGATTTGATAGTAGCTTTAAAACTTTTTCTGACAAAATTAATAAAGCTGCTCTTAAGAAAGACTTTGACGTAGCTGATAATCCATTTGATTTTGAACCTGCTGATCGTAATCAAATCAGTCGCATCCGCTTTTATAACCATGACTCCATGTGGAACCGCTGGCGTCGTGGCTATGAGCTGTATTCGTTAACGCAGACCTACCTAGGAAGCGGAGCAACAGGACGAAACACGCGTGGTGACTTCAGGATGTACTGCGCCTTCCAGCAGTTCCCTGGAGTCTTTATTCCTGCAAGGATGTTTACATTCCCTAGTACTCATAGTGAGATCGGGGAGCAGATGGTTGGTATCCGTGATGTCAACTCTTTTAATTTCTACAACTTTGGTTTACCGATCCTTGGTGTTCGCTATATGCAAACAGCAAAGACAGGAACCTACATCCAAAGTGGAACTACAATCACCGTAACAATCTCAGACCACGGATATGAAACTGGTGATTCCATCTATTTAGATGTTACCAGTGGTGGAGGTGTTGATGATACGTTAACAGTTACTTCTGCAACGCAGAACACTTTTACTTGTACTGCTGCAGCTGCAGTCACCACATCAGGGAATGTTTCTACTCAACGTGTAACTACATTTACAGATCCATTCTGGACTGAACAGCGCGTTAGGATTCGTTCAATTCCTACTCCAGTCACCTTTTTTGCTGGTGAGCGATTGGTTGATCGCGTTATTGAGAGAGACCCTGGACTGTTTTCTACCTACAGCCGAACAGGTTCTACTGTTACTATTACTTGCACCAGTGCGCATGGACTCTCCACTGGCAATGAAGTCTTTGTTGCAGTCACAAGTGGCAATGTTCCGTCTGGTTTATATGTTATTACTGTGTTGAATTCAACACAATTCACCATTACAACATTAGCAAGTGGCTCAACAACTGGAGCATTGATTGTAAATAGGAGGATCCGAGGTTTTGACTACAACGATTATGTAGGCTATACCGTTACGGGTACTGATCTGTCTACGAATGAAATTAAGTTTCAACGAACTGATAGCTATGGATCTAGATTATTTGATCCGGTCACTAACCTACCATCTTCAACTAATCAGGGAATACCTAAAACAATTGTTCCAGCACATCGTGGATTTGAAGTTGGACGCTATCTAACTACTGAGATTCGTTATCATTGCACCTGTCAAGATTATTTAAAGCGTGAGACGTTTGATTTCTACAAAGAACAGCAACGTCGGAAATTTCCTAATACAAAAGCAGGATCTGTTCGCCCTGGCTTCAGATTAGATCGTGATGGCAATTTAATTGAAACGCGGGATGACATTGGCGTGTATGCTGACTTTGGTTATCTTGTACTCAATAACTTCTATCAACTTCCAGCCTACGAAGATACAGCTGATAATTCAAGACCACTTCTCGCTTACTATCAACTCCGCTGGTGTAAACATATTTATGCTGCCATGTGGTCTGTTGTCCACGACGAGGGCAATGATCCTTTAAATCTGACAGGACGATACAGCCAGAGTGGGGTTAACATCACTGTCACAACAGATGAACCTCATGGGTTGAGCTTAAATACCCGCATTAACATTGACTTTACAAGCGGTGATGCACTGGATGGTGAGTACATTGTTAGTCAGGTTATAGACGCTAATAACTTTGCTATTATCTATCCTTTTGATCAAACTACAGGTGGTTATTGTACGGTCCAGAACTTACGTCCCCATGAGTATGTCAACACTTGGTTACTAGAACCAAATGATCCTCCTGTTGGAGAGATGGCGGAGGTATTTACAAAAAAGATCGAGAAAGAGAATAGTTCACTTAAAAAAGCTGCAGAACGCTTAGCCATGATGGGCTATGGAATGCCTTGGACTGGAGCAAAATCAATTAACGGAGATCGTAACCAACCTACGCAGGTAGCAAACTTTGATCCTAATCTCGTCACGTTAAGTGTGACAGATAACATCAAGCGCAACGCTGATTACAATCCCAACGATCCTAATAGCGACCGGTTTAGTTTTACTGGTATCCCGTTGAATACAACGACAACCATGATGACGGTCATGCAGAAAATGTTGAATATTGATATGAACCTTATTAATGCTGCCAAATTTGGTATGCTTGATCAACCTCTTACTGATTACAACTCAGACTTTAGATTTGGTGAGATTGATTGCGGAACTTATCTTAACGGTAATCCAGCAGACTACAATCCTTCTACTGGCGTAAGAACCTCTGATCTATTAGACTGCGGTACATATGTTAACGGTGTTCCTACAACACCTCCATTTACTCAGATTGATTGCGGTATCTACTTTAATACTTAACGATGGCAGTTCAAATTCTTCGCTTACGGTCTAGCCTTCTCTACGACCGCATCTTTCCTAGTCGGCTTGGGGATGGTGAGTTAGCTCTTAATACACACCCAACTGAACCTGGACTTTATTTTCGTGACAGTAGCGGCTCTCCTGATGTCATTAAGGTTGGTCCTATCCATGTTGGTGCTACCGCTCCCAACGCTGTCCCCACTGGCTACACAGGCTTAAGTAAAGGAGAAAGCTGGTTAGATCAGGCCAGTACTCAAATCTTTAAAATCTATGATGGCACCACCTGGCAAACACCTAAAGCGGTAGCATCTACGTCAGCCAGTGGTTTTCCGGCCTCTCCGATTGACGGTCAACTTCACTATGATAAATCAGCACCTGGTCTTTATCTTTATAACGGAACTACTGCAAGCTGGGTATCAATTTAAATTTTGTGATTAATCATGTGATCCCAGATCCGATCAAGCTTCTGATGGACAGCTTGCATTTCACGAAGAAAATCCTGTTTTAAAACGTAGTCGCGGATAATAGTGTTTTCAAGTTTATCGCAGTCGTGTTCAATTTTTTGAAAACGCTCATCAATCTTTTTATTAAACTCAGCTAAAGATCTTGATAGACCGGTAAATGCTGCAAGACCTGCAGTAATTGCGGCAATAATTACTTCCGGTGTCATTGAACAATTATTTCTCTTTTCCAGTCTAAAGGGTGTAACGATTTAGAATAAATAACAGGACAACAAAGATCTGTGGCTACTGGATACGAACCTAATATTGAAGGTGCTTTAGCAGTCCTTATTGACTTAATGATAGGAGAAGGTGTCCCCATGGCACGAGAACCATACGCACCTAACTTTCGTGGCCTTGTTGACGCACTGATTGATCTCAAAGAAGGTTTCCCCACACGTAGTAGTGGTAGCTTTGAGATTAATTTAATTGCTGGAGAAACACTTGTTCAAGGTCAAGCTGTTTATATCAATGCAAATGATGGTAAAGTTTATAAAGCAATTGCTAGCGGTACCGTTGATCAAGCAACTGTTCTAGGTTTTGCAAAAGAAAATAAGAACGCTAGTTTAACAGTTACCATCCAGGTTGGAGGTGTACTTTCTATTTCAGGTTTAGATCAAGGAGAAATTTATTTCCTCTCAGCAGTTTCTGCGGGTTCTATCACACTGACACCTCCCTCTGGTGCAGGAGAATATGTAACCCGTGTTGGAGAAGCAGGCAGTACTGCACAGCTCTGTATTAAACCTGAAGTCCCCATCCTTCTAAGTTAAGAGAATGGCTACACGTAAAGCTATAGCTTTAGTCAATGGTTATCTGGAGGAAGTTAATACTCCAACAGATAAACTTGACTTAGCGGGTAATACTACTACTGATCTCACTGAAGGTACTAATCTTTACTACACCGATGCACGAGCACGTGGTGCTATCAGTGTTACAGATGCAGGTGGCGCGGGCTCTTTAAGTTATAACAGTGGCACTGGTGTTATCGCTTACACCGGTCCTGGTGATGCAGAAATTCGCGGACTTTTTTCTGCTACCAACAGTGGTACTGGATTTGGCAGCCTTACCTATGACAATAGCACTGGTGTTTTTACTTATAGCGTTGTAACTGCATCTGATATCCGTCAGCAGATTTCTGTTACAGATGCAGGCGGTGACGGCTCTTTAAGCTATGACAATACAACTGGCGTTATTACTTACACAGGTCCAAGTGGGACTGATGTACGTTCTTTCTTCAGTGTAGCTGTCGGATCGGGTTTAACTTATAACAGCAGTACCGGTGAGTTTGGAACTAGTGCAATTCCTAATGCTCAACTTGCTAACAGTTCTTTTACTCTTGGTGGAACTCTTGTTAATTTAGGAGATACAAAGGCAAGTCTTGCTGGATTCACCTCTATTGAATCCACAACATTTAATTCAGGCCCAGCTGGTTCAGCAAATAACATTGGAATTAGTGGCGGTTCAATCACCTATGAGGGAGCTACTGGTTTAAACAGTTTTACAACTTCTCTTGGTGTTGTTGATCCGACTGCAGTTAATACAATTAATCTCCCGGACGCAAGCGGGACTGTTGCTCTCCTGACCAGTTTTTCCGTTGCAGCTGGTTCAGGACTTACTTATAACAGCAGTACTGGCGAGTTTGGAACTAATGCAATTCCTAATGCACAGCTTGCGAACTCTTCTATTACGCTGGGCAGTACGTCAGTTGCGCTAGGCACAACAGCAACATCTATTGCTGGCCTTACCTCCATTACATCAACGACTGTTAGTGCAGGTACAGGAGCAACACAAGGTACATTAGTTGCGGCTGGGCAAGGTATTCTTCAATTTGCTGATTCGGATAGCAGTAACTATGTTGCTTTCCAGGCACCTGCAACTGTCACTAGTAACGTCACCTGGACCCTCCCCAGTACAGATGCAGCAGTCTCTGGTTATGCCTTAGTTAGTGATGCTGCTGGCACCCTCTCATGGGCTGCTGCTGGCGGCGGAGCAACAGGCGGTGGAAGCGATAAGGTCTTCTTTGAAAATGATCAAACAGTAACAACAAACTATACAATCACAGCAGGTAAGAATGCAATGTCAGCTGGTCCGATTACAATTAATTCAGGCGTAACTGTAACAGTTCCTTCTGGTTCTAACTGGGTGATTGTCTAATGACTTTAAATTTAAGCGGATCTACAGGTGTCTCTGGTGTTGACGGAAGTGCAGCAACACCAGCTCTTCAAGGTAATGATACAAATACAGGAATTAGTTTTGGTACTGATGTAATTATTGCTAGTGCGGGTGGCACAGAACGCGTCCGCATCGACAGCTCCGGCCGCCTCCTAGTGGGGACGACTTCTACGTCTGCCGTTTGTCGCGCACTGTTCCAAGGGCATAGCAGCGACACCAGCTCTGGCACTTTTGTATATCTAACAAGAGGGGACAGCAGTCCAGCAGATGGCAGTGGCCTTGGCTCGATCAACTTTGCAGACTCCAGCCACACAACCTCAGCTTCTATAGCCACAAACAGAGACGGTGGAACCTGGAGTGGTTCATCAAAGCCCACGAGGCTAGTGTTCAGCACTACCGCCGACGGGGCGAGTTCTCCGACGGAGCGGCTACGCATCCAAGCCGATGGGCGCTTAATCTTGTTCAACACAGACCTTCTCTATCCCAATACCGATAATGCTGTTGGACTAGGCGCAACTAATCATAGGTTTTCTGCTGTATGGGCGGCAAACGGCACAATCCAAACATCTGATGGCAGAGAGAAAACAGACGTTACTAACGCAACGCTTGGCATTGAGTTTATACAATCCTTGCGACCAGTCTCCTACAAGTGGATTGAGGGTGGCAAGCGTGACACGGGTGAACGCGATGAAGACAACAACTGCATTTACGAATCAGTTCCAGGCACTCGCACTCACTGGGGCTTTATTGCTCAAGAAGTGAAGCAAGCGGTTGATGCTGCTGGCGTTGATTTTGGTGGTTGGGTGCTAACTGACAAAGACGACCCCGATAGCCAGCAGGCTCTCCGCTACGACCAGTTCATTGCACCGCTAACAAAAGCATTGCAGGAAGCACTGGCCGAGATCGACGCACTCAAAGCCAAAGTTGCTGCCCTTGAAGCCGCGCCATCAGCATAAGTCCCCTTCTTTAGTATCGCCTTGGTAGAATAACCATTATGAGTAAACTACGTCTTACTGGTAGCACTTCTGGTTATGTTGAACTGGCGGCGCCAGCAACAGCAGGAGATAATACATTTACATTGCCAACAGGTGATGGTACTAGTGGGCAAGTTTTAAGCACTGATGGTTCTGGTGGACTAAGCTGGGCAAACAATAACAATGACGTGTTCATTGTGGCGTGCAGCGATGAAACAACAAATCTGACGGCCGGCACTGATAAAGCACGCTTCACGATGCCCTATGCCGGGACACTGACTGCGGTGAAGGCTGACGTGAACACTGCTCCCACGGGCAGCACGCTGGTGGTGGACATTAACGAGGCGGGCGTTTCAGTGCTAAGTACAAAGCTCTCGATTGATGCAGGTGAAAGCAGCAGCTCAACCGCTGCAACACCTCCAGTGATCAGCGATTCAGCGCTGGCATCAGGCGCAGTGATCAGCATCGACATTGATCAGATCGGTTCTACGGTCG
>Ga0196905_1000127_pt1 | contig 28593 bp, 26 predicted proteins | sample CB_VirMetaG_3_FD_169098 | JGI IMG/M metagenome (GOLD analysis project Ga0196905, IMG submission 169098) | Freshwater to marine saline gradient viral communities from Chesapeake Bay - CB_1508_1S Viral MetaG (v3) (version 3) | ecosystem: Environmental > Aquatic > Marine > Coastal | place: USA... | reverse complement strand
AGCGGCTTTCAATATATCACCTTTTCGAAATCGAAGTTGACCACCAGGGGTGTACATGTCTTCTTTCACAATGAAACTGTGAACAGAACCCTTCGATACTAACTTAATAAATTTCTGTCCGGGTTGAATTTTCCAAGAGTTGGCGAACTCTTGTTTCATATTTTCATTATCAATAAAACGATCATAGTCTTCGTTACTTGCTTCGATAATGTTTGAAATGCCTTCGTCTAAAGACTGTGCAGGTTTTACTTCGATCATGTTATGCTACCTCCTGAATTAAAGTATAAGGAACTCTCCATTTCGTTCCAGTGGATTCTTGGATTAATGCTTTGGATGGATTACATTTCAGTATCACTCCAAAGTGTTTACGACCTTGTGGTCGACCGAATTGGACTTTCTCACCAATTCGAAAACCGGCGAAGGAACCCTTCATGGGGTTTCTACGTCTGGTAGTGACTTGTTGTTCACGTACCATTTTAGATACAGTCACTAGACAATCGTCTGGTAACTTTTTGAGAAGATCCTTGATCTTCAACATGGTTTCTAAATTTGTTAAGTTGTGTTTCATAATGTAGTTCTCTCTTTCTTATTGGTTAAACATGTCTAGGTCTTCGATCTCATCGAAAGACACAATTTCAACATCATCATAGTTTGTTTCGTAATCACTATATTTGGTTAATAGTGTCTTACGTGTCTTACAAAACCCTTGAACAGGTTTTGGTTCAAAGTTAAACTCTTTTAACAGAGCGTCTAGGTTTTCGTCTTCATACATTTTGTTTTTCATACTTTTTATTCTATTGGTTTATTTGGTGAATACAAGGGTTATTTGGTAATATATTATTACTTTTGTTGGTCATTATTGTCGCACCTCTTCGATTGAAAATAATGAAATATCTTCGGTAGATACAGATAAAATTCGGTCATATTCTTCTAACATATCATTGAATGTTTCTTCGAAATATTCAACGGATTTATCGGGATAAGTTACTTTAAATAATTGTTTTTCCATATCTCTACGCTATCAGGTTGCACGGTATAGTCAAGGGTTAAAAAGGAAAAAATTGGTAAAATATTGCCACATTCTGTCGCACTGCGACATATTGTCGCACCCCTTATAAATATTACTATGAGTGAATGTAAAAATTGTGGTCATGGATGTCACTGTTCGAACGGTGGTTCGTGTACATCTTGTGGCTGCGGAAACTGTGAGTGTAAGTAATGGCAAAAGCAAAGTATGATAAAGATAAAGTAGCCCACGAATCAATCGTCAAAGGTACGTCTATTGGAGATGGTAAACTTAAACTTAATTCTATGAACAAATCAAAACGCAGAGATTTCAAAAAGTATAATCGTCAAGGTCGATAAATCTTATAGATTGTCATATAAATATTGGTATGGCAGGTCGTTACGATACAACATCTTTAAGTAGAGAAAGATCAAATCGAACTTACAAAGATTTGAATTTATCTTTTATTAAGAATCCTGCAACCAAAGACGTTGCAAAATTAAAAGATGTTGAAGCAGTCAAACGAAGTGTTCGTAATTTAATTGAACTGAATCATTTTGAAAAACCTTTTCATCCAGAGATTGGTTCTGATATAAGAAATCTGTTATTTGAAAACATGACACCAGTAACAGAGATTGCCATAACACGAGCAGTGGAAGATTTATTAACCGCCTATGAACCCAGAGCAAAATTGATTAGTGTTAAATCCAATCCACAGTACGACCGAAATGCCTATCAGGTGTCAATAAGTTTTTATGTTATTGGTTCTGCTGAATCAATTACAATTCAAACCATGTTAGAGAGAACACGTTAATGGCAAATGATTTACAGATTACTGATTTAGATTTTGATGATATCAAAAATAATTTAAAAACATTTTTATCCAGACAAACAGAATTTACTGATTATGATTTTGAAGGTTCTGGTATGAATATTCTTTTAGATATTCTTGCTTACAATACTCATTACAATGCCTTTCATGCTAACATGCTTGCCAATGAAATGTTTTTAGATTCAGCACAAACACGTTCTGCTGTAGTATCTCATGCTAAACATGTTGGATACACACCAAGATCAGCTCGTGCATCAACAGCCAGAGTAAACATTACAGTAAATAATGTTACTGGTGTTTCTACTTTAACAATAAATAAAGGTGCAACACTAACAACCTCGGTAGATGATACCACTTATCAATTTGTTGTCAATCAAGCAACAAGTATTACACCAACTAATGGTGTCTTTACATTTTCTAGTGTTCCCATTTATGAAGGTACTTTAGTTACTGAAAGATATACAGCAAATACATCGGATGCTGATCAACGTTTTCTTATTAACAATATTAATTCCGATACAACAACATTAAAAGTTACTGTTCAAAATTCTTCTAGTGATACAACAACACACACTTATACTTTAAATACAAGTTTAACCGATATTACTTCTACCTCTCGTGTTTATTTTTTACAAGAAGTAGAAGATCAAAAATTTGAAGTATTCTTTGGTGATAGTGTATTTGGTAAAGCAATAGAAAATGGAAACATTGTAACTTTGGAATATATTGTTTGTAATACAGATGAAGCAAATGGTGCATCTAGTTTTTCTTTCTCTGGTACAATCGGAGGTTTTGCTAATATCACAGTCACTACAACTTCAAATGCAAGTGGTGGAGCTTTACCAGAAACAGTTAAGTCAATTAAGTTTAATGCACCAAGAAGATATTCAGCACAAAATCGAGCAGTCACAACAGCAGACTATAAAGCAATTGTACAAGATGTATATGCAAATGTACAGTCAATACAAGTATGGGGTGGGGAAGATAACAATCCTCCAACTTATGGTCGTGTGTTTATTGCAATCAAACCTACCAGTGGTGTCACATTAACAAACTCTGTAAAACAATCTATCATATCTAGTCTTGGTAATTATTCAATTGGTTCTATTATACCTGTAATTGTTGATGCTAATATTACTTACTTAGTACCTGAAGTTTATGTAAAGTATGATTCTAAAATAACATCAAAGACTGATACTGATATTGAATCAGTTGTTCTATCAAGCATTACAGATTTCAACACAAGTCAATTACAACAATTTGGTAAGATGTTTAGATATTCTAAATTTATTTCTACTATTGATAATTCTGATTCATCCATTCTTTCTAACATTACAAGATTAAAACTATATCAATATTTTACACCAAATACTTCTGGTACAAATACTTACACAATTGATTTTAATAATGGTTTATATCACCCACACGCCGGTCATACTTCTATTTTAGAAACAACAGGATTTAATACTAACGATGGTTCTGGTAGAGAATACTTTTTAGATGATGATGGTTCTGGTAATGTTCGTTTAATCTATTATGTAGGTGGAACAAAAACAGTTCAAAACTCAGCACAAGGAACCATTAATTATACCACTGGACAAATTGTAATTAATAATATTTACATTACTGCTGTTTCTAATGTTGATGGTGCAACAAGCACAAAGATTAGAATAAAGACACAACCTGCATCAAACGATATTGTTCCTGTTCGTCAACAACTTTTAGAAATAGATTTAAACAATATTATTATTGATGCAAACTTAGATACTTATGAAACTAATGCAGGTGTAGGATATACAACTAATGCAAGTTCATATGCAGGTACAGGAACAACTGCAGGTACAACAACAGGAACAACAACTACTGTGACAACGACTGGTGCTGGTTCTGGATCATCATCAAGTTATTAATGACCAATGGCAAAATATAATGATAAAATCCAATCGTATGTAAGTCAACAACTACCTGACTTTGTTTTATCACGTCATCCTCAATTACTAGAATTTGTCAAACAATATTATACTCTTTTAGAATCTGCTCAACTTACTATTACCAATCAAGGTGATGTAGATAATATTTTACTTGAAACCGAAGTTACATCTTTTCTTCAACTAAATGCTACTGATGAATTTGGAAATGATAATGGTGATTATCTTGTTGATGAACAATCTGGTATTGGTGAATTTCAATCTGGTGAAATTATTACAGGACAAACATCTGGTCAAACTGCAACAATATTAGTTGAAGATGCTGATAACGGAAAATTATATATTTCAGCAAATACAAGATTTATTATTGGTGAAGAAATTATTGGTTCAAGTTCTAATGCAACTGCAAGAGTAGGAAAATATAAAGCAAATCCTTTAGAAAATATTAATCAACTTTTAGAATATGCAAATGTTGATGAAACACTAGATGAATTTTTTATTCAATTTAGAAATGCTTTCTTAGATGCAATACCAAATGAATTAGATAATAGTTTAGATAAAAGAAAATTTACAAAAAGAGTTATTGATTTATATCGTGCTAAAGGAACTAAAAAAGCACATGAAATATTTTTTAAAGCATTATTCAATCAGACACCTGAGATATATTATCCAAACAGAGATATGCTTCGTGTCTCCGATGGTAAGTGGTCTGTCGATTCAATTTTAAAAGTTACATTAATTTCACCATCTGATGGTGATACAGGAAACTTGGTTGGGCAAACAATCACACAACAAACAGTCGTAGGTAATACAGTCATACAAGAAGCAACAGCAGTTGTTGATCTAGTTACAAAACAAACAGTTAACAACCAAGAAGTATCAACACTCTTTATTAACTCAGGAAGTATTACAGGAACATTCTTATCTTCTACTGGTGATAACTTTGATTTAGAAGATGATAGTGGTATTCTTTTATTAGAAACAGGAGATGAGATTGACCAAGAAGCACAAGTTCTTTTAACTGGTGTTGACAATACAGATCCAGATGTCATTATTACTTGTGCAATAGACAAAGTGCTTGATAATGTCACTGTAACCCAATCAGGAAGTTACTATACAACAAACGAAGTTATTACAGTTGACAATTCAACCTCCGTTGGTTCTAATGCAAGTATTACAGTAAGAGATGTTCAAGGTTCTATAATAGATTCAATCAAAGTAGAATCAGGTGGTTCTGGTTATGTAATTGGAGATAATGTTGTTGTTGATAATACAAGTGCAGGTGGTACAGGATTAGATGCTGAAGTAAGAGTTGTTAATGGTAGTTTTACTTTAGAAACATCCGATGATAGTGATCGACTTATCAATGAAGAAGGTGACATCATTATTATGGAAGATCAAACAAATAGTGGTCTTGATGACATCACTGATATTTTAATCACAAACAAAGGTCAAGGTTATACAACTGTTCCTACTTTAACAGTTTCAAGTATCGCAGGTACAAGTGCAAGTTTATTTGCCGTAAGTAATAATGCAGGTCGTATGTTAGATGTCAACATACTTGATCATGGTTTCCGATATGAAACTGCACCAATACTTACACCTAAACTTCATATGCAAATTGAAAATCTTTCTTCATCATTTACAGTTGGTGAAACAATTACCATGAACGCTGTTTATGATTTAAACTTAGAACAGTTTGATACAAGAGAAGATCGAGTAGTTTTAGAACCTAATCGTCCTTCCGAAATTTTATTAGAAAGTGATGACGGTGGTATTCAATTAGAAGATGAATCTGGTTTATTCATTACACAAGATTATGAACGAGCAGTTTCAAAGAAAAGTATTTTAGGAACAAGTCCGATTGAATTTTTAAAAGCTGAAGATGGTGATTATTTAATTGCTGAAACTTTAGTACAAGATGATACACTATTTGATATTATTGCTGAAGACAACGATACACTTATTACCGAATCATTATCCACTGCAACTGCCGTTATAGAATCCTATGATGGTGATCGAAACATTTTAACATTAACAAGTGTTGACGGAACATTCTTAGTTGGTCAAACAATTACAGGAAATACTTCAGGTGAAACTGCAACTGTCGTATTAGCAAATCAAGCATCTTTAACATCTACTGTTGGTACAACTGTTACATCATCAGGTGAGTTCGTTAATGTTGATGGTCATGTTTCTGAGTTGACTAAGAAGATACAAGATAGTTTCTACTACCAAGATTATGCATATGTTATTAAAGTAGGTGAAGCAATTACATCTTGGAGAGATGATTTAAAACGTTCTATCCACCCAGCAGGTTTCAATGTTTTTGGAGAAGTTTCTATTCGTACAAGTGTCAATGCACAAATCAAAAAAGGATTTACCTTACTCAATGGATTTGGTGAAGGTGACTTTGTATCTTTACTTGAAGTTATCTTTGCTGAGAAGATTGGTAGACGATTAGGTACAACAACTGACGGCACCTCTGTTCGTGCAAATCCAAATCGTGGTATTGAACAAGATACAGCCTTCAGTGCTAATACAAGAGATGTTACATTAAGTACAGAAAAGATTGTTAAGTTTCCTTCTCTACCAACAGAAACAATTCGTTCAATCGAAGTTCGAACTGGTATTGCAACAATGGGTCCGAGAATTGGTACTTTGCAAAACATACTATATAAGACAAGAACATTTAGTCATCCTTTGTATGACCAGACAAGTGATGATACTGATACCGGAATTACAATAGGATCACTAAACAAGATAGTTCTAACTGGTACACGAAATACAAGTTTAAATGGTCAAGCAGTGCGATTGGGTGAATTTGTAAGTAATCCTAAGATGAAAACAAATTTTGCGATTCCCGCTGAGATTACAAGATCATCTTAAAAAGATGTATAAATAATAAAGTAAATGGAGTTTAATGAAAGATGCCAGCAATAATAACTAACAAATTTCGAGTTCACAGTGCTGAACAATTTAATGAGAGTTTTGGTGAAGCCGGCGATACTTACTATCTAGGCATTGGTCGTCCTCAAGCATTTGTTGATAATCAAGCATTCAATGATGGTACTGATGCAGCCCCACCAACTCCAAACGATGACATAGGGTCTGAGTTTTATGCTTACGATGATATGTTATCTGCTAAAAAGATTACAAGTTCTGATGTATCAATAGTCATTCCAAGAAGAAACTGGACTTCAGGTACAGTCTATGATTATTACAGACACGATTACGGAAACATCAATACAGCAGGATCTACAATTTCTGCTACTTCTGGTGCAACAAATTTATTTGATGCGACCTTCTATGTAATGAATAGTACATATGATGTTTATAAATGTATCGACAATAACAGTGGCGGTGCATCAACAACTGAACCTACAGGTAATAAATCAACAAGTGTATTTACAACTGCTGATAGTTACAAGTGGAAGTATATGTATTCACTAACTGCCGCTGAACAAGCTGCTTTCTTATCAACCGATTTCATGCATGTTTCTACCGAATCAACTGACTACTCTACAACTGCTGGCGCTATTGAGAATGTCAAAATCACAGACGGTGGATCCTCTGGTACTGATAACACTTATACATCTGTCACTATTCGTGGAGATGGCTCTGGTGGTGTTTGTACAGTTGTTGTATCATCTGGTGCTGTAACTTCAGTGACAATAACTAACGCAGGTTCTGGTTATACATTTGCAAGTGTTCTTGCTTCTGATATTGGAAGTGTATCTGGTGCTGATATTGATTTCATTATTTCACCTGAAGGTGGACACGCTACTGATTGTGTAAAAGAATTAGGTGGATTCTTTGTCATGTTAAATGTGGACTTAACACAAAGTGAAAGTGGTGAGTTTACAACTGACAATGACTTTAGAAGAATTGCATTAGTAAGAAATCCCGTTGATAGTACAACAGGTTCAACTGCAACTGCATCAACATTAGATGCAACTAAGTCTATGACTTTTGCTTCTGACCCTGGAACATTTACAGTTGATGAAAAGATTACAGGAAGTTCAACAGGTGCTGTTGGATACGTTGTTGATTACAATACATCAACTTATGTATTAAGATATATTCAACCACAGTTTGCAAATCAAGGTGTTGATGCAAGTGGAGATTTAACAGAGTTTACAGTTTCCGATACTGTCACAGGTGCAACATCTGGTATTTCTGGATCTCCTTCAAGTGTTGATACAACACCTGAACTAACACATGATAGTGGCGATATACTTTATATTGAAAACAGAAAACCAATTTCAAGAGCTGCTGATCAAACAGAAAACATCAAACTCATAGTGGAGTTCTAATAAATTATGGCAACTAACTTTAATGTTAATCCATACTATGACGATTTTAGTGAGGATAAAAATTTTCATCGAGTTCTATTTCGACCTGGTTATGCTGTTCAAGCAAGAGAACTAACTCAACTACAATCTATCCTACAAAATCAAATTTCAAGATTTGGCAATCATATGTTCAAAGATGGTGCTCAAGTTATTCCTGGTGAAGTAACTTATAATCCAGCATATGAATATGTTAAACTTTCTGCTTATTCGACTTCTAGTGTTTCTGATTTACTTGGTACTGTATTTACTGGAGGAACAAGTGGTGTTGTTGCTGAAGTAGTTAATACGGCAGAATCAACTGCAACTTCAGCTGCTACAATATATGTTGCATATAAAAAACAAGGAACAAATAATACAACAAAAAGATTTACAGACGGTGAATCGTTAACAGGTGATGGTGGTGAAACTGCAACTGTTGGTGTAAGTGCTACTGTATTACCAATTGATACTGATGCAACTGGTATTGGTTCTGCTGTCAACGTTCAAGCAGGTGTTTATTATATTAATGGTTTCTTTGTAAGAAATACAGATCAAACTATTGTATTAGACCCATATAGCACATCACCAAGTTATAGAGTTGGTTTTACAGTTACAGAAAGTTTTACTACACCTTCTGGTGATGCATCACTAAATGACAATGCACAAGGATCATCAAACGAAAATGCACCAGGTGCTCATCGATTTAAAATTACATTAACACTTGCTAAAAAAACATTAACAGATACAGATGATGATGTTTTTTTAGAGTTGTTGCAAATTAAAACTGGTAGTTTACAAAGTAAAGTTACTAAAACAGATTATAATATTTTAGAAGATACCTTAGCAAGAAGAACATATGATGAAAGTGGTGATTATGTAGTACAAAATTTTGATATTGATGTAAGAGAACATTATTATGCTTCAGGCGATTCTAAGTATGGTCGTGGTATCTATCGTGGTGTAGAAAATTCAGGTGTAACTTATTATGAAGATGTTTACACAGCAGATCAATCAAAAGCTTTACTTGCAATTGCAATGTCAAAAGGTAAAGCTTATGTTCGTGGTTATGAATTAGATACCCAAGGAACAAATTATGTTACAATAGATAAACCAAGAGATTTTGATACAATCAACAACTCAACAACAGCTGCACAAATTGGAAATTATATTAAGGTTACGAATATTTATGGTTCACCTGATATTGGTTTTGTATCTGGTGAAACTAACGCATTTAAAAAAGTTCGTTTATATAAAACTGCAACTGCAAGTAGAGGTACTGCAAACGTTGGCTCAGGTGCAAATCAAAATTTAATTGGTGTTGCTAACGCAAGATTCTTTGAGTATGATTCAGGTACAGTTGGTGCATCTTCATCTAACACAACATCAATTTACAAACTAGGTTTATTTAATATATCAGCATTCACTCATGTTGCAACTACTGGTTCTATTACACTTGCTGTTGGTGAAACACTAACAGGTGGTACTTCAGGCGCAACTGGTATTATCGAAACAGATAGTGATACTGCAGGATTATACATTCTATCCAATGTTAAAGGTACATTTGTTGCTGGAGAATCTTTATCAGATGAAACAGGAAATACATCTACCGTTGCATCTAATGGTGTAACAACTTATGATTTAGCAAATGCTAAACAAGTTGTAGTTGTTGATGATATTTCAGATGATAGTTCAACTGTTACATTTACTGCTGATACAGTTTTAACAAACGATTCAACTGATCCATTTGATGAATCACAATTAACATTAACAGGATCTATTAGTATTGCAACCGTATCAGACACAACAACTCTTATAGGTAAAGGAACAAAGTTTACAACAGAACTGCTTGCTGGTGATGTTATTGCATTTACAGATGACACTGGTGAAGAAATAACTGCGACAGTTTCATCAATTACAGATGATACAACACTAACATTAACTGCAACTGTCACAACTGCTGATGGTGCCACATCATCTCCGTTTGAAAGAAGACGTGTAAGACTTTACAAATCAGGAGATAATTCTTTAGTATTTAAATTACCTTTTGATACAATTAAAACTTTAAAAACAGCATCTAACAATGAGTTAACAGATACTACATTTACTATAAGACGACAGTTTGTAAAAACACTCAACGGATCAGGTGTTGCCGCTTTTGATGCTGGTGCCAACGAAACATTTGACACTTATGCTGATGCTGATTATACATTATCGATCATGTCATTGGGTGGAGGTGGTTCTGGTGCTGTTGGTGATATTATTGATATTGATGGTAGTACATCTTTTACAGGATCTCCGACTGCAGCTAAACAGTTAACAATTAATTTGGGTTCTGGTTATGCAGGACATAAAGTTAAGTTATATGCAACAATCACAAGAGCAGTTGCAAACGAAAAAACAAAAACATTAGTTGCTGGTCAAACACTAGCAGTTACTACACAGGCAAATGCTCAAGAAGGTAGAATATCTTTAGGCAAAGCAGATATCTATGCATTAAATTCAGTTTACATGGCTGCTGATTTCTCAACAGCGGCAACAACAAGTGATGAAAATATCACTGATCGATTTACATTAGATAATGGGCAAAGAGATAATTTTTATGGTATTGGACATCTTGTTTTAAAACCTGGTCAATCACTACCAACAGGAAGATTATTAATTAACTTTGATTATTTTTCACACAGTGCTGGTGATTATTTTTCAGTAGATAGTTATGCAGGTGCTGTTGATTATGAAAACATTCCAAGTTTTAATTCATCACTAAAAGGTACATTACAATTAAGAGATTGTGTTGACTTTAGACCAAGAGTTGGTGATTATGATATTGCTGGATATGATGGCACTGATACTACTGTTTCCACATTCTTTGATAACGCACAATCACCAGGACCATCAACTGGTGCTGTTGCTGTTGACTTAATTAAACCAGGAACAAATTTCAGATGTGATTTTGAATATTATCTTTCACGTATTGATGCAATTTACTTAGATAAGTATGGATATTTTAAACAGGCACGAGGTGCAGCTGCAATTGATCCGCAAAGACCTGAAAAAATGGATGATGCAATGTTATTATACTATTTAAAACTACCTGCATATACATTTAATACTGCTGATGTAGTAATTAAACCTATTGATAATCGTAGATATACAATGAGAGATATTGGTAAACTAGAAAACAGAATTGAAAATTTAGAATATTATACACAACTTTCATTATTAGAACAAACTGCATTAAATACACAAGTGCAAGATGCTGATGGTTTAGATAGATTTAAAAATGGTTTTGTTGTTGATTCATTTAAAGGACATGATGTTGGTGATACAACTTCATTAGAATATAAATGTGCAATGGACTTACATGAAGGCGTAGTACGACCAGTTTGTTCCACAAGACAAGTTAAAATGATTGAAGTTAATACTACTGATACCCAGAGAACAAACAGTGGTTATAAAAAGACAGGTGATTTAATTACATTACCTTATACCGAAGAAGTTTTAGTACAAAATACAAGTGCAACAAAAAGTGTTAATGTTAATCCTTTTGATGTATTTAATCATATAGGAAACATTAAATTATCACCAGATATAGATGAATGGAAAGATACAAATGTTCGTCCTGATCTTATTGTAAATAATGAATCATTATATAATTCTGTAAAAGATATTCCAAATCCATCATTTGTAACAGGAACATTTTGGAATGAATGGCAATACAACTGGACAGGAACATTTAAAGAAGACACAACATCTGGTAATACAAGAACAACTACAATTGGTCAAACAGGAACACAATCCAGAACAGGTATTAAAAAGACTTTAGGATCAAATGTTATTAAACAATCTCTTGGAGAAAAAGTTGTAGATGTTGCTTTTGCAACTTATATAAGAGAAAACACAATTACATTTACTGCTGAAAATATGAAACCAAATACAAGAGTTTATCCGTATTTTGAAGAAATTAATGTGTCTGTATATTGTACACCAAATGGTGGTTCATTAGGTGATAATCTAGTGACAGATGCTAATGGTTCGTTAACAGGAACATTTGCAATACCGAATCCAAATGTGAGTGGCAATCCAAAATGGAGAACTGGTGATAGAAGATTTAGATTAACAAGTGAATCTGATAACTTTAATAGTAATGATGAAGTTGAAACTTTTGCAACTGCAACATATACAGCAAAAGGATTGATAGCATCACAAGAAGAAACAATTTATGCAACAAGAGTTCCTGCAATACAACAAACCAATTTATATGAATCAGCAACGGCAAAACGAGTATCAAGCACATCAACAACAGTAATAAGACAAAATAATAGTCCTTCAGATCGTGGTGGTGGGGGTCAAAGTTGGACTCCAGAAGTGAGATACAGAAATAATAACATTGTAGCTTATAAAGTAAAAACAGCTACGGGTTCAACATGGCGTGGAACAAAATGGAGTAGAGGAAAATAGATTGATATGGCAATAGCACAAACATTTTTAAACAATATAGGTGAGGGGTGTTTTGTAACATCAATTGATTTATTTTTTCAATCAAAAGATAGTACAATACCTGTTAGTGTTTATTTAACAGAAACTACAATGGAACTTCCTAATATAAAAGAATTACCTTTTAGTAGAGTGACAAAAATTCCCTCTGCTATTAATACATCAACTGACGGATCTACCGCAACAACATTTACATTTGATAGTCCTGTTTATTTACAAGGTGGTGTTCTTTATGGTATATCTGTTGAATCAAATAGTAAAAATTATAAGTTATATGTTTCAGAATTGGGTGGCACTATTCTTGGAACAACAAGACGAGTTTCTGATCAACCATTAGTTGGTAGTTTATTTAAAGCACAAAACGATGGTCCTGCACAAGATACTGCAACCGATGATTTAAAATTTGTATTAAGAAAAGCAAAATTCACAACTTTTACTTCTGGAAATTTAGAATTGCAAAATAATGCTTTATCATCTGAATTATTGACTGCAAATCCAATTGAAACAAATTCATCTGCAGGATCTGGTACTGCATTTGGTGGTAATCCAAAAATTTTAAAAGTAAATCATATCAATCATGGTATGTCAACAGGTGATCGTGTGACTATTGCTGGAGTTACAGGTAATTCATCTAATACATCTAACGGTATTCCTATTAGTGAAATCAACACAACACACACAATTGCTAATGTGACATTAGATAGTTATACAATTACTGTAACTACAAGTACAACTGCTGATGGTGTCATTGGTGGTTCTAGTGTGACTGCAACTTACAATGTGCCGTTTGAAGTTTTATATCCACAAATTGGACAACTTGGTTTTACAGATACAGACGCTAAACATTATGTTCGTGCAACAACAAAGAAATCAATTCATGGTTCTGAAACCGCTTATACAAAGGCAACCGCTGCTAATAAGATACAAATAGTTCCTAACGATAACTTTTATTTCGAAGCACAACAACAAATTGCTTCGGGTATTAATGAAACAAATAATTTATCAAGTGTCAAATCTTTAACATATGAAATTGATATGATTACTGCTAATGAAAATCTTTCACCAGTAATTGATTTGGCAAGAACAAATTTAATTGCTGTATCTAATCGATTAGATAATCCGACATCAGGTAACACAACAGGATTCAAAGATGAAACAGAGGGTAATAGTGGAAGTGTAAGTTCAAAATATGTTACAAAAGAAATTTCACTAGCTAATCCTGCAACTGCATTAGATGTGAGAGTAAGTGCAAACAATCATCCAACTGCATCCATTAAAGTTTTATATAAGTTAAGACGTGTTAATGATAATAGAAGTTTTGATGAAATACCATATGAATATTTTAATAGCACAGGTGTTGCCGATGATACTATTAATTATTCAGAAAGTCGTTCACAATCACCATACAACGGTGATTACTATGATAGTTTCTATGAACAAAAGTTTACAGCAGAAGGACTAGATGAGTTTTCTTCATTTGCAATTAAGATTGTGATGGTAGGAACAAATCCTGCATTTGCACCTAGAATAACAGACATGAGAGCATTAGCACTGGCGGTATAATATGAAAATGATAGTCGAACAGAATAGAAGTTTTGTAAAAGACACAGATTCAAAAGCAGTCATAAATTCTGATCGAAAGGCTTATATCGCTTATATGCAAAGAGTAAGACAAAAACAAAAAGACAATGATAGATTTAGAGATGTTGTAAGAGAAATAAATAATTTAAAAGCAGAAATGTACGAAATAAAAGAATTATTATTAAAGGTAATTAAGTAATGGCAGCTAGAACAGTATTAACAACCAATACATTAGAAGAATTTAGAACGACCTTTAACAGTCTTTCTTCTACTGATATTGGTGATCCAGGTACACTTACAACGACTGCAACAAGTGTTGTTGGTGCGATCAATGAAGTTAATTCAGCGATTACTGCTAATGACTTAGACTTTTCTGCTGATTCGGGATCAAATGGTTCTGTATCAGACGCACAAACATTCGCCCTATCTGGTACTGCAAATCAAATCACAACAACATCAGACGGATCTCAGACAGTTACTTTTGCATTGGCAAGTGCAATTTCTGGTGTTACAAGTTTCACTGCCACTGGCACAATACAAGGTGGCACCATAACTGACGGAACTGCCAGTTTAACAAGTGGTTCAATTACAGGAGCAGTCAATATTACTGCATCAGGCACTATTCAAGGTGCGATTATTAACGGTACAAGTGATGTTCGTATAAATGGTACATCAGTTGCAACAACAAATTTTGCGATTGCCCAAGCAGTTGCATTAGGATAAGTATAAATAGTACAAAGGGATAAAAAATGGCAAACGATTTTAAAAGATTTACAGTAGCCGATGTAAACACAAGTGCAGGTGCATCAGCATCTGCTGTTTATACAGTTCCTTCCTCATCAAGTACAGCAGTTGAATCTATCGTTATCGGTATTACTCTTGCAAACAAATCATCTTCAGGTGTGACTGCAAGTGTATTCTTAGATAACTACGATGGAACCAATGATGTGTATATCGTAAAAGATGCAAGTATACCTGCCGGTTCTTCACTGGAAGTAATGTCTGGTAATAAACTTGTTTTACAAGGGGATGGAACAACAAACGATGCAATTCGTGTAAGTGCAAGTGCATCAAGTTCAGTTGACGCTACAGTTTCAGTTTTAGAGGACGTATAATAAATGGCTTATATAGGAAAGCAACCCGAAACAAAGTTTTCGGCAGCTGCGAAGATAGATAGATTTACAGGTGACGGTTCAACAACCGCATTTGATTTAGCAAATATCATACCTGCAGGTGGTGAAAACTCACTGATGGTTTATATCGACAATGTTCGACAAGAACCAGGTTCTTCCTATGCCTTTACAGTTGGTAATGATGGTTCAGGTGATCTCAAAAGAATTACTTTTACATCCGCACCTGGAAGTTCTGCTTCGATTTATGTTATCACACCATTTGAAGCAACAACGATGGCAGGTCCCGCTAACGGAACAATCACATACGCCAAACTATCCAACGATTCAAACAATATCATCTCTGGTGCAACTGCATTAACATCATTAGAAGGTGCTGACTTATTATCAGTGTATGATAATTCTGCTTCGACAATTAAAAAAGTTACAAATACAAATTTAACTGCTAACTTAGACATTTCAGGACAAACTGCTGAAACAACTGTAGCAAATGATGATTTGGTTCTCATCTATGATACGTCTGCTAGTGCAATTAGAAAAATGACAAAATCAAATTTTGCACCAGCAACAACATTTACATATACATCTGGCACCGATACAGGTGATGGATCAACAACAGGTTTCACAATAAATAGTGGTAGAAGTGTAAACGATATTTTAGTGATTGTCAATGGTATTATTTTAACACCAACAACAGACTATACAATATCATCTACTACTTTAACATTTACAACAGCACCGGCATCTGGTGCTCAAATAGATTTTAGGTACTTACCGATATAAGGAATAACAAATGGGATCAATTGCAAGAACAATATCTAATCAAATAGGAACAGACGGAAAACTAAACGCTGCTGGTTTAGATTTAGCAGATAACTTTGCATTTACAGGTACAGTGAGTGGTGTTGGTAAGATTGGTCAAGTGGTAGCTACTAGTAATGCTATGTCCACAACTTATATTACATCTACTAGCCCTGTGGCTATATCAGGTTTTAGTGTAACAATAACTCCTACATCTGCTAGCTCTAAAATATATGTTCACGCTACCTTTTCAGCTACACAGGATGGATATAACAATGGTACTTTATCTTTCTGCCAAATTTTTAGAGGTGGTACTCAAATCAAAAGTATTGTTGCTGGTGGTGATACAGGAAATGGCGATTATGGTCATGCTGTAGTTTTAAGTGCATATGATAGTCCAGCTACTACAAGTGCTGTTACCTATAATATTTATGCTCAAGTTCAAAATTCATCATCACAATTTAGACCAACAGGCAATTCAGATACTATTACAGCATGGGAGATATTACCGTAATGACAATAAATTTAGGAACTGCGATTCAATCTTTGAACAAAAAGGGTGGTAATAACCATGAGTTTATAGTAAATGGTGAACCAACTAATGAAACAGAATATAACAGTAATGTTAACTATATTTCTGGTGCTGATGAAAATGGTATTGCTATCTTCTCTGATACCAAACCTTATACTTGGGATGAAGTCAATGCTGAAAAAACTTTACTACAAACTGAGTATGACAACAATGAGTATCAAAGAAATAGAGCAGATGAGTATCCAGACTTAAAAGAACAATTAGACAAACTTTACCACGATATAAACAATGGAACACTTGACAACACAGGAGATTTTTATACTGCCCTTAAAACTGTTAAGGACAAGTATCCAAAATAAATAGAGGAGATAATTAATGGCAAGAACTAAATTAGTTAACGGTGAAAGAATAGCACTAACTGCTGAAGAAGAAGCCGCAAGAGATGCTGAAGAAGCTGCTTGGGCTGCAGGTGCATTTGACAGAGCAATCGCTGATGTCAGATCAAAAAGAGATCGTCTTTTAGCAGCAACAGACTATTTGGCACTTTCTGATCAAACTCTTACTGCTGATATGACAACATATCGTCAGGCATTAAGAGATATCACAGACGGTGTTTCAACCACAGATGACATAGACGCAATTACTTGGCCGACAAAGCCATAATATAGAAGGATTTAAATGCCGCTAACAAAAGTCACATCAGGTGCAATCACAGATAGTGCTATTACAACAGCAAAGATTGAAGATGGTACAATTGTAAACGCTGACATTAGTGCCTCAGCAAATATTGCTCAATCAAAACTCAGTCTTTCACTACCGACTATTTCTTCTATCTCTATTCAGAATAGTCAAGGTGCGATTCCACCAAGTGACACATCATTATACTTTGATATTATCGGTACAAACTTTTCCAATCCTTCGACTGTTGAATTATTAAATAGTTCAACCAATGCTTCAACCAATGCGACCACAGTTACTTATGTCAGTGCTACTCAATTAAGAGTAACCGCATCACTAAGTGCGGGTACTTATAAAATTCGTGTAACAAGAAGTGATGGTTTTGCTGGAATCTCAGCAACAGCATTGTTAACAGTCAGTCAAGCAGTTTCATGGTCAACCTCTGCTGGTTCTTTAGGAACTTTTGATGAGGGTGTTGCCATTTCGACCATTACATTATCAGCAACTTCCAATAGTGCTATCACCTATGCGATTCAATCAGGAAGTTTACCAACAGGTTTAAGTTTAAATACATCAAACGGTGAAATCACAGGAACACCAAGTAGTGTTGCTGCTGATACCACTTCTACATTTACAGTTCGTGCCACCGATGCTGAAAGTCAATTTGCTGATAGAGAGTTTAATATTACTGTCACAGATATTGTGATATTTCAATCATTGAGATTTAATGATAATGATAATCCTTATTTAAATAAAACTATGGCAACTGGTACAAGTAGAAGAATATTTACTTTTTCAACTTGGGTAAAAAGAAGTGTTCTCGGTAGTTTTCAATATATATTTACTAATTCTCCACAATCTAGTTTTGATGCTGTAAGATTTAATAATGATGATAGTTTAGATGTAAGATTTAACGCCAACACATATACTGTTAATACAAATAGATTATATAGAGATGTTTCTGCTTGGTACCATATATTGGTGTCAGTGGATACAACTCAGGCAACTGATTCTGATAGAGTAAAGATTTATACAAATGGTGTGTTAGAAACATCCTTACAAGGAAATACATATCCTACACAAGATTATGATACTGCTTTCGGTGTTAGTGGTCAAACATATCAAGTATCAGCAAATACTTGGGGTATTGACCAACCATTTGACGGCTACATGGCAGAGGTTCATTTCATTGACGGACAAGCATTGACACCTTCATCTTTTGGTACTACAGGATCCAATGGTCGTTGGAAACCAAAAACATATTCTGGTACTTACGGCACCAACGGATTCTACTTAGACTTTGCTGACAGTGGAAACTTAGGAGATGATGAAAGTGGAAACACAAATGACTTCACCGCAAACAATTTAGCTGCTATTGACCAAGTAACAGATACACCACAGAATAACTTTGCTACAATGATTCCTGCTGCTAATTTAACAATTAGTGAAGGCAATTTAAATTTTACACATAATAGAACAAGTAATTGGGACGGAACAACTGCAAGTATGGGTGTTCAAACTGGTAAATGGTATTATGAAGCAAAATTAACAAGTACAGATTCTAACCCAAGACATGATATAGGATTTGTGGGAAACCCAGAAACATGGACAGTTGTAGTAGATGGAAAAGGTACTGCTGGAGACCCTATTAGTAATATGACTAATGCTTATTGGTTTCATTCAAATACAAATTCCGCCGGATATTTAAATACAACAGGCACTTATGGAAGTAATGTTAGTCAATGGGGAATAGCGAGTGGTGATATAGTTGGAGTTGCTCTTGATTTGGATAATCAAAAAATTTATTTTCATAAAAACGGCACATATTATGGTGCAGATGGTAATTCTTCTAACCCTACAAATGGTACTAACCCCGCTTATTCTAGTATTACAACTGGCATACATTACAGACCATTTTTAATGGTAAGAAATGATGGTTCTGCAAATAACACTATATCCATGAATTTTGGCAATCCATCTTTTACAATATCAAGCGGTAATTCAGATGATAACGGATATGGAAACTTTGAGTATGCCCCACCATCCGGTTACCTTGCTCTGTGTACAAACAATTTGCCAGAACCTACGATTAAAGATTCAAGTGATTATTTTAATACTGTTTTATATACAGGTGACGGTAATGATGATAGAACTGTAACAGGAGTAGGATTTCAACCAGACTTTTTATGGATTAAAGAAAGGTCTAGTACATCTTCACATAGAATATTTGATTCAAGTCGAGGTGCATCTAAACGAATAGAACCAGATAATACCAATGCAGAATCGACTGATACAACAAATCATAAATCATTTGATGCTGATGGATTTACTCTTGGCACAAGTGGTTCTACAAATGAAAATTCACAAACTTATGTCGCTTGGAACTGGAAAGCAAACGTAGGGAGTACATCATCTAACACAGATGGAAGTATCACCTCAACAGTTCAAGCGAATACGACTGCAGGATTTTCTATAGTCACTTATACAGGAACAGGAAGTAATGCTACTATTGGTCATGGACTAGGTAAAGCACCTTCATTTTTAGTAACAAAAGCAAGAAACACTGCAGGATATGCTTGGATTGCTTGGCATAATGCTTTAACAGGTGATGAATCAATTGAACTTCAGTCAACTGATGCAAAATCAACAAATTCAACGTCTTGGAATAGTACAGTACCAACTAGTTCTGTATTTAGTGTTGGAACAAGACTTGGAACAAATGCAAATGGAACTACTTATGTCGCCTACTGTTTCGCAGAAATAGAAGGATATAGCAAGTTCGGTAAGTACACAGGGAATGGAAGTACAAATGGAACATTCGTCTATACAGGCTTTAAACCTGCTTGGTTAATGGTTAAAAGAACGGATAGTGCAGGTGAAAACTGGACAATGTTTGATAATAAAAGAGATGGATATAATGTGAATAATGATATGTTAAAAGCAAATGTATCTGAAACTGAAGATGCCGCAGGTAATTTTTTTGATTTATTATCTAATGGTTTTAAAGTAAGAGAAATTGCCGCAAGACATAACGCATCTGGTGGCACCTATATCTACATGGCATTTGCCGAAGCACCCTTCGGAGGAATACTTACTAACGAAGCAACAGCGAGGTAAATCATGGGTTCTTTGACAAAGGCAACCACTGAAACATTCGGACCAGGTGGTGTCAACTCTACAAATATTCAAAACGAAGCAATCACTAACGCTAAGATAGCATCTGATGCCGCTATTGCTAATTCTAAATTAACAATTACCTTTCCGACCATCAGTTCTTTAAGTATTACAAACGGTCAACCTGCTGTCTATGATACGGAAACAGTCGATATCAATGGTACTGATTTTACTAATGGTGCTCGAGTAGATTTTATTCATAGTACAACCAACGCTGTTATTAATTTACCAACAGTGACTTTTGTGAGTGCTACTCAATTACGTGTAACAATTCCTGCTTCTACATTAACAGAGGGAACTGATTATAAAATTCGTGTAAGTAATCCAGACGGATTGGCTGCTACTTCAATAGGCACCGTTTTATACTCAGAAACCGTAAGTTTTTCAACATCTTCTGGTTCATTAGGAAGTGTCGGTGAAGGAGAGAGTGCCAGTTTCTCTGTAAGTGCTTCTTCGAATAGTGCTATTTCCTATTCCGTGACATCTGGTAGTTTACCAACAGGTTTATCTTTAAATTCATCAACTGGTGCTATTACGGGTACAGCACCGTCTGTTGCCGCTGACACAACTTCAACATTTACGATTACAGCAACAGATGCTGAATCACAAACGGCTAGTCGTTCTTTTAGTATTACCGTGACTAACTTTGTGATTGATAATTCCCTTAGATTTAATGATAATGATAGTGCTTATTTAACTCGTTCAACAGGAACAACAAACAAAAGAACTTTTACTGTTTCTGTATGGGTAAAAAGAACTACTTTAAACGCAAGACAAACTATTTGGGCCAGTGACCAAAATACAAATGACACAGGTGACGGAAGTAAAGGGGGAAGTGGAAATTATATTAGTTTTTGGAATAATGGTGAATTTTATTTTGGTGGTTTTGGTGGAAGTTTTCAAGTTAGAGCAGATGGACTCCAACGAGATGTAAGTGCTTGGTATCATATTGTAGCACAAACAGACACTACTCAAGCAACAACAAATGACAGAGGAAAACTCTGGATAAACGGTGTTCAACAAACAACTTATACTTCTATGATTGGACAAAACACCGATGTTAAATGGGCAACTAATAGAATAGGTGTAAGAAGTGATGTAGCAAATTATTCTGATTCTGTAAACCTTACTGCTTATGCAGATGGATATATTGCTGAACTTCATGTTGTTGACGGACAAGCGTTAACTGCTTCTGACTTTGGTGAAACAGATTCAACAACAGGTGCTTGGGTACCAAAAAAATATACAGGCACTTATGGAACAGATGGATACTACTTAGACTTTTCAAATAGTGCTGATTTAGGAAATGATTCATCAGGAAACAATAACGATTTCACACCAAGCAATCTAGCTGCCACGGATCAGACAAGTGATACACCGACTAATAACTTTTGTACTTTGAATCCTTTATCAAATGCTATGGGTGGAACATTAAGCGAAGGTAATCTTCAAATTGTATCTAGTGGAAGTGATAAACATTGTTTTTCTACTTTTGGTTTAACTAGTGGAAAATGGTATTTTGAAGTTAAAGATATAAGTCAAGGTGGTCAATTTAAGGTATTTGCTCTTACAGATGCCGACCACAATGATACTACTCCAGGTACTAATCAATGCCATATAATTTTTTCCACTGGTGAAACGAGTACAAGTGGAACTGCTAACAGTAATGCAGGTGCTATGACCACTGGTGATATTTTAGCAGTAGCAATTAATTTAGATGATGGTGAAGTCTATTTTACTAAAAATGGAAATATTGATACAGGTTTAACTGCTCAAGCAACTGGAATTTCAATAAGTGGGCGTAAAAGAGATTTTAGAATTTCAGCATTTGAATCATCAGGAACACCATCAACTGCAGGATTTAATTTCGGCAATCCCTCATTCTCAATCTCATCTGGCAACAGTGATGAAAACGGATATGGAAACTTTGAGTATGAACCACCAACAGGTTACCTTGCTCTGTGTACAAACAACTTACCGAATGTTACTATTGCTGATCCTACTGAGTATTTTAATACTGTTTTATGGAATGGTAATAGTAGTACACAATCTATAACAGGTGTTGGATTTCAACCAGATTTTGTTTGGTTAAAAAGTAGAACTAATACTGCATCTCACAGATTAAATGATTCAAGTAGAGGTGTTAATAAACAATTAGCAAGTAATGCAACAGATGCTGAAAGTGAATTTACTACAATGTTGACTTCATTTGATAGTGACGGATTTACTTTAGGTGATAATGTAGGTATCAATGGAACAGGATATACAAATGTAGGTTGGTCTTGGAAAGCAAACGCAGGGAGTACATCATCTAACACAGACGGAACTATTACCTCAACAGTTCAAGCGAATACGACTGCAGGATTTTCTATAGTCACTTATAGTGGTAATGGTAGCACAGGTACTGTTGGACATGGGTTAGGTGCTGTACCTAAACTTTATATTGTTAAAAGACGAAATGGTGATGGTTGGAGTTGGTACACATATTCAGTTCATAAAGGAGCAGGACATACACTTTATTTAAATTCTACTAGTGTAGGAGATGTAGATACAACAGTTTGGCAAAACACATCACCAACAAGTAATGTTTTTTATGTAGGTGCGAGAGATGGTGTTAATGGTAGTGGTGGTAATATGGTCGCCTACTGTTTTGCAGAAATAGAAGGATATAGCAAGTTCGGTAGCTATACAGGGAACGGAAGTACAGACGGAGCATTCATCTATACAGGGTTTAGACCTGCTTTTACTTTAATTAAAAGAACAAATGCTATTCAAGCATGGGTATTACATGATTCAGCTAGAGCAGGATATATAAATCCAACTGATAATTATGTTTATGCAAATGCAACAAATGTAGAAGCAGAAGATATAGACCACGATTACTTATCAAATGGATTTAAAATAAGATCAAATTTTAATGATACTAACGCATCGGGTGGCACATACATCTACATGGCGTTTGCTGAAGCCCCCTTTAAATCGGGTACAGGTGCTACAACTATCGAAGGAACAGCGAGATAAGTATTATAAATAGAATAGAAGGAATTAAATAAATGGCATATATCGGAAGATCACCTTTATACGGAAGTTTTGAAAAACAACCACTTTCGCCTGACGGATCAACAACAACATTTTCACTTGATTATACAGTCGGTTCAAGTTCTTCAATACTTGTATCTATTGCAGGTGTTGTCCAAGAACCGGAAGTTGCATACAATCTAACCTCTGGTGGTACACAGATTGTCTTTGCCTCTGCTCCCGGTTCTTCAGATACTGTCTTTGTTGTTTATCTTGGTGTTACAACGGAAGTTGCAACTCTGGGTACTGGTGCCATTACCGGTTTAACTGAACTTGCAGAAACACGAGCAGATAATGATTACTTTATTGTTTACGACACATCAGCAGGTTCACTCAAAAAGATTCAGGCATCCAATGTTGCCAGTGATTTAGATATTAATGGGTCAACTGATTTAGCGGCAACTCCAGCTTCAGGTGATGAGTTTGTTGTGTACGATGCATCAGCAGGTTCAAACAAAAAAGTTGCTTATTCATATCTTGTACCCTCATTAACTTACACTTCAGGAACTGATACTGGTGACGGATCAACAACAGGTTTCACAATCGATTCAGGTAGAAGTGTTGCTGATGTTTTAGTGTATGTCAATGGATTTAATTTAGTACCAACAACTGACTACACAATTTCAGGTACAACATTAACATTTACAACAGCCCCAGCATCTGGTGCTGAAATCGCTTATCGTTATCTACCATTATCTGGTACTGCCACATATACTAATGGCACCGATACAGGTGATGGATCAACAACAGGTTTCACAATCGATTCTGGAAGAACAGTCGAAGATGTAATCGTAACTGTCAATGGTGTAACACTAGTTCCAACAGACGACTATTCAATCTCAGGAACTACATTAACATTTGTTACAGCACCGGCATCGTCTGCTGAAATTTCTTACAGATATTTAAGATTAACCTAATGACATGGAGGTCTTATGGGAAGTATTATTAGAACAGCAGCCAATAATGTTGGCGCCAGTGGAGTATTCTCATCTAGTGCCTTCAATAATGCCTCACTAAACTCCGTTACAAGTTTACCAACTGCCGTTGACGGCAAGATGAAACTGATTTCATCACAAACAGCATCAGCTAGTTCTTCTATTTCATTTACATCTGGTATTGATTCCACATACAAAACTTATTGTTTTAAGTTTATTAATATTCATTGTTCTGCTGATGATATAACTTTTGGAATAAATTTTTCTACTGACGGTGGCAGTAATTATAATGTCACTAAGACTACAACATATTTTAGAGCATACCACGATGAAGCAGATACATTTAATGGTCTTATTTATGATACAGTTGGTGATTTAGCACAAGGTACAGGCGACCACCAATTAGGCAGAGGATTAACAGGTGATGAAAATGATTTAAATACAAATTTAGAATTATGGTTATTCAACCCCTCATCTACCACTTATGTAAAACATTTTGTGTCTGAATTAACACATAGTATTTTAACAAGTGGAAATGCGCCCTATCATCAACATATTTTTACAGCAGGATATGGAAACACCACATCAGCAATTAATGCTGTTAGATTTCAAATGTCATCAGGCAACATTGATGACGGAACAATAGCACTATACGGAATAGCATAATGGGAACACGAATTACATCACTTGCCAATAACTTTGACACAACAGGAAAGTTAAAGGCAGCAGGTATCAACAATGCCAGTTTAAGTGGTATTACAGCGTTGCCTTCTGGTGCTAATGCTGGTAAAATGACTTTACTCAGTACACAAACAGCATCTGCTAGTGCTTCTTTAAGTTTTACATCAGGTTTAGATTCAACTTATGATGCTTATTGTTTTAAGTTTATTAATATTCATCCAGGAACAGATAATGTTACTTTACAATTTCAAGGTTCAACTGATGGTGGTTCTAATTACAATACAACAATGACAACAACTGTTTTTATAGCAAAACACCATGAAGATGATTCGGCCACACAATTAGTTTATAGAGCTGGACAAGACCAAGCACAAGGCACAAACTATCAAACAATTAGTGAAGAAGATGGTGCTGATAATGACCAAAATACCAGTGGTGAATTGTGGTTATATAATCCTAGTTCTACTACATATGTTAAACATTTTATGAGTAGAATAAGTGTTGCACATAGTGCTGATAGAGCAACAGATGTGTATGCGGCTGGTTATTTCAATACCACATCAGCAATCAATGCTGTTGATTTTAAATTTACTTCAGGTAACATAGACGCTGGCACTATCAAATTATTCGGAGTATCAACAAGTTAATGGGACAGGCAACAAGAAACATCGCTAACAGTTTTACAACCAGTGGAGTTATTACTTCCAGTGCTGTCAATAATACATCTTTAGGAAACATTACTGATTTATCATTAGGCGGTTCTTTGATATTGATTAGTGAATCTACAGCATCTGCTAGTAGTTCAATAAGTTTTACGTCTGGTATTGATTCGACTTATGATGAGTATTGGTTTGTATTAAATAATTGTCACCCTTCAGTAAATACAGGTGGTCTAGGTATTAATTTTTCTACTGATGGTGGAAGTAATTGGAATGTCACCAAAACGACTACAAGTTTTGTAGCACAGCACGCTGAAAATGATACAATTGCTCAACTAGATTATCAAACTGGTTATGATTTAGCACAATCAACAGCAGACCAAGAAATATGTCAAAATGTTTATACAGGAAACGATGAATCTGTATCTGGTATTGTAAAATTATACAATCCAAGTTCTACAACTTATGTAAAACATTTTATTTCTGAAACAAACAGTGTATTTGCTAGTGCTAGAAGTTGGCATAATCTTGTTGCTGGATATTGTAATACTACTTCAGCTATTAATGGTGTTATTTTTAGATTTGATACAGGAAACATAGATGCCGGCACAATACAAATGTTTGGAGTGAAATAAATAGAACTATGGGTGCTAATACAAGAGGATTTGCTAACTTACTCAACACAGACGGCACTTTTCTGTCTGGTGCTATCAATAACACTTCCGTATCAGGTATCACTGATTTACCGACAGCTGCTAAGAGTGATTTAGTGTTGATTTCCTCTCAGACTGCTAGTGCTAGTGCTTCTATTAGTTTCACATCAGGTATTGATTCTACTTATGATGAGTATTGGTTTATATGGAATGATGTTCACCCGGCTAATAATGATACTCCATTTTCTTTTAACGGAAGCATAGATGGTGGTAGTAATTATAATGTCACAAAAACTACTACTTTTTTTCAAGCACAACACAGAGAAGATGATGCTTCAGCATCACTAGATTATAGTACAGGTAATGATATTGCACAAGGTACAGGATATTCAAATATTAGCAGTGGAACTTCAAATAATAATGATGCTTCTTGTTGTGGTATATTGAAATTGTTTAATCCTTCATCTACAACTTATGTAAAACATTTTATTTCTATTGGTAATGGTGACCACCCTAATTCTTCAAGAAATGTTTTTAATGCAGGATATTTCAATACCACATCAGCAATTAATGCTATCGATTTTAAATGTGTTTTCGGAAATATTGATGCCGGAACAATATACTTATACGGATTAAAATAATGGGAACAATAACAAGAGCATTAGCAAATAATATTACAACCGGCGGTGTTGTATCAGCATCGGGTATCTCCAATACCAGTGTAAGTGCTGTGACTTCTCTACCATCAGGTTGTGATGTAGGAGACTTTTTTTTGATTAGTGAACAGACAGCATCTGCTAGTGCTTCTTTAAGTTTCACATCAGGATTGGATTCAACATATGATGCTTATTGTTTTAAGTTTATTAATATTCATCCAGCTACTGATGGAACTGCTTTTCATTTTAACGGAAGCACTGATGGTGGAAGTAATTATAATGTGACTAAGACATCAAGTTTTTTTCAAGCATATCACAGTGAGAGTGACAGTGTTACTTCTCTTGGTTATGGTCCTTCTGAAGATTTGGCACAATCAACATCATATCAAATATTATTTAATGATTTAGGTAATGCTAGTGATGAAAATGGTAGTGGTGAATTATGGTTATTTAATCCTAGTAGCACCACTTATGTAAAACATTTTATGGGAACTTCAAATAGAACAAACTTAAATGATATTTCTATCAATACTTATTATGGAGGATATTTTAATACAACTTCAGCAATCGATGCTATTGATTTTAAAATGGCATCAGGTAACATAGACGCTGGCACAATCAAATTATTTGGAGTAAAGAAAACATAATGGGAACAATTACAAGAACATTTACAAATAACATTGGATCAAATGGTGTATTAGGTTCAAGTGCTATCAATAATGCTTCGTTAAACAATATTACATCAATTACTGGTGTGAGTTTGAAATTATTGACGACTGCTACAGCTTCAGGTGATTCTACGATATCATTTACTTCTAATATAGATTCAACTTATGATGAATATTGGTTTGTTTGGAATACTATTCATCCAGCAACTGACGGTGCTGATTTTCAGTTTCAAGGCAGCACAAATAGTGGAAGTTCTTATGGTGTGACAACAACTTCAACTTTTTTTGGTGCTAGTCAATCTGAGGGTGGTGTTGGAGGACAGGTTTCATATACAACTTCTATGGATTTAGCACAATCAACATCTTTTATACCTTTAAATCCTGATGTTGGTAATGATAATGACCAACAAACAAGTGGTATTTTAAAAATATATAATCCTAGTTCTACAACTTATGTAAAACATTTTATGACTAGAAGTATGAGAGTAGATGCTGGAGATTATGTTGTTGATTGTTATTCAGCAGGATATTTAAATAGCACATCAGCAATCAATGCTATTCAGTTTAAGTTTGATTCAGGAAATATAGATGCCGGCACAATCAAATTATATGGAGTTTCATAATGGCAATCAGTAAATTAAAAACAGGAAGTATCACAGACGAAACAATCACTTCAGCAAAGATTGATAATGGTGCGATTACCAATGCAAAAATCAATGCGTCTGCTGGTATCTCTATTAGTAAAACCGTATTCACTGGTGCTCAACCAACTA
>Ga0196905_1000126_pt1 | contig 28633 bp, 37 predicted proteins | sample CB_VirMetaG_3_FD_169098 | JGI IMG/M metagenome (GOLD analysis project Ga0196905, IMG submission 169098) | Freshwater to marine saline gradient viral communities from Chesapeake Bay - CB_1508_1S Viral MetaG (v3) (version 3) | ecosystem: Environmental > Aquatic > Marine > Coastal | place: USA... | reverse complement strand
GGTAGGTGTTGCCCTTCCCATGGTGTCTGTTTTTGGCAATGACTACCCCCAAAGTGTCTGGGTCCTCCTCAGCCTGCTTGGGTGGCTCATAGAGCATGGCGCAAAGGTCAGCGTCCTGTTCAATGGCCCCAGACTCCCTCAGGTCGCTCAGGCGTGGTTTGGGGTTGTCCCTGTGCTCCACTTCACGGTTGAGCTGGGAGAGGAGGAAAATGACTGCCCCAGTCTCCTGGCCTAATAGCTTTACCTCACGGCTCAACTCACTCACTTCGGTTGTGCGGTTGGTTTCCCTCTGCCTTCTTTTGGGTGGTATGAGCTGGAGGTAATCTATGACAATGACTTTTGCCCCTTTGTCCTTCACGTAGCGCCTTGCTGTGCTCTTCAGTTCAGAAATCCCGCAGTCAGCTTTGTCCTCTACGTAGAGGGGCAGCCTTCTCAAGTCTCTCACTGCTGCTGCAATGGCTGCCCAGTTGCCCTGGCCAGTCTCATGCACTGAGGACATTTCCTCCCCAGTAGCTGAGGCAACTAGTCTGTCAGCCAGTTGGCTGAATGGCATTTCGTAGGAGAAGAAGACAACTCCATGGCCTGACTGAGCACAGTGGAGGGCAATTTGGAGGCCAAGGGCAGTCTTGCCGTTGCCAGGACGAGCAGCAATGACATTGACTGAACCAGGACGAAAGCCCCTGACAATGCGGTCGAGGTTGTAAAACCCGCTTTTGAGTCCAAGTGGCTGACCATTAGGTCTGCAGGAGTCTAAGTTGTCCTGGTAGGCCTCCCACTTGGCTGCTTGGTCCTGCACTGAGGAGGAGTTGTTGGACAGTTGGAAGTAGTCTGCCTCAATTCGCTCCAGAATGGCTTCTGTGGGAGTTTCGGAGCCAACCAGCTCCAGGGTGTTGTAGGCAATGTAAAACGCCTTCCTGCGGGCTTCTAGGGCCCTTAGCACAGGTAGCCAGAAAGCAATGTTTGACTTAGTGGGTGCCTTGTCAGGTAGTTCAGTGAGGTAGAAAAGCAAACCCTTGCCCGCCCGCTTCTCCACATTGGGTAGGTTTATTTCAAGTTTGTCGTCATAGAGGTCATAACAGGCATTCCAAATGCGCTTGAGCTGTATGTCATAGAATGAGTCCTCTGACACCCCTCCCCTAATAGCGTCATCCATGGCTCCAAGAAGCACACAACCTATAACTCCTTCCTCTGCTGCCTTGTCATAGGGTATGGTTGTTAGCCTGTCATTCATAGGTTTCTCCTCCAGGTGTAAAACTCAGTTTTAAGGTCCTCTTCTTCCCCATAGTTATCTTTCATAGTTATATACATAGTTCCAGTCCCTGTGCAGGGCCCATGAGACGTCCTGTGCAGGGCCTCTTGAGGCGTCCTGTGCAGGGCCCTTGCAAACCTCTCAGACTTGTTTTTGGAGGGGGTGGAACGGGCAATTTTTTCCCCTTTGTTGGACACTCTCAGGACCATGGTTTTTGCCTCCCAGGACTTGAGCAGCCACCCAAATTCCACCAACTCGTCCACAGCTTTTTTGAGTGTGGACTTATTGACGCCTAGGTAGGTTGCCATGGTTTTCTTGGCGTCCGTGCACTTCTTCCCCCTCATTGCCACGAAGCAAAGCACGTCCCTCTGAAGCTGGGTAAACCCGTTTGCGTAAAGCCATGAGGGCACCAGGAGAGGAGGGGGGCCAGTAACCTGACCCTTGGCAGAAGTTGCAGTCTCCATAAAGCTCTCCCCCTTCACATAGTTGGCAGACTGCCATGGCCTAGCTTCTTCTTTCTTTCGGCAATGCGTTGCCGTAATGCGTAAACAATGCCCTTCTCCTCAAAGTATGCGCTTGCCCGTCTGTCCACCTCTGCCCAGCTCATGCCGCTGTAGCTGTGGGCAATGTTTGTCTCTCCGTTAATATGTTGAAATGCCTCCTCCTTGGTCACCTTATCCTCCTCTTTAGTTGTTTCCTTAACTCCTCAGCCCTAGCCCCAGCTCCCTTGAGCCCCTCCAGCATGGCCCTCAGTTGTCCTTGAGGTGGCTGCCCATGCAGTTGTCTGTTGCAGTAGTCCATGTAGGACCCCCATTCGTCTGGTGGGTGACTCATAGCCACCAAGTCATTAGGCCACTTGTCACCCACCAGAATTTCCCTGACTCTGAATTGCTTGGTGGCATACTTCAGAACCCCAGGGAGTCTCTCCCAACCTAACCGTGAGAGTGTTTTCACCAGTCCAACTCAACCACTCCACCAGTGGTCCATGAGGGCCAGTAGTCCTCAGCCAAGCAGTGGGTGAGTGTTTGCATGTAGTTATGTATGGTTGACCCAGCTTTCAGCATGCGCTCCTTGGAGTAGGTGTAGGTGGCAGCTTGGTAAAACCCACCAGTCTCTACCACTAACCACAACCAGCGCCTGACTCTGAGTCCCTGAGTGGCCAAAATGTGGGTGTAGTTCCACTGCTGTAGGTCATACTGGAACTCCCTGGACTTGTTTTTAAATCCTCTGAAGCTGGCAGACCCTGGGCTTGTGGTTTTAATGTCAATGACTGTCTCCGTCTCTGGGTGGTATGCGTCCACCCTGCATTTGCTAGGAATGGGCCAAGCGTCCTGTGAGAAAACGCTCACCTCAGTCTCACAGTCCTGTAGGAGTTTGTAGGCTTCCTCTTGTTTGACTGCTTCTAGCATTCGCTGCAGCTGGGTTAGGTCCTCCTCAGAAATTAGTTTGAGGCCTTTCTCCTCCTGCTCAGCCTTCCACTCTTTGTTGACCTTGAGCCTCATGTTTGAGCGCTCGTCAGGCATGACTAGGTAGGTCTGCTTAAACAACTCAGGCTCCAGCAGGTAGGTGTGGAACATGGTGCCCAGAGACATGGCGGGGGTCTGCCGCTTGGCATAGCGCCTGTCCATGTTTGCTTTAAACTCTGCAGGGCACCTCATGAGTTTGAGGTCAGAGGTGCTCAATGCAGGCTCAGCCCTGTAGGTGGCCTCAGGCATGGCCTGGACCACCCCCTCCATGGTAGAGCTGAAGCGGGAGCTCTTAGAACTCGTCAGTTTCACCCGTCACCTCCCCCTTGGCTTGTTTGAACTCAGCGCTTAACCGTATGTCTTCCTGGTGCCATGTAGGCAGTTTGTCCCAGTTGGTGTTTGGGTCGCTGGGGTCGTAGCTCCAGACCTCCCCGTGGGGTTTCATGCCTGCAGCCATTTTGGCGGGCATGGCTGAAATGTCTGTGACTTTGGCGTAAGTGCTTTTGGTGCCCTTTTCGTGGATAATGGTCAGCAGTGCAGGCCTGCCCAGGAGGGCCTCCTGTAGAGTTGTGCCTTTCTTGGCTAACTCGTCATAGTTGGTCAGCCACTTGCCCAGGTTCTTCTTAATGGTCCTGCCAACCTGCTCTTTTTCTGAGCGCAGGTAGACCTTCTTGTAGACTGTCTGGGGGACCTCGTCTCCGTTAATGGTTATGGTCGAGTCTGGTAGCTCAAAACCAAGGTCAAATATGTTAACCAACCTCTCATTTTCATAGTAGTTGTCCACTCTGGTGCCCAGCTCGATAACGCTAGTGCATATTGCTGCCTGCGCCGCCCCTTCTGGGGCCAGTGTCTTTTCTTTTTTGCTTTGTTCTTCTAGTATTACCATTTTGTTTCCTGTTGTTTCAGTTGTTCACGCAATGCCTCTAGGTCTGTGAGGCACAAAATTTGAATAAGGTGCTCAAGGCTCAGGGTGACGTGCCAAGCCATGTGGTTTTTCCTCCACGCCACAACTGGAATTTGGTCCTCTTTGGCGTCCCCTTTGGCCTGTGCCAACCAGTCCAGCATTTTGAGGGTCTGGCAGCGCTTAGCTTCCCAGTGAATGGGCAACTCAGGACAGTCCACGTCTGCTGCCTCATGACCCTTTTGGGACTGCATAAAGCCTGTCCTGCGGGCAGCCCAGCCACCCATGTGGAAGAGTATGGAAGCCAGCTCACGCTCACCTCGTTTGCCCTTGTCTTTGGAATTCATGCTTTGAGTAAGGACCTTTCCTTAATGCGCTCGGCCTTGAGCCTCCTGACGTGCTCCACATAGGCCATGTAGCGGGCCTGAGCCTTGGCTAGGTCCAAGCCCTCCAATGCCCCCTCAGCCTCTAGGTCAGCCCAGTCCCTTGTCTTCTGGACCTTGCCCACCTCAGGCTTGTAGTGGGACTCCTCGAACCATTGGGACACCTCAGGCCTGTGCACCCTTTGAAAGGGAAGCAGAGTGAATGTGTAGGTGTCCTGTTGGGTGTTCATTTGGAAATTCGGGCCCCACTCAGGGCCCAGCCCTGCTGGGGTATTAAGCCTAAATTGTTGAGTTTTTTAATAAGCCCAGCGGGGCTTGAAAGTGGAAGAAGGGGCTGCAGCCTCTGACGTAAACCAGACCCCCTTGAGCTATGTATCCTAGTTGGTAGCTGCAGCCCCATGAACTATTTGCGGGTAGTGGTTGGGCCTTTACAGGCTGCTTGCCCGTCAGGGGTTGAGCTGATGTAGCCAGAGGCAGCGCAGGCTGCCAAAAGTGTCATGCCTAGAATTAAAATAATCATTTAGCCCTCCTGATAAGTTCGCGAAGCATTTCGCTCCTGTTGCGGTTTTCCCTCTTGCAAAGCCTTTTGAGCTTTGTGTCTAAGGTTTTGGTTATGACTGCTCCAATTTGTGTTTTCACCTTGTCCATTACTGTAGTGTTATGAGGTATACTGTAGAGGAGTGTAGACACCTGTGCAAATAAAAAATTGCAAAGTTTTTAAAAATGTTTAAAACAAGCACCGTAAAACACTGTAAAACATGGGCAAACGAGCAGACAACAGAGTGGGGCAGCACTTCTACGTTGAGGAAGACGTGGCAGAAATGCTCAGCCTTTTGTCTGATGCTTCACGCCGCTCAAAGACTCAGGTTGTTGAGTTTCTAGTGCGGCAGGAGCATGAAAAGCGGAAACAACTAGGTCAGCTAGAAGTTGCTCAGGGCTTGTTTCCTGAGCCTCAGCCAACTCCAGCAACCAAGAAGCGTAGGGTTCGGAAAGGCTGATTGACTGCATGAACCAAGCCTGCCTGGGGGGGTAGGTCAAAACCTGTCCAACCATGATTTTGTGAATAACTTTGATGACATAGACAACCACGGGCCCACATACATGAGGACCCAGCAGACCCATGTGCTACAGGAAGTTGAGGCACTGGTTGCAGAAGCAGTGGAGCAGGGCAAGGAGGGCTTTGCTGCAGTAGAACTCAGGAAGGTTTACCAAGCCCTAGCAAGGGCAAGGGCATTCCTGAGGGAATGAAGGGACACAGGCGCTAGGCGGAACATAGAGACGCTTGGGCTTGAGGTCGTAGTGGGAGATAATCCCGTGAAGGTTCGAATCCTTTTAGCCGCACCATAGAAACACACCTCTCCAGTCAGGACCTATCCGTAGTCCAAGACATGTGGGCCCATGACCTCTCCCTAGTAGAGGTCTGGCGGGCCTACAAGCGCCTGCACCTTGTTGACTCCCAAGCCTTTGCCCGTCTCATTCCCCTGTATTTGCAGCACCTGGAAGACATGGGCAGGACACCCGCTTACATCAAGTCCATGGGCTGGGTTCTGGGTGAGTTGGCTCGTCATGTTGGTGCCTCAAAAACCCTCGCTTTTCACACTACCAGAACTGTGCAGTCATGGCTTTCTGAGACCCAAAACGCACGGCACAAGGCTACTCGGTTAAAGACGTTTTATCTGTGGGCTAGAGACAACCACCACATGGTAGAAGTGCCCAAGCTGAACCTGCCAAAGGTGAGCACCAAGGACATGCAGCTTGGCTTCCTCACCATCCCAGAATGTGCCTCGTTAATACAAGCCTGCCCCTTAGAACTTCAAGGGCACCTGTGGCTCAGGCTCTGCATGGGCCTCAGGGTAGCAGAGGCTGGCAGGGTGGAGGACTTGGAGGAGCGGGACGGGTTTCTCATAGTTGGGGCCAAGGCTGCCAAGACACGCACAAGGCGGGTCATTGAGCTATTGCCTGGGCATGTGGGTTGGTGGCTAAAGGTGAGGCCTCTCAAGTCCCTACGTGAGCGCTTTGAGGCCCTGCGCCATGAGGCTGGGCTCACCCACTGGCCCAACAATGCCATGAGGCACACAGCAGCCAGCCACTGGCTCAACTACTACCAAGACGAGGGCAGGGCAGCCCTGCACCTGGGCAACTCACCCACCATGCTGCATAGGCACTACAAGGCTCTGGTGACTAGGGCTGACTCTAGGAAATTCTTTGAGCTGTGGGAAATAAACTCCTGAGGACAATGCTGCCCTTGACAACCAAAAACACGGGCCAAGCACTTGTCACTCGCACTTTCTACTCCCGCAAGCGGGTTTCATAGCGTCATTTCACTCCCTGGAGCTAAATCACGGGCGTTTTTGGGGCTCAAGTTGGGTTTACTTTAATATGGTAAAATTATGCTTAAACCAGAGGTGGTTTAATTGAATAGGCCTAATGCTTACCACTTTCCAATCGGGCACCCCCACGCCTCAAGCGCTGCCTTAAAGCGAAGCACACACCCGCACTGGCTGCACCTCTCAAACTTGCTCCCTTTGTCCATCAAGTGGGGGCATGTTCTGCATATAGCCAAGCGCCTCTCCTTCTCCTCCCTGCCTGCAGCCTTGAACCCCCCTTGCAGGAGTTGCTTGGCTGACTCAATCAGGCTTTTGGCCATGACACCCACGCTTGGTGCCTTGTCTTCCTTGACACGGGTCAGGCTTGGGTTGCGGGCGGTTTTGGTGAATGACACCCTCCTAGGTCCCCTTGGTTCTGTCGTCATACCTAAATTGGGTCCTTTGTTCGTGCATTATCCTATGTTCAGAGGCTAGGGCAATGGAGGCAGTGTCATTGCTGTAGGTGTTGCTGACAGTCACTGTGCCGCTTGTAGTGTTGAACTCATGGTCCAAGGCCCCAACGGTCTGCACGTTGCTTGTCGTAAGGTCTGGCATGGTGGCAGTGTCATACAACCCGCTTGCCTCCCCTCCAGAGTCCCATGCCTTCAGCAAAAAGTCATACTCAAGGGGTGAGCTGCCTGTCCCAAAGTTGCTGACATAGTCCGTGAAGCTGAAAGTTCCACTGTCCCCTTCAAATACCATACGGTAAACAGAGTCCGTGCTCAATTTCCTGTAGACCCTGTAGGTGGTTGCACCAGCACTCGTCCAGGTGCATAGCACTCTGCCAAGGTTCGCATATACCACAAAGCTGGATGGGTTGCTTGCCATTATGTCTTGAACGGCACAGTGACAAAAGCCTGGGCGCTGGAGGCATATATTGCCCGCCTGCCCTCTGCGAATGTTCCATTGCCACCAGAGCCTGTGCCCCCTGTGTCCACGTAGTCACTGACAGGCACGTCTGGTGCTTCCACCTCACCCCCGTTGCTGACCTCACAGGTGTTGTAGTAGACAATGCCTGAGGAGTTGGTTGATGGGTTGGGAGTCTCTACCCAGTCATGGTAGGAGCCATCGTGGTAGTAGTCGTCAGGGTCTGTGCTGTTGCCTATCCACCCGTTGTAGCTATTAGCCACTGCAGTCTTAATAGTGGGTGTGGTGCTGTAGCCATTGGCCACCCCAAAGCCAAGCTTGCTTGTGTCTTGCACTAGGGCTGCTAGGTCTGGGTGCATGGCGTCAGTGGCAAACCTGTCTAGGCCCACCGTAAACTCACCGTCTTGCCTGTCGCACTCTAAGACACAGTTTCCTGCAGAGTCCTGGTCAATGCGGCAGCGCTTGGTGGTAACCAGTCCAGGGTAGGAACTGGTTTGCCATGCCCCATAGGTCTTGCCTGTCCAGGTTGGGGTGGAGGTTAGGTTATTTGCCCAGACTGCACCCCCTGAGCAGGTAGGGGTTGCCTCATTGCTCCGAATGGAGCCATTAATGACTTGCTGGCTGACTGAATAATTTATGGTGCGGTATTTGAAGCTTAAGGGCAAATAGAGTCTGGCCCTGGTCAGCAGGTTGACTGCCCTGGCTATCTGGTTGAAGTGGTCAGCATAGGCAGGCTGCCCTGGCAGTGGGCCATGGCCTTTTACCTCGTCAGTCCTCAAGTCACTTGTGAGGCTTCTAAAGTGCTGCTTGGAATTTGCCTGCAGCATGAGGTTTTCAAAAGTGTAGTCATAGAGGCGCTTGTCCTCACAGGTAGCCAAGCTAGTGACTGGGTCAATGGTTTCCAGTTGCTCTGAGGTGCTTGCGGAGTCTACATACCCCTCACAAATACTCCTTAAAATGGTTTCAGCCCATGACATGTGCTCGGTCTTCATGAGCGTGTCTGTGGAGTCATAACTAGAGTTGCCGTCCTCGTAAACTTTGGGCAGGAGTTGCGTAAAGAAAAAGCGAGGCATGCAAGCACCGTTAATGGCTGTGTCAAAAGGTGCGTCTGGGGCTGTGTCCCCAATGCGCTGCCCACAGTTGGCTCCACCGTCCACCACATAGCGGAGGTATTCCACCACGGCATTCTCGTCCGTGCGGTAGCCTCCATAGCTCGCCCCTGTGCTGTCGCTTGAAATGTAGCTTGCCCTGCTTGAGGAGGTGTCAGCCACGGTGCTTGGGGCGTCCTCGTTATGGTCCAACCTTGTGGTGAGGGTTATTTTTATTTGCGGCAACTCACCAGGGTTGGCTGGCTCCACTCGTTCAGCGCTTTCAATCTGGTAGTCTGGCCTGTAAATCTTGCAGGACTTCCAGTGCCCCCTCATGCCCGTGCAGTTACCCTCACTGCCGTCCTCCTCTAGTGGGTCGCACACGTCATTGCCTGGGCTGCCGTCACCGTTTGCCTGGGCAATGAGGTTGCCGCTTGCGCTGTAGCCCTCGTCTGGTGTGTGAGTGCCAAGCAGGTAGCGGTAGCCTGAGGGGTTTTCTGAGCGCTGCAGAATGCCAGAGGGCAGGGGGGTGACATGCTTGAGAATTTCCTTCGCATAGGCTGGGCTTGGGCTTGTCCAGTCCTGACTCCACATAGCACACCTGTCGTGTTTATAGCCTATTATGTCAGTGTAGGCGTCAGGCTTGTAGGCACTGGACTCAGAGGGCTTGTAGGACATGCTCTCCATGTGCATGAGCCAACGGTTGTCATACCCTGCAGGCTCTGCTGTGGCCCGTATGCCCTCGTTTTCATAAACCTCCTCACTGCCTGCTTTGGTGTAGGTGTCCACACCCGCCACTGCCGTGAATGTGGAGCCTGCACTGACACTGCCACCGTTGTAGGTGATGGAGGTTCCACCTACCACTTTGTAGGTTCTGCCTGCTATGAGGTTGCCTGAGGTTATAACTGAGTTGCTTGGGCCCAGTCCGTCAAACATGTCAGCCACAGACAACCCGAAAGCCTCCCGCTTGAAATAGAGGACAGACTTGCCTGCCCCGTTGACCTCATAGCCAAGTAGCCCGTGACGGTCCACCATTTTGAGCCTAGAGGAAACCTCCCTGGCCACTGCCCTGTAGACAGGGTTTGCATTGAGGGCTGTGTTGTCTTCAGCCACATCTGCTCTGTTCGGGTTGTGAACCATGCCGTGCCTAAAGTAGGCGTCAGAAATGTCTTTAGGTGTGGAGGTGTCTTTGCCCTCAGCGTCATAGGCTAGGTTGCTGGCAGAGCCTAACCTCAGGACGAGGTAGGCATCCTCATTGCTGGGCAAGTATTCCATCAGCTCAGCACACTCAACCTCTAGCACGTCAGAGGCACCCATGGAGTCCAGACACCTGACAGACACAGTGCCGTTGTGTGGGCTTGCAAACCACTCACTCCTTGAGTCGTCCCCATTTGGAAGGGTTACAGTTGTAACTACAGCCCCGTCTACAAGCACCTCAAAGCGCTTTTCCCCTGTGCCTCCCTGGCGCTGCACTAGCACACCTGCAAGGCAGAAACCTGAGGCAGTAGCAAAGCTTGTCGAGGAGGTTGCATTGAGGGTGCCCAGAGTGTTGGCGCTGGTGTTACTGCCCCAGTTGAAAATATTGTAGACTGCGTCCACACCTCCGCTCCCATTGGCTACACCACGGGCAGGGGCTAGGAAGTATTGCTGTTGGAGGAAAGTGTCAAAGTCAAAGGCCTTGTCCTGCACCTTGTAGCCACTTGCTGCCTGCTCGGCTGCAGTGCCTCTGAATGGCTGAATAAAGTAGTTGAGTGCCCTGTTGAGTTGCTCCCCGTTTGGGTGTTTGAGGTAAGCATCAGAGGTGTAGGGCCCTTCTGTGTAGTCCGACACAGGCAGCCTTGTTATCGTGCCGTCCCAGTTGAGGAGAATGTAGTCCTTCTGCCCCCTGTAGTAGGAGTAGACACCAGAGCCAGGACAGGTGCTGTAGGTGGTTGTTGTGTTGGTGCTGGTGTTGGTGAATTTGAGGGTGTAGTCAGGCAACTCTGAATAGTTGCTGCACTGCCCTTGGTATTCTGGGCCAGCCATGAAGCCCCCATAACTTCTGTGGACCCAGTGGTGGAAGCCCATGGAGAAATGAGCCCTTGCTGCCACCAGCGCATTAGCATAAGAAAGGTCGTCTAGGTTGGTTTCAAGCACTGCCCCCCTCTGCTCAATGCCCACCGCCCATTTGCGGGAGTCATTCAGCGGGTTGCCTCCAGTGTCATGGAGGAGCACGCCTTGCCCGTCTGCACTGTCGTAGGAGAGGCGGGCAGCCTCGCTTTTTATGTCTTGAGAGGGGTTGCCAAAGACGAAGCCGTTTATGGGGTTTGAGAGGCTGGCACCCTCAGGCTGGCCTGCAGCAACTACAGGAAAAGTGTGGCTTGTGTCTACGTGAGCGTAGATTTTCCACCACTCGTCCTCAGGGGCGTAGCTGAAGCCAGAGGCGTCAGGGTTGCGTAGGTTTCGGAAAAGGCTGTGCCACAGCCAGTGCAACCTCCATGTGGGGTCTGCCACACCCTTAGAAAGCCTGTCATTGAGAGCGTCACAAAGCCCATTCCACTGAGAGGAGGTAATTGCAGCGCCCTTAGCAACCGTGGGCGCTTCTGTGTATTCCAGCGCCATGCGGGTAGGCCTAGCTCATGGTGTAGCGCTTAATGACTAGAGCGCTGCAGTCTGACCCACTGACGTCCAGGTAAACATACCCATCAGCCTTTTTGTAGCGGGAGTCTAGGTTAACCAGGAAAATGGAGTTGGCATTAACCGTGTAGGTTTTGTCCGTGAAGGTGACACCAAGCTTGCTGTATTCGGTGGGCTCTTCTAGGACAATGGTGAAGGTCCTGCTTGCTGCGTTGTCATTGCGAAGCAAAAGCCAGCCAGCAGAGTTGAACTCAAAATAAATACCATTACCTGACCCGCTTGTCAGGTTCACGTATTCAAGGGAGTCAGTCACCTGCAAGCCTGGGCCACCTAGCCCAGAGGTGGAGAAGTCCTTAAAATAGGTTGTGCTGTGAAGTGTGCTCATAGTTTTGCTAGAATGCTTTTAATGAGGGCCCAGGTGCCTGCTGCTTTTTGTTGGGTTTTCAAGTTGCCCAGAATGTTTTCCAGCTTGCCTTTTGCGTTGGACTTGCCCAGAGCTGCCTTGAATTCCTGCGCTGCCTCAACACCACTGACTGCTGCTTTCTTCCACTGCCGCCCACGCACAAATGCACCCACGCTGAGCAGGGAGAGCAGAGCAGTGGACACTATGCCACCTATGGGTTGAGGGGCAATCTGCCCACCTATGGTGACGCCTGCCTCAATGTTGGGCTTGGTTACCCAGTTAGTGGTGGTGACAGGCACCCCGTCAATGGTTTGGGTGCTCACCTCAGCTTCATACACCCAGTCCCCAACAGACTTGAGTTGAGTGCAACCAGACAATGCGACAAGGGCCCCACATAGTAGGGCTATTTCAAGAAGGTTTTTTAGTCTTTTCATTTCGTTTTTTCATGAAGTCCAGCCATGCAGACCCTGCCTTGGCTACTGTGTAGGCAAAGGTGGCAAACCCAATGCCAAGCCTTAGCCACTCGTCCATTGTGCTGCCTGAGACTGTGAAACCTATTGCCCCCACTAACCCCACTTTTAGGCTTTCAGTCCAGGTCTGCTCCACTAGCTCAGGCCCAGACTCTGGCTGGGGTGTTAGGGGTTACGGCATAAGCCTCCAAGGCGCTAGTGTCCTCGCCAGGGATTGCTCTGACGTTGACGTGGTAGAGCGGGCTGTAGACTGGGGCAACTAACTCCTCGCCCGTCTCAGGGTCATACTGGCCCTCCTGCTCAGCAATAAGGGGCAGGGTGTCGATGTTTCGGAAGTTGGGCCTTAGCTCAGTCTCAGTCACCACTGGGTTTTCTGGGTCAGTGTTGTCCCATGCAATAGGTGTGTCTGTGTAGAGCACACCCTCAGCAGTGGACTTGTCTGGAAATGCTAGGTAGAAGTCTGTGAACATAGATTGAGTGTCTGTTGTTACTTAGGACGTGAGGGCCTCGACGTTAGTCGCCGACAACCCAACATTGTAGAGCGAGACGTTGCGAATGTGGCCTTCGAGGTGGAGCTGGGTTGCTGAGTAGCTGCCAATTTGCAGCGTGTCAAACTGAACGCTCGCCGTGTCAGCATTACTCATTGTTGATGCAGTGGCCCCGTCGAATGATGCGTTAGCGCTTGTGCCATCAAGTCCGATTGCGACTTTGTGAAACCCAGTTCCAGCCCCAGACTTGTTGGTCAACTCAGTTGTCCCGCCGCTGGTATTCGCCACATAGACGTAGCCTGTGCCGGAGTAGACTTGAGGGTCGATGCGAAGTCCAGTGGTGCCGTCTTTGAGGACCATCACTCGCCGGAACTGTGCGTCATTTGCATTGGTATCAAACTCAGCGACCGCACTGACCGCATTGCCAATTGGGTTTTGGTTTATGTCGGACAAACCAACTGATAACGACTCAGCTGCTCTGGTCACCGCAGAGCCAGAAGTTGAAATTAGGCTACTGCAATGACTGCCCATCTCAAACTGCCAGCCGCTTGTGATGACTCCGTTGTAACCGTTGCCGGTGTAGGTATCATTGCTGGACGCATCTAGTAGGGTTAGATAAACCCTACCGCCTCCAGTTGTGGGAGCCGTATACGTCATTGAGATGCGGTAAAACCCATTACCAACTGACTCGACCGTTCCAGTCCCGCCATTGTTCTCCGCTAGGACTGTGCCGTTGACTATATCGTAAATTACGTAGCGACCATTGCCACCAACCGTTGTGAATATCTTAACCCTCGGCACTCCAGCAGATTTGCAGTAGAGGCTGACAGTGCAACTAGACGCACTAGTTGGGTAGACGAAGTTCGAGAAGAAGTTGTGATTTGTGGGAACTGAGTCTGCGCTCTCGGTGACTAGGCACGCATTCAATGCGCCCGTTACTCCAACGGCTGCTGAAGCGGTGACGCTAACATTTGTTTTAACCCAATACGCATTGTCGATGGAATCAGACCTCTCTATGAGGTTCTGGGCCTGACCCTCGATGAGGATGCCCATAGATTGCCCATCAGACGCTGGGTCGTATTCAAAACGGGGTTGTCCAGCCGTAGCCACCGATTTAAGCGTGGGGGCATACTCCCTGTGTATTTGGGTTGTGGTGGCGTTGTAGTCTGTAGCCCCAGTGGTCGAGAGGCTGGCAAATGCTACGTCGATGGAGCTAGAGCCATCTCCCGTATAAAGCTGTAACCCATACGGGTTGCCAGCCGGTGTGGCAGTGGTGTTCGTGACGCTCACATTGAGCGAACTGCATGTTCCAGTCGCTTTCAAAACACATTTGTAATAACCGTTACCACTGGCTGTTTGAGTGGCTGAGACGTTGGTGAAGCTGCTGCTGCTGCCGTGCAGTATGTTTGGGGTTCCCCCAGCTAAATCGAACGTAGCGCACTCATACAGGTCGTTACCCCCTCCACCCATTGTCATCATGAGGTAGCGAGTTCCAGAGTTCTGTTTAGCGTAAACAACAGCGGTGATGTCCCCAGTTGCTGTAATTGACTGGTAGACTCTGTGCCACGAATTGGCAGTGCTTTCAACTATCTCAAAACCGTCAGTCCCTCCAGATGGGTCAGCTTGACCTGAGTTGCGGTCGCTTAAGTTATCAGCCGACCAACTTGTATCAAAGTCACTCGACTGGAGGAGGAGGTTCTCACTGGAGAGGTGTTTCTCATTACTCCAGAAGTGAACCGCCGATGGCGCAGCATAGGTTGGCGGAGTGTCGGAGCGAGTGAATGTAGCCCGTGGGTCGATTTTGCCACCGTTGGCAAAGTCAGCCATAAAGACTGGCCTAGTGGCTGGAAAGTTGTCTGAATATGCCATTGGTGACCTCTCCGTTATTCAGTTGCGGCTGGTTCGTTAGCCACAGATTCTGGCTCAGTTGCCATAGCGGCCTGATAGGCAGCAATGCACTCAGGCGTCCAGACTGCTGCTGCGATGGCTTTAACTCGCTCGCATTCTCCGGTCATATCGTCGCCGGGGTTGGCAACGTGACGGTGGAAGCTTGCGGCTTTCTCCTCGCCAGTCTCAGAGTCGATGATTGAGTGACGATGCCTAATTTGCAGAGCGCCGTTTTGGGTGACCTCGATTTTGTCGGTCAGGGTGATTTCTTCTAGTGCCATAATAATGTTTTAGTTTTGGTCCGTCCCGTCACTCCAGACGGGATAAATTGGTTACTGTCCCGTCCTGTAGGTTACGGTGAATTTCACGTAGCAAGTCGTATTTAGCAAAGCCACACGGTAGTAAACATCTGAGGTTCCACCGTAGGCTCCTCGCTGGAGGTAAAACATGCTTGCTCCGTTAGCCGTAGCATGCGCTCCAGTTATGTCTCCAACTTGAAACAAGCTAGGGTCATTGTAATCACCCCCGTAGCTAAAGCTCATGCCAAGCGATGCGTCTAAGACGGTGAACGGCAAGCCGGTGATTAATAAATGATTGTTTGAACCGTATGTCGCAGCGGTGTTAATCTGAATGCGGGCAGTGCAGAAAACTAGGCTTCCGATTTTGGTGTAGTTTCCGGTTTGGGCTGCGTAGGTGATGCTTTCACCTGTTCCAGTTGATAGGGCTGGGGTCCACGTCCCTGTCTCATAGTCATCCAGAGTAGCACCTGACCCGAAATCTATGCCTGTGGAGTTGGCGACTAGGTTGCCATTTGAACCATCTATCGTCCACCTAGCAGCTCCGGCTGTGTTGTCGTAAAACCTGAAATTGTGGCTCGAATCAATAATTCCATTGCCGATTGACCACCCTGTTGTGTCAGCCGCATTTGTGAATGCCAAGGAGCGGCTGTCAGTAGCATTCCCAGTAATTTTGATTCCGCTGGACGCCATCGTGAGCTTGCCCGCACTGTCGATGCGGACACGCTCGGCTCCAGCAGTAGCATCGTAAAAAACCAAGTTGCCAGCGCTGCCGTAGCCAGTGCCAGTGCTGCTGATTCTAAAATCTCTGCCATTAGTTCCAGTCTGGTTGAGGCTAATCTCCGCACCGCCAGCACTGCCAACCTCTATGTCTAGCGGGGTGGTTGGCGAGGATGTCCCGATGCCGACCCGTTGGCTCGAATCGATAGTGACGGCGGTGGAGCCAGCAGTGTTGACCGTCAGCTTGTTGTTGCTGTGGTCGTACATTAGTTCGCCAGCATCTCCATCGTCGGTGTCTCCAAACTCAATGCGAGCCAAACCAGAATTGCTGCTCAGCAACTGGATGTTAGGCGACCCAGTACCGTCACCAATGGTCAATTCTCGACTGCCAGAGTTCGTGCCAATACCAATTTTGTCAGTCACCTCAAGCGTACCAACTGATATGCCCTCAGACGATTGGTAGGCCATATCGCCCAGCATACCATTGACGGGTATTTCATTGGGTGCCGTCCCTACATCTGCTTGCACCAACCCCTCAGCGTCTGGGCTGACCTCTAGGGCTGTGCGGATGGCTGACTTGTCTGAGCCTGTGGGTGGTTCCTCGTCCAGAAATCTGACAAGGCGGCCTTTCAGCCTGACTAATGAACCGTCCTCCTTATGGACAAAGAATTTCTCGCTTGGCATTGCTTTAAACTGTAGCGGGCCCAGGAGAGTCCAGGCTGAATGCCTGGGGCAGGTGTGTCTCCAAATTTGGACAAAGCCAACTAGAGCCCTTCACAGTAGGGCCCCAGTGTGTCACTGCCAGCGGGCTGGCTGGTCTGAGGTGGGGGCTGCACCCCCTGAGGACTTGGTTGCCCTGCTTGCCCTAATTGTGGTGCCCTTGGGGCTCTGGTTAATCAGAGTGCCTGAGGACTTCATGGGCTGCAGGGCTAGGACTGCGTCTTGCAGTTCCTTAATGGCTTGCAAGACTGCTTGGACGTTGAATTGACGTAGGCGCTTAAAGGCTATCATGCTCTGCCGTAGTAAGGGTAGAGGAGGCTTGAGAGTTCCCCATACTTGTAGTTAACCCACTCTTGCACTACCTCAAACTTGCCACCTTGCACCTCATGAATAACTGGGGCCTCTTTAAACCAATAGCTCTTGTCTGCACTGGACGAGCCCCAGAATGTGTTTGCAATGTCACCTATGAGGGCATACTTGCTGACACTGGCAATGCTGTTGTCTGTAATGTATGCAACCACCTCAGGAGTGGTCCATTGAGACTCTACTTGAAAATGACTTAAGCTGAGGTTTGTGTTTCCTGGCACCACCTTTGTGTTCCTCAGAATGTAGCGTGAGGTTTCATAGGTGTCTTTTCCTGCAAGCAACATGAGGACTAGGTCTAGGGCAATTTGCTTTTGTGCGTCACTCAAACCTCCATACACATTCACGCCAGTGTCCCACTCCTTCAGTTTGTCGTGCAAGTCCACCTTGGACTCGTCCTTTGTGTTGGACTCAAAGTTGGCTTGCACTGCTGCAAGGTAGGCCTCCACTGCAGTTCTTATGCGGTATTTTGTGCCCCTCAATGTGGAGGCTGAGTTGTTGCTGGAAGTGTAGACCTGCCTGCTGTCGTCCAGTGAGTCAAAGTATGGGTGCTCCCAGATGTTTGCTTGGTATTTGCTGGGCTGCAGTGTCCAAGTGTCCGTCTCCTCCTGGTAGGACTGGACATTTGCGTCTGTGTTGTCCTCTGCTGCAAAGCTTACCTCCAGCACCCCATACCCACCTGCCTCCTGTCTTGCGTCTATTCTGGAGGCATTCTGGACATACGCTGAGCCATTAAGGGCTGCCTCTACGTTAGCCCAGGTGCCCTTGTAGCGGTATGTGGACTCCCAGCCTGTGGCTTGAGTCCATGACCTATTCTCACTCTCCAGAGTCAGGGCTGAAGTCCCTTTCAGTATGACACTCATTTGCTCATTCGGCTGACCCCGTCAGCAATGTTTTTGAGGGCTCCATTGTTTTCCCGTTCCTGCTTCTTCCTCTCTAACTCGTTTTCCATTTGCATGGTTCTCATGGTGTTGCCCGAAAAGAGGTTGGAAAGCATTCCAAGGGGTGTCCCAGCTTTGCCTAGCAAATCCCAAGTGCCTGACAGAAAACCAGCTCCAAGCCCCTTGAGGCCCTGCAGCCATGAGTTCAGCATTTCTGCTGTGTCTGCCAGGAGTCTTATGTCCTCGCTTTTCCATAGCACTTGCCCCTGGTTTATGTTGTTGAACTTGCCTTGAGTCAGCGCTGCCGTCAGCTCAGCCCCTGGGTCACTCATCAGGTCATCCAAGTCAGCCAGAATCTGCCCCATGCGCCCTGTCTCCTGTCCCGCTTCATTCACAGCCTGGGCAAAGCTTTGGAACATTTCCACGGGTGACTTGTCTCTCAGGTCATCTAGCGTGAAACCGTAGCGCTCAAACACAGCAAGCCATGACTTGCTGCCGTTTAGTGCTTCATGCTGTTTGACTGCTAGGTCCTTGACTGCGTCATAGAACCTGTCCACGGGCATTCTGGCTGAGTTGGCTGCTGCAGCCATTTTCTGGTAGGTGTCTGTGTCCGTGTCGTAGGTAATGGCAGCGTCTCTTATTTGTGCTGCGTTGGTGTAAAGGTTGCTTATTCCTTTGGCAATGGACTCCACAGCCATCATGCCAGCAAACTGTCCAGCAAAGCCTTTAGCGCTTTCCTTGACGTAGCTGTTCATGCCAGCCCGCATTTTCTTTATGGAGGAGTTCCATGAAGAAATGTCGAGGAAGACCTTTGAAAATATGTTAGGCATTTGCTTTTTGCCTTTCTGCTTGCAGGCGCTCCAGCTCAGCAATACCTGCCGCAAGTTGCCCGTCTATTATTTTGGCGCCCCCGTGCTGCTCGTTATATGCCAAGCAGTCCCACATGAGCTGCAAGAGCCCTGAGTCCATCATTTCTGAGGGAGTGTAATTCAATTTGCTCAGCGCAACTGTCCTGAGTGTTTGCAATACAGGTGCCCCGTATTTTGCCCCAGTGGCATGTCCTTTGCCTTCAACCTCCAAGAGTTCTGGCAGTTGCATATTGCTCTGAATGTAGACAAGTGCCTCAGCAAGTGCCTTGGTCCTGTTTTTTGGCATTGGCTTCCTAGTGTAATACCATTGCCCAAGCGGGCTCAGGAACCAGTCCAACCACTTGCAACCACTCTTGAAATCCCGCTGGCAAATGCCAACAAACCCCCAGAACTCTAGGGGTGTGAGAATTTCAGAAATACCAACTCGCTCAAGCAGCACTGCATGCCCATACGTCAAAGCCTTAAGCTTCTGTCCACCTACGTAGACAGGCCCAGGCACTGCTGCTGCTGCCCAAGTAGAGGACATTAATTGGTCACGTTTTCGTATTCGATTGCCGCAATGGTCCACTCAGCGTAGTTGCTGCTGGACCTTGTTTTTTCGGCGCTGGTTATAATGTAGTTGCCTGTTCCGTCATCCACCTCAGCCCACTCAGTCAGGTCAACGTCCAGTGACTGGCCCACTAGGAAGGTGGTGGCAAAGTTGCTGTCAGCGTTGCTTACATCAGTGCCGCTGACAATGCCTGTTAGGTTGAGCACTTTGCGCTGGTTGTAGCTGCAGTGGGAAATGACTTCCCCGTTGCTGTTAGTTGCAGTGTTAGTGTCTCCCTCATAGCTGAGCCTTAGCTCAGTTGGGAAAATGGAAATTGCTGTGCCCCCGTTAATGCTGACACTGAGGGCTGTGCCGTCTGTTTTTGTGCCGTAGGTGAAGGCACTACCTTTGAGAATTTTGCTCATTGAAATGTCCTTGGTTTAATTGTTCGAGTCGTCAGCATTGCCTGCCCCGTCATAGTCAATCGGAATGTGTTCCACTGCTGTTATGCTCCACTCCGCAAAGTTGCCCGCTGACCTGGTTTTCTCTGCACCAGTTATGTGGAAATCTCCATAGCTGGGGGCACCGTGCACACCTCCTGGGTTGCTGGTAGAGCCCCAGCCAGCGCTCCCAGACTTGTTGACCTCAGGCCATTCATTGTTTGCCCCATAGCTAATCCATAGGTCACAGCCCACCTTGAAGGGGGCAGAAAATGCGAGGTTTGCATTAGTCACATTGTCTGCCCCTAGTGCGTTTGGAGTCTGGCTAGTGGCAAGGACAATGCCTGTCAAATTGAGGACTTTGCGGTGGTTGAAGCTGACAACGCTGACAACTTCACCGTCACTGTTGTTAGCTGTGGCTTGGTCACCCTCATAGGACAGGCGAATTTCTGAGGCATACATTTCCCCAGAAAATTTGACTCCTGAGTCATCTGAGACTCTGACCTGTATAACGCCACCGCCTGTGCGGCTGCCGTATGAAAAAGCTGTGCCCTTAAGTATTTTGCTCATGAAAAATTACCTGCCGCACTGGCTAGGGTTATGGTTATGGTTTCAGTTAAGACTCCCTCGTCCATGTCTCTGGTGCTGCCCTGGTGTTCTGTTACACCGAAAAAGTGAAAGTCTGTTGAGTAGTTGTTGAGGTCATTGAGGCCCGTGTAGAACAAGGCGTCCTCAACCTGGGTAAGGGTTGTGTCATGTATGTCCAGCGCCCCAGGCTGTGCCTCACCATCCACCTCGCTCTGCACCATGACAGACAACTGGACGTCCATGTTGCCTGTGTGGGGCGGGTTTTCAGTGCCACCCTCAAAAGCCACCACAACACAAGGCAACCCTTTTATTTCGTCACGGGTTGCAGCGTAGACTGGGACACCCACCTTGCTCTGCAGGTAGTCCCTCATGGCTTCTTCTGACTGTTTGCGGTAGCTCACTTGTTCTTATTGGTTCGTTGCCAGTCCTCACGGACTTTTCTTTTGAGGTAGACGAGCATGTCTCTGGTTTCTGCTCTGACTGCCTTTTTCAGTCCATTGACTGCTGCGGGCACTTTGTCCGACCAAGCCACCCCGTGGGTGACTTTTGCCCATGGCTTTAAGGCTCCATACCGTGCATGAATGCCTGTGCCCTTTCTTCTAAAACTGCTTTGGCCTTTTGGTTTTGGTTTCGGCTTTGCCAAGTAGGGCCTTATGTCGTCTGCTGCCCCCAGCCAACCCGCTTTCATAAACCCTCTGCCCCTTTGTCTGGACCTAATGTTTTTGTCCACCTGGGCCTGCATGGCCTTGCCGTGCAACCCAGGTTCACCACGCTTGCCCCTAGCGTAGTTGATTAAAATTGCTGCCACTGGTGCCTTTTTACGTCTACCTTTGCCTGCGCCTCTCTTGCGCTTCTTGCGTGGTGCTGGCTGTGTTTTTGCACCTTTCAGCAAGTCCCTCTGAATGCGTTTGTCAGTAGCACTTTTGGTGTGGCGTATGCTTTTGAGGCATATGTTAAAAGCCCGTTTGTTGACCTCGTCTGTCCAGCTTTTGCCTGTCCTGGTTAGGTATTTCATCAGGACTTTGTTGAAGCGTTTGCCGTCCACCTCAAGCCTAACCATGGAGGCACTAGCCATGCTTTTTCATCAGGCCCAGTTCAAAGGCCCCGTCATTAGTCACCACCGTCTCAACCTTGAACCTTTTGCCCCCACGGGTAAGCACTGCACCCACAAGAGGCCTCATGTTCTGGTCTGCCCACTGTTTTCGTGAGGTGGTTATGGTTACGTCATAGCCCTCCAAAATGCCTCCCTCTTCCATTTGCTTTGTGTCTGTCCTCCCTGACTCCACGCCTCTGAACAAGGTTCCTGAGTAGTCGAATATGCAGCCCAGGCTTCTCTCCAGTTCCACCTGCTGCTCATAGGCAAATCGGGCTCTGTGGTGGCCTGCCTCGATGGTGTTGGTTGAGCTGACTGACCCATAGCCCCCGCTGACTGACAGGTTGAAATAGTCCGTCCTGCTGTTGCCGTTGCCTTGGGGCACGTCTAGTGTGACTGTTTGGGCTGTGGCATAGGCCAGTGCGTCCGTGTAAACCTTTACCGTGTAGGCTGTGGAGTCATATTGGGCTGAGTCTGCCGTGACTCTCAGAATGACTTCAGCGCTTGCTGTGTAGGTTAGGTCCTGGGACGTGTCCACAGTCGTCCACACAGTAGGCGCTGCCGCCGTGGCTTTCTCATAAAGCCACCCCTCTCTCCAGCCTGTTAAGTGAATTGCAGCCATAAACAAAAGGCCCAGGCGGGCAGTGTCCCGCCACACCTGGGCCAGTCACAACAGGAGGGTCAGGCGCTCTTCTTAGAGGCCTTCTTTTTTGGCGCTGGTGCTGTTTGGTCAGTGGAAAGCTTGGCCCGCTTCCAGTAGGGGGGCTTGCGGTAAACAAACAGGTCAACGAATTTGCCGCTGGGGTTTCCCCGCTCGGCAAGAAATGCCTGCTTGCACAGTTCAGCGTCTCCAACCTCAAGGACCTGTGAGGACCCGTCTGGGAGAATGCCAATGGTGATAGAGGGTTTTTGAATCATGGTAATTGGTTTTCTTTAAGGTGTTAAAATTCGCACTCCGCAAGTGGTGTTGCCCAGGGCTACTCCCCACAGGCATGAGACGCTGAGCATTGTCTTGCCTAGCGTTGCATCGTAGTGCTTGCGAAATTGGACAGGCAGGCCTGTCCTTGGTTCTACTGTTGAAAGTGTCTCTACCCTGCCTCCAGTTGAAGGCTCGGCCACATGGCGGGCTGCCATGACTAGGGCTGAAGGGTGGCAGGCAAAGCCCCGCAGGTTGTTGGCTGTGGGTATGCCTTGGTATTCCACAACCCCCATGCCAAAAACGTCCATGACCTCACCAGTCAGCAGTGGGTCCCTGCTGCCGTATTGGTCAGAATAAATCATAGAATCCTTCATGAGGCTGGCTGTGTAGTCCGTGCCCAGCAAAATGGACCTCATGGACTTTGGTGCCCTGGCTGTGCTGAGCAACTGCTGCGCTTGGGCTATTTCGTCAGTGTCAAAGTCTGCTGCTGATTTGGTAATTGCTGTGGGGAAGTTGCTGGGGGTTATGAGGCCAAGCAACGAGTCAGCAAAAGACTTTGCAACTGCGTCCACGGCAGGCATGGCAAACACGTTGAAAATAAAATCAGCGCTTTTTGCCTTACTTACTTCGAGGTCTGAGAGGCCAATGACGAAACCTTTCATGTGGTCCAATGACACACTGACCTCAGTTGTCTCAATGTCTCCAGGGGAGTAACTACCAGAAAGGTCCATGGCATTGAGTGCCAAAGGAATTCTAGTAGTTACCCCGTCCCCACGTTGCCTCACCCCGTCCGAAAAGTTGCGGGCGAAGTGGGCAAACATGGGGAAGGAATACCCCAAGTGGTCCAGTGTTAAACTGGCCACCATGCTGAGGTTTAGACCCTGGAGTGAGTTAGCCATTTGGCTTATGCAGACTTAATGCGCTGCAAGCTGTCGCCATGGCCTTTGGCTACACCGTATAGGCAGGCCACAGAAACCATGTGTTTCCCAGCAGTGGCGTCATACCAGCTTCTAAGCTGGAGCGGAGTCTGGCTGACGTCAGGTGAAGTCAAATTCAAGACTTGAACGTAGGAGTCAGCAGGAGCGGCAGGGAATCGGGCTGCTACAGCAATGGCGCTGGGGTGCAGAGCGAAGCCTTGCAGGTTTTCTGATGTCGTGGTTGCGGAAGCACCGTTAATGGCTCCAGTGTATTCCCACAGGTTCATGCCGTGGACACGGGTGCCAGAGTATTCCCGCACAGCTTCAGTTCCACCGTAGGTATTGGCTGCCCCGACCACGGAGTCCTTTTGGACGGCTGCATAGTAAGAGGGCGACAAAATGACGTTTCGGTCACCCCTAGGGACCTTGCGTCCGCTCATGGCGCTTGAAATATCGGCAATATCGTCTGAATCGAATGCGGAAGCAGTTGAGGTCGTTGCGTTTGTGTAGTTCGAGGAAACCACCAGCTTGACAATGTCCGTGAAAATCGAATCAAGGACGGTTTCGTAGGCAGGCTGCAAGAAAATCGAAGTCAGCCACTGCACGTCTCCTGCAGCTCGGCTCACCTCGAAATCTGAAAATCCCATGCTATACCCACGGAGCTGGTTAAGCTGGACGGTTACAGACGTGCTATTTATGTCGTTTGCAGCGTAACCACCAGACAAGTCCTGTGCGGTTAGGCCTGCAGCGTAACGAGTCACGACAGACTCTCCACGTCCGCTAGGGTCACCTGTGAAGTCACGGGCAACTGCTGAGAGAGGGGCAAAGGTTTGCCCCAAGAAATCGAGTGACAATTCGGCAATCGCCTCAAGGTTCACTCCCTGGATGTTGTTGGCCATCTAAGTTTCTTTCTAATAACCACTTACCGAAGTAGTGGCTTTATGTTTTTGAGGTAGTAAGCCCTGCGCTCCTGGTTTCCTTCCAAGGTGCGGTAGTGCTGCCAGTGCTCTGCTTGGGTCAGCTCTGCGGTGGGCTCTGGTTCGGTTGCTTCCTCAACTGGCTCTGCCCCGCACTGGGCCACAATGTCTGCGGCCTGTTCACTTGCGGTGGCCTGTGCCTGCTCAAGCAAAAGGTTTGCTTCTTCCAACAAGGCCACCTTGCTCTCAAGGGCCTTGAGGTCTTCTTCATGCTGTGCACCAAGCTTGGCGACTTCTTCAGCATGCTTGCCTGCTTGCTCTTCTAGTTGAGCTTGCAGGGTTTGGTTGCCAGCAAGGGCCTCATCCAGCTTGGCGCTCAAGCTGTTTAGCTCCGTGTTGGCTTTGACTAAATCCAGAATGGTTTTCATGTGTTTTTGGTATTGGTTAAAGGTTCGCCATGAGTGCCAAGACACTGTCTAGGTCATTGACTACTGCGTCTGCTAGGGTTGGCACTGCTTCCATGCCCTCATAGGTCAAGCCAGTCATGACGGACTCTGGGGCTGTGCGTTTGAGGTTTATGTCCGATTTGAATCGCTCATGCCACTTGGTGACATTGGCTTGAAGGCGGGCTTGCGCTTCCTCGGAGAGTGGCTTGAAGTCAGCTAGGTCCAGCTTGTTTTCTCCGCTTGAAATGGCATTGACCTTAAAACCATTCATTGCCAAGTGCTCAGACTGGTCCAGCAGTGCAATGTAGACTCCCACACTGCCCACCTCGGCTGACTCGGACAGAATCACGCTATCTGCAGCGCTGGCTATCCAGTAGGCTGCTGAGGCTGCCATGCCCTCTGTGTAAGCCACCAAGGGCTTGCTGACGTTGCGAAGTTTTGCAGCCAGTTCTGGCAGGCCTGTAATGGTCCCACCAGGGCTGTCTATGTGGAGCAGAATGCTGGTGACGTTGGGGCTTGCTTCTGCTTCAGACACTTGCTGCCAGATGTCGTCATAGTCAGTCATGCCCAGCATGCGCTCCCATGGGCCTAGCATTTTGCCCAGGGCACCGTGTATGTGAATAATTGCTACACCATCCACCTCTTGGGGTGGGCGGTTGGGCTCAATGCTGTATTCCTCGTCCTCGTCAAAGTAAGCTGAGGCTTCAGTCAATGCAGAGTGGTAGTCTGGGCGAATTGCCCACACCTCATTCTGCAGCTTGTGGGTCAATCGGTGTTTCATTGCTGTCTGCAAATACAGGGTTGGGTGTGCGTTGTGAGAGCAGGTGCATGGCAGTTTCCATGCTGACCCCATACTCACTGGAAAGTCTTTTTGCCCGCTGGAGCAGGTCTACTGCCTCAGCTTCTACTTGGCCTCTTACCTCCTGCCAGTCCATGCCTAGCTCGCCCACGTCCTGGGACATGGTTCTGAGGCCTAGCTTAATGGAGTCGTGGTTAGACTTAGCCTCTCTGCCAAGGTCCACGGTAATCCGCTTAGGTGTTTGCCAGCGCACCTTCCACCAGTTGTCTGAGGGTGGCAGGTCGCCCCTTTTAATGCCCCTGGCAATCACCCAGCTCCACACTCTGCTGCAGAGTTTGGTGGCTATAAGGTTTTGCCTTTCTTCAAAGCGCCGCTGGGCTTTCTCCAGCACAAAGCGTGAGGCACTGCCTGTGCCTTTGCTTATGTCCCAGACAAACTCATAGGGTAGGCCTAGTCCTGTGGCAGTCTCCCTAATCAGGTGCTCCACAAAGCCTACGAAAGTGGGGGAGGGGCGGTTGGAGGCAAATGACTCAATGGACTCTCCAATTTTGAGGCGTGGAATCATTCCAGGCTCAAAGGTCTGCCAGGGCAGGTCTCCAGTGTCTGCCGCTGAATAGCCGTCCTCAATTAAGGCGCTGCCATCGTCCACCACGCCACCCTGGCTTGTAATAGCCATGCCAATGGAGGCATTGAGTTTGGTGCCTACCTTCTCAAATTCCAGCAGGTCGTCCATGTCCCTCAGGTGAGCAATCGCATGGACTAGACTAGTGACACCTCTGAGCTGGCTGACCCGCTCAGGGTCATACATTAAAATGAAATTGTTTGAGCTTATGCGGCGGTAGTCACTGTCCCCGTCCCGCACCTCATACGCTGTGGGCCTGCCTGCTGGGCTAGTGTGGACACCGTCATGGGCCTTGGCGTCATAGGTCTCTGACTCAATGCGGTGGGCCTCTACGAGCTGGAGTTGTGGGAAACTGTTGCCAGTGCCCACCATAATCAGGCCAATGTCCCCGTCTATGTCCATGCGTCTGGACACTAGGCTCTGGAGTTGTCCGAAAGTGAATTGGCCTGTCACCTCAGCAATTTGGCTCCACTGCTGAAAGTAGTCTTCATAGGCCTGGGCCTCTGCAGACTGGGCTTGGGGCCTGAGGCCTGAGCCAATGGAGTAGCGGGTCAGGTCTGACACTGCACCCCTCACAAGTCCGTTGTTATTAAAGAGGTGTCTGGCAAACCCCATGAGGCTGCGCCTCTGGCTTCTGTTTAGGGTTTGCGTGGAGTCGCTGACAGTGTAGGGGACATAGGTGCGGTAGCGTCCTATTTCAGTGCCCCTGTAGTGCCCGCTGAAGCTAGAAGCCTTTTTCTTCTTGGGCGCTAGGTCAAGGACTCGCCCGTTGTGGTCGTAGAGTTCCATGCTAACGGGTAAACCTTGCAAAAGTCATGCGGGCAGGCTTGGTGCCTGTGGCTAGGCCCTTTTCATGCAGCACGTCTGTGAGTTGGGAGGCTAGTTCCTCAGTGGGTAGGACTAGCTCACGGGTGCCGCTTTGCGAGGCATTGGAGAAGGAGGTTGTTACTGCACCAGAAAGCACAGCATCTGCCACCCTTTCCTTGAGTGTCAGAAGCCACGCATCAGTCTGGAGCCTTAGAAAGCTTCGCAAGTCCCCCATTCATAGAAGGGGGGCAGTGTGTCACTCATCTAGCAACAACTTGGCAATGCAGGCAGCCACAACCTGCATGCACTCGCAGTCCCAGGCATGGTTTGCCCTAAAGGAAACCCAGCGCATCTCGGCCCTGCCGTGTTTGTCTATGACTTCCTTTTTGCGCTCAGAGTCCAACTGCTTGGCGTATTCTTCAGCCAACTCAGGGTCCATTTTGCAGACTTCCCACGGTTGGGCCTTGCCTGCCTTGAGGGCTGCTAGAATGTCTTTAGCGCTTGGGTTACTCCAGCGGAAGACAGGAGGGGCTACCCTGCCAGTGGAGGACACCCTGGTGGGTTTGCTATACAGCCTGCGAATGGTTCGCCCGTTGCCTGTGTGGGCAAAGTCCACAGAGGGCTCCCCCCTTAAGCCAACCCAGCCGAACCTGCCGCATTGAGCTAACACTCTTGCCCTCTGGTAGCCCACGTCTAGGAATGTGCGTTGGGGGGCAACCTCAAACTCCTTGCGTAGTTCCTCAACCTCGTCAAACGAGCTGACCCGTCGAAATGCCAAAAGCCTTGAGGCACCGCCCTTGCTCCAGGCTCTGACTATGCAGAAAAATTCCTCTAGGTAGTTCTGACAGTCCACTGTGAGGAATCGGGTGTGCTCGTCCTCCCAGGCGTCCTCAGGCCTGTAGGCGTCACTCACCTCAATCCGCTCAGTCTCCATGTGGTTGGAGGGCTTCCAGCTTTCAGCAAGCCTCAGGGTAACAAACTCCCTGAGTGGCTGGGTGTAGCCTGCAGCGGCATGTTGTTTGGCTTTGAGGAAGTCAATGACAAGGTCGCTCCAGGGCATGACACTTGGAGGGAGTGTTAACTGGTTGAAGCTGAAGCTTCTCACCCGTGGGGTGGGGTTGTCATTGGTTGCTACATAGCCACCTTTCACCATTTGCCTCCAGTTTGCCTCAGTGTTGCGGTGGGCATGGTCGCAATAGCTGCAGGCCATGGTGACAGTTTTTGCTACTTCCTCATAGTTCCAGACACCCCCTGGCTTGGTTGTCTCATTAGACTCCCACCTCATGCAGTCGTAGAAGCTGGGGGCAAACAACTCCCCGCAGCCTTGGCATTTCAAGTGCCATACCTCACAGGTGCCGCTTCTGTATTCGGTGTCGAAGTCGTCCCCAACTAGCTCAGGAGTGGAGCTGAACCAGTGCTTGCGGTTCCAGTAGCGGGTTGTTCGGGCCTTGGCTCGGGCTAACATTCCAGGCCTCCATGCGCTGACCTCGTCACCATAGAGAAACCGAATGGACCAGGAGCGCAGGAATGAGTTGTTTGCTGGGCCTAGCTTGAGGGTGCAGGAATGGAAGAAGACTTCGCTTATGGTCTTCCTGTGCCTGTCGCTGGGCCACTGGTCCTTGAGGGCAGGGCAGGACTCTAGAATGGGCTGCAGTCTCTCCTTGCTGTAGTCCTTGTATGAGTCCTCGTCTTGGAAGGTCACCAAATGAGGGCTGGGGTTTTGGCTGAGGCTGTAGGCAATAGCCACAGACATGCTGACGGTTTTGCCTGTCTGGGCAGCACAGCTCATGACCACTGTCTGGTTGCCTGGGTCAGCGTGGGCAGCCAAGGGCTCCAGTAGCCAGGGGGTCTCGTCAGCTCGAAATTGCCCACCGTAGGGGGACTCCCTCAGCTTTACGTTGTCCAGGGCCCAGTCTGCTATGCCTCCTGCATTACGCTCAGCCAGGGCTGACAGGACGCATTCGTCAACGAGTTTGTCCATGGGCCTGTCTTATGGTGGCAAGCAAAGACTTGTTGTAGCCGTCTATGACTCCTTGAATGTCCTGGGGCTCCAGGCCTGCCACTAGGGGAGGCAGCTTGGCTGCCTGCTCCTCCAGGTGCTTGCGGAATTCCATGGCCAGTTTCATGACACCCTCACGCACCTCGTCCACGGGTATGACTTGAGCCTTTAGCTTGTCCAGCTCATGGTCCAGCTTGTCCACTTGGCGCTTTAGCTTCTCCACCTCATACCACTCACGGCTGCCCTCTTCAGCGTGGTTGCCAGTGCTTCTGGTTTTCTTCAGCGCTTCCTGCACTTTCTCAGGGTCATAGTATTTGTCCCCCCGTGCAGTCTGTTTTGCCACTGGAACCATGCCTAACAGGTTGCGGGCCTGAGCCATAGAAAAATGGAGTTGCTCGCACACGTCAGCGGTTGACCATAAACCTTTTGGAATACGTGGCTTAGCTTTCTTTGTTGTCTGGGTTTTTTCTGGCATGTCTTGCTAGGCTGCAGCTTGCTTGAGCTTGTGTAACTCTCTCATATTG
>Ga0196905_1000125_pt1 | contig 28659 bp, 25 predicted proteins | sample CB_VirMetaG_3_FD_169098 | JGI IMG/M metagenome (GOLD analysis project Ga0196905, IMG submission 169098) | Freshwater to marine saline gradient viral communities from Chesapeake Bay - CB_1508_1S Viral MetaG (v3) (version 3) | ecosystem: Environmental > Aquatic > Marine > Coastal | place: USA... | reverse complement strand
GTCCAAATGGATGCACGGAAGTGATACAGTAAAAATAGATGCTGTAATACAGCTGGCAAAGCAAATTCAATCCAAAGAGAAATGAAGATAGCAATAGGAGAAAAATATGCTAGGTGGTGGGTATCCAGTGGCATCGATTTACTACCATCTTTGTTTTTTCAGTGGGGAGATGGATGTATAAACAACCTCGATACAGGAAGAGTGCAGAGGAATTTTGAATTAGACGTACACTTTGACTTCTTATTCTTCTCATCTTTTATTTCCATTTACCTTATATGGGGAGATGAGGGAGCGGTAGATTGCAGTAAGATTAATTACTATGATGAAAACCCACTATGAAATTTATACCACACGAAGACGATTGGGAAAAAGAATATCGTGATAATTTAAAGAAGCAGCGTAATCGTAAGATTGCAAATAAGCTTAGAGTTTTAGGCTCACCTAAAAAGAAAAATAAATGAAACCATTACTATTTTGGAAAGTAGGCAACACGCTTACCACAGACTACGACCAAGCAATCATTATGTTGAACGAGCGAGACCTCGATAATAACGGCATAGAGAATGATTAGTCTAATAATAGTCAGTGTGCTATCGGTGTACATTGTCAGAAGGGAATACCTACACGTAAAGGAACTTAAAAAGGAATTAAAGAAATGGGATTAGAGAATACTCAAGACAAGATTAGAGCGGTTGGTCAAGAGGTGATAGACCTGTTGATAGAGAAGAACCAAAGTTACGGTGACTCAGCGCTTAAGCCTGCTAACGTGTTCGCAAGAGGCAATGCGGTAGATAACTTATGCAGTCGCATAGACGACAAACTTATGCGAATCAAGACACAAGGATTCCGAGGATACGGAGAAGATAATGTAAAAGACTTGATTGGCTACCTAATTTTGCTTAAGATTGCAATCGAAGAAGAGGACAAAGAACCCACGCTTCAAGATTGGCAAAACGAATTGCTCGCAAGAGAAAAATTCTATACCACTACAACAACATAACCAAAACAAGTGATGCAAGAACAAGTAACCATCTTTAAGGACATCTATAGCAAGGATGATCCTTTTTACAAGACAATTGAATACTGCTTAGAGAGAATCAAAAGCGGTGCTTCTAAAGATGCTATAATCCAACTTAGAAACGGAGACAAAAACAAAAAGAAAACACTTCCTGTTGTATTATGGAGCGGTAAATTCTCCACTAGAAAGGATGATGCAATCACATCTCATAGCGGTTACATTGTCCTTGATTTTGACAACATAGATGTATCGATATCTAAGGCTGTGTTGGCCACTGACTCGTATGTTTTTTCTTGTTGGGTATCTCCAAGCGGTAATGGATTAAAAGCTCTCGTAAAAATCAGCGACAGCTCCAAGCATCGTGACCACTTTAGAGCGCTTGAGAGGTACTTCGATAAAGAGTACGGTCTCGAGGTGGACCCAAGTGGCGTAAACGAATCAAGAGCCTGTTACGAGAGTTACGATGAGAACATAACTATTAACGAAACAGCATCGGTATTCACATCTCGCATAAGTGAGGATGCTGTAGAGACACAACAGGTAGCAAGATACCACACCGAGTACACCGACTATGCCAAACTAAACATAGCGGCTCGCATGGTTAACCAAGCACCCGATGGTCATCGCCACGAAACATTGCTACGTGCGGCTAAGTTCTGCGGTGGGTATATCGCTGTCGGCAGAATGGAGGAGGCTGAGGTAAAGCGTGTACTCTTTCAAGAGTTCGCTCGTAGAGGGTACGATACTGACTACAATCCAAACGCAACCATCACTGATGGAATCAACCACGGAAAGAACATACCTATTACGGAGACTCTTGCTGAGGAAAAATCCATAGAGCGTGAGATGGCTATCTATGATGGGGATATGTCTTTTATATCATCCGATGATGATGACTACACTTGGATAGAAAAGTTAGCCAACGGAGAAATAGAGATAGGCAAAACAACAGGTAACTCTGAGCTTGATAACTACTTTAGGTTTAAGAAGGAGTTCGTTATGATTAACGGACATTCCAACGTTGGTAAGACAACCTCAGCGTTGTACCTCATCGTAGCATCCGCTGTTCTTCACGATTGGAAATGGATTATCTACTCATCGGAGAACAACACGGCATCAATCAAGGCTAAACTTATGCAGTTCTTGGTAGACAGGAAGCTAACTGAGATGAACGAGCAAGAAAGAAGAAAAGCTTTCAACCTTGTAAAAAACAATTTCGTTGTGATAAGCAACAAGGATGTGTATTCTTACACCGACCTTATACTGTACGCTCAGAAGGTTATGGTCAATCAAAAGATTGATGGGTTCTTCATCGACCCATATAACTCGCTGAAAATCAAGATGAGTGGGTACAGCAGTATATCAACACACGAGTATCATTACGAGGCTACATCTGAGTTATTAACATTCTCAAAGGCTAACGACATTGCTATATGGGTCAACGCTCACGCAGTTACGGAAGCTCAGCGTATGAAGGGAGATGATGGATTACCAATTGCTCCGTTCGCAGAGCAGACTGAAGGAGGCGGCAAATTCGTGAACCGCTGCGATTCTTTCTTAACATTTCATAGGAAAATTCAGTCTCCCGACCACGATATTCGTAAAACAACCGAACTTCACGTTAGAAAGATTCGTGAGACCGAAACAGGCGGGATGCCCACGCCATTTGATGAGCCATTTAGAATGATGATGAATTCATCTATGACTGGGTACTTTTGTCCAAAAGGAGAGAACAGGTTATTCACACCGTACACGTTCGAAACTTTTAACAATGAGTTGGAAATTTCAAACAATTTGCCTACATTAGAAGAGTCCTTTTAAAAGACTGGTGGCAAAAAAGAAGAAAAAGCAAAGTTTTGGTAGATACGCCAATGGTTTAGAGAAGCACTGCGGTGATTCCCTACAATCTGCTGGCTTTAAATTTAACTACGAAGACAAATTTATTATTATGGAGGGGTTTAAATACCCCTCCCCTTATTTCAAGGCTACTCCTAAATCTAAGGAGCTAAAAGACGCATCGTCACGAGCCATACTTCCCATTACTTATAAGCCCGACTTCCACTTACCAAAAGAGAAAGTCATCATCGAAACAAAAGGATTCGTCAGAGCAAATGATTCATTCCCGCTTCGCTGGAAAATGTTCATGAACTATCTGATGTCAGAGGGTATGTCAGACTATAAGCTGTTCATTCCTCGCAACAAGACGCAAGTAAACGAAATCATCCAAATCCTTTTACAATGGAAACAAAAAAGCTAAGCGAACTTTACAACTTAGCTTGCCTAAACGCCCACCAGCTTATAGACGAGCTTTACGAAGAGGTTCATACACCCGAAGGAGATCCGAAGGTTGCTCCAGAAGAGATCAAAAAAATACGTTCTAAGTTTTTAGCTAAGGTTAGGCACGAACTCGAGCTGATTCAAGCCTCAGTAGAAGAGCATAATGAAGAATAAGTTTGAGGGAGGTGTATTCTCCGAAAAGGAATACAACAGGTCTAACCAATGGGGTATAGACAAGGTTGCTCAATACCTCAAACTAAAAGGATACTCTATACTTGAAAAGGATATAGAGGATTATGACGTTGACATAACAGCGACAAAGAATGGTAAAACGTTTTTGTTCGAGGCTGAAGTCAAGCGTGGATATCCTTTTAGCGGTGAGCAGGATTTTAAGTTTGATACCGTCTCGTTTCTCGGAAGGAAAAAGAAGTACCACAAGAAGCACGAGGAAGGATTCTTCTACTGCATTGTGTGTTATGAAACGAGCTGTGTTTTATCCTGTCACTCTTCAGATATATACAAAGAGGAGCAACGACAGCTTAAGAGGTTATCGAACAAGGCTAGGAAAGGTCTAGATGAATTCTATCTAGTGCCGAAAGAGAAATGCAAATTTACATTACTCGATAAATAATTGCATCTATACTGATGCAGTGTATGTGTAATAGTGTTATATTTGCTTAACACTTGTGGTTACTTACGATTCTGTAACACTTGTTTTTGGTTAAACACAGGAAAGGGAGCTTAACGGCTCCCTTTTTTATTTTTACATCCACAAGAGCCATCACACTCTTTTGGTTCTACCTCGCAATACTTTGGCCTCTCCTCGGTATTCTTCTTCTTTTCTTTAGCCATCTACAGGATATACTTATCAGCGAATCGTTGCAGCAATTTAATTCCCACTATCAACAATAGCAAGTAAGCCATCCACCTTTGTATAATCTGTATTGGTTTTTCTTTCTCTACGTAAACGATTCTATCGTATGGTACTTCTATAACGCTAATAATCGTATCCGAGTCGCATATGGCGTCTATAGTAATCGTGTCGTTCACCCTTACTACTTTCACCTTCAGTCTGTCCTTCACGAGAGTTATAGTATCGTGTTGCTTCATAATCACAGTATCCGTGATAGCCACAGGTGGGCTGACAACCGTGTCCATCACAACCAGCGTGTCTTTTTCCAGAACCGATGGGTCTTTTTGCACCGCTTTCTTCAAGTGCCATTGAGCGCTGCAACTCATTAATGAGCTTAACAGAATTAACTTTACCAGCCATTTCATCCTACAAAATCAAAATTTCTATACGAGATACTTACCGATTCCCCTTTTTCCAAAGCCTCAGCAATAGCAGGGTAAATTCTTTTATATGCTTGACTAGACGAACCAACAAAACCATCGCTATCGCCAAAATTCGCTTGTTGACTATCACCAACAATGAGACACCCAGCAGTGTGTTCATCAGTATTACCAGTGTGAATAAGGATATACTCAAAACCAGGCACGTCACGAACCCATAGCATTCCTTTGTGCATATCCCCATACTTCTTTAAATATCTTCCATGAAATCCTCCAGTCGTCCTGAGAGTAATCCTGTATGTTCCTGAAGGGATTCTAGTCTCGCTAGAGACTTTCTCCTCCCGATGCTCATCTTCAAGCGTGTAGCAAAGGAATCTTCTTTTCCCTCCCGTAACATCAAATAGTAATCCATTGGTGCTGTCTTTTTGGCTGCTGAATCGTAACACTTCTAACTCCATTCCTCTTGTCATTTCTTAGCAAACTTCTCTAATCCTGCGATACCAAAGCTACCAAGAGTCACTATTACGAAAGAATTGTAGGTGAACTCATTAATCACCAAATCCTTACCCATAGCACCACTGACTACATCAGCAATCATAACTAAAACCATAACAGCAAAGGATAAGAATCCTATCACTGTCTTTTCGTTGTAGCTGTTGTCATTCTTAAAAATCTCTCCGAAGCTCATAATTTTCTTTGTTAGTGTTTTCATAGTATTATATGATTAAATTTTATTTTGTTTCATTTCCCATTAAGGCGTAGTAGCGAGCATTAAACCATTTGTAAGTTTTTATTTTTCTGTCTCTAATGGCTTTCAATGCTTCCTCTCTCTTGTCTACGTCTTCTATTTGAAGAGCCTTTTTCTCTAGTGTTCCTAGCTTCTTGATCTCAGCCTGCACTTGCTTTTCATAACCCAGTAGAGTATTGATTTTTCTCATTTCTGGCGTTATTTCTTTTCCAGACTTGACTGCTCCTACAATATTATTCTTTTCCTTCAACAGCTCTTTACGTGTCTCGTAGTATCTTCCAGCAGCCTCATTTTCTCTTACTGTACCAAGGAACAATCTCGCAAGAGGGACATCATTCATTTCGATTTCATCAGCCTTACCCTTAGCAATCTTGGTTGTAGCTTTTGCTGTTCTTTGTGCGAACTTGGCAGCACCACCACCCATAAAGGTGAACAAGTATTCTATTGAATCTGGACTCCAATCTATAAGACCAGACTCGTACTCACTTCCACCTGTCACTTCATTAAGGAACTGAGCCATAGACTTGGCCCACTCAGCGGTGTTCTTGTCGAACCTTGTAGCGTCTGGGGTGTCTGCTCCGAAATAGAAGTCATCTTTGTATATTCTGTTTCCAAAGTAGTCTTCGTTGATGCTTAGTTCGGTTATTGGCTTAAGAACCGTTGGAGATAACGTTTTCATCAATCCGTATCCAAAGTTCTCGCTTGACGATATAGACACTGGAGAGAATGACTGAACTACAGAGTTCATCATAAAAGAACCTACCTCTGACGGCTTAGATACACCCATCACAAGCTCAGACACAGACGTACCTAAGTTGAAGAAGATGTTGATACCATATGGAAGTGGAATCTTTCCGTATTTTCCGTTTCCATACATGATGATTAGGAATCGTTCTTTCTCGTAGTCTGGAATCTTATCATAGAATGGGATACCATCTTCGTCTTCACCACCTACAGCAATGTTCATCATTGTAAGCAGTGAGCTGAAAGCGGTCATACCAGCAGCAACTTGTCTTGCTTTTTTACTCTTGACAAGTGAGCGCATCATTCTTGTTGAACCCTGCACGGATGCATTGAAGAACAAGTAGAATGAGTTAGCCAGAGCACCCATCTCTCCAGAGCGGTTAAAGTTGATTGTAAGCTCTTTTACAAACTCAGCAGCCTTATCTACATCTACACCGTTTTTACGAGCAGCAACGTAAGCTGAGAAGCGTACACCATTCTCGATAGAAGTGTTAAGGATGTCAACGAACTCACCAACGTTTTCCATTGTTGCGGTTCCCTTCTCTCCCACTCTTCTTGCTTTTTCTCTTAGAGATGCTTCTGATGTTATAGGGGCTGTTCTTCTGATGTATTTCAACATATCAGCTTCTACCTGTTCTGCCGTCTTGAGGAAGAACCAGTCAGTTTTAGCTCCAGACGCAAGGTATTCCTCGTAGAACCCTCTCATCTCTGCATTCATCTCTTTTCTGTTTCCTTTCTCGAACTGATAAACAGCCTGTATTGCCGCTGGAACTCCTCTGAAAGACTGAGTAACAAAATCTTGTCCAGAGATGGTAGACAACTGCATATTCTGTTCCGCCATTTGGTTGAACATCGCTGTCTGAACATCACGAGTAAGGTTGGCAAAAATGAACTCTGGGTTGTAAGATGTAAATACCTTAGTGAACCATCTTGACGCAACAGAAAGACCTTTTACAAATGCATTTGTTTTCCCTACGCCACCAGCGTTAAGAACTCTTGTGATACGAGAGTCTCTGAACTTGATGTAACTGGTCTTACCGTTAACCTTTACTGGAACATAGTCTGGGTTTCCAGCCATTGCGATTGCAGCCATCTTTCTACGTAGCGTGTACTCGTAGTCTTCCCCTGTAGCCTCTTCTATAAACACAGGTGTACCTCTAGAAGAAACACGAACTCTCATATCTGGCTTCTCTTCAGTGAAGACCTCCCATACTCTGCTGTCCTTGTTCTCTGTAACAAGATTCAGAAGCGTTTGCAGAACCTCGTTTTTGCGTGCTCTTGATATTGTTCTCAAGTGATTGCTTACGATAGTCTCAAGCGGTGATTGTGCCTCAGAGAATCGTCCAGTAACGTTTCTATATTCTCTACCAAACACTGATATACCAGCTCCCTTGGAGCCATCCTGTGCAGAGCGTGAGTCAGTAAAGTCAAACAGGTCTGATGTAGGTGCTACAGCTGTCCCTACAAGCGGAACATAGTTCTCGAACATCTTGAATGAGTCGTACTGTGCTTTCGAGATCAATCCAAACTCCAGCATCATATCACGAGATGCCTGAGCGATAGCGTAAGACATTTCTGCGAGCTCGTCCATCTTCTCTTTCTGTCCAGCGTACTTCTTCTTGATTTCCTCAGCAACCTCGTTAGTCATACCAGAACCAGCTTCGTTAGCAGGGTCTATGGTGTTCTTAACGAATTCGTTACGCTCGTATGCGTGAAGTGCGTACAGGTACTCAGAGATTTGCTCGTTAGTGACTCCGTACTCAACCATCTTATCCATAAGTGGCTTGAGTTGCTGTTCTTCAAACTGTCTTGCATCCTCGGCAGCCTTTCCGTGCATAAGAGCCTCTGCTCTTCGGAAGTTGCTGTCTGTTCTCTCGAGTCTGTTCTTTTCTTTCTCTATAGCAGTCTGTAGGTTCTGTAGAGGTCTGTATTTATCAGCAAACTTAAACCTCAAGTGTTCGAACAGCCTATTAACGCCAGTGTCTGACTTAAAGAAGTTATCTACCCCCTCACGGATTAGCTGTTCTTGCGTTTCTTTTCTGAACAATGCATCCTCAAATGTTCCCTCTATAAGCTGTGCTTTACCTTTCTTATCAGACAAGGCATCTTGCAGCTTAGTTGTCAAAACCTTTATTGAGTTTTCTAACTGGCTTACCTTTTCTTCTACATTGGGTATATCATATCGGTCCAAGCCTTTTGTAAGGTCAGAATCAAAGTCCATTTTTAGGTCTTCGAGCCTGTTTTTTTCTGTTTTCAGCTCCTTTTTTCTATCCTCTATCTTTGTATAAAAGCTTGCTGGAGGTAGTTGCCAAATTTCTGAGTTGTCTACATCTGGATACAGTTCGCTGATTAATGGGGCCCTGTTTTTTAGTTTTTGCGTACCTCTTTTACCCGCTAATCGAGCCTCTGCTTCACCGAGGTTTCTTTGGTAGACATCAAAGTCTGTCATCTTTTCAGAATCCCAAACGCTTTCCACTTTTTTCTTCGTGAACCTGGCAATATTTACTGCTGCTCCTTTTGCTACCTTGCTAAGATACTCTACTCTGTTTCTTATGTTGTAGCCTGGGTCTGCGCTGTCTATGTTTATGTTTTTGAACGCATAGTTGAAAAATTTATAATGCTTTTCAGCTGAACTACGCATCTTTTTTTCAAACTCTAAGGCTTTCGCACCTCCATTGTTGACGAAGTATTTAGCTGCCTCTATTGCGGTCTTGAATGATTTTAATGCATCGGCCTCTTCACCTAAGTTGTCATACTTAAGCACCTCAAATGCTGATACATCACCAACCCACGACCTTATGCCTCTATTTCTTTTTTTAAGCATAGGCATAACAAGCTCGTTAGGGAAATTTTCAGCGGTAATTTCCTCTGGGTTTAGCGCTGCTAAAGCCTCTATTTCTCTAATATCAAACAAATCCATCCATTTGTCGCCAGAGTACACATATGCATCTGTAAGAGCCTTAGACGCATCTTCAGAATTGTAATCCATATCAAGGGCATTGCCTAAATATGCAAGCATTCTGTGATTCTTTATCATCTGCTCCTCTCCAATCTCCATCATTTCCTTGAAGAGGGTGTCTGTTACTTTTAGCTGTGTTTTAGCAGTATTTAGGGTTCTTTTTTTAGAGTACCAAACATCGTCATTAACTCTTCCTTCACTATATCCATCTGTAACACCCTCTGCTGCTTGAACAGCGTGCTGAACTTCGTGGTAGATAGTGTCCATAAGACCAGTAAACGACTTTCCTTTTTTAGGTCTGTATTTTCCATCTACCTCTTCGAAGTATACCCTTGAATTTACCGCTATCTTACCAACGTCTTTATACGACCTTTGGTGATATCCCATAGTAAAATAGTTCATAAACTCTATGGTGAAGACATAATCCTTTATATTTGGATACATCTCATAAAGTACAGGTGAGTCGAGCACCTCGCTTAATTTTAAGTCTATTCCCTCTACACCAGCTTTTCCAAGGTTTTCTAATGATTCAAAGAAAGACTTTCTAATGTGTCCGTATCGTATTTCACTTCTCCACTGATTATCAATACCTCTGTACCAACCTGTAGCAAGGAAGATAGCCTCCTTATCCTTACCTGCTTCTTCCATATCTCTTGCGAGCTCGAGCTTGTTGATCATCTTGTGTGACTTAGATGCTCCAAGTTCTCCGATAATCTGTGCTTTACCTTCTTGGGTAGAGGCAAGCATAGCGTACTGATTAAATGGGTCTGTGCTAGGCTGTGCTACAAGTTCAAGAACAGCTTCCTGTGTGGACTGCTGAAAGCTTCCAGCAAAGATGCTCTGAGATGTAGACCTGCTTAGACCAGCAGGTGGTTTGGTATACTCATTCTTCTTTTTGTTGTATCCGTATGTCAAAACATCCTTTAACGCTTCGTCTACTTGATAACCTCCATCGAGCTTGAACGTCTCTTTGGACGGTAGCTTTGCATTAAACTGTGGATGCGTAACACCTTTTTTCTGGAACTCTTCACCCCAATCAAGCGTGCTATTTGTAATGAATCCGCTGTAAGTGTATCCCCAATCTCCGTTTAGAGCATTGTTCAGGTATTCCTCTGTATTTGTCTCTGGTGAAGAATATTTTTTCCAAAAATCAACTTGACTAAATCCTGCTTCAGCCAATTGTTTATATAATGGAACACTGGTTTTAGCATTCGGATTGACGGTTTTTTTACCGCCCACTATTCCGTATCCTTTTGGAAGTATCGACTCTACTATGCTTCTGCGAAGCGGAAAGCTCATCTCCTCTATAATTTTCGCTACTGCTTCAGATTTGGTTGCCTCATTTGAAATCCCATCGATAAAATCTTCAACCAATTCAATCTGCCCAGAATTGTTTATTGGGGCGAGAGACATTAATCTTTTCTTGATATCGTCTGCGGCCTTTTTTCGGTTACCCTTAAATGTGGTAGTGATGGCATCAGCTAGGTACTCAGCAGCATAAAAGTTTCCAAGCATACCGTCTGGGTGCTGCTGCATAACAAGAACAGCAACATCTTTACCCTCGCCAATCTTTTCGACCATATTTCTCACCTTGGATACGCTTAGAAGGTCTGTTGACGCAAATCCAACACCATCTCTAAGGTTTTCCTGTAGGAACGAGTATCCAATACCACCCATAACGTCTTTACCATCAACATTACCTATACCAGTGTTGTCTGATGTAATGACAATTACACGTCCTTCAGTCTTTTCGAATATTTCGTTTAGCGTGTACTGAGGTGCTTCAGCAGTGATTACCTGTTCTTTGCCCGCTGTTTCAGATATACTCTCTCTGTTTATGGCCGACATAACAGAGCCGTCTTCGTTGTCTACAGCCTCTATAGCCTGTGCTTTATCACTAGCCTCTTGACCTTTATCTCTTCTTGCTTTTACCTTTTGTATTTTATCTGGGTCAACTGGCGCTCCCTCTCTCATAGAGTCAGCAATATCCTTTAGAATCTGAACACCCTGTGTGCGTGATGGGATACTAACGTTAAACGGCAGTACGCTTCCCATAACCTCAGCAATCTTGCGTAGGATACCCTTCTCTATTCTAACGTCAATTTCACCAGCAGCAAGCATAGCGATAAACTCAGTTACACCCTCTTCAGAGCGACCCTCTGGATTGTAACCTTCGATAAAGTTTCTGATTACATCTCCAGCAATCAATCCCTCTGGGCTATTTCTTAGCGACTTAACAATCTCACCGAACAGCTTATCATAAGACTTTGCTCCAAGCGTTTCCATAAACGCAGCGTGCGTAGACTCGTGGTATCCTGTTGTCGAGGTCATCGCTGGTGCTAAGAAGTGAACCGTGTTGCCAGACTTGTAGTAACCTCTTGATAGTTTCTTTAGACCAGTTGCTTTTTTGAATGCTTCCGCACTTGTATGCACGAAGAACTTTGCGTTTGGGTTCACTGTCTTGATTGCTCTCATAGCGCCCTTGATAGACTCAAGACCTTTTATTACCGCTTCTCTAGTGGTTCTGAAGCCCTTAAATATATCATCGCCTAATGTCTCTGCATTATTGATGAGATTGTCCAGTGTAGCATCTCTATTCTCTTCTGTGAGCTCAATGGTCGGCTCTACTTTTCCATTCATCTCGAACGGAACGTATAGCTCTCTAATTCCAACATTAGACACAGCTTCTTCAACTTCTGCTTGGTTCTCTGCGTAGAATGTTTCTTCGTCAATCGTTAATGACTCACCCGAGTTGATCTTTCTTGCAATAGCCGCTGCTTCAGGTGTAGCGTTAACTGGGGCAGCCTCACCTGTGATGTCTTTGTATTTTTCCTCTATAGACAGCTTCTCCTTGAACATATCTTTAATCTCAGCTCCAAGTACAGACTTAGCTGTGCCTTCTTCCATAGATTTCCAAGTGTCCACCTTCTTATCAAAACTATCTGCTATCTCGAGTAATCTTGCGTGGTCTTCTGGAGACTGTTTACGAATAGCCTCAAAAAAGTCTACGTTCTGCTTGTTTCTAACAGATTCGTTATATAGTGCTTTTGCAAGTTGCTCTCCGATTATACCCTTTCTTCTCTCGTCATTTTCTTTTACGTACTCGTCCGACAACCTTGTTATAATTGCTCTTGAACGAAGTTTAGTGTCACCTAAACCTAACTTAGAAGATATGTGCAAATTCTGCACTTCAAATGGTGCTCTTACAGCTGTGGTAGTACCCTGTAGTCCAGAAGTCATAAGGATTGCTCCCTCTATAGCCTCGACTACCCTGTCGTTTAACTTTTCCCAAGTAACCTCTTCTCCCCTTGCAAGTATTTCCGCTGTTGTTTGAACGAGGGCAGTAGCAGATTCAGCTATTATCTCTTCGCTTACGTTCCATCCGTAAGCCTTGGTTGCGCCCTTAATAAATTCGGTAAACGTTTGCTTTGTTGCTTGAGTTCCAGTCTTTAAAACTGGAGCAATCATTTTGTTAAACAATGCGAACGAAACAGTTTCTCCACCGCCTTCAGCAAGACCGTGTATAGACGAATACCCGAGCTTACCAATTGGTGATAGTTCTTCGAACCATTCTTGCCCCATACCATTAGAGTACGCTGAAGCGGCAGATATAGTTCCCATACCAACGGTACTCGCTGTGTACTTAGCAAGTGTCTTACTTCCAAGAAGTGTCAATCCTGCTTTGGTAGCCACCTTTTGTGTAGCTCCAACACCCATCATATATGGTAGGGATTGCGATGTAAGGCTAACGGTTTTATTAATCAGTCCAGTTACACTTCCACCTTCTCCAGTTACAAAATCAGAAAGACTGAACCCTTGGTTTTCTACCGTACCCTCCTGTGTTTTCTTATCTAAAATCTGTTGCTTTGTTTCGGAAGCTAACTTCTTAAAATCTTCGTTATCAGTCTGGTCTGCGATTACGTTTGCAACATCCGCAACCATTTCAAATGTGCCAAGAACAAACTGGTTATAGCCTCTCCCAAGAGCCGTTCCTCTTTGGTATATACGCCCATCTCCGTTAAGGTCAACAGAGCTGTTCATTTGATGCATATAATCCTCTATTTTCTTTAGTGCGAATGGACTATTTGCATATTGCTCTGGTATAGTGCCTTTAAAGTTTTTCTGGAACACCTCGCTAAACTGGCTTCCATACTTGCTTCTGTACTTGTCTCTGATTTCTGATGCTTTCTGAACGAAGTCGTCTGTGTCGTACTCTGTCGCCATCTTGACTCCCCTATTCTGGATCTCATTGTTGACAGCCTGTATAGCCCCTATTTGCTCTTTTGATAGTTTTATTTTGCTCGCTGTCATACTTGAGAACGGAGCCCAAGAGTCTTCAAGTGATTTCTTGGATGTTCTTCTTTGTATACCGCTCTTGTAGGCGTCAAGCACACCGAGCTCTTCTGCAATCTGTAAATCTACACGAGCAATAGCGTTCTTATACGGGAGGACTTCGTTCTGATACTCTTCGTCTTTATCGACAAGGAGCTCAAACATTTCGTTAGGATTATTGTACTTCTCATCCCCAATGATGTCTTTCATTAGGTTTTCGTACTCCAAGAAAGAGTTGTACGATACAGCCTGTATTACCTTTTTATTCTGTTCGTTTTGCTGTATGTCATATTGTAGAGCTTGCTGAGATACTTTTAGTGGGTCTCCAACAAGGAAGCTACCTTCCTTCTCAACTTGAGCGACCATTTTTTCTGTCTCTGGAAAGACCAAAGACAATCCTGTAACCTTTGAAGGTGAAGTCGAATCTGAAGATTGAATTTTTTTTTTACGGTCAGCCATCAGTAGGTCGATGTCCGCATCGTCAACACCTCTTGAGTGCAGGTACGAAGTGAGCTTAGCATCTGACGCATTGCTCTTAGCGAGTGATTCAAGGATTTTTTCGTAATCCTTTTGGCTTAGCTTTCTTCTGCGTGCTCCAGTTTCTGTAGATGCATCGCCTTCTCCGTATGCCCCAGTTGAAGTATTGTAAACGTACTTAGAACCGTACTCATTATTCTGTTTGCCCATATCAAAAGTATGTATAGGGCAAATTTACAAAATAATAGCTAACGGACTGACGCTTAATCCATTGGTATGTTGGATGCTATATCGTCTCCAGTGCCAGCTCCAGCAGCTCTCCTTACGTATTGCTGACCTGTAGCCTGCATAACTTTATCCGAAAGCATATTAGACACCCTTTCTCCGAACGTGTTACCAAATTCTCTTGGGTCGTAGACTCGTATCAACTTGTATTTGCTGTCCGACTTATCATCTACAGTGACGTCATCCATACTCATAATATTACTCAAGTCAAGATTTCCTTTACTTTTTGGAACCTTTATCAAGAAGTGGTCTAATCCTCCGTTTATATCGTAGTAAACCTTGTCTACAAACATACCTTCTGCCGCATCGTATGGAACCTTTAATGATTTAACGTCCTGCGAGTAAAGGTCTAAATCTACCGTCTGGCCATCTGGTCTCATAATCTGAGTTACCTTTTCTTCATTCAGAGGCTTGTCTATGATTTGCTTCTCTAATTGACTCAATCCTTTTGTTGGGTCTTCGTAGTCCGCTTCTTTTTGTTCGAATGACTGCTTCATTCTATCGTGAAGGTCTTTACGCCATTCTTTCTGAGCAAGCTCTGCTCCCTTTTCGTTGTTAACGTATTGGTCTACAGCCTTTCTAACTTCTGTATCAGTAAGCTCTCCTGTACCTCCCTTGCGCTTTCTGTAGTAGAATATAGCGGCAGCCTTGGGGAAGTCTGGAGAATCCATATCAACATCTATCTGTTCGCTGATTTTAGACCAGTTTTCGCCCCAGCTTTTATTTTCGTCAAGAGTTGGTGAGTAAATATCTTGAGCACCAACTATTGTAGATATCTTAGGTACATCGCTGGCAATTTGCAATACGTAGTCTGTTTCTCCTGGTCTAATCTCACGAACGTCCGACTCTGGTCTTTCTGACCAAGGCACTTTCTCTCCGTTAATAGTCACATAAGTGTTTCCGTATTCGTCAATATCAACGCTGTCGTATCCAGAATTAATAACTGCATCCCACTGACCATCAACAGCTTCTTGACCACCGATAATTCCATCAAATCCACTATTGTATGCGGCAGTACGAGTTTTGTTTGCAACATCATACTTAGACTTACCCACTGCCATAGTACCTGTCAGTGTAGTTTTAAGAGCGTTGTATTTTGCCAAGTCTTCAGCACTGTTGCTTTTACTCCACTGAACAAAAGCCTGTTCCATAGCATCGAACTGCTTTTCAGCCACCTGCTTATGCTTTAACGGCATAAATGCTGAAGCTTCTGCAAGTCCCTCTGCTGTTCTCTGTTTATCTGCTGCTACTTGTTCTTGCTTAGCATCTTTCTTAGCCTTCATTGCTACTGCTTGCTTGTATGCAGCTTCTCCAAGTTTAGGCTGTTCGAATACTTGTGTACTTATCGGCTTACTTAACATTATTTACCTTTTTTAGCGTTCTTGGCGAATTGCTTAAACAGCTTACGTGCATATGTGCTTTGCTTAGCGATAGCATCCGCTTGTTTTGGATTCAAGATGTATTCACCCCCTGTTGCTTCTCCAACTTTTTCTCCGTTCTGAATCAAGTGGATTGGGTTTGTATCGTGGTCAAATTTGCCGTCAGTCACCATACCTCCTTGCTCCATTCTGTAACTTCCAGCACGATTCATTACATAATCAACTGCTTTTTCCTTTAAGAAAGAACCAGCCTGTTGAAACGGCTGTGCTACGTTTACTCCTTTTGCGGAGTTGATCAATCCCATAGCGCCTTTACCAACAACTGTATCCTTGAATGCTGTAGGGTCTTCTCCGTTCATTTGTTTTGCTAGCTGACCATACATTAAATTTTCAGCCGCTGAGTTAAATGCTCTTCCGATATTTTGCGTACCTGCTTGGAACGCTTCGTTTGCCATAGCTACATCTTGCTGATGCTGAGCAATTCTGTATTGCTGTTCAGTTGATTGTGCTCCAGCAAGTGCCTGACCAGCTGCCATTCGTGCTTGTCTTTCTTGACCGAGCATCTGATTCATACCAGCCTGTCTTCCAGATTCAATAGCTCCAAGTCCGCCAACTACTGCACGTCCACCAGCACCTTGAAGAGCCTCTAGTGATGATGCGTATGCACGATTTATGTTGTCTGCCTCCATTTTTGCGAGCGTAGAATCGTAGGCGTTTTTATAGTTTTCGTAATACTGCTCTGGTGTAGCAAGTGATGGGGCCATAGCAGCCTGTCTTGAAAACTCTTTTTTAGCCTGTCTTCTTTGGTATACACCGTGTGCAGTTTGTGCTACGCCAAGACCAGCCTGTAGCAAACCTCCTACGTAATATTCTTTTGGTTTATTTCTTTTGCTCTTCATAATGCAAATTTAATCTTTTTAGTTGACTCTATCGTTGTGAAGCCTTGACCTGTCGAAGTGTACAGAGACTGCGTGCACCTCGAAAGGCTCTGAATCCGTAGACTCTAATTTTATAGATGCATACACATCTCTAATCACATCGCCATCCACTATAGAGTTGTGCTCAACAAAAACTTTGTCCCCAACGCTTACGTTGTTCCCAGAACATCTTAACGTTCTCCTATCAATGACAGACAGGATACTAACCCCTGTTGTATTAAGATTTGTTCCATTACCTACCCTTAATTGGTCTCCAACAACAAATGGTAACCTGTTTATAGGTGTTGTAAACGTGATATCATTATTTGAAATAGATGCTACTGTCCCTATAAGTATCTGATGTCCTTTGGACCCAGCTGTATCTCTAGGAATCATAGCGTATCTATGACCCTCTCTTTCGTCAAATTCTGATACAAATGTTTCCTGTGTAGCGTTCTTGATTTTTGCAGTCCAGTTACCTCCACCCTCTACTGCAAGAGCTTGGTAAGACTTAATCATAGATGGGTTGAAGTTAGATACAACTTCGAACATAGACTTTTCTTGAACACCGTATATAAGACATCTTACATCATTTGCGTTATGTCTCCATACAAGTCCATTATCATTATGATAGAAGCTGTACATATAGTTGCCTATACTTGCGTAGTTTGAAGGAAGGAAGCTATACTTACTTGACCAAACTCCATCTGAGTGCTTGTAGGATATTGTTCCTCCGCTTGACTCAGCACCACCAAATTTAGTAGATATGTTTCTTCCTCCACAAGTCTGTGAAGGCATAGTAACTACTCCAGTCCCTAAGTTGTATTGAGCTACAGCTACAAAGGAATTTGCAGCATCTGTTACCAATATGGTAACAACCCCTGTGCTTCCCTGGAAGGCAGAGTCTAAATAGAATACTCCGTCTAATTCAAGATACCCATTGCCTACATCATTCCAGTCTTGACAGATGGAATTCCAGTTTAATGGTATTGTGTTCCAGACAATCTGTGTTGATGTGTATATAGGTGTTGGCTCGTACTCTGAATCCTCGTTAACCTCTATTTCGTATACAGTTGGCTCTAGCTCTGGGTCAGAAGACTGTATAGTAATTGTTGATGCAGAGAAATCCTCAACGGTAATCATGTACTCGTTGTTATCTGGGTCGAATCCACCTACAATCTTAGGTATAGCTACATTAGCCTGTAGGTCTGTAAACAAGTTCTGGAAGAAGCTGTCCATACCCTTTTCGCTGATTGGTGTAATTCCGTCAGCGCTTATTCTGATTACCTTTCTTGAGTTTATATCACAGAAATACAGCACGCCAAATCTTTCTACAACAGACTCTGGGTTTGAAGTTCCGTAGTCTCCAGCGTAATAAGAAGGAGTTCCGAGAACATTCTTAGATACCGCAAGGCTTGTTGATCCATCAGCGTATTCAACAACGTTTTTATTGATTGGAATCTGTAGAGTTTTGGTTTCTTGAATAACGGTTAACGCATCACCTCGGGATACAATAGAATAAATGCCTCCGTAGATAATATCAACGTCAGACCAATTTGCAAGACTCAAGTTAAACGAGCTTAGGTTTAATCTGTCTGAGTCGATTACAAATGCATCAGAGTATGTAATAGATGCTTTTCTTCTAATGGTTCTTGAGTCTGGTATGAATGCGTAAGGCTTGTTTCTTGTAAAGCCATCCGACTTGTAGAAGTCGCTTATAGCGTAATCTTCGATAAACTCTACATCAACATTGAAACTGCTTTCGTCCCATTGCTCTAAAAGAAGCACGTTGTTTTTAATTGTATCGTTTCTTCTAATGAGCTTTCTTGGCCTGAAGAATACATCCCCTCTATTTGCTGTGATTACAGCGCTCTGATAGTTACCTACTTGATAAGAAGCTGTCGCTTGTGCACTAACAACTCCTCTGTATGTGTAAGAGTAAGTTCCATCAAGTTCTACTGATACAGAGTCGATAGTTATAACTACTCCGTTTACATTTATGGTATCTCCCACGTATAGTCTATCTGAGGATGTAATTCCCCCAACTCCATCAATAGTGAGCGTAGCAGAAGCTTGCGTTGTCACGTCTCTATCTCCTTGATGAAGACCGCTTACTATATCATAAGACTTACCTACACCGTAGTATACTCTGTTCTTAACTTCTTTTTTAGGTGTAAGGATTTCTACTACAACGTCTCTATCCCACAGGCTATCACCAGAGCGAACCTCATTGAATGAGAAACCAGCCTTGTTTACTTTTTCAAGTTTTAAAACCCATCCGTTCTTAGTTTCCCAGTCCCTTCCTTTTGGCGCTAAGAATCTTTCTGACGCATCGTTTACTCTTTCGTAGCCAATTACCTTGAATTCGTATCCAGTCGGATACACTTTGTTTCCGAGATGATTCGTGTATCGGATAATCTTAAGAATATCTCCTTCGGTGTACTTGTATTCTATTAGAGCTCCGCTTTTCTCAGCGTATGAGTTCTTACTGCCCTCGAGTACACTCATAGACACATACACAGCATCAGAAACATACTCATCTTTGTCTTTCGGTATTAGTGGGCTTCCTACGCTGTACTGAATGAATTTCTCTACGTTCTCATTACCTGCGTATACAAGTTGATATTTTTTTGCCCAAGATGGAGGATTGTTTGATATTCTAAAATCAATCAAAGAGCCACCTTTTTTCAATCTGTTTTCGTATCCCTCTACGTATACAGAGTTAATTTTATTTACTCCGCTTGCACGGCCTCTGTCGTCAAAGTACACCAATCCAAACAAATGGTTTGCATCGGACTTAAATGAGCTGTATCCGTCTAAGTTTTCTGCAACGAAAGAAGACGTTCCAGCTATACCGCTGTCTACGTATTCAACACTAATAGTGTTTGGATAAATCAAAGGATTAATAGAGAACCCTGCCTGTCCACCAATTTTCTGAACAGGTGCGCTTACAACCTCTACAGCAACAGGATAAGATGTCAGCGCAGTAGGAAGGTAGTCGAAATCAAGAATCTCTGCATCTCTAACAGATACCGATGCACCAGCAAACTTCAAGTTAAAGGTTTGTATGTTGTTTGCCAGAACACCCTCCTCAAGTGCAAATGATGCAGTTCCTTGTAGCCATACCTTTGCCTTTGCAAACGCATTCGGAAATATTCCGCTTACGGTTTCGTATACATTTGCGTTATCTTCATCGTATCTATCCGAATCTACTATACCATTAAAAGTGTTCGAAGTCAAAAGCGAGTTTATATCTGATACTATATCTGACTTAGACTTTACTGATGTTGTTCTAAAGCTTTCTTTAAATACTACATTTTTCACTGGAAGCTTCCACGACTCAGACGTTCCAGTTTGCTTGATACCAGTTGTGAACACCATGCTATCAGACAGCTTGTTGGAAATTAAATCCTTGTCTATCTTCCAGGAGAAAATCATCTGGTAGTGCTCGTTATTTGGGTCTGCGAATACCTCGACAATTTTTGAAACCAGTACAAACTCAATATTAACTACGGAGCCAGCAGGAAGCGTGGACGGTAGCGATGAGTAATCAAACTTTATTTCGTATTCGTTAGTAGCGTCAGCAACTTTTTGCTGATAATAAGAGTAGCTACCGTCTTGAACGTAAGCTCTTAGAGTGTATGCCTCTTCTTTTTCTCTGTATACATTATTTACTTCTACAGAGATGTCTGTGTTTTCGTAACCCTCTTCGTAGTTAGCCATCATTAGTCTGTTTCCAGCAATGGCTAGGGCTTTCGCTTTTTGAGGTACGTTGTCGTATGACTTGTTTGTTTCTACGTCAGAAAGCGCAGTACCAAGTTTGTTGTTTGTAAACTCTATGGTTTCTGCGTTAGACGTGTAGTTGTTGTCTATCTCTTCTATTTCATAGAATGTCTCAGAACCGAGCTCTCGTGCGTATACAATGATTTTCTTTACCTCAGCAACACTGTGTCTAACAAACACATTAATCTGATTGTAGAAGTCCTTAGAATCGATTTCTATAAAGTCTGATTTAGTCTGTGTGCTTGCGAATGAAAACGAGGACCACTCTGACAGTGCTGATATTTCTCCATCTTCGTATTTGTATCTGTATGCAAATTGAAAATGCTTCTCTCTTATGTTGTTTCTTGTAACAGATGGGTTGTTAACCACAGAGTAAGAAGGCGCTTTATCTGGGCGAGGTTTTGCAATTGTTAGGTTCAGCAGCTTCTCTTCGTCTGTTCCAGATGTTAGTGAGGCTGGATAATCGTTATTAAGCGCTCTGTTGACATTGATCTTCATCGGTGGATTGACATTATCAGTCCAGTAAAGAAGTGTCTCTTCTGCCTCGTTTATGATTATATCACTATCAACAAACGCCAGCTTAGTAAATCCAAGAACAGAGTCTTGATATACCTTTTTAAACGTATTATATATAGAGTCTATTCTGTAGATTCCGTGGTCGCCATTGCTATTCCATAAAAAGAAAAGAACCTCATTGCTTTTGCTGTTATCCACAGAGCCAATTACTCTGTTTTCCCCATCGGGTAATGCGTGTAGTGGTGAGAACGCTGTTACAGCTTCTGTTCCTTTTATGTTCTTCAACACACCAGACGTGCCCTCATCGTTGTTTGATACACGAATGTTGAGGTTGTCTATCATCTCGACAGACTTTACGAGCTTCTGGTCAGTATCCGAACTGAGGTACTGAGGTATGAGTTTATCAATAGCCATAGATTAACCTTTAGGGCTTTGCTTGTAATTCTTTCTAATAGTCTTGAGTGCTTCCTCTTTAGTAAACGACTTGAGGCGAGCATTAGCTAATCGTCTCTCGTTGTAGTACTCTTGGCGAGCTCTCATCTTTTCACCCATCGGAACATTTGCCTTACGCTCAATAAGTCTGTAATAGATATAAGAGCGCAGTGCGTTCTCTGCGTAAATATGGATGGATGGGTTCGTACTTCTTGCTTCATCTGCAATGTATTCTATAACAATCTCATCGTACTGAGAGGTGCTGTATAGTTCTATTCTGTTTTGCTCGTAGTTGATTCTAAACTCTCCAGAGTATTTACCACCACCTATTCCGTATGCACGTCCAATGTTTCCTTCGTATAAAAAGTTTCTAAAGGTGTAGCTCTCGAAATCAGACAGAGTACCTCTTGCGCTTGATTTAAACTTAGCATCCTCTCTGTCGTAAACACCGTCTGAGTCAGAATCTATTGGGTTGCCAGCAGCATCAGTCTTGTACTGCATAGCCATATTCTGATTCTTGTTTTCTCCGAACACATAGATTAAACCGTCTCCACCTACAACGCCAATCTTTGTGTAGTCAACAAAATCGTCTGGCAGTTCTACTGTATCATTGTCCGTGTTTATCTCAAGTTTAAGCGACTTGATTCGCTTCATGATATCAAAGCCCATTTCTCTGATACCTCTGAGCGCATAGTTTCTTAGGATAGTCCCATTTGCATTGTTTGCAAAGTCATCACCATCCATCGTTAGAATTAGGTCGTTAACTATCTGTTCTACTGATATCGTATCTCTTGCCATCTGTTACTGTTTTTGTTGTTGAGCCTCCCCAGAAGAATATGCGTACACATCTTGGTCTCTTAGGTTGATACCAATCATCTTACCAATCTCAAGCATAATCTGTGGTACATAGTGATCTGGAAGTTCGAAGTCTACAGATGTTGTTGGATCGAATACCTCATTTGAAGCGCCTAAGCTAATAGCGTTGTATCTAGGAGATAATGGTGTTCTGTTTCCAGTAGTTGGGTCTATACCCTCTGGTATCTTGTAGTATCTAACCTTGATTTTTTTAATCGTTGTTGGGAATACCTCGATATCATTTGATACTATTGCTACAGGATGTGTAGAGCTTGGAGCTGATAGGTCGGACTGAAGTATGTACTCAATCTTAGACTCATCGTATATAACGTCAATAGGAGTTGATGTAGATGTACCAAAAACATACGCTCCATGCGTTTTCATAGATATTATTCTTGACAAATCTTCTGGCTTTTCGAATACACCAGAGGACTGACTAATAGAAGCCTCCTTAGAAAAATAAGCTAAATCTTCCTCTATACGCTTGTTTAGCGAGAAGTGTGTTTTAGCGTCAATGTTTCTTGCACGGAGGGTTTGCCCCTTTGTCAACTCATTGAATAGGTCATTAAATATCTTGTTCTGTGCAACAGCGGCAAACGTGTTGAACACCTTTGGTGTGATGAAGCCACGCTCGTCTTTGTTAGCCAGACTCTTTAGTGCTGAATAAACTTCGTTTACAGATGCCATAATAATTCTGTTCTATAGGCAAAGATACAAAAAAGAAGGGGGTGCATTTCTGCAACCCCCTGTTCTTTAGTAACTTATAAGTTACCTTAGATTTTATCAAGTTGTGTTTGAATTTCCTCGAATACTAATGCACCTTTTTCTGATAAGCAGAATCGTGTAGCAATATCAATTGTATCCTGTCCTGCTGGTGTAGCCACGATCAATCTTCCGCTATCGAACCACTTTAGACCGTCATTGTCAGAGCGAAGGATTTGGAAATCGATTGCGCTCATAATCACAGATTTGGTTCTTACCATAGGGTTATCGAACATCTGAATAAATCTTGTTGGGTTAGCCTTTGCTTCACGAAGTAGCTCACGCTTAATCTCCATATTCTTCTGTGACGTATTGATACCTAAGTACATTGCAACTGGAAGCAACTCGTCTACTGACTTGTCACGCACCATAGATACGGCTTCGAGTACAGAGAACTCAGACTCAAGTTCTGTTTCTGCGCTACGAGCAGTGTCAACTAATTCAAAGATACTGCCACCGTTAGCCTTGTTGTCTGGATGCAGCTCTAGGTATTTCTGTAGATTTGGTTTGCTGTAAGGGACTATCAAGTTCTTTGCTTGGAAAATGATTTGCTCACGGATAATGTTCTCCGACTGCTCATCAGCCCATACAGAGTTTTCGTTAGGAGAGTATCTAAGCTGTCTAACTTGACCTGTTTCTTCATCAAAAACAGTAATGTTAGTCTGTCTTAGTTTGTACCAGATACCACCACCTTTTCCAATGGTGTATACCTTGTTTTCTTTTTTTGGGTCTTTCTCTACTCTTTTGACCTTTGTTGGAGCAGAGGAAACTGTAGATATAGGCGCTGCTTTTGGCGCAGCTTGAGGACGGCTTACCTTAGATGTAGGTATTGCCGTTGATTTCTTAGTAGGCATTTTATTATGTATTAAATGAAATTAAAAAAAGGAGAAGGGCATCGCCCTCCTCCCTATATAAGCTATGCTTATGCTTTAATCAACAAGTGACGGTTAGCCGCACGAGTGATAAGGTTCATTTCAGAACGGTAGTGGAACTCCACGTTATCTTTAGTTGCGTTAGACGCACCCAAGATAGAACCGATCATCCAGTGCTCCATTTCACGGCTGTAGCCGTTAGCAGCTTTGAAGTTCATTTCAAGAGCAGGAGCTTTGTCACCAGTCTTAGCGTCAGCTACTTGTGCCATTGGTACAGCAACACCCAAGAAAGCAGAACCAGCCAACAATGTTGGGTCGTTCAACAATTTCCAGTCGTGCTTGTGGAAGGTGTAACCACCACGAGCGAATGAACGGAAACCAAGGTTGATTGCAGTTTCAGCAGAGTTGCTGAATGAACCGAATGCAGCAGCACCGACAGTTGTGTTAGCAGTACCAGAAGCCAATTGACCAGCAGCCAACATATCATCGATAGCCAAGTCTTGTGCACGGTTTACGTACAATGCGTACTCAGAAGCAGCACCTTGTTGGTCGAAAATTTTAACGATGTCGTCTACCTCAGAGATAGAGTTGATCAATCCAGACTGAACAAGACCACGGTCTTCGATAGCGCTGAAGTAACCTTCAGAACCAGAGATGCCTAAAGAAGAGTCAGCACGCTCACCCAACAACATCATCATTTCACGCTTGTCCATAAAACGCTGACGTTGGTCAGCTTCAGACTTCATGTACCAACGGTAGTCACCGTTACCCAAGTCAATCCAGCCAATGTTAGTAGCTTGAGAACCAGTAACGCTGTATACCTCTTTCATAATCATGAAAGGATTGGTACGCTTAACGATACCGCTTTCCAAGAACTCGTCTGGTTGGTCAGAGCCTTGAGCGTACAAGTTACCAATTACTGGTACTTCGTAAGTAGCATCAGCAACTGCGTTACCTGTAGCAACTTCCAACAAGTTTGTTCCGTCAAAGAAAGCACGAGTTCCGTCAGCCAATAATACTACGTCATTTGGACGCAATACATCGCCTGTAGCAGCAGTCCATACACCGCTTACAGTTGAACCAGAAGCTTTCTTGTGCAAGCGCTCTTCTTCCCAGTACTGTACTTCGTCAGCAGTAGCCTGTGCTTTTACTGCACCTACCAATTGCAAGAATCCAGTGATACCTTGTGAGCCGTAAGTCTTGATAAGAGCGTCACGGTTGTCTGGTTTGTTAACCAAGTCGTACAACGAAATGTATTTCGCTGCGTCTAATTTTGATACACCAAACGCACCAGCGTTAGTGTTAGTTGTTCCTAATGCAACAGCCATTTTTTCTATTTTTTAGATTTTAAAAGTCAATCCATTATCATTCATTCCGAGAGCTTGTTTGACCTGTTCCTCTATACTCTTAACGTTGCTTTGTGGGTTATTAGCTCCCTCGTTAGGGTTCTGATATTGCACATTAGCAGCTCTTTCGACTAAACCTCTCTGTCCTTCTCCAAGTCCTTGCTGGTAGGCTGTCTTTACTATCGTTTCGATATTATCTAAAACAGCTTGATGCATATTCCACTTTTCGAAGTCCCAGTTTCCGTCTTTGTCTGTGTAAGAGCTAAAGAAGTCTTCAATCTTCTCGTTTTTAGACTTAAGCTGAGCTTTATAACCATCCTCTAAACCAAATGTAAACGACTTGTCTTTTGCTACCTCAAACTCAATACCCTCTAGGGCATCAACTTCGGCTGACATATTGTTTAGCCATTGGTCATCGACAAAGGTTTCGTACTCATCGATATTAGGCTGTTCCTGTTTAACAGGCGCTGCATACTGATTACGTACACTCTCAATCTCTTGTCTTGCTTTGTCTGCGTCCATCTTGAGCTGAATCTGCGATAAACGAACCTCGCTCTCATCATACAAGTCTGCGTCCAGTTTGTATTTATTTTCAATGAGTAGGTTTAAGTCGTCATTACTTAGGTCTCCGTACTGACTCTTAAGCTGTGTTTTTACCGCACTTAAATCATCCATTTCGGATGGATTCATAGCTTGGTATGTAAACCAGTCTTGAGGGTCACGACCTGTTGCTTTAACGAATTCGTTAATTGCAGCTACACGCTCATCAATCTCAACAGACGTATTATCAACTCCTTGTAGGTCTTCTAAACTGCTTACTTCACGCCCAAGCCTTTCGCTCAAGTACTGAAGCATTGCAGCCTCGGCCTCCTCTTCGGAGATGGTTTCATCTTCTTGTAAAGAACTTTGAGGCATTTCTTCTACAGCTTCCTCTTGCTGTGGTTCTGCCTGCACAGTTTCTTGAGACTGCTGTACTGTTTCTTGCACGCTTTCGTCTTGAGTCTCTTGAGTCTGTACCGCAGGCTCAGTATTTTCAGTTGGCTCGTCCATGAAGTTTAACCCCATGTTGCTAGCCATAGCTTCTAAGTCTTTGTTTAAGTCGCTCATTCTTATGTAAATTCAATTAATATCACAAAATTAAATAAAAAAGGGATACAATTTCTTGCACCCCTCTGTTAGTCAGTCTGTTAGATTACTTTCTGTATCTCGCAACCTTCTTAGCCACGTTCTTAGGCTGTCGTACAAACTGTTTGCCTTTTTTGTTACCCTCTGCTTTCGCTCTGTTGGTAGCTGCTTTTTCTGCTGGACTTAACGCTTTCCACGCTGCATCTGGTAAGTAACGTTTTTTCCCTTCAGATTTAGAACCATCTGATGTTCTCCACTTTTGCTTACTCCATTTGCTAAGACTATTAGAAGCTTTTTTAGCCCCACTGTAACCGCCTCCAGACTTCTTGTATCGTGCAACAGCAATCTGCGCTTTACGTGCGCTCCATTGACCTGCACGACCACCCTTAGTACCAGCTTTAACTGCTGCTACAATTCGCTTCCATTTTGCTGGGTTTGTCTTTTTAGCGGTGCTCATAGTTTACTTAGCTGCCACAGGCTTCACATTCTTCAGGGTTCTCCATTGAACAGGTTGGTTGTTCTGCTGTTTCCAATTCGTTGACGAAATCTGCAAAGCTGTCGCTCATAATTTTAGTTGTAAAAAGTTAGACAAAATGAAGGGCTAAGGTACGAATTATAAGCGGTCAATTTCTGCCTGTACTTCCTTAGCATCAACGTGAAGTTTCATATCTAATCCACCCTCCCAACGCTTGATTTCCTTGCCATCTACAAATAGTATAAGCGTAGGAACTTTAGTAATGCTGTATTTGTCTTTTATTGCAGGTTGCTTATCAATGTACCCATTATATAACTTAACGTCATCTATAATCTCTAAGCCATACCAATCGTTAGACTTGTTGAATTCAGCGTTAATGTGTACAACCGCCCTACTTTGAGAGTAAGCGGTGCTGCACAAAATAAAAGCAATAAATACAAACAGCTTTCTCATTTCTGATTCTGTTGGATTTCAAATAGACGCTCGTCAATAACCTTTACATCCTTGCCTATCTCCTCAACTTGTGATTGCGTAGTCATAATCGCATCACGAATCATCTGGTCTTTAAGGTCGTATTCTGTTCGGCTGATGTTAGGCTCAGGAAGTTCCTTGGCTAATTCAATATCAGCCTTGAGTGTAAACCACATACCGATAATTGTACCAAGAAAGAACAGCACGGCTATTATCGTTTTAAGGTCTAGTGTGATTTCTGTATCTTCTCCAATCTTAGCCATTCTTGTTCTTGTGCATTAGATACCACTTCTGTGCAGTGTATCCGATAGAGATTAATAGAAGCGCAATCTTTAGCGCCATTTCTACTTGAGCAAAGGTCACCACAAAGGTGCTTGCGTTTAAGAGCATTACTTTGATATCAGTTTCGTTCATTTTTACCACTTCACTTTGTTTGCCCAGTACGCAGCGGACATTTTACCTTTAGCGATATTCTTAGAGTGACGTGCTTTGAAAGAAGCACGTTTCTTTTTCATGCGGTCTGATTCTCCAGACTTGGGTTTGCCAGCTGTTGATGCGCCTTGTTCACCAAAGCGAATAGTCTTGATTGTGCTTCCTACTTTGGCCACCACAATGTGGGACTTCTTAGGATGGCTAGGCGTGCGCTTTGGCTTGTTGTAGCCAGATACACCTGCACGCTCTAATCTTGAATCTTTCTTCTTTGCTTTCATAAACACAAAGGTATAAAAAAAGGGGCTACATTTCTGTAACCCCTTGAGTGTAAGCGTGTTGTGATTTTTATTCTGTAGCCTCTACTTGTTTAGTATATTCTCCAGTGTTTAGGTCAATAGTAACTGAGCCATATTTCTCCTCAAGTGTCTTTTGTTCTTCTTGAACTTTTGCTTGAGCCTCTTTAATCTGAGCGATAGCATTAGCTTTTGCTAATTCCATTTGACCCAATTGATTTGTTAGGGCGTTAACGATGTTTACTGAACTACGGATAGATTCTAATTCTTCCTTTGTTAGTTTTTTGACTTTAGTTGCCATGATTAAAATTGTTTTAGTGAATTCAACTATTACAAATATAGTACAAATACATATAATATGTCAAATTGTCAATTACAATAAAGCTAATGTCTGACCATTAGCCGCAGCGAATGTGTAGTTATTGCTATCATCAGCATCATTAACGCTTGGTACAGATTCTGAAGTATCTCCAAATATGAGATCTGATGTTGTGCCAGCAGAAGAAGCCGATATAGGATCGCCAGAGTTATACATAAGTGTAATATCACTAGTTCGTAAAACTTTATCCCACATATGCATGAACATATAGTCTGCAATACGGCTACCAGCAGTGTTATGGTCGTTACCACAGAAAGTAACCTCACTTAACGACATGTTTGATCTTGTACCACTAGTTCCGTTAGTTACACTAGTAAGCTCACGGTCATTCCAATACAATTTAAATGCAGTGGCTGGAGTTGTTTCACTAGCATCGTAAGTAAGTACTAGGTGTATAAAACCATCTGAATTCGTATCACCTCTGTTTGTTGATGTCCAATAATTGTTACTGCTAGACCCAGTAGAAGTTACCGAGTTGTTTCCGTGAAG
>Ga0196905_1000122_pt1 | contig 28844 bp, 45 predicted proteins | sample CB_VirMetaG_3_FD_169098 | JGI IMG/M metagenome (GOLD analysis project Ga0196905, IMG submission 169098) | Freshwater to marine saline gradient viral communities from Chesapeake Bay - CB_1508_1S Viral MetaG (v3) (version 3) | ecosystem: Environmental > Aquatic > Marine > Coastal | place: USA... | reverse complement strand
TAAGGGTCGATTGCTCCAAATTCAGAACACATAGGTAAAGGCTTTAAGGATTGCGAATGGAGCGAGGAGGGTAAGAATTACCCAAGTGATACCAAAAGCATAAGCCTTGTAGTCATCAAGTGAAGTTGGTTTTTTCATTTGTTATTTGTTGTTGGTTTATTCAAATATATAAACTTTTCAACAAATAGCAAACTTTTTTACTCCCCTCGCCAGGAGGCGTAGCAGACGGCAAGTCGTTGTTCCTTGTCGGGAAACTCGCCCTTCATCTCGTGCATACAACGAGCCATAAAGTCAACTTGCGTTTCTGCGGGGGTAGGTTCTGGGATAGGCATATTACATCAATTTAATTCCATCGTTGATATTTAAATAACCAACCATCTTTGGGATGTCGCTTCTATCTCCGAAGTCGGTGTTGCGCGGGAGGAGTCGTTCCTCCCAGCGTATGCTGATGCGATTGATGTAGAATGCCCATACGCCTATGGGGGTGGAGTTGATGTAGACGGCTCTTGTTCCGAATTTAAGGCTACGCTCCAAGAGGGCATCGTGCTTGTCTCTCTGGATGATTAAATCATCGTAGTGCGCCCTTCGGCACTTGAGTTCTATATCCATACCATACATCAAAGAGTAGCAATCGTAGCGCGAGTATTTCTCCTCGCTCATTGCCAAGTCCTTTAGGAAGTTCGCCTTGACGAACTCAAAAAGCTCACTCTCCTTCGTAGGTACTGAATACTGCATCCAGGTGGTTTATTCGCTCCTTCCAACAAGATCCGCAGCTTGAAGGCTGCTCGTTGGTGTTGAAGATGCGGTTGTACATTTTAAGAAGCACCTCTTGGTCTTTGACGTTTAGTGTGGCGGTTCGCCTCTTGCGATAGTCAGCAAAGAAATCATACTCGTCCTTGACCATACAGTTGGGTTTGCGGTAGCGGAACATCTTGTTGAGTTTCTCCTTACGCGCTTCGCACCCACAATCGATGCCTGTCTTTTCGACAAACCAATCCACCGCAGCCTTGATGCCTGTGGCGGTGGTTATCTGCTCGATGGTATCGCCTAACCCTTCAGCCTTTTTGGGCTTCCTTCCACGATTGGTAGGCTTCTTCGCAGTCGAGTTGGATTCTTTCTTTGCCATTCTTGAGAGTGTTAAAAATAGAACGTGCTGATATTTTGGTTTCCTCCGCAATGCTACGGATGCTCATTGGGGAGTTGTGATATATTTCAAATAGCTTCTTGTCGTACCAATGCCAATCTTCCACATTACCCCAGATATTGTCAATGAGATTGTCAAATTCCTCAAGTGATTCGATGTTGGGTTCTTCGTATATAAGCTCCTCCGGAAGCTCCTCTATGCTTACGAAAGTCACCTTGCGCTTCATCCGTTGGATGGTTGCGTACATATTACGAAGGGTGATGTAGACGAAGTAGGTGTTGACCTCCTCCCCGTACATTATGCGTTCGGGATCTTCAACGTATTTGTGAAGGCGTAGGTACATCTCTTGCACGATGTCCTCCGCAAGGTTTCTCTCGCAGCCGAAGGATTTTAGCATTTTAAGCCAATCCTTGTGTTTTTCTGCGAGAGCCTCAAGCATTATGATATAACTTGGATGATAAAGAAACCGACTGCAATCTGGAGTTCGTAGCGGTAGCCGAGTTCCTCGTAGCCGTTCTCGCCCCAATCAAGCCAATTGATTCCAAACATTAGGCCAACAAGGGGGCTTATTCTAAAGGTCATAGCATTAGCTTTATATTCTCCATCTGTTGCTTGTAAATATACAACCTGTCGGTTTTTTCTTTTTCTTCTCTTAATTCTTGACGAAGGTCTTGGATGACTTTAATGAGGTCTTGGTGTGACATCATAGGCAACTCATCGTTTTCCAGAAACGCCTTGCGGAACTCAAGGGCTTTTTCATAAAGCTCTCGATAGTCCTTGTATTGGATTAACGTCTTGTGGCTTTTCATATAGTGAACCACAGAGGAGTGGTCACGTCCAAGCACTCTTGCGATTTGAACGCAGCCCATCTTTTTGAATGCAACAGAGAAAGCCGTCCGTGCGTAAACGATAGGGCGTTTGCGGGAGTTGTCATCCAATATCTTATTGTTGCGGAAGAATAGCTCTTTGGCGGCTATGAGTTCTTTTATTTCCATTTGGTACGAATCTTTGTTTCCTCCTGGATAGCTCCAGCGTTGTACTTTTCGTTTAGTGTGTTGAGTGACATTTCCCATTCGCCTCTTTGACTGCGTATGGTGAGCGTGGTACGCTCCTTCATCTCATTACAAAAATAAGGAAATTTGCATTCACAACCCTTGCAAAAAAAGGTTTCCCTTGCAACTACCTCAAACACCTCTCCAGCATTACTGCGGAGGTGTTCTCCTGGTTGGAAGTTTTTACAGATTTGATGCTGCATTGTCAAGTGCTTTTTGAAGGTTGTCTATGGTTTGCTTCATATCTTGGTTTTCGTACTTCAGCTTGGCGTTCTCCAAACGCGCCTCATTGAGAAATCTGTTTACGCTACGCTCGTAGTCAATGAAGTAGTTCATCACCCTATCCACCTCCACCAGATCAATCAGCTTGTTAATCACCTCGTTCTGGTCATCTACGGTATCTTGAAGGTTAGCCAAGTCGTTTAGCCAAATGAGGTGTGCGCCAAGAAGCATCTGCTTCTCGCGGATGTGTAGCTCGTTGAAGGTTGGGTCAGAAGGGAACATCGGTCTGTTTTGTGATGGGTTTATGAGGGATGATGCTCTCCAAATTTATGATAAAACCGACATTGAATTTCATCGACTCTAAACGGATGGGTTGCTCTAAAGCCGTAGGACGGCCTCCCGTTTCTAATTCCTTCACCTTTCGGACGTGGACATCCGTAAATATCCAATCCGTTTCGTGTTGGGTATAACGGTGTATGACTATGAATTCATCTGCTCGGTTTACGAACTTACCCCCTCCCTCGACATCACTTGCCATTGGGGGCATTGGATGCCCCTTGTATGGATGGCTTCCTGTGTGTAGCCTACGGAGGGCTTCCGTTGCCGGATGAGTGTTAACTATTACCATTGAGGATAGCTTCTTACAAAACACGCGAAGGTGGCTGGTAGCCTCATAGTGATACTCGTGAGTGGATACCTTACCCAATTTCTTTTGGTTGATGGTAAGCGAATTGTACGGATCAATGAACATTCCATCGAACTGCCATTCGTCATACATCTGCTCCGCTACCTCCAGAAGTTCAAAAACGTCAAACAGCTTTTCGTTGTCGATGAACTGAAAGTGTCCATTGATGAAATCCAATTGGCGGTAGAATCTTACTTCTTCGATGTATTGAATTTGCTTCCCCTCCAGAAACTCGATGAGCTTACGCACGATGCTTCGCACATCGTTTTCGCTTGAATACACCAACCATTTTGTTCCGTTGCTTATGGTATGCTTTAGCATTAAAAACAAAATGGTGTGGGTCTTGCCTACGTTGGCGTGGCCTGTAACGACAATGAGGTTTCCCTTCTTGAAGCGTAGGTAGTCATCAATAGCGGGATGCCCAAACTTGGAGGATTCTGGAAGTTGATTCTTCCGAGCCTTCTCCAAGTAGGACATAATGTCTCCCGTTTTAGCAATGAGGGGGTGGTTCAGCATTTGCCGAAAGGTAATAAAAAAACCCCTCCGGAGAGGGGTGTTAGGTTAGAAAGGTTGTTCTTGGGGGAAGTGTTGAGCGTGTGTTGCTCCTTGTTGTGTTGCGCCTGTAAGCACGGGGGTGTACTTCTCGACAAACGAGGTGATGTCCGATACGTTAATCTTACCAGCACAGGCCAAGTCAATAGCTCCTTTGAAAACTACGCTCTTGGCGATTTGCTCATCTTTGGATGTGTTGCCTCCTCCACCGTAGGAAGGCTTGGGGGTATATCCCCCTGTGCCTTTGCTGATCTTCACAGAGCCTTTTGCGTTGAGGGAATACTCTACCTCATCTCCTACGCTATACCAGGGAGATGGTGTCTTGGAGAATGCCGTTCCAGATTGTCCGTCATCGAATGTTACTTCCATTTTGTGGAGGTCTTGCCATTGTCCGGTGGGGTTGATGCTTACGATTTTTGCCATTGTTGATTGTATTGATTGATTTGTAAATTGATGAATTCTCGTTTCTTGCTCTCTGCAAGTTCTAACTCAAGGCGCACAACGCGCTCCTCAAGCCATTGGATATAAGCTTTGTCGTTCATCGGAATAACCTTTCGTTAATCCAATCCATTGTTTCAGCCTCTGCCTTTATCACAGGGTCGGTTGTCAAATGCTCAAGCATATAGCTCTGCATTTTCACTTTGTCCTCTAACGCCTTAATTCTGGCGTTCTGGAAGGCTATCAAATCTTGATAACCTTGTGGACAGTAATCGAGTTGTGTTCTTGTAATCATTTGGTTTTCCATTTGGTTTGCCCAAATATATGGAAAACTTTTTCAACATTCCAAGCGTGGGATGAAAAAAACTTTTGAGGTGTCCTTTGGCAAGGTACTGTCATCTTCGATAGTGACCTTGCAGACATAGGCTTTGGTGTCATCGGGGATGCCTCCCCATTCCTTGAAAGCATCAAGGGCGAACTTGATGCACATAATAGAATTGTCTAAATCGTAGCGGTAGTTGACAAGTGCCTTGACGGAAATGCATTTGAAGGCAACCTTGTCGTATTGGTTGAGTTGATCCAGAATCTCCTCCTTGAATTTATCCTTTGCCTTCTTACGCACTATCCAATGCTTGGATGCGTAGAAGGAGTTGAGGGAAGGTACTTTGCCTACCTCAACGCTTATAACCGCATCGCTCTGCGAAGTGGGGATCAAGGTCATAGATTTGTTTGAGAAGCTCTTGCTCTTGCTTTAGAGCTTGTTGACGAGCCTCGTAGGTTGGTTCGCAATTGGCGAACAACCCAGCAGCCTCTTGGAGGAGGTTGTCAATCTTTCTCTTTGTTGATTTGTTGGTATAGTAATGCCATTCCATCGTCTTTGAGTTTTGCGGATGAGGTATGGTGTTCGAAGTACTCAAGGTGATTTGCGGATTTGCGGGTTTGATGTTCAAGTTCTTTTTCCAAATGGGCGATAGCCTTTCGGATATCTTGAGCCATTGGATTGTTTGGTTTCTTTCCGGCACGGAGTAGATAGGTTATTGCCGTGCCAAGGTTGTAGTTGTCCTCCTGGAAGTCCAATACAACGTCAAAGGCTTCAATGCCTTTGTGTTTGCCTATGTAGTACTTTGGTGTCATCGTTGGTAAAGTTAGGGTTTTCATCCCAATAAATAAAATGCCAACCCTCGTGATTATTCACAGCCATATCTTTTTTTTAGTCGTTCTCTTGTTTTCTCTTGGTGATGATCCAATGGGTAGTCCATAAACCCAAAATGGGAAAGGAAGGGGTTTTGGTAGTCATCTGGTATCTCGCCTCGCTCGATACGATCCCAATGCTTTCTCTTTTCTTCTTTAGTCATAGTTAAGTAAATATACTAACTAATACTATACCCCCCTATAAGGGGGGGTAGTTAAGTTAAGTTAAGTTATATAACTCAAGTTAAGTTGTAAAAAATATGAAACAAAGTACTATCCACCAAATAATTTTAAAAAAAAATTCACCCAGAGGCTTTTTGGCCTCTTTCCAGGAATCTTTGATTTAAGAGGCTTTCTCCCATTGACCTATACGCACATACCACTCGGCTATATTAAGTGGCTTAAAACGCACGAAAAGCACCTTAAAACAGCTTTTTGATTAATTGTTGGATGAGTTGTCGTAGGATAACCAAGATACAGAGGATGGCAATCGTCCATCCAAGCAACCCTTCCCAAGTAAGTTTTCTTTTCTTCTCGATGATGGGTTGGTTCACAATCTTGATGGTTTGAACCTTCACCGTATCGGAGGGGCATTCTGCCTCAACTATCATTTTCTCTCCAGGTAAATACTTAACCTCTACCTTTACGCGATCTTGGAACAGAATCGTGTCCTTTCGGATTGTCAGCGTGTCGTGAAGGACTCGCTCCTTTGTTACAATCACCGTATCCCTTACAACTACACTCTGTTGGATACTTTTCGCACCACCGCATCCACTAACTACCGCAAGAATCGCACTCGGGATTATCAATAGAGCAAGTCGGGTTAACGGGAATTTCTTCCAAGTCATTGAGCCAATCATCAAAAGGGGAGGTATTTGGTTCGTCCATTTATTTTTTTTGCTTTGAGTATTTGTTTGCGGTGTCTTGGGGAATAGGAAACGTGAACCCAGCTTGGAGCATCATCCGTGCCAAACTCCCAAATCAGTTGGTCAAAGTCGGTATTGTCCTTAATCCAATTAAAAAGAACGTCATTACCTCCCTTGAACTTTAGGTCAGCAGCTTGAGCCAAGCAATGCTGGGAGGTCTTTGAACCTCCAATCTTGACATTGACTTCGGGTGAGCGATAGCCACTTGTTACTTGAATCGCTCCTAAAGCATCTCTTGCGGGTTGTAAGACATTATCTGCAAGGGCTTGTAGGTTTTCCTTCAAATGGTCGGGAAGTGCGTTAGGAAGCCCCGTATTCGTTTTTGTCAGTTCCGCTAAAGTGAAGTTCTTTGTCATCGGCCTTGCCCCTTGTAGGGTTTCTTGTAGCTTTTGCTTTTCTTGTTGGAGCTTTCTTGCTTGGAGTGTTTTCTTCGTTTCTTGCTATTGCTCACATAGGAGGTAACGGTTTGTGTCTTTGCCATTACTTTTTTGCAAATTTCTCAATCGCAGTTCCAAAGAACATTGCGATGGTTAGGTATTCAACGGCCTCTACAAGCTCCTTGCTGGGAGCAATTTCTTGGGGTGAAAAGGAATTGGCTATCATCGTTCCCATCAAAACCAAAGCACCAAGCACCCCAATAACACGCTTGGAGGATACATCATCCCCCACGCCAACTAATTTTTTAAACCAATCTTTCATCGTGATTTCAGCCTATCGTTCTCAATTTCCAAATTCCGCACTCGCTCCCGCAAGGTAGATACCTCTGCCGTAAGAGATAAAACTTGAGAATTGGCGTTAGCCAACTCGGTCTTTACCCTTTCAAGTTCTTGAAGGATTTGATCTCGAAACAAGTTCTGCTCCTTATTGTCCTCTTTGTTGGCTTGGTATTTCAATTCTATTTTCTTTGCGTAAAACTGCCAAGCACCCGCCCCTCCGAGAACGCCAACAATGGCAAGGATTATTGTTACTAAATTATTTTCCACGAGTCAGTCGTTCCATTTTAATTCTGCGCAATGTGCCAAAACTTGATATTGCCAACACCGCCCACCCCCAATGAGTAGGTGATTTCATCAAATAACCGCAATAGGCATACTGAAGCAAAACAGTCAAAAAGCAACCAAGAGTCCAAACTGAAGCAATCTCCCTACACTTGGGGTCGTTACCTCCTACGCAATACAACTGAAAAATCCCAGCAAACAAACTCATAAATTGAAGAACGGGTCTAAAGCCCAACTCCAAGTAGGTTACGGGGAATACTAAAACACCCAAGCACAAGGCAAGGGTAATTTCAGTAGGTTGGCTATCGTAATATAGCCAAACTTTTTTCAGATGTTTTACTCTTTTCAAAGCTCAACGGGAGGATTGCAATAGTCGGGGTAAAGAGCGCAGTATTCAGCCGTATAAGCAGCCTCCCATCCAGCGAAGATGTGAACGCCACAAGGCTTAACCCATACAATAGAAGCCTCCCAAGATGGAAGCTGGTCGTTTGTCCAAATAACATCCACGCAGATATTGGGGTTTAGGATCTCACAGACGGGGTTGCCTTCAGCATCCTCGCCCCATTTATCGCATAGGTTGCCGATATAGTGTACGGCTACCACCTTTGAGGGGTCGTAGTATACGTTGCCCTCCGAATCGGTGATTTCAATCTCGGCCTTTGCCGTCTCCCAAGCCGTTGGGTTTTTAAACTCGTATTTTAAGAATCTCATAATGCAGTCAAGTTTGCAAGGTCAGCGTTGGAAAGGCGGGTCGTAAATAGGAGAGCTTGATTTAGGCCATCGCCTAATTCAAAAGTACCGCTGGTAAAAGATGTAATAATTCTATCCATTGACAGCGTAAAAGCCGAATTGGTAGCAACAGTTCCGACAGCTGAACCATTCACATACAATTCACAATCTCCCGATTTATAAGCAAGTGCCATTTTGTAAACTCCAGCGGAGGGGAGTGAGTATTGTTTGTCGTATTTTATTGTTCCCGATTGTGCAATACGAGCCCGAAGTAAGTTCGTACCAGCTCCACTTGTTGAAACAGTTATCCAATCCGAAGTAGCCGAAGTGGTGGCGTTCGAAATAATAAACCACTCACGCGGAACAGTACCCGTTAGTTTGCTGAAATTCACCTCCGTGTAAATAGTCCCCTCCGTCTGCCCAATTAAGGAAGATATACCCGTCTTGCTACAAGAGTCAGCCAAGCGAGTTACCGTAGTACCGTAGGTGGGGATGTAGGATGTTTGGTATGTCGCTCCTAATTCGCATTGCAAACCATATACATACAATTTGTCCGTTCCGTTGCTACTCCAATAAGTTGCACCGCTTGATGGATTGCCCGTTGTATAGGAATTAGAAAGTAAATTGATACCCAAGCGAATGTTTCCGCTATATGTATAGGTTACGCCTATGCGATACCAACCGTTGGCATACGACTCAATAAATGCATCACCGCTGACATTATCTTCAATCTTTGTTCCCGTAGATAAATCAAACGAAGCATATGCTCCCGTTGCATAATTTTCACGAATCGCCACCTTGTTTAATTCTCCCGCTTTTACAAAAGCGGATAAAGTAAATGAACCACTTGCCGTAATGTTTGAGGATGCTATTTGATGAATGTAGTTTGTTGCATCGGGGATAATACTTGCTGCGTTCGTTACGCCTTCGGGTGAAGTTGTTGCGTTATTCGTAGCGCTTGCATTGGCGTAGAAAAAGTAAGAACCTATGAACTCACTAAATGCACAAGAATTTGTCCTTTGAGGCTCAAGCAACAACGAAGGGCAATCCCCCGAATAGTCAAGGCGGGGAACATCCGCAACGCTTGAGGCGGTAACACCCGCAAACTCACTCATTGCCGTTGTAGTGGTTTCAATGTAGTCCGTAGCTACTAACCCTTGCTCTGCTTGTGAGTGCCAAATATAAAAACCTTCGCCAAGTGTGTAATCTGAAACATAATTTCCACTTTTTGATAGGTAGATTTCGTAGCGTGTAATTCCCGTATTAAATGTTAAAGAATACCTATGCCACCCATTGCCTAAATCAATAATGTCATAATCAATAGCGGTACTTCCAAGATAATAACTAACAAAAGAACCATTGGAAATATCAAAATAAGCACCATCGTTAGCCCCTATTGCATACAAAAGCATTTCGGTAATCTCTCCCGCTTTAGCATAAATAGAAATAGTGTTTACACCACTAACTGAAATGTTTTGATATATCCGTGATGAATTAGCTACAATATTAGCATTGGCAGCAGTTTTGTATGCCGTAGGTGTTCCGTCTGGAGCAGTTATAGCGTTTGGAGTGAGTTCGTTTCTTGTTATAGCCCAAGTAGTATCAAAAGTATTACTCTGCAAGAGGCTATTTGTACGCACCTTCTCCACCAACCCGTTGGCATCTACCCTTGTGGCGTTACTGTTACGGGTGAAGGTTAAATCACCAGCTCCGCTTGTTGGTTTTACTGAATAGACCTTGCCGTCCTTGTATCCCGAAGGAATCATTACCAAAGAGGCATCGTCAAAAAATGAACTCATAATCAATTATAGTTTAAAGCGTCAATCGCATTCTCCAAACAAACAAAGCCTTCCAGCGTTCCGCCATCAGCTGCAACGCGAATAGCAAAAGCCTCCGCATAGGTAAACGCATTATCAAAACAAGCGGGAACACCATCACCCCCTAAAGTGCGGGTGTTGTAGTCCTCGTCTCCGAAATAGGTGGAGCAGTATATCTCCCCCCAATTAATTGCGTTTGCCATCGTTGCCTTTCTTAATTAAATAACTTTTTAGCTTTAGTACGTTGACCTTCTTGGGTTCGTAGTTTCGCTTCTTGCTCATAATACCCATCCGCTATATTGAACATCTTGATCGGGGTACATATCGTCATTGACATTGGCGTAGTACTCTGGGAACAATGATTGGTTGTAGGTCATATAATCGACAAATCTGCGGACGTAGAACTCCGCAATCTTACGCTCCTTCTCAATCAAGAAGTCAACTTCTGTCTTGTCCACACTCGCAGAGTTCTCGCTCTGGTGTTTGTATACCCCTCCGTTGCCGATGGTATAGGCTGCAAACGGCAAATATTCCATCATTGCGAAATGAATCAAAAGGGGTTGGACGTAGGTGTTAACCAATGTCAAGTAGTTGCCAGATAGTGTTCCGGCAATGATGTCTGCCGAAATTTTATCGTAGAGCTTACTTCCCAAGTAGTTTTGAACGTGTATCTCCTGGGCGATCTTAATGAATTGGATGAACTTGTCCGTATCTACATTGCCCCCAAGAGCCGTGTTGCGAACGATATCCTGTCGTGTTATGAATAGTGCCGTTGCCATTATTTATTCTTTAATGAGCCTCTATTAGGTGTGTCAATTGGTCGGGTTTGTGCTTCATCCCAAGCACTTGGATTTAGCTTCTTGCTCGGTACTCCTGCTTTGATAGCAGCTTCTGTACTTACTACTTTGTCATTTGCTAAACCAGCATCTGGCAAAAATTCTCCTTTGTTATTTCTCTTACGGAAATATACCAAACGCCTCCAGGCGTGATGGCAGTATGCGCCTCCCTTCCACTTCCAAATGGAATAGACGTTACGCCCTTTAGGGGCGAACTGTCCATTGACACCAGAGAAAGACATCATATCAATATCCTCCTTGCGGAATACAACCCCATCATTAGCAGCACTTACCATCTCTCGACAAAAGCTACGAGAGTTAGCACTCAAATTGCGGGTATAGGCATAACGTATTTTGTAAAGACCGCTATCAAATCGGCTTTCGCCTTCCGCATCGGAGTAATCCTCAACGCCAAAATTGTATTGCTTGGAGAGGTGGGAATCCTCATTGTCTGGGTCATTGACTACCTCATCGGAGATGAGTTCCCATTCGTTTAAATCAATGACCTCTCCCTTTCCCCGCAGTTCTTCAATCCAAGCACTTTCCTCCTCCTTGCTAAAAGTAGGAGCTTGGCTTGACATCTTAACGCCTGTTTCTTCTTCAATCGTTTGCTTGTCCGTTATCGTGGCATTGGTGAACTCAATGGGCTGAAGGGTCTTGAAATATAGATTCAAAGAGATGTCGTTGTAAGCCAGGATCTTGTCCAAGCCGTCAAGAATGGTTTCTTGCATCGGGCGTATTACGATGTTGTCAAATAACTGCGAAGCAGTCATTAACTCATCCGCATTGTTACCCAACCCGCTTTGGTCTTTAATACCCAAGAGCATCGGAGATGTTACGCGGTGAGCAACCATCAGTTTACGCATTGACTCATCTGCCAAGAACGCGTACTGCTGATGCGCATCATTGATTTGCACAGGTTCAATGGTAGCCGCTAACTCTTTGTTATCGTTGAAGGCAAGGATGAACTTACCAGCGTTGGAAGTTCCAGAGAACTTCTCCGCTACCTTGTTTTCGATGATGTAACGCTCCTCCTCCGTTGGAACTCCGTTGTTGAAGTTCAGCAACATAGACGGCTGAAGCCCATTTTTGATTTGATTCAAATGGAAGTTTGCCATTTCTTCTTCAAGTTCGGCATATTGTAAACCTCCTTGATAGTCCACAGGGGCATAGTAATAGAATCCCGCGCGGTAGGGCTTGACATATAGAATCTCAATACCCTCGTTTGAGAAACCAAAAGCGGGAATGCGTTGAGGTGTTTCCTTGTTGTTCTTTACCTCATTCCAATCCTTCGCGTAGTAGTAAGCCTCAATCTCGCCTTCCTCGTTGCACTTCTCGGCTCGTAGGCTCTCAACGGGCATATGGTAGACTTCTGTGACCATTGAGTGGTCTTGGGAGTATATGACTTGAAAAGCGCATTGTCCGAGCATCTTAAAGTCGGAAGCTGCGTTACGCATACAGTCCTTGCTGAAAAGCGACTTCATTTGGGCATACGCCTCTGGCTTACGCGCTGAATCCGTAGCATCCAATCCCTTGCCATAGATCAACTCGGAAATGCCGTTGATGATAGCGTTGTTGGTAGGGCTACCCTGGAAGCGGTCAATAAGGTATTGGAAGTAGTCATTGCTATCCCCATACTCTACCCAATCGCGGTTGCTCACTTCCTTAATCTCTGGAGAGGTGTAGCTCGATAGGTTTACAAAATGGAACTTGCTCATATAATCACGAATTCATTGTCATAGGAATTTTCCTCAATATACGCCCCTTGATTGACCGTATACTTGTCAAAGTTAGTTTGTGCGGTAACAAAAACCCTATCTCGATAAATGAGCGTAGAGCCATCCAAAACCTTTAAACCATAGAACCGCCCATTCTTTACGGAGAAAGTGCCAGAGATGGTCATAAAACCATCCGCAGAGGACACGCTAACGGAGGGCGTAGCCGTTGTGTTTGTCGACTCATCTATCAATTGCAAGGTCACGCTACCAGGATAGGAGCGTGGTACGATGATAATAGATTGAGTGGATTCCGATTCTTGTAGTATATGCATCTCAATTAAATAACCAAAACGCAAAAGTTTATTCCAAAAGAAAGGGGGCTAATGCCCCCTCTCCCTACCAAATGAAAGAAATGTTAGGAGTTCGTACCCTCAACAATCGTAGCCGTAGCAGATGCCATTCCAGCGAATGGGTCAGCAGCCGTAGGACTTGCGATGAAGTTTGCGGGAAGAATTTCCTGTGCCGTCAAAGTTAAGGTATATCCAGACAAATCACCCATAGCAGTTCCGGTAACAATAGTGCCACCCGTAACCTCTGCTCCGTGATCAGCTCCCATCAAGAAGCAATTGTCATTGTAGTCCTGGACTACAACGTGAGGGCGACCATAGGCCATCAGCTTCAACTCCTTGTTATCCTCCTTTGAAAGCTTGGTGAACTGCAAAGTCAACGTCTGCTCGAAGAAGGTAGTGCCGTTTTCACGGCTTGAGTTGAAGGATTGCTCCAAGTTGGAAGCACCCTTAAGTTCATATTTATAAGCAGAGAATGTTCCACTCATATCTGTCACCTCGTCATTTGTCAAGGTGAGTGTGCCTAAATCTCCGTAGTTAACGAAGTAAGCAGCTTTGATGCCACCAACTACGTCCTTACAAGGGATTGCACGTCCTGCGGTTAAATTACAAGCCATAGTGTTTTAAAATAAAAAAGGGGGCGGGGCAGAACCCTCACCCCCTTGAGGTTAAATCAATTACGATAAATTAACTGTAGAGTACGCAGTCCGCCCCGATGCCATAGTTCACACCAGAAAGGAAACGCAAGATAACGCGAATATTATTGCTGCCGTCCAAGTCACCCATATCCAATACCTTAACCTCGTTGCGGTCAGACTCAAGACCTGTACCGAAGAACAAGTTAGAAGATTGAGCAGCAACCATCTTGTTGGCAGGCATACCGTTAACCATAGCAACGCGGATACCATCAAAGTACAAATCGCCTTGACCGTACCACATAGTGCCTTTGTTGTCAACACCGTTAGCACCCAAGCCAGAAGTACCGAAGCCACCCAAAGCGCGGACATACGCCTTGGCTGTGCCTTGGCTGACGTATATCGTGAGGTCTTCTTTGCCGTAAAGTGCTGAAGGGATAGCATCAACAACCTTGCCCAATTCAGTGATTACGTTAGAAGCGTCAACGGTAGTACCTACTACGTCTACAACGTCTGCATCAGCAGCCATCAAAGTAGTGAAACCATCGAACTCACCAGCAGTAGCGTTAACGCCTTGCCAGATGTTTTGCTCGATCTTCTGGGCGGTCTTGGCGGCAACGTGACCGATCAAGAAGTCGCTGAAAGAAGCGGGGATGCTATCGTAAGCAGAGTAGCCCATTTGAGAACCAATCCAAGAATCGTAGTAGTCCTTCTTACAAAGCTGAAGGTTAACCTGGAAAGGCTCAACCTCCAATACGCGGTCAGTCAAGGTCAGCGTAGAGGTAGGTGTAAAGTCACAAGTGGCATCTTTAACGATGTCATCAGTAGCAACCTTCTGCAAGGTTGTCTTGAAGTTTACGTTAGGAAGGATCTCAACGAGTCCTTTGTCCAACGTGTCTGCGCTCAAAAGGGCAGCAGATACATACTTTGCGGCAAACTGCCCAGCGTATGAAGTCGTGATAGAAGTGGTCGTAGCCATTTTAAAAAATAAAAAAAATTAGTTGTTCAATTTTGCTAATACTCGGTCAAGCGTATTGGGTTGACGCTTGGATGAGAACATTGCTTGTTTAGATTCGGGTTTTGCAGGGTTGTGCTTGATAGGACGAGCAGCAGATTGAGAGGAGAACTTCTTCTCCATAGCAGCCATCTCGGTCTTGGCAGATGCCAATTCCTCGCGGAGCTTCTTCATCTCGGCAGCAACTTCCTCCACAACAGGAACGAGTGCTTCAGCAACTGCAACCTCAATGGCAGCAGATACTTCTTCGCTGATTGCATCAGCAGCCTCATCAGCTACTTCAGAAGCAACCTCCTCGGCAACCGCAACGGCTTCCTCGGATTGCATCTCTACTTCCTCAACTTCGGGAGCTTCAACCTCCTTGATTTCGGAGATGATTCCTTCCTCGACAATAACGAGAATTTTACCATCTTCCAATTTGTGTTCCCCGACAGGTGCGGGTACGCGATCTTCACCAGAAATAACGAATACCTCGTTCTCTGGCTCAAACGCTTCAGCCTCCAGAACTGTACCGTTCTCAAGGTTCATTTGAGCAAACTCTACCTTGCGGATTGATGCGAGTTCGGTCAAGATTTTGTTCAATACGTTTTGTGCCTTCATAATTTGAATTGCTTCTAAATAAATGACTATGGGTGGTTGTTTTGTTACATTTTTAGGATGGCAAGGTTACATTGCCTATCCCTTGCGCCCATAGGCTACCGTCACAACACTTACGGGAATAGGTATTTTTGTCCTTGCACAAGCACCCACGCTTTGAGCCTTTGGGTGCTGCGTTGTTTACTTTAGGTGGTCTCATAGTTTGCCGAGTTCTTTGAGTTTAGATTCTGCCCAACGCTTACCCGCTTTACCTCCCCACAGAAGGTAGGAGATAGTGCCACAGGCAGATGAGTCGGACTCGTTGTAATACTCCTCCGCCCTTGAGAGATAGGAGTACATCCGAGTAATCGTTTCCAAGCTGATAGGTTTTTTCTGTGACAATTGCTGCGCTCTTATCTTGCCCACATCGGTAGCGCACTTGTTGCCGTTCTTCTCGTTGAGTTCAATGCCTCGTTTGGCATTGTTTCTTACGGCATCTGGGTAGTCGCTATACGACTCCATCTCCAAACGCTTACCGCTTTTCTTTCTACCATCGCGCTTGATGATTCCAACGATGGAGGATAGGATGAGTGCCGCCTCTTGCTCCTCAATTTCGGCAAGTGGGTTACGGCTCATATTCACCTTGTCGGCAAAGTAGCCCTCAATAGAGAATCCCTTGACCTTGTTTGTCTTGACGTAGTTATCCCAGATATCGGGGTTGTTGACCTTCATCGATACCATCCAAGTACCAACGGGAAGTTCAAGGCCGTACATACGGCTCTTGTCTTTCTCCTCATCCTCAATGATCCAGCTTTCTACCACGCTCATCCCATCGATGCTATCCTCGTGTTCAAGGGTGGAGTTGTTTTGGTTTCCCTTCTGGAAAAACATCTCACTCGCCTTGCGGATAGTGTCTTTGGTGAAGTAGACGTAAAATTCCTCCTCGCCATCCTTGCGGTAGATGGGTTTATTGGGAACAAGAGCCGCACCCATTAGGATGCGCTTCTCGGCATTTTGGGTAGCGAATTGTACTTTTTGACTATTGAGGGCGATGAAGTCCTCCTCAATGGCTGGATATTCTACCAAAGAGATGGCATTGATCCCGGAGAAGAATTCGTTCTCGTCAATGATTAGTTCGATTAGTTTCATCCGAATGTTGCTATTTTGATTCTTTTGCGTTCAAGTTCTTGTGAGGTGGTTACATCGCCTCCTACGACATAGGCTCGTAAAGGTCGGTCAAATTGGCTTCCGATGCTCTGCGCCAATTGGTTCGTTCCAGATGTACCCACAATATTAAATTGGGGAGTAATGGCTTGAGCGTTTGGTACTGATTGGGAAGGTATAGCGGAAGGCACACTTGTGCTACCTCCGCTTGGTTCAAACTTCTGCTTTGCAATAGCTGCTGCTCTCGCCAAGCCTCCCGCAAGAGTGATACCCGCAGCTACCTGTGCGCGTACTAAAGACGTTGGGTCAAGTGGGTTTAATTGAGAGGTATATGCCTTCTGCGCTGCGGTGTAGGTTGTGATGACCGTCTCGGCAAGGTTCAAGGCTTTTTCTCGTAGAAATGCCTTTCTTGCTGCCTCCTCGTTATCCTTGTCAAATAATGCATTGAAGTCCTTGAATACATTGATTGTATCAAGGGCTGCTTGAATCTTGAAGTCATTCAAAGCTTGGATACGCGCTATTTCAGCATCATCAGCTTTCTTTTGTACGGCTGCAATCTCTCCCGCTTTTAGCTTTTCCAGAGCGATTAATGCTTCTGCATTCCCTACCTCCGCAGCCATTAGGCGTTCATACTTGATGTCAAGAGCTGCAAGTTCTTTCTCTTGCCCCTCTTGCATAAATTCAAGTTTTAAGTCCTCTGCTCTTTGAGTTCTTGTTAACGCCTCTTGCTCCCTTGCTTCATTGATAGAAGCTATATTGTTGTTGTGGGTTTGTTGAGCTGTTAAAGCCAATTCATCGTACTTCGCATTGATAGCACTAATGAGTTCACGATTGCCTTTTGCTTCTTTGATTTCATCAGCACGTTGGGCAGTTAAACGCTTACCCTCATTTGCAAACCTCAAGTTCTCCCTTACTAAATCATCTTTTTCCTCCGCTTCAATTCTGCTCATTCGTGTATTTAGAGCATCATCTTGTAGCTTTTTGAGTGTTTGGTTGTGTCTCTCTAAATCAGATTGAGCCTTCTCATAATTGTCCTTTCGGGTTTTAGCAGCATCTTCTGCTGCCTTTTTATCGGCTTCTTGCTCACTCAATCGATATCCTGCTGCTGTGTTCCTTAATGCATTTAAAGCTGCTTCTGTTTCTGCAAGTTGTTTAGCGGCTTCAAAAGAGTAACCTTCTGCTTCGGCAAATTTTTGAAATCCCGATTCAGTAACTTTCCCACCCCCACCAAGAGAGCCACCTACTCTAACAAATTGTTCATAAGCCTCTCTCAAAGCAGCTTCTTCTTCTTTTTGCTGTTCGGCCTTTACTTTTAATATCGCAACCTCTGCCTCGTATGCCTTGATGGTTTCCTCCGTTTGAGCCTTTTTGAGTTCTAATATCTCTTTCTCCGTTTTACCTTGCTCACGAAGAATGTTATCGCTATTGAGTAGGATGTTTAAAATAGCTTGTTGCTCCTCCCTCATTCTCGCAGCAGATTGAATAGCTTCATCAATCGCACTCACCTCATCTTTTGTAGATCCTACGATATCATCCCAATAAGTTGCAATCGTAGCAACGGCAGCTACCAAAAGACCAATCCCCGTTGCAGCAATGGCGGTCTTTAGACCTTTTGCTCCTTGAATACCTGCCTTGAAAGATGAAATAAGACCAGCACCAAGCTGTTTAACACCTTGTACAACCTTTACGATTCTTGATCCTATCCCTCCAAAGGCTTCATCAATAATGTCAAGTCCACCCTTCCCGGCTTCGCCAAGGGTGGTAAAACTTTCTCCAGCACTATCCGCCTTGTCTTGAATTTTACCAATACCTTCCGTTACCTTCTCGGTCTCTTTGTCAATATTGGATTTGACTTTAATTTCTACTTCTACCGTTTCAGCCATTGTCTGCGTATTACTTTTTTAGCTTCCTTCCAATTGGTTGGAAGATGATATTTTCCCTTTGCAATTTCTACGTTCTCCGAGATGCCGATGTGTGCATCGGCTTGGAGTACCTCAATTAAATAACTAACTAATCCCTTTGTCATACCTCGTTGAGTAATTCAAGTTGCGCCTTGCCGGAGGCGAGGCTGATGGTTGCCGAATTGATTTTGTACTTCACATTGTTGAAGATGAGCAAATCGTTCAAGGATAGGTTTATTATCGCTCCTAACGGCAGTTGTGCGCTCACGTTGATGATTCGCTTCTTGCTATTGTATAAGTCCGTTAGGTAGTCGCTATAATACTCCGAGTAGAGGGATGAGCCGATGGATGTCAAATAGTAAGGGTCAACATCCGATCCGAAGGTCAAGGTCTTGGCAGTACCCGCACCTCCAAAGGTGCTTGAGGTGTTGGCATACCATACCTCATTGACTTGGGTTTCTGTGTCGGTCTCATCTACAAACGAGATAGGATTGGCACTAATGTCAAGTCCAAACTCTCCGTAAATAAGAATGGGCGCACCGAGATACTTCTGGAATCGGTTCTCTGCGCTCGTATCTGGCTCTCTCGTTTGAGATTTGTACACCAATATATTCGTAAGCGTACCCGCATCAATATCCGTTAACCTCTCAAACAAAGGACATTCAAACGGAAGTTCAACGCGGTACTCCTCACCCTCAAAGGCGAAATCTTGATTCAAATCCCCATAGCCTACCACATTGGTGTTCTTGTATTCAAAGCCAAGAATCTGCTCGGTGGATTGGTAGTTGAATTGTATCCTACGATACAGGGGAGGTCTTTTGACCTCCATATCCTCGATGTTGAGGTACTTCTGGAAATCCGTTTCCGTTCCAGATGCGTAATAATCCTCAAGGGTATAGAGGTTGAAATTCGTTGAGGAGGTGGGTAAGATGACAAGGTTATGCATCTTGACGATCCCAGCAAGGAAGTCCGCAACCTTAATCTCTGGCATCAACGTACTCATCACAAGTTGGAACGAATAGGAAGCAGAAAGGCTTTGGTCTACTTCAAATTGTTGCGTAACGGGCAACCCCGTTGAGGGGTTGATGTCGTATGCTGTATAGTCCGTGACCTGGTAGGTCATATTGGTGGCTATTTGAGGGCGTATCTTTAATTGTATCTCATCCCCATCGTTGAAGATATAACCATCAAAGAATGTGGTATTCGTTCCTGCGTTGGCATCCTCACGAGCCGTACCTACAAGCACTCCGTTCTGGAACAAGCCAAGTTCGTAGTTTGAGGAGGAGTTAAGCACTTGAACCCTCAATTGGTACTCAACGGTTGTTTCTACCGTCCAGGTATCCGTAGTGAGATTAAATTGGCTACCACTACCCGTGTTGCGATTCATATTGACAAGTTGCCAATCAATAGTCGTACTCGCATCGTAGAGGTATCCCTCGAAGCGATGCGCCCAGAGATACAATTGATCAAATGGGGAGGAGGTGATGAAAGTACCTCCGAAGGTGATCCCGTACTTTGCCTCAATAGCTTCAAGGAGTTTTGTCACCTTGATGGCTGGTTTGACCTCATAGTACTTGATTCCGTGATGGTGTCCTGCGTGTCCTGTGACAAACTGAATATCATCCTCGTGGCGTGGGTCGCTTGAACTTGATACGTTATACACCCAATTCCGCACCGGACTCATCAATGGGTAAAACACATCTCCGCTAAATAGAGCATTCTGGTCGAACCCCGATTGGATGGTAGCACCATCGTAGGTGTGGTCATACGCACTTAAATCCAAGTCGTAGAGGTAGTCCTCCCCGAATAGGTCTGTTAGGTTTACTAAATCCCCATAGAACGAAAGCGTATAAGCGTATGGCTCTGTGCCTTTCAGTTGTACCGACTCTAATTGTACCACCCCCGTGCGAAATGGGAGTGAGTTTATTTCGATTCTTGCTGAAGGGCGTAAACGGAAGTCAAATGAGTTAGCCGTTGACGTGGAGGCATAAGAGCCTCCAAGTGCATCCAATGCGCTGATGCAACAAGCCCCAGCTTCCACAACACCCCCCGCAGTAAGTACCCTTGCGTTGTATCCATTGAAAAGCGTTTGACCGCTAATGGTTCGGCTGGTGGTGATGCGTGAGGATTCCACATCCGTTCGGTAATACTGACCAAGCACCTCGTTGTTGTACCCACTTGCGGGTACTGTAAACGATTGGGTGAAGTCAGTAAAGACCTTCGAGATGTCCTGTACGTTTTGGATGTTGAGGTTGATGGTGATGTCCTCATCCTGGAAAAGGTCAAGACGGTAGTCACCAACGTAGATGTCTACTTGGTTCATCGGATGAGGCTTCTCTCGTTAAACGCAATGTCAAAGGTTAGGGTGTAGTTGATGACCTTTTGGTTGACTGCTTTTTGGTAGTCGATGCTACCACGTTGGGGTTGTGCTGCAACCCAGCTTCCGTCAATCAAGATAGCCGTTGTTTCACTCATAAGAATGTCCTCTATCACATCGGCATAGTCCTCATCTACCCATCCCGTATTCATCGTGATGGTGTTCTTGCTATTGACGTTGAAGGATTGATATTGCGCCTCTTGCAAAGAGGGCGCGGTGAACCCGTCTTGGTAGATGCTACGTCTGTATTGGTCAGCCGTGAAATTTCCTTGCTCGGTACTTACCTTAAAGAAAGTGATGAAGTCGGCAACCCCATAACGGTTCACAAAGGCTACTTGGTAAGGCGTGTACTTGGGTTCGCATACCAGATAATATCTCACTCGCTCAATCTCCGTACCTCCCGTGTCCTTCAAAACTACATCGTACCAATCCCCATCGCTATGTGAACTTGGCTTGATGAGGCTATCGAGTCCTGCGTTGTTTTCAAGATTCGCAGCACCTACCCCTGCATAGATTACAAGGTCTTGCGTATCTCCGCTTCCAGAACTTGGAGGAAGATATGACGTTCCGTCCGTATCGTATAAGGTATCCGAATCTCCGTTGTTCCATACAATCTCAATAGACCCCAAGTCATTAGCCACGCTATTGTAGATAGCAAGGCTTTCATAGTTTGAAGATAGCACTTGTCGGTCTCGGCCTACGGCAAGAATCGCAGCCGTAATTGCAGGGTTGGTGGGGTTCATTTTATCTGCCCAGCCTTGCGTTGAGAGGAATTTATTGGTTGTTCCCGTTTCCCAGGGGGCGGTAGTTGGGGCAGTACCATTGTCGGAGTATGTCCAAGATCCCGTACCATTCACCCATAGGGCTTCCCCTATTGGGCTTTGCTCAAAAAAGATAGCATCGTAAATGCCAAAGTCGTGAAGGAACTCACCCCGAATAAGGTCAGCAATCTCGAAGTTAATCACCTCATTAATGGAGTAGCTTTTGCTCAACGAGTAGTTTGCGCTTGAAGGAACGGTAGTTCCGTTCCAAATTTTCACGTCAAGAGTCATCGAGTCAAGCGAATCATTTGTAAGGGCATCATTCTTTCCCGTGAAGAATATCGGGCTTCGTGCCATCTTCAAAGAGGTGGGTCGGCTAATAGAGGGGGTACTCATTTGATTTCTTTAATAGAGTTGTCTAAAGTGTATCGTAAAAAGTCAACGGCATCCAATTCAAATGGCTCAAGGATTTGTCTTGGGAGTTGCTCAAAGGCTATCCGGAATGGCGTTTGGAAAAAGTAGGTGGGGGCAATGCCTTTTTGTTTGATCTTGCGGTTGATGAGAAATGCCAATGAGTCAACCTTTGCATCTGTTGCCTTGACAAACTTGCCCGTTTTTAAATCCCTTAACTTGATAGGCTTCTGGCGTATCCACGCCTTCAAGGCATCGGGGGGTACGCCCTTGCCGGGCTTCCTCCCTTGGTCTACATATTTTCCGTATGTGTTCCAAGCATCGTTGTTCTCAAAGAACTTTAGCCCGATTGAGTTCTCCATCGTCTTTAGGCTATACGAGCCGGGAAGGGATTCCCTCAATCTTCCAGATGAGTCGGTTCTTCGCTTCTTGCCGTCAACGGTACGATATGCCCCAAGCTCTAACTGCGCTTGTTGCAATACCCTTTGAGCGAAAGCCTCAAGGTAGGCGTTTGTATTCTCCCAAATCATCAGCAAGTAGAAATTTCGGTGTTGGCAGTAACCACATCAAAGGTGCAGTTCCATCCCGCCAAGAGGTTTTCAAAGCGATCTTGGAAGGGTAGGCATTGGGGAGTGCCTTCCAACTGATACTTGTCGAAGTGTAGATTCCCTTTTTCCAAAGCCTTCACTACCGCGTTGCAAACTGCAAGTTGGGTGTTGAGTATGTCTTGTAGGTTGTTCGTGCCGTAGAACGGCTCTTGTTGGTCTCTTACATCCTCTTTGGTTTCATCTACCACATCCAAAGCAACCACCGATATGTTGAAGCGGATCACCTGCCCCGCAATGGTGGCAGAGTTGACCATTATGTGGGAGAGGGGGAAGATGCTTTGCTTGTTGAGGTCTACGTCAAAAATATCCCCGTAGGTGACTACGTTGACTTGGGAGTGTGCCTCAAGCACCTCTTTAATCTTCTCCAATACCAGATAGAAATTTCTCATCGTCTTATGCTATTTTTTAGAATCTTGTTTTCGGTTTCTATTTTGTCTTTTTCGAAGGTGAGGTAGGTGAGGGCGAAGGCTGCGTTAAGCCTGGATACATCATCAAATCGGGTAGCATCGCCTTGAGCAAGTGTATAGAATAAGGGAAACCAGCCCCAACGGTGGGAGAATTGCGATTCGCTTGTGAGTTGCTCTGTATCTCCTTCTCCAAATATGTCAGGAAAGTTTTTGATAAATCCATCCCTAAAGCGCAAAAAAAAACAACCGCACCCATCACTATGTCCAATGGCATCTTACGCATTAGCTCGGCTTGTAGAGCATCCGCATCGTAGTCCTTGATGCGATACCTCTTGCCCATCTTTTGCACGATAGGGCGGTATAGAACCGCCATCGTTTCATTCATCTTCTGCCAATCGCTGATGGTGGTTTCAATATCGTGTAGCTCTCCGAATGTTATCTCCTCAAGGTTGGGGATGAATCCATATTCCACTCCGTCCATTTTGAATCGCATCTTAAATTCTGGTCGGGTGGAGAACGCCTTGAGAAGGGCTTCGTTGATTTTCGTGATGGAAGCCATTTTCATTTTCTTGATGACATCCATTTTGATGTCGCAGAAAATCTCAACCATCTTGCGCCCCAAGAAGTCCTCATCGCCTTCCAGCTTCTGGAAGCGTTGATACTGACCAAGCGTTAGCTCATCAAGGCGGTTGGGTACTATGATGTTCATCCTACTTAAATAACTTTTTTGGGTTAGCGTATGGCATACCGCCCGTAGTTGGGTCGGGATAGCCTGTTAAAGGTAGCATACCTCGTTGCATCGATAGCGTGGTTGAACGCATCGATAGGACGATTGAGGAGGTTGCCGTTTTTATCCTCTTGCCATTTGTAGTTCTGGAATTCCTTGATGGCGTTGAGTGAGTCCTTTACAACGTGAATACGGTGGCGTTTGAGGATGTCTATCCCAGCCATTACGGAGTCAGCCCCCTTTGCGGTGGGCTTGATGTTCCACCCCATCCTATGCAGTTCCTCAATGCTCTTTGGCTCTGCGCTATCCGCCCAGATCTCATCATAGCGAGTAAGGCCAAGTTGGTGGAACTTGTCGCTGATGTCTTGGTTGGTGAGGTTGGTGTGATAGAGTAGCTCCTGGATGTATAGGTCATCACCATCCTTGAACACCTTGACCAAAGAGGTGGGGTCGTTGGTGAATCCGAAGTCAAGCCCCATCGATACGAGGTTGCCCTTTGGGGCATCCGCTATTTGGAATTGGAAGATGGTGGCACGGGACATACCGCGCTCACCCAAGCCATAGATACGCCAATAGTCCTCATCGGTATCCTTGAGGCGTTCAATCTCATCCTTGATACTTTGATCAAGGAACTTATTGTCCTTGTAGGTGGTCTGGAAAAAGTCGCAGTCATCACGGGGAATTACCCTATCGTAAATCCAATGAAAGGAATCCGAAGGGTTGTAGTCAAGGATGATGCGCCCCTCTGTACGGAATATAAGTTGTTGCCAATCCTCGTAAAAAAGCTCGTTAGCCTCGTTAATATACAGAAGATCTCGTTTTCTTCCCCTTATTTTTTGTGGCTGGTCAAGGGATATGAATTCAATTAGGTTTCCGTTGAGGTAGTATTCGTGGTTGGACTTGTTATGGTGTTCCTCTATGTAAAGGTCGTGGGTTCGTAGTATATCAAAGAAATCCCTCATTACAGATGCTCGGAGGGAAGGGAAGGACTTACGGCAGATGGTTATTGTTTTGTTCGTCTCTTGCTCGGTATACTTAAAAATGATCCATAGCAAGATATTGTAGGTCTTACCACTACGAGTACCACCTTGCTCTACGATGATTTTTTTATCCGAGCGTAGTAGGTGTCCGAATACCTTATTGGTTTGAATCTTCGCCAAGAATCTCTATTTGGAACATCTTACCTCCCGTTGCCTCTATCTCTTGGCGTTCTACATAGCCTCGTTTCTTACCCTTTGTCTTTAGGTAGAAGATGGTGGCGGTGGAATTCCCGTCTTTAATTTGCTTATGCAGTTGGCTTTCTGCAAAGTCAATAGCGACATCGTTTAAGTCCTCTACGGCCTTTTTGTATTCCGCATCCTCTTGCATCCATAGGTAGTGCGTAGTACGCCCAATGCCTACCGCCTTACAAGCGGCAGTTACAACACCCAAAGATTTCTCCAGAGCATCAAGCATTGCCTTTTTATGTTGTTCAGTTTTGTCCATACGGCTTACCGTTTATTTTGATTTCAAGCGTTGAGTCAAGTTTCTGCATTCGGTCTACAATCACTTGGCAGTACTTGGGGTCAAGTTCCATACCATAACACTTGCGGTTAAGTTGATGGGCGGCTACCATTGTAGAACCCGAACCGAGAAACGAATCCATCACAAGGCCACCATCAGGGCAGCTACTTTTTATGACTCGCTCACAAAGTGGGATTGGCTTTGGTGTTGCGTGACCGCCTTCACTTCCATCCCTCCTATGACGTGGGAAGTGCCACACGTTGTTCATATTATCGTGCGTGTTGTTGAAGTATGCACGTGTTTTATAATAATCAGCTTTAAGCACATCGTAATCAGCTTTAAGCACATCGTAATCTTTATTAAACGCTGAACCTTTTGCAGCAGCTCGGATTGCATCGTAATGCTCACGGGTGGGGAAATGCCATTGACTTTTGCTGAAATAGTGCGTGGCTGATGTCTTGCCTGTTATTTCAACAATGTCAGAAGAAGACCACCCCATCCTGTTTCGTTGAGTCAGTAGATATTCACGAATCGCCTCAAAGCCTTCAAAATAGTTGTCTTTATTATTATTGAATCCCTGAACACCAAGCATAACAAACAGGCATTTTTCGTCTGCCGTTGCGAAGCTTCGTGTTGTTTCGGAGTTCTGACTTTGACCGCTACCCTTATCCCACGTTAGAAGGTTTCTAAATGATAGCTTTCCTTCTTTTGCGTATGGCTTTAAGATGTTGCTATATATGTCCATCAAAGGCTCATCAATTCCCCAACAATACCAAGAGCCGTTCTCTTTTAGGTTCATAAACTGAACCGGAATCCATTGCCTGTTAAACTCAAGCAAGTCATCGTAGTTGAGGTTGTCATTCAGAACGCCATCGTTCTCCTTCTTCATTCCGTATGGTGGGTCGTTGTGAGCAACGTCTGCCTTCTCCCCATTCATCAGCCGAGAAACTTGGTCGCTATCGGTAGAATCCCCACAGAGCAGTCGGTGTTGGCCTATCTCTATTAAATCACCAAGTACGATATTGGTTTGTATCTCGCTCGGCATTTCGTAGTCATCCTCCTCTGCTTCCAATACGGGCGTATTGTCAAAAGGCAATTCCAATCCCCATTCCGTCAACGCCTCCACATCCCATTCATTTGCCAGGAGATCCCAATCCCATTCACCGAAGCCTACATTGTCCTTGATGATAAACTCGGCTTTCTGTTCCTCCGTTAGTTGGTCGGCAATTAGGATATCCACCTCTTGCAGTCCAGCAGCTTGACAAGCCTTGAGGCGCATATTACCACCCAGCACTACCATATTGCTATCCACTACAATAGGGCGCAGTTCTAACATCTGGGGGAACTCCTTAATGGAGTTTACCAGCTTCTTGAATTTATCATCCTTGATGATGCGGGGGTTGCTGGGGTTAGGTATAACCTTTTTGATGTCTACTTTCATCTTTTAAATAACTTTCTTTGATGGATTTCTTGCAACCACTCCTTGTGGTGTTTTATATCTCCGTAGCGGACGTGGCAATCCCGACATAGAGCCATTAGGTTTTCAATCGTATCTCGCTCGTTACTTCCTCCCATCCCTCTGGCTTCTATATGATGGATGTCTACCGCTTGTTTGTTGCACACCTCGCAAGGTATCCAATCGGTGGTATCATACCCCATCCCTTGCAAATATACTTTGGTATGCTTCTTCATAAATCCAATTCGTTCTTGCTTACAAAGCTAATACCCCACCATAGCCATCCGATGCTGATGCATCCATCACAGAGGTGAGAGTCGTAGGTGATGGATAGGTGAGGTAGCAGATGAACGCTACCTATGTACTTAAAGGTTTCAATAGTCATTTCTTTGATTTTAATACTTCTTTGATTACTGCTCTATGTGTACCACCCATATCCATATTATCGTGCATCCATTGGATATAGGATTTTTCTAAATCGTTTAGTTTCTTTCCCTTGTGTTTTCCTACAAGCATTATGTGGTCAAGCAATCTAAATGGGGTTGCAAAACGTTGTGGGGCTATGAAGTTTTGAAAGAACGAAGACCTATTTTGATTCATTCTGGTTCTTGATCCATAGGTTGACATTTTGTTTTTCTTACTCATAGCTCATACATTTTGACGTTAATGGTATAGGCTGAACTCTGGCAATCTCTTGCGAAGATCAGCGCATCTCTTTTTTCTTTAAATGTCCTACGAGCGTTAAGTAGCCAGGTGGCATCATCAAGGAATCTGTCATAGATAACAACGTAGCTCATTTTTGTGTTGATTTCAAAATTTCAAGACATAATTCGTGCGGAATCTTGCTTCTTTCATAGCTTCCGTTTAATCCTTGTGTTCCCGTTCGGCTACCTCGTGGGGCTGATATATGGCAAGGCATACCATTTTTACAAGCTGGGATTGGTTTCCATTTTTCGCAATTAGTCCAAATGTCAGTTGGTTTCATTCTTTGATCGCCATATTGACAATATGTTACCGTATTCCGAATAGGAAGCGATTGCATAAATGGCATTTTCCTCAACATACCTCTTGGATTTTCAATAAACCAATATGTCGGTTTTATTTGCTCAATTAACTCAATTGTGCGTAAAACAAGCTCTTGACCAATAATAGCTCCATCTGTTTTTGGTGTTATTGAGTTACCATTCTTATTCCAATTTTTACCAATACTTGCCACCGAAAACGAAGTGCAAGGGGGTGATGCCCAAATAACATCGGGCGCAAATGGTAATTTGTTTACGTCAAATTCACGAATATCTACGGCATATTCAATTCCATCGAATGGAGTTAAATCCGATGAGAATACTTGCATCCCAAGTTCTTCAGCGGCTTTGCCTATTGAACGACTACCAGCAAATAATTCCAATACTTTCATTTCTCTTTGATGTTAAAGGTTTGGGGAGGGCGGTGAAAACCAAACAACTGAACACTAAATACCCTCCCCTCTCCTTATTGTGCTATTTTACGGTCAAGCCATCTGCGGTACATATTCGCAGCTATGGCTATTCTCTGTGGGTAGAATGGATAGTCCTTGCGTAAACGGGCAAGAGCAAGCCTCATAAATTGATCTTTCATTCCAGCTCTCCGATTATGGTGTATGAGTCCAAGTCCTCTCCTTCTATGAAGAATTGCTTGTATAGGGAAATCGCCTCTTGCAGCTTCTTTGCGCCTCGTTCTACAAACGATGGCTTGATGGTATAAATACCCACATCCAGAGAACCCTTGTCGATGACGATGAAAATAAACCTCTCCGGGCTTACGTCAAACAACCTGCAATAGATAGCCGCCTGGAGGTCATAGGAGTATTTCTGTGCCGACACCTTGAAGCCCTTAAGGTCTGCGGTGGTCTTTAGGTCACAGATGAATTTCTGGTCTGGGTCATACATATCCGCTTTAGCGCGGAATGGTAAATCCCCTATTGATCCAATGGCGGGTACTTCAAACTCACAACCCTCGAAGAAAGATAAAGCCCTGCTGTTACGCAAGAGGGCATCCGCTATACGCGATGCCTCATTGTACTCCTTGCGGGTGATAGAACCAGATGGAGCATCCTTAAAGGCTTTGGTGACTCTTGATTGTACCTCCACTACGTTTATCTCCTCCATACGGTGAGGCTCTAATGCCATTAGGTGGACAAGCCTTCCGATGTTTAAGGAATCCGTTTCTTGCTGACCATACTTGGTGATGTAATGGTATTGCTTGGGGGAGTCGAGTATCTGCTTACAAGCAGAGGATGAGAGGGCATACTTTCCAAGATGCCCGTAGTAGAAGTTGTCATCCTTCATTTTTTCAAGGATAGCCTCTTGCTGCCACATCTCTCCGTTTAACAATTCAATCATCGGTCAAGGTCGTTATAGTCCTCGTAGTCGCAGTCATTGCAGATGCCGTGATAGTTCAATACTGCATAGCAGTAGTCGCACCTATCGGGTGCATCATAAGGGTCGATTGCTCCAAATTCAGAACACATAGGTAAAGGCTTTAAGGATTGCGAATGGAGCGAGGAGGGTAAGAATTACCCAAGTGATACCAAAAGCATAAGCCTTGTAGTCATCAAGTGAAGTCGGTTTTTTCATTTGTTATTTGTTGTTGGTTTATTCAAATATATAAAC
>Ga0196905_1000121_pt1 | contig 28881 bp, 40 predicted proteins | sample CB_VirMetaG_3_FD_169098 | JGI IMG/M metagenome (GOLD analysis project Ga0196905, IMG submission 169098) | Freshwater to marine saline gradient viral communities from Chesapeake Bay - CB_1508_1S Viral MetaG (v3) (version 3) | ecosystem: Environmental > Aquatic > Marine > Coastal | place: USA... | reverse complement strand
ACGGCAGGCCAATCGCCAACCTGCGCATAGCGACAAGCGACACTTGGCGCGACAAGAACACGGGAGAAAAGCGCGAAAAGACCGAATGGCACAGCGTCGTGGTATTCAACGAAGGCTTGTGCAAGGTGATTGAATCCTACGTCAAGAAGGGTTCAAAGCTGTATATCGAAGGCCAGTTGCAAACCCGCAAATGGCAGGACAAAGACGGCCAGGACCGCTATTCAACGGAGGTTGTGTTGCAAGGCTTTGGCGGCAGTCTTGTTATGCTGGATGGGTTCAAGGACAGCGCCAAGCCAAGCCAATCGGGCAGTGATGCCTATCGCAACAAGCAGGCCGATCCGACGCCATATGTCGGCGAGATTGATGATTCGGAGATTCCGTTTTGATGGGCGAAGTTTGGAAGGTTGTCCCGTCAGCGCCATGGTTTTTAGCGTCGAGTGAAGGCCGAATAATGATTTTGCCATACACGGCAGAAATGCCCTATGGCGGACAACGGCAGTATGGCGGCGAACCTCATTTTGGCGTGTGGAACAAACAAGATGGCAGGTTCGTAATTCTCCACAAAGGCAAAACTTACAAGGTGCATCGCCTAGTGTGCGAAGCGTTCAACGGCAAGCAGCCGAAGGATAAGGGCGTTTGTATGCACATTGACGAGAACGCCGCCAACAACCGGCCAAGCAATTTGCTGTGGGGGACACAAAAGGAAAACCTCAATGCCCCTGGCTTCTTGGAATATTGCCGTGGCCGAACCGGTGAGAATAGCCCCGTGGTGAAGGCCTGCAATAACGCTAATTACCCACCAGGAAAGCCCGGTTGCCATTAGCCCCCCTTTGGCAATTGGGCGGAAAGGTTACAATGACCCCGATCCGCCTCTTATCTCAATCCCAACGCGACTACGCCAAGCAGTGCATAGACAATGCGCCAGCAGGTTACATCGTGCGGATTGTGGAACCAACGCGAACGGATGAACAGAACCGCGCATTATGGCCAAAGCTGCAAGACATCGCCACACAAGTTACGTGGCACGGGGAAACCCTGACGAGGGAAGAATGGAAAGACGTATTCACCGCCGCGCTTCACAAGCAGAAAGCGGTCCATGGCATTGATGGCGGTCTGGTGTTTGTTGGCAGGCGGTCCAGCAAAATGGGCAAGGCGGAATTTTCCGATTTGCTTGAACTGATAAACGCATTTGGCGCTGAACGTGGCGTTGTATGGAGCGAAAAAGACGTTCTTGGCGATACGACTTTTGAGTATGAAGTCGCTGCAAGGTCTATCTACGAAAAATGGACGCCTTGGAGCCGGTAATGGGTAAACGCCTAGAATTTTCCCGCAAGGTTCGCAAGCAGATTATCGACCGCGCCGATGGCAAGTGCGAGAAATGCGGCGCTGCTTTGAAAGCGGGCGAAGGCGATGCCGACCACATATTGCCGTCAGAACTAGGCGGGAAAGCTGAAGCGGCGAATGGCCAATGGCTTTGCCAGATATGCCACAAGGCAAAGACTGCGGATGATATTAAGCGCATCCGCAAAGCGGATCGACAGCGAGACAAGGCAAGCGGCGCGGTAAAGCCGAAAGGCTTGATGCCTAATCGAGGTTGGGAGAAAACAGAAAAGCGGCGCAAGATCGACAAAGACGTGGTCGATGCCGCGTCCATATCCAGACGCAGGAGCCTATTCGCATGACCGCCGCCCGCCATTTACCCGTGCGCGGAATGCGTCGAACCGATGCCGCCCGGTACATCGGGGTTTCGCCCTCCACATTTGATAAGTGGATAGAGGATGGCAAGATGCCACGCGGACGCCCTGTGGATGGCTGTGTATTATGGGATTTACGCGAACTTGATGCGGCTTTTGACGATCTGCTTCATGGCAATGACGGGCAAAAACCTGCAATGATACGGGAGCCGCAATTGTGAGCGACCGTATGAATATCGAATTTCAGCACGTCACGGCCCGAATAAACGGCGACGGCACCACCCGCTATTATTTCCGACGACGCGGATACAAGACCGTGCGCCTACCTGACAACCCAATGTCAGATGCATTCCGGCTGGCATACGACGCCGCCATGCGGGGAGCGTCTGAAACACGTTCCAAAACGCGCCAAGGAACGTTTCAGTGGCTTTGCGACCGCTACATGGCGTCCAGCGCCTACAACACGAAACGCGAAGCCACGCGCCGCGCACGCGCCCGCATCATTGCATCAATGTGCGCCGAGCGCCTGCACCCCGACTATGCGGAAACATTTGGGGAGGAAGCGTTTGCCTCATTCACCAGGAAGCACTTGGAAATCCTGCGCGACAGGAAAAGCGCGGGTCCCTTTGCCGCAAACGAACGCATCAAAGTGCTAGGCCAGATATTCGCCCTTCAGGAGGCCAAGGAAGCCTTCGGAGGCTTGAACCTAGCCACAGGGCTGGACAGGCTCACAACGCGCAAGGGCGGCCATGCTACGGCCACCACGGCGCATATCGAGCAATACCTTGCTTACCACCAATCAGGACCGGCACGGCTGGCCATGGTCTTGCTGAAAAATCACGGGATGCGGGTTTCCGATCTGCGGGTCATCGGGCGGCGAAACGTGGACGGCGCATTGCTGTCATGGACAACGGTAAAAACCGGCGTCTTGTGCGAACACCCCATGTCAGCGGAAACGCTGGCAGCAATCGAGCAATGGGGTGGCGATCTGCATTTCCTGGTGAACGACTGGAAAACGCCGTTCCGATCCGACAAGAGCCTTTCCAGCCGAATAGCCAAATGGTTCCGCCAATCTGGCATTGAAGGAATCACCGCGCATAGCGTCAGGAAATGGCTGGCCACCCTCATGGCGCAAGATGGCGCAACGGAATATCAGCTTATGGCATGGTTCGGTTGGAGCGATCCGAAAGAGGCTCGCCCCTACGTCGAGAAGGCAAGCCGCCGGTCAATGTCGGAAAGCGCGGGGCGCATCATCGCGTTACACAGGGCCACCTAAGCTATTGAAACGTATAGGAACGTTTGGCTAGGACGTTACACGAGAAAGCCCAATGAAATCAACAACAGTGGAATAACGGGCGAGGCCTCCACTGTATTTTTTTGCTGTTTGGAAACAGCGGCTTGCGCGGCACGTTACACGCTTTCGGCACGGCGCGTTACACAACCCTCCTATTTTACGCATTCGGTTTCAACCGACCGCGCCATTGCGAGTGGCTTTGTCACGCTCAGTCATCGCGATTATCCAGCCACGCCTTCAGCGCTGCTTCGACAACGGCGGTTTTGGAAGGCGGGAACTCCTGTCGAGAAAGCCACTCGTCCAAGCGTTTGAGCAATTCAGGGTCCAGCGCGTAGCTGACCATTTTTTTGTTTCGCCTCATGTCCATGCCCTAATATCTAATGCACACGTCCGCAAGTGTCAATACGTTTATAAAAATGTCTTGACATTAACGGAGAAGCGCTTAGATTGGTGTCAACAGAAAGCGTTGACCCGGCGCGATTGTTGACAAAGCCGGGACACAGAAAAGGGAAGTTTGGGAACCTCGCAGAATGCACAGCGAGGTTGACTAAATCAACCAAACTGCAAACCGAGTTAAGAAGGGACGCCTAGCGTTCCTCCCTGCAAGCCATTGCGTGTAAAATGCGAACTGCTTCAGTAGCAATCAAGCCAGCCGTGAAATAGTCCATGTAATGCTTTTCTTTGCCTATCAGGACGTAAGGCTGGCCTGTCCTACGGTCAAAACGCAGATAGACGGAACGGCGGGTTTCAAGCGGTAGATCGGCAAAGTTTTTCACGACCGCGCCCTTAGCCACTTGAGATAATCCGCGCCCGCTTCAACGTCCTCATAGCACGTCACAACAGGCGAACGCCGCCCCTGTGCAGGGTCCACAATGGCGAGTATGGCAGCACCATTGTGATGTTCTGGAAAGCCCTTGACAAGCGCGTAATCGTCAAAGTGCTTGTAGCCCCGAAGCTGCATCAACCAGCAAAGATGGTTTCGCCTTGCGACTTCCAACTGTTCCATGGCGAAATTGTGCGTATGGCCCGTGACATACAGGTCCGCTGTTTCGCCCATGACAGCCTCGCGCAACGTGCCATGCAGTTCGTTATAGATCGATGAACCTTTGCGCCCGTGCGATGCGTCAATGCGGATTTCAGTGCCGCCAGGATGGCAAATCTTAAACTTCGCCCGCCAGTCAATGACTGGTATCTGTTTCGCGCCCAATCGCTTGTAGAACGAAGCACCGTTGTTCCATAGGTCATGATTGCCGAGAAGCCATATCAGCCAAGTCACGCCGCTTTCCAGCATAAACCATTTTGCCAGCCGGTCGGCTGTGCTGAGGCTTGTCTCCTGATCGGCATACTTGGCCATGAGACGGCCCACCCAATTGTTCGTGGTGTCCCCGATGTTCGCGCCGTATATGCCTTCTTGGCGAGCGACTTCGATATGCCTTTCCAGCATCGGCCAGTTGCAGCCGTCATCGTCAAGGTGCGGATCACCGAACCATAGAAGGCCATAAGGCTTGGTCTCCTGTATTCTGATCGGGAACCAGTTGCGCGCTTCTGTTGCCTTGCGCTTGCGCTCGAAATTCTGCGCCATGCGGGAACGGATTTGTTCAATTGGTTCTTGTTCGTCGCCGTCCTCGACAAAGGCGGGGAAACGAACCTCATGGAGTTTACCGGCGTAACGGCCGCTGGTAATCTGTTCAATGCGGTAATCGGTTGTTGATCTGCTGATGCCCAATTCGCGGGCGATGGCAGAAACAATAGGCTTGCCGTCCTCGTGCTGGTGTTTTTGCATCGCGGCAATGGTTGCCGCAATGTCCGTTTCGGAGAGCGTCCGACCGGCCATCAGTCACCTATGGTTTTGTTTCGGGGATGATTACTTGGCAGGAAAGCCAAGCCAAGGGATAAAGGCGGAAAGTTTCGCAGATACAAACCCGCCTAGTGCGGCCATGGCAAAGATTGCCCACCGCGCGCCTTTGGCCTGCTGGAGCAGGCTGTGCATTTCATCCACTTTCTTGGAAGTGGACGCCATGTCGTGCTGCATGGCCTTCATTTCCGCTTCAAGGCGGATGACTATATCTCTGGTATTGTCAGCCATGTCACAACCTCAATAGCTTTCTGACGCGGGCGCATTGGCCTTGAACACAAGATCAGAATTGGCTATGTTTGCCGCGACCTTTTCATTCATTGGCATCTTTGTTGCCCATGCCCCTGTGAGCGGGTTGGGGATGACGCAATCGTTTTGAAACATCACCAGAACCACATCACTGGAATTGCTGAAAAGCACATAGACAAAACTGAAAGCAGGGTCATCGGGATACACCCATCGATAAGCTTTGGCCCCGACCTTTTCCTTTTTTGTGTGCTTGTCGAGGCTTTCCAATCTGTTTTCCAGCGTCATGCATTCTTGCGACCGCGCTTCATGCTGCACAAACACCACCATGGCAAGGAAGAAACAAGCCGCCCCGATCAGCAGCCACATTATCGAACGTCCTGTCATGGTGTACCCTTTCAGCAGCCCAGTTCCCGCCTTACGGCAGGGTTGCGCTTTATCTGGCGTATGGTTTCAGGGGAAAGCGCGGAAAGCTCCTGGCGGGTCACTGTGACCGCTGTAGAGGCAAGCGCAATGCATATTGTCGCCCGATCAGCGTCTTGTAATCTCGTCGTCGAGCACGACATCAGAATTGGCGCGATCAATAGCAGCGCGCAAATCATCGTTAGCTTTGTCCGCACGTTCGCGTTCCTTTAATCGGCCCAATTCCTCATCGCGGCGCGATTGGAAGAAGGCTGCGAGCGCATTAAAAAACTTCAACGCGCTCGCAATGATTGATGCCCAGGTCATTCCTTGTTCGGAACAAGCCAAGTCATCGCAAAGGCGAGAAGGGACACAAGCCCCGCCTGCACCTGCTCGGACAATTCGACGCCGAAGAACGTCATAGCCGAAAGGGCGATGAACGAAACCAGTCCGGCAGTCCATGCCTTGTCAATTTTGGTGAACATGCTGTTAGCTCCTATTTGCGGTTGCCCCAAACAAAGTTGGGAATGTTGCCCAATTCATCGGAACAAACGTCGAAGGAAGGGCAAGCCTTCGCCGCGTATTCATTGTGACCAGAAATTTTCTTGATGCGCTTATCCGCCGCAATCTGCTTTGTCAGCCAAATCATCGCGGCGCGTTGTTCTGCCGTGCGCGTATCCTTGGCTGTCTTGCCGTCACTGGACACTCCGCCGATATAAGTCGCGCCGATAGTTCCCGTATTGCGGCCCGCTACATGCGCCCCTGTGCGCTCGTTATCGCGTCCGCGCTTGATTGTGCCGTCACGATACACGACGAAGTGATAGCCGATGCCAGACCATCCCCGCGCCCTGTGCCATTGGTCGATCTGATCCACCGTAAAGTCACGCCCTTCAGGCGTTGCCGCACAATGCCAAATCAGTTCGTTGACGGAACGCTTGGGCGGGGAATAGGAAAAATCCGGCGCGACTTCCTGTTGCTCGATGCCCGACATTTTGGTTCCGCCAAGTTCTTCCGCGTCGATCAATTCCATAGAAGCTGTTAATGTCATCGGGCCAAAATCGCCATCAATCTTGCCCGCATACAGGGACAAGTCCGATAGCTTTTCCTGCCAGTCTTTCACAAACTTTGTCACCGCAAAATCTCCGCCATCTTGTTGACAATGATGCGGCGCGTTATCGGGTGGCTGGCGCTGGCAATGTGGCCCGCCGCAATGTGGTGCACCTTGTGCTGAACCTTGTAGGGGTTGACACACATGCCGCCGGGATCGCCCGTCTTGTTGCGCCTTGCCCATTTGGGGAAATTGATAAAGCCCTTTGTGGACCAAAACTCATCGACGTATTCAACGTTGTCTGGAATCACCATCGGGTCATCTCTGGCCCGTAATGCTGTAGGGTCAATGGCTGCGAAATAGGCCACCTGAAAGCCTGCCTTGTCGAGAATGGCGCAGGCCTCCAATCCAGTCTTGACGCCCCAGGAATGGGCAAAGAACGCAATCCTTACCTTGTTTGGGCTGTGCTTGTTGATTATGTCCCGCGCTACGTCATCGGCATCCCAATAAGCATGATGGTCCGCGCCTGCCCTTGCTGGTAGATCGTCAATCAGCTTTTCAAGCGCACGGGTTCCGCCTGCCGTGAAGGGATAACCCAACCCGGCAAAGCCATGGCATTCATATTGCATGGTTAGCCTCGTTTGATTTTTCGGTGAATTGGCCTGAATAGTGTGACGCCAACAGCCACGATTGCGCCGATGAATAACCCGGCCACGGCAAGAGCGGGGTTAGGTGCGGTCGCAGGCACACACCACAGAAACCCAATGTCAGATAACTGGCCTAGATCATGGGCAATGCAGCCCAAGCCATGCGGCGGCGGTTGGCTTGGTAGGTTTTCTTGTCGGGGATGTATTCGCTCATTTTTGGCTCGCAGACCAAAGGATGAATGCCAAGAGCGCCACCGCTGCGCGCTTCCAGCCGGATCAGCCAGATCAAAAACGACACGAAGCCAAGTATGATCGGCCAAAAAGAAAGGATCAGGTCGGTGATCTATCACTCCGGGGTGTCAGCAGGCAGCGGCTCGTTGCCCTCGGCCAGCCACTCCTGAAACTCAGGGTATTCAGCCGTGCAGGTCAAGCGGCATTTGCCGTCATCGTCGATGCGGGCGTAAATTTGTTGTTCGCCTTCTTGTTTAGGTAGCATTTTATAGATCATAATTCTGCGCTCCATCCCAGATAAGCGTTTGCTCCGTTTGTTCCATCTGACCTCAACAGCCCGCCATATCCGTTAGTAAGTCCAGATGAAACGGTAATATTAACAATGCCTGAATAGTTTGTTGTTGATGTTGAGTGAGTTGGAACGGCTGAACAAGTTACAATAGAAGAACCCGCAACTACAGCGTAGTGATTGGCGGTTCCGCTTTGCTCTAAAGCTGTTGGTGCTATTCTCATAGTTACAGGATAAGGAATGGCTGCTTGCGCCCCTGTGGTAGAAAAAGAATATGCAGGGCCAAATACAGCTGAAACAGCGCCCGGAAAAATCTTGTAATAATACTTCTGACACAGCGCCAACTCCTGCCCATACAATCTATGCTCGAAAGGCGTGGCGGTGTCGCCTGCTTCTAGTTGGACGCCGGTGATGTCCCAAGTGGCGTTCAGGGTTTCGATGATGTTGGTCGCGCCCGTTGCGCCAAAGATGCTGGGAGTTCCCGTCCACGCTCCCGACGCTGCCACACGGCTTGACCCTACACCTATTTGAAATCTTAAAGCCAAGCCACGACCATTGTCAGTTAGCCACGTGCCTGTGGTGTCGCCTGCAATGGTAATGGTTTTGTATTCCCACGTATTTGCCGAGGAAATCGCATAGGTAAAAGGATATGTCCGATCATTTCCATTGTTTTGCAAAACCCCGCCAAACGTGCCTGTCACAGACGACCTTGCCCAAAAAGATAGGGTTACAGCTTTGGCGGAATTTTTGCCAAAATCGAAATCTGCGCAGTTAAATCCTTCCACAAACTGAGTAAGCAAATAGTTTTGCGTAGCACCGATTGACGCATCGGCTGTGGTCACAGTAATCCGCAAGGAGTTTGTAAAACCAGCAGGAGCGTCTGTGGTTTGATCTACGGTAAAAACACCGTCTGTAACTTGCCCAGAGCCAGCCCATCTATCCACTGTGTAGATATTAAACGTGGCGTCAATCGTTACCGCCGCCCCAGCATTCCTCTGGTCGATCCGCATATCTCCGTTGATGATGACGTTTGATGCCCGATTGTCTATTGCTGGATGTTGCAAATCAATCAACTGCAATGCGCCCGCCCCGCTGGCCCATGCCGAGCGATAGCGCAACAGATACAATCCGCCCGACTGTATATCGCCCGCCGCCACCGCCAATTCAGCGCCATCTGAACCTAGCGCCTTCTTGATTGTCTTGGCACCAATAGCATTGACGTTCGCTGTCGGGGTTGTCGTGGCATTATCCGAACCAGCCACAAAGCCGATTATCATCCCGTCGAAATACGCATCAGCGGCGGAATCATTCGCGGTTATCGTGATTGCATCAGCAGTGCCGCCGACAGTGGTGGCGCCCGCAATATCCAAGGCGAATTGCTTGCCTTGCGCCGCCAGTTCTCTAAGCGCATTATCGATATTGGCAGGCGACGAGCTGCCTTGAATGGCTATTCCGTTCACAGATGTATTGTTCGCCGCTGTCGCGTCGTTCTTGTAAAAGCCCATTTGTGTATCCTTATTTCCCGCTTGAACCGCCAGGACCGCCATAGGTGCGCGAACCACCTTCACCGAGCATCGATGTCGCGCCGTATTGATTGGTAACACCGCTCAGGTTTTCGCCGCCTATGCCTACGCCAATGCTTTCCACCACTTTGTTGCCACCCGCCGCTGGCGTCCATTCGCCTTGGTAATTGCTGCCGACAGGTGCGGCGATGCCGCTGACTAGCCCGCCCAATCCGCCTAGCGCCTGCGCTACGTTAGCGTTTCCTAATAGACTGCCGATCTTTTGGCCCAGGCTTTGCGCAACCACCTTGCCGGTAACGCCCTTAAGGTTGTTTTCTTCGAGGAATGCTTCGGCCCGCTGCTTGGCTTTTTCTGCTTCGCTCAATTGAGTTTGGGGTTTTGATTGCTGTGCTGATTTTGGAACAGAAGGCGGGGGCATTTCTGGCCGCGTAAGCATTGTTGACGCAGCAATAGCCAGCGGGTCACTTACCGGCTTTCCAGCGCCGTAGGAAGCATATTGCGCCGCCGTGGCGGACATTGGTCCTGGCGGATTAGCGATTTGCCCATTTGCAAAGTTTACCCCGCCACGCGGTCCAGAAAGCGCGGCTGATATGCTTGGGCGATTGTAGGTCTGGACGCCAGTTGCAGCCTTTGTGGGCGACGTGAAGCCAAGAGGGGAACTAAACACCGGCGAGCTGGGGCGCGCACCTGATAGAGACCTAGACGGGGATGGAACTTCGGAGAATGATTGTTGAGGCGCATATGCAAGCGTAGGGCTTAGCGTTCTGCCAGATACAGGCGCACCATCCCCATACATCGGGTTTGTAATCTTGCCTTCCGGCCCTGAAGAACGTTGCGATAGTGCGGGCGAGTAAGATGAGGGCGATGCGTTCTGCGGCTTGGCGGATTGCCCGTTTGCAAAGTTTACGCCGCCAAACGGACCCGAAAGCGCTGCTGATATGCTGGCGCGATCAATCGAATCTGAAGACGTGCCGCGCGGTGCTGGTGTAGGTATGGGAGCGCCTGGAACGGATATGTTGTCGCCGAGCGGCCCAGGTTGAAACCTTGCGTCAGACCAAAAGCCGCCGCCCGGTCTAGGATCGGCATGAACACGCCTGCCGTCGCCGTAGAAATTGACGGTCGGCAATCCTGCAATTTGGAATGCCTCCTTAAGCGCGGACTTTTCAAATTGGCTCATTTTGTAGCCAAGGTCTTCCGGCGCTGTCAGATAATCAAGCGCATTGCCGTGGAAGTGTTGCGAACCCTTGCGGTTTTTTTCACGGGATGTTCCCGCTTTGGCGATGCCGTCCGCTATTGGCGGCATCTGTTTGCCAGTCAAAAACTCATAATGCTGCCGCGCTATTTCATGTTTCTGCAAAGTTTCTTGCATATTGGATAGTGCGCCGGATTTTGTTAGGCGTGACGCGCCTCGCATCGAATCCAACAGAGGTGCCATTCTGGCGCTGATATTTTCCGGTCGCGCTGGCCCCAGATCATCAGGCAAGGCAACAATGTCAGCCATGTTTGGCGATGCCACAGATTTATTCGTGTTGCCCGCTTCTGCCGCCTCGCGTTCGCGCACCCCGTCAAATCTGCTTTGCGCGGCCCTTGCGTCTTCAAGGCTTGCCAGCCTGCCAGCCATAAACAACATACCGTTGATACGGGCGGCTTCCCACTGCGCTTGCATTCCTGCTTTAGGGGCAGGGATAACGCGCATTTTCCCGTCAGCCGTCAGAACCGTATCGATGCCCTTTTGCTCCGGGTCCACTTCCGCGTATTGCGTGGCGGGGAACGGCCTGTCTGCTGGTGCGAATTGCGGCACAGGGTCGGCTTTCACCGCGCCATCGAACGGCTTTGCCGGTTGCGTGTTTTGCGCGGCAAGACCTGGCATAAACCCCATTTGCAAAGATGTCGGGTCATAGCTTTCCGCTTGCGCCTGCGCTTGTGCTTGCGGTGCTGAAGCAACAGGGTTTGCGTTAACGCCCTTTGGGGATGCGTTTTCTAGTCCTGTCCATTGGCTGTCGACGACAGTTTTCGCCCCATGAAACTTCGACCAGCCTTCTTTGGCGGCGTGGTCGAGAGCAAATTGAACTTGCGCTTGCCACGTTGACCAATCTTTTACATCAAGGCCAGTTTGCTTGTTAAATTCATTGCCAAGCCCGCCGCCTGTGTAAAGCTGGAATGGCCCGTAGGATGGCTCGCGTTTGCCTGTTTTTTCGCGGATGTTTGACTGCCAACCTTCTTTCGGGTCCGCCTTCAATCCTTCTGAATTTGCAACAGCGACCGCTGTGTCAGGGTTGATGCCGCGCGCAATCGCTTCCGAGCGAATATATGATTCAACTTGCGCCCGAGTTGGATAGTTCGCCATTTGTTCACCTTGCAATCTAGTGCATTCGTAGCGATTGTGTCAGGCTATGAAAAAACCCATTTTATCAGACGATAAAGAACGCCCTACCGCCCGCCCTGCGCCAATTGATCGTCCTGCACCGATGAAAGAAGCAGCTTAAGCATTGCAGAACGCTGCGCTTGTTATGGGGATGATGCTGGCGTATTATTGCACTGTTGTAATTATCGCCGCTATTGATTGGTTTCGCGCCCGACAGACAACAATGCAGGACCAAGAAGGCGAGGGTCGTTAAGGGGAAGAGGCGGGAGCGCTTGATTTCCGAGGTATTTTCGGCCCAGCCCGCTCAGCGCCATATTCCCAAGCACTTTAGGCGCCGCAGCGCCCAATGAAGCGCCAGCAATACCGCCCAAAACAGGGTTTGCAGGAAACAATGTTGCACCCAAAACAGTCCCGGCTGTTCCGCTTATGCCAAACGGAAGCATTGCATCGAATCTTGGCGTTGTCCCACTTTGCTGCATTTTGACCATAGTTGCCTCGCCAGCGCGGGCGAGTTCGGCAAAGTCTCCTTTGCCCCTTGCGAAGTTTTTCCGCCCACTGACATTCATTGCAGCGGATCGAAGTTGCTTCGGAGATATAATGCCAAGTCTGGCAGCTTCACCCGCGCCGGTCGCCGCGCGTTCCACGACGAGAAGGTTTTTCCACAGGTTGCGGGCTTCCTTAAAAGCGCCAACGTCACTCGGGTTTGTTATCCTGATCGCCCTCTCCATTCCGTCGTCCATCGCGTTGATAAAATCGCGGAGAGCCTTGGTGGTTTCAGGGTTTGCGGAGCGCATAACCTTGCTTATTTCGCTGCGCAAACTTTGGTATTGCCGCCCGCTGATCGACCCTGTTTTTTTTACGGCTTCAGTGACATCCTTAATTGCCGCATCAAGCGTTCCCGATCTAGACATTGGGGATGCATCGCGCATGTACCTTAGCCGAGCGTTTTGCAAATCTTTAAACAATTGCGGGTCGCGCGGGATTTTATAGGCACCAGTCAATGTCTCAAACTTGCGCCCAATATCGTCTGCCGCCTGACCCAAAACTTGAGGCGTAGCAGCGTCGGCATCAACGCCGATGCGTTTAAGAACAGCCCTTGTGAAAGCGTTACCTTGGTTCTCCGCGAAATCGGCAGCAGCGTTTGGCGCTAATTGTGACTCCTTGTATAGAAGTTTTGTGTTGCCAAGTTTTTGCCCCGCAGAAAGGGGAACGCCTTCCTTTTCCATAACCTTGACAAGTTTTGCCCGCTCCGCACCGCTGCCCTTAAATGGCGTTATAAGCCTATTCGCGGCCATGGGAGCCAAAAGTGCCGCACCTGTCCGCGCCCATGGCTCGTATTTAGTGCCTTCAGTGGCTTGCCCTGCCGCCTCGCTAGCTAGCCCAGGGACTACCCCAAAACGCGCAATGTTCGCTGGGTTTAAACCGCCGAAAGCTGCCGCGCCGGGAAGGAACTCGCCAACCGTTGACACATATTTGCCCGCCGTGGTCTGTGGCTTGTAATCGGATGCCCCGCCTGTCGCGTATGCGAGATAGCGGCGCATGGCATTCCCGCTAAGAGCACTTTGGCGATTTGCGCCTTCCGGCCCTTTGGAAAAGAACGATTCAATTCCACCCGATGAAAACTGCGGCTCGCGTCCAGTAACAGCCTCAAAGCCCTTGCGCCCAAGATAACCTAGACCAGCCATAAGAGCATCGTCAAGGGAGCCTGGAAGGCCAACCAAATCAGCCACGCCACGGGCGGCACCAGAAACGACAGATTTAACTATATCTTCGGCGGTTCCGACTGCGGGCGGCATGTGGTTCGCAATATCATCAACGATAGCTTGCTGCTGTTCGGGCGGGAGAGTCGCAAAATCGCCCTGAATTTCTACATCTCTGCCGTTGATTTCAACAATTGGCATCAGGTCAATTCCCTTTAATGCGGAATTTGTTACCGCTCGGCGTCTGCTGGAAACCGTCAGAACTTTGCGGCGCAATTCCTATAAGCCTCTGCTTAATCTCTGGCGTCAATATCTCTCGGCGGTCCAGTTCGGAAATGCGGCTTCGTGCATCTGCCGCCGAAATTTCGCCATTACTGTAAGCGGCAACAATGTTTGATCTTTCAATGTCAATTTGCGCCTTGCTGCGAAGCACTTGCGTAATCAGCAAATTTGCGTCTGGCATATTTTGCAGTGCGGGCAAGGAGTCCAAGAAGCCTTGATATTCAATATCAGACGTAGAGCCTGAACCTTCTTGGCGAAGGCTGGGCGCAACACGTTTTACAATCGCTTGGAATGCCGCAGCGGCGCTGGACGCACCAGGGAAGGCTTGGGCAAGCCTGCCTTCAATCGGTCCTTGCGGTGCCATTTTCCCAATCTCATCAAGCATATCTAGATCGCGCGAAAGTTGCCCCGCTACAGCCCCAGCAGATTGATAGCTTGCCCATTGTTCTCCAGTATTTTCGTCCAGTTTTTTACGCAATGCGCCGTCATTTGGACCGCCCAAACTGTTGTTTACGTTGACATTGGTTTGCTCGCGCAGGGCTTGTAAAAAGTCCATAAATCCACCAGTGAAACCTTCCTTCTGCGCGAACAGAAATTCTTTGACCTTCGTCGGCATGTCCGCAGTCTGGCTTGCCATCTGAATGGCCTGCATAGGCGTTATTTCACCGGACGCAACAAGCGGGATAAGGTCATTCGCACCGCGCGTTTTTAGCCATTCCATCGTGACGTTGCGGCCCTGCGCGTCCTTGGCTTCCTGTTCCCTGCGCTGCCTGCTTTCTGCCGCAAACTTGCCCGCATTGCCCCAATTATTCGTGGCAAGCGATGTGCCAATGCCCATGAGAATATCAGGCAAAGCCGCCCTGAAGCGGGAGCCGAAATCCTTTGGCGCCGCTGCGGAATAATTCGGCAACTGCATGGGGGCCTGCTGTGGCTGGAATTGGCTTGTCATGCCGAGGCCAGCGCCGTGCTGCGAAAATAATGGGTTCATTTGCCTGCTGCGCCCCCTTCGCCTTTGGAGCCTTCCGAGTTCTGCCCGCTATAAAATCCAGTCACGGATTCATTCGGCGCATTATACATGCCCGTTCCGGCATAGTGGTTTGAATACAGCCCGTATCCATCAGGCCCGGCAAAACCGCCCGGTGCGTCGTAGCCATCGTTTCGGCCTTCGGGCGCAGCCATAGGGGCGGCTTCAACGGGTGCCGGTGCTGCAGGTGCAGCGGCCTGTGCGGCAACGGGTGCAGCGTCCTGCGCTGTTTCACCCAACAGCGTATCGAGAAACGCATTCTGCCCGCCGCCCTGCGCATTCTGCCCGCCGCCCTGCGCATTCTGCGGCGTGAACGCGCCCAATATCTGATCGAAGGCCCGCGCCTTCATCAATGCCTGCATCAGCGCGTCGTTATGATATTTTTTATCGAACATAGGTTGGCCTAGCTGGTGGCCTTCCATGCCGTTGTACGGCTCGTATTGCGTCAGGGGTGAAGCAATTCCAAGAACGTCTTCCATGCCGGTGTAAGGCGTATATTGGTATAGATGCGCTTGATTGTTTGGCATGGTTTGTCCCCTTACAGGATTGAAGCCAAGAGGCTAAGCCCGCCGCCAAATATCTGCGACGGGCTGGTGTAATTCGGGTTTGGAACCTGTGCCGTGCCGGAAGTTGTCCCGCCTAGCTGACCCGCGCCTGTAGCAATCGCGTTCAATCGTGCGATGTCATCCCATTTGGCGTTTTTCTGCGCGTCAAACTTGCGCATTTCTTCGTTTAGATAATTGCCCGCCAACCCCTCATAGGCCGAGCCGACGCCCATCATTGCCTGTGCAGGCATCATTGCGGTCTGGAACGCCTGCGGCATCGCGTTGCCGTAGTTCTGCATCTGCTGGCTGGCCCAATCCTGCCTTTGCAGCATGGCGCGGTTTGTCAAGTCGCCAATCTCGCGAGCAATGTTGCCCTGGTGCATGGCCCCGCCGTAGCGCCCTGCGCCGCTCATTGAAAGGTCAACGCCCGTTCTGGCGTCCTGCTGTGCGCGGCCCAGCGTGTTGTTGAATGTCGTATCGTTTGAGAAATCACCCTGCGCAATCGGGTTTAGCGTCTGCATCATGCCGCTGTAAGCGGCCATCGGGTTTTGCATCGGCGCGGCTGCGTTGCTCGCCAAACCCTCGATCTGGTTCATACCCGCGATGGTTTGGTTCGCAAACGGCACCACCGTTGTTCCCTGATAAACCTGCGAACCTGTGCCAGCATCAAACTCATTGCCCGCCGCCGCCATGGCTTTTTGAAGGTATGGCTGCGCCTGCGCCCATGGTTCGGTCGCAGATGTCTGCGATGTGGTTGTGGTCTTGCTGCCGCCTGACATAGCTATTCCTCTATCTCGCAAAGGGTTGCCAATCGCTTGGCCTTAAATTTCCGCAACCAGCCGTCACGCAGGTTTGCGCAAACCCGTTTCACGCCGAAATTTTCGGCAAACTTTTGTATATGCGGCATAGCGGCAACCCAATCGCAGCCGCCTTCACCGCCCAAAAACATGATGTAACAAACGCCCTCGCCGCCCCATACTTCAAAGCGCAGCGTCATTGCGTTCTTCGGGTTTTCTATATCGTCCACAAACAGGAACGCCTCACGCCGTGAACACGCCTGATACAGTCCCGCAATCGTCCATCCGCTGCATCGGTTGTGGTTGATGGCCTTTTCCAGATAGGGCGCAACGCGCGGGAATATCGCGTCAACCCCATAATGGGAAACCAGATAAGGCGTCATGCAGGCCGCAATTCCTCGATCAGCGTAACCGTGAATGTCAGGTTATTGGCGGAACTTGTCTTGACCTTGATCGAATGGCCAGACCGCAACACAGGTTCGCCAAATGTCTCCACATTGTTCGTGTTTGCGCTCAATGTTTTAGCATCAAGCAACAACCAGTCTGTAGAGCCGTCATTTAGCCACACAGTCGCGTTCGCCGCCCCGGTCGCCGCAATGTTCACCGATTCCAGAACGGCCCTCACAACGCCGCTGGAAACCGTGTAGACCGTTGCCGCATTTGTATCCGATGGCTTGGAAAAGAACGTTTGCCTTGTGCCGGTTTGGCTGATCTGAATGCTCATCGCCGCCCCGCGCCTTTTGCATACAGCATCACGCCGTTTGCGTTATCCCAATCGCTCGACGCAATGTCGATCCTGGCGCGATGCGTCTTGCCCCTTGACCGAAACCACATGCGCCCGGTGTTGGCGTTTGGCGTCTGGCCGCTGGACCATGAAAGCGCCTCACCATGAAAAGGCCGTTGTGCGATTTTACCCGTCACGTTCGCCTTGTCAGGGTCGCCAACAAGGCGCATTGAATTGACAAATGCATAATCGCCCTTGGCCAGTTCAATGTCATGCGTTTCCAACGTCGCCGCCAGCGATGTTGTCTGGAAATATCCGAAGTCGCCATCGGTATTGAAGCCTGCCAGGGTTTTTACGCCGCTGCCCTGCCAAAAAACCGAATCCATCGGATACGGCAGCGTATCAATCGTGTAGCCAAGCGCCGCCATGCCGTCGATGGTATAACCGGGGCTGATAGCCGAGAAAATGTAATCGACACCCATTGTTGCGCGGGTCCAGCGCCGCAACAGCCAATCGAAGCCCAGCATGTACCGGGAATCGTCAGCGTCCTGTATCAGCCACCAAACCAGCTTCTTTGCCGGGTCGCGCCCGCCGCGCATGACCTTGCGAAAAGATGCATTCGAGTTGGTTTCAATGAAACGGTTCACTCGATCCGCGCCAATCGGGTTGGCTCCCAATCCCTCGTAAAAGCCGCCCTGGTCGTACCAGAAAAACGAATTGCGAACCGGAATGATGCTGTTTGGCGAAAAGCACCCGATTGCCTCATGCAAAACGCGGAAGGTGAACACAAGGTTGCCCGATACACGTTCCATCAGGCGGATTTTTTCATCCTGGAATATCACCGCACCGGATGACTGCCCGACAACGCCCTGCACCTTGCCGCCATCCGGCAAAACCTGCTGGTCCGAGCCGCGCTGGCCGTATGTCCACCATTCGCTGTCATTGACGCCAGACCACGCAACAGCGCGCGGGTCACTGTCCAGCCGTGCCAGCAACAGGAAATCGCCAACCGTGGCAACGTAATAAGCCTGCGGCGCATTGGGCAGCGCTGCAAAGTTCGTGCCGCTGTCAACGTCGATATACTGAACCGCATCCGCGCCATTGGCAGCGATCAGGCGTGAGCCGTATTGTGTCAGAGACCAATCCACGCCATCGAGCGTTGAATAATCCCCGCCCGAAAGCCGCGTCACCTCATCAAATGATGCCGTCGCATCGTTGTATTTATACGCCTTTGCAGCCGTGAAGGCATAAATGTCAGTTGTGCCGTCAGCCTTGCGCACCGTGATAGCGCCACGCGCCGCCGCGCCCAATCCATCGCCAATCGTATCGAAACCCGGCAAACTGCCGTAGCCGTCCTGCTTCGGCTCGACGTTCAAAATCGCGTCAGAAAACTCCGGTGAATAATCCGACAAATCCGGCGCATATTCCGCAAACGGAACCATGATCGGGTTCATGGAGTAATGCTCTGAATATGCAGGCCAGCCGATGCGATTTCCGCTGCATCATCCTGCCCGTGAATCATGCTGATATACCGCTCCAGCGCTGCCGCGTGCTTGGCGTATTCCGCATCATCCTTGATAAATTCTGCCGCTACCATCTGCCCCGCACAAAGGTAAACGTGCGGGTAACGGGTCAAAAGCCAATCTGTAGCGCTGTCGCTGGCAAACGCGCCGAGCCGCGCATAATACACGAAGTTGATGTCATTCGTGATGGTCGGGAACACTCGCAGGCTTGAACCTGTAATCGTGAAATACTGGCCAAGCCCCGATGGCCTGTCAGGGTAAACTTCCTCCGCTTCCTCCATCGTGATGTATTCCAGCGGCCTACGTTGCGATGCCTTTTCGACCACCATGCGCCATTGCGCGTAATCGGTCGGCAAGGTGAACACGCCCGCTGTCGGGGAAAGGTCAACGCTTGTCACCATTTCACGCGACCGCAACGTGGTATTCAGCATGGCCTGGGACAGGGTAACGATGTCAGCCGCTTCCGTGTCCACAATCCCCGCGTCAAACATGAAGTCTGCAATGCGGGTTTTCAGGTCGCCGTAGTTAGCAAGTGCCATTACGCCGCATCCCTATAGTTATGGAATTTTTCGTGAAAACGCCTTGCAAGAGCGGCATGTCGCATGTGTTCGTAGGTGCCTAAATACTTATTGGAAAGGTACGTCCGCCAAGCCCCGCATTCTTTTCTAACGCCGGGATGCCCGCTGCTATTGTTTTTGTACCGCGATTTGTTTTTCACGTTTAGGCTGCGCGGGACATCACGTAGATTTTCAATCCTGTTGTCCAACTTATTTCGGTTAATGTGGTCGATCTCATGTTTCGGCATTTCACCATGGAACATGCACCAAACCAGACGATGCGTCGCATACCTAACGCCATCAACCGAAATCTGCGAATACCCGCGACTATCAACTCTCCCTGCCTCCGAACCGGCCAACGCCTTTCCGGTGCGGTCAACTCGCCAAAAGAGCTTGCCTTCCCTGTATTCTAACAGTTCCTTAAAGCGCTTCTGGTTCATTTAATGCGTCCTCGAAAATTGCGCCAAGGGCGGTTGTTTTCATGGTCGAGCCACCATTTTGTATAGTCCTTATCGCCCTGCTTCAGGCGGGGTGCGATGTCCCGATAAAAGATGTTCATCGGGACACGCGCCACCACTTGACCATCGCCAAAGCGGACGCCCTGGCTTTGGTTGTATCGCTCCTGGTTTTCGGCAATCAGTTCTTGCTCGATGACGTTTTCCTTCTTGCGGAAAAACACGCCATTTTCCTTGTCCACCCAATAGATGAACGTGCGAGACGTGCCGCCATCCGAAAAGCCTTCAAATTCCCATTGATCGTCCGGTATGCGGGACGGATCAATTTTCGTCGGGTCAATCAATGAAGGCATCGGCGCGTTCGCCAATTCGCAGATGCAGCAGCCGCTTGGCTTCCACAGCGTTGATGTTCACGGTCTTGCCTGCAACGCATTTCGCCCGCTCTTGCGTGGTCGGTTCGCGCCAGATTTTGTTGCTTTCGGGGTCTTCGGGAATTTCCAAGTCCTGCACTTCAAAGTCACCGCCTGGGCGATAGTTCTTCAGCAGTTTGACGGGATAGAGTTTCGCGTCTGGAGTGCTTTCCGCAGATTCCATTGCGTCCTTACGGGGTCGGGCCATGTGCCGAGTTCCTCTCGCTTGTTCAATGAAAAAGGGGCCAGCGATTGCCGGCCCCTTCGGTTGTCGTATCAGTGATTACTGGTCGGCAAATGTCGGCGCTGTGGCCGAGACTACAGTGCCGTTGATGTACCAAAGCGTTCCGTCGCACTCAAAGCGGACCCTTGTGCCGGCTTCAGGCACCAGAACGTTGAACTTCGAGTTCGAGTTGCCGTCAGGATAAACAGGCACGACTTCATCGCCTGCTGAACCCGCGTCAGTGTCCAGATGGACAACGCCGCCCACGAAGTAATTCGTGTCGCTGCCTGTCGTGAAGTTCCAATCCTGCGCGTCTGCCGCAACGCCTTTAAAAGAAAATTCAAACCACAGGCCCGCCTTTGGGGTCGGGAGCGTGATGGCGCAATCTGCCGTGAGGTTTGGCATCCAGTGTGTAAGACCCGCATCCTGCGAATCCACGGTATAGGTCGCTGCGTCGGGGACCTGCTTGCTTACGTGTGTAACGGGCATCGCCGTTCTCCTTTCATTTTTCGGAAATGGTTAGGGCGGCAGTTGCCCGCCGCCCGTCACGCATTAGGTGGAAGCGGTCAGGCCGTAGAGGTCAGCGGCTACAGCATGTGCGGCTTCATTGTGCACACACAGCGTATATTCGCAGACCATTACGCGCTTTTCCGCATCGCCCGTCTTGGCTGGCTTCTCGACCTTGATGTCATCGAACACGCCAAGCGAGACCATTTCCGGGTCGATCAGGTAGGCATTGCGGGCAATGGAAGCACCCGCACGGGCCATCTGACGGTTCGGCACAACTGCAATCTCACCGAAGTCGGAGAGGTACATGTCAGCCGCCGCAATGATGGTGTTCTTCTTCGAGGATGAAGCGGCGTAGCGGAAAGGTGCCACGTCCGTGTCGTTCATGAAGGTTGAAAACACCGTCTTGACGTATGGCGAAACCATCAGCGCGGATGGATTGCCGCCCGCGTTATAGGCGTCCAGGATGATGCCATCCAGAATCGCCTTGGTAAACGCGCGCTGGTCGCCATTGGTTGCCGCATCGACAACGCCCGTGCCGCTGTTAAAGCCGCCAGATGCACCGTTTGCGCCGAGTGAATCATTGGTGGCCAGCCAAGCGCGAAATGCGCCAAGCTTGCGGTTGGTTGCGCCGTCGCCAGAGCCAGCGGATGAAGCCTGATTGGAAAGCACGATGGCTTCCATGTCAATCTTCAGTTCCTTGCCCTTCTTGGCCACTTCACGCGCCAGTTCCGACTTCCGGCCCGCCTTGGAGGTCTTCTCCTGCGTGCGCGAAATGATGATTTTCTTGTCGGAAATCTGCGTGTAGTTGCCAACGCGGGTGGTCGGCGTGATCGAGTCATAAGCCCAATCATTGCCTTCCGGCTGGTTGTTGTCGGTATCGACAGAACCGAGCGTGTCGGTCTGCCATTCGGGATGCGTGGATACTACGTTATCGCGCCCGATCAGGGACAGAAACGGGGTTTCTTCCGAGTATGTTACCGCAACGGCATTTAACCGCTGCTTCTGCATGTCTCCATGCAGTCCAGACTATATCATCGCTTTCGCGCGCGGCGCTCTTGGAGGAAATTACTGCCGTTGTCGCCTTCTCTGGCTTTCCTTGCCTGCGCACGAATGCGAACAGGCAATGAATGACTTGCCGGTCACATCGCTTAGCCTTTTGCTAAGAAATGTTCCACACCAAGCACATTTGCCATTCCAGCGACGGTAGGCTCGTCCTCTAGTCGTTACACCTTCCTGAATGTTTCCATCCAGGCTTGGCTCGGGATTGCCCTCAGCACCACCTGTTAGGGGTTTCCCCGAGTTCACCGCGTTTTCATTTTCTGCAGCATGTACCGCCCAATGACACCTGCAACACAATGTTAAGCCATTGCTGACTTCCCACCGCAATTCAGGATATTCTTTGAACGGCTTTATATGGTGCGCGTGCAACTCAATATCTGTTGCCCCGCAATGTTGGCACGTTGCCTTTTATGCTACAGAAACGGCCCTAAATTCAAGGCGTAATCTGCCAGATTTTGTCTGCGAGTTCTTCGCGGTTTCCTACCGCGCTGTACGTTTCGAAGGTATTGGATACCTGTGCCATGTTGATAGCTCCTAAAGGTCAAAGTCCATGAGAGCGTCAACAGCAGCCGTAAGCGATCCAGTCTTGCGCAGGCGGTCAGCCTTTGCCTTTCTGGTTTGTGATTCCTTGTTTGCCGTGGTTTTGACCTTGGAGGCCGAAAGCATCTTTGGCTTGTTTTCCAGTTTCGCTTTCGCCGCTGGTTTTGCCTGCTTGATTTTCTGGTATGCCAGAGCGTCAAGCATAATTTCCAGCGCCCGCGAGTCCGTGAACGTCGCGAGTTCTTCCGCCGAAACACCATACGTCTTTGAAAACGTTTCGGTGAGTTCGGTATAGGTCTGCTTTGCCTTTTCGGGGTTTTTCAGGTGCGGTCGCCTTTCCAGAAGGCGGGATCGTTGTTCCTGAACAAACTGCCGGGTTTGCTCCTGTGCTTCCTGTAGCTGGCGCTGCCGGTCTTGTTCCGACATTGCCTGCATCTGTTGGAAGTGAAGCATTTGGCCTTCATATGCTTCGCGTTGCTGCTGGTATTCGAGCCAAGCAATCGGATCTTCCGATGGCGATTCGGTCGGAGCCAGCGGCTGTTGCGGCATATAAGCCTGTTGCCACTGCATCAAGAAATCGCGCTGTTGTGCTATCTGTTGCGCGGTTTGCAATACACGCTGGCTGTTTGCCTCCACTTCCCTGGCCTGTTCGGCAAGTTCGGTGGTTTTGCGCGTGTAATCACGCTGGAAATCGGCAACACGCTGTTGCACTTGTCCGAAATCGGCTTTCAGTTCCGCAAGGGTGGCCTTACGACCGTCGCCAAGGTCAACAACGGTTTCGTCATCAAGCGTTGCCGCTTCTGATTCTTCCGCGTCTTCGTCGGTTTCGTCGTCAGATTCCTCGTCGTCGCTTTCCGCGTCTTCGGTTTCCTGCGTTTCCTCGCCGTCACCCAATTCCTCATCGGTTTCAGGTTCGGGCTGTTCATCCTGGACGTTTTCCTTTGCCGGTCCCGGTTCTGGGGGGCTTAGGATGTCTTCCAGCGCCGCTGCGCCTTCATCAAGTGTCAGCGGTTCGCTTGAAGCGGTCCCATTCGGGAGGTCGCTATCTTGCATGTTAAGTGGTCCTTCTAAGGGATTCGGCACGTCATCCGACGTTCCTTTTGAATGGCGATCCATTAGGAGCCATTATTTGCCGTTCGGCAAATTCTCTATACCTGCGTCGTGTCTCCGTCAGCGTTCAACGCTTCGACATACCTATGCAAGCGCAGCATAAATTCTTCCGCCGCGCGATAGGTAGCCTGTGACTTACGGATTGCATCGGCATCGGTGGCATCTGCTGCCGCCAATTCCTGCAAGCTGTCCGCCATGATGCGGGACACAGTGAGATTCAACACCGGGTCTTTCAGAAGCCTTTCAGCTTCCACCGCCAATTGTTCGTCTGTGAAATCCATTACCCAGGTTCCCCGCCCATGTGGACGCCGCTGGTCGCCACCATCGTAGCACCATTGACGTTCGTAGCGTGCAGGCCCAATTCGCGCTTGATCTGCAATTCAGCTTGCATCTGTTCCCGCTTCAATTGCAGTTCCGCCGCAAGCTGCTCTCGCTTCAATTGCAATTCGGCAGTCAACTGCTCCCGCTTGATCTGAATATCGGCTTCCATTTTCTGCCGGGTTTGTTCCGTATCCGCCATAGCCTTTTGCTGCATCAACTGCGCATCCATCTGCGCTTTTTGCTGTTCGGCCTGCATATCGAATTGCGTCTTTTGCATTTCCATCTGCATCTTGGCTTTTTCGACTTCCGCCTTCGGATCAGGTTGCGGCTGCTGTGCAATCTGCAACATGCGCTGCAAGTCTTCCGGCGTGAAATCGATGTGGTAATCATCCGCATTGCGAAGGCCAGCCGATTCACCAATCTTGACCAGCGTCTTTACAATCTTTGGCAGGTATTCCAGCGCCTTTTGCGGTTCGTTCCGATCGGCCAATTGTGCCGCCATCATGGTCTGGTGCTGTAGAACCTGACTAAGCATCATCATGTCGCGGTCTTTGGAGCCTGTTCCAAGCCCTACATTGACCACGCAGTCCATTTCCGCGTTCCAGTGGCGCGGGTCCATCTGCACCCATTCACCGCGCAGCCTGACCACTTCCTGGCGGTCCTGGTGCTTTACATACAGCCGCAATAGCTTGCGCCCGACATTGGCCCAGCCTTCTGCCATGTTTCGCGCCAGCAATTCCTGTTTCGCGCGGGATGCATCATGCGCGTTCTGGTTTGCCGTGGCTGACTGGTTCTGCAAGGCTTCGGCGTCCAGCGCCATTGCCATCTTGGAAACGCCTGTGCGCTTCTGCATTTCCTCATCGATATAGGCAATTCCCGCCAATGCCTTGTCACCGATAAACGGCACAACCTGCGGAACAATCGGCTGCGAACCTTTGCGCTTGATGATTGGTTGCCCGAATTTCGGGTTAATCAGCGCATCCTTGTTGATTACCGAGCCTTCCTCAACCTCCTTCTGCGGGTTGTTCACCGCATACAGGTTATCAAGCATCTGGCGCGTTAGAACCGTCTTGATGCGCTCCAGGTCCATTGTATCATCGGCAATCGACATCCCGTCGAAGCGATGCGGCATCGGAAAGCAGTCGATCTTGTCGAATGGGTGATCGTCTTCAACAATCTCCCAATCCAGCAATTCGCCAGAACCATGTGCGCCAGCGAAATAAGCCCTGACGTTTTCCGATACGCCATCGCCGTCCATGTCGGCTTTCAGATAGCACTCGTAAATCTCGATCAGTTCGGTTGACGGGTCCATGCTGTCGTCAACTTCCACGCGGTCTTCCAGCCGCGCCAGTTCTTCCTCCGAAAACTGCTGCGAATTGTCATCCGAAAGCGCCATGACCTTATCGCGGTCGAAGCCCATTTCAATCAGTTCTGAACGGGTCTTTTCATCCCTGTGGCACACAAAGCGCGGATCAATTAGATCAATGTCATCCTTGTGCATCAGGAAGTTTTCAGGCGATACCACTTCGCAGCGATGCCGCCCCTTTGACTTCAAGCGCCTTATTTTCACGTCATACAACATGACGGGTTCGCCCATTTCATTGAGCATTCCGCTATCTTTTTCGTCCTGCGCCAGCACCTCGATGTCAGGACCTGATACCAGTTCCGCCATGGCCATTTCGTCTAGACCAGTGTGGCTGGAAACCGTGTATTGTTCCGTATCATCCCACCACGTTTTGATGATGGCGTAGGAATGCGCCATTGCGTCGAAGGCGGCATCGTAAACCAGCTTATAGCCGCCCGACTTATCAAACTTCAGGTTCAGATAATCGGTTGACTGTTTGGCCGCTTCTTCGTCTTCGGGTTGCTGCGGTTCAAACTCGAACATTTGCCCGCTGGAACGAAACACCCGCATGAGACCGGGCAGAATCCAGTGGATGATGTCCTTTGTGTCCTTGGTAACAACGCTGGATCGGTTCGGGTTGCTAGGCGTATCGCGCATTTCGCCCTGTATGTATTCCAGGACGCGCGCACGCTTGTCGGATAGTTCGGTGCTGTCATAGGCAATCGCATTGCGGATTTCGTGCGCCAGAAGCCTTTTCAGGTCTTCCTCGCCCTTTTTCATCTGCTTTGCCATTCAAACAACCCAATCCAAACTCACAGCGTCAACCTTCAGGGATTGATCGCGCAAGGCTGATATTTGTTTTCCAATTGCCGCGCGGTCCGCAGGGTCTTCGGGATCAGCCTCGACAAACACAAAGTCTGACTTGTCCCACCGCGTTGACTTTCCGGTGAAATCCCGTGCCGCTATCGCCAGACATTTGACTAATTCGTCGTAGATGCGTTCCCCGCGCCACAGATAGGCCATTAAACCACCCAATCCGTTTCATATTCGGTTTCGAGGTCCATGCCCCTTGGCGGTTCATACACTTGGCACATCATGCCGAATGAGTCCGCCGCGTGGCTAGACCAATCGTGATCGGCACCCAGGCCAACGCCGCGCTCTGGATCGCGCTTTTCGTGATACCAGCCAAGCGCCTTGATGCCTGTTGCTGTCGTAGCTTCATTGAACCATATAGACGGGAACAACCGCCTTGCCGCTGCGATGCGCTGCATGTAGGCGCCAGCGCCCTGGTTTGGCACCACTTCCACCTCGAACCCTGCGTCTTCTAGCGCCGTTTGCCATGAAGCGTCAGCGACAGGGTTGCGAGGCTCGCCATCATGCGGCAGCACACAAAGCGCCTTGTCGTATTTCCTCGACCGAAGCCAAGCCACATGCGCAGAAAGCGGCTGGCCGATTGTCTCGTAATAATCGAGCACTCGAACTTCACGCCCGACAAACTGCGCAATCCAGATGGTTGTAGCGTCCGACTTCATCCCGCGACCGCCCAAATCCCAATATGCGCGCAACCGCATCAATGGATCAGCGGCAACCTTGCCGATGCGGCCTTCTTCCCTTGCCGCCCTTAGATGTTCCGCGAAATATGCGCCTTCGACAACGGAAACAAACTCGCCTTCCCATATGTGGCCATATTGTTCCGGCCTGCGCTTCTTGTCGTTTCTGCGCTCCCTGTCCAGGACATCAGGAAACCAAGGGTTGTCGCGCCAATTGATTTCGGCAATCTTGCACTCGTCAGGCGGGTTTTTCCTAAACCGCAGATGCGTTGCGCTGTTATCGCGTTCGGGGTTCCACGTAACCCATATCTCCGAACCATGTTCGCGCACGGTCGGAATGATTTTAAGCCATGCCGTTTCGCTGACTGGTTCCGCCTCGTCCACCCAAAGGATATGGATTTGGCTTTTCGACTTGATGCTGTCGATGTTATGCCGGAGACCGGAAAACTTGAACTCGATGCGCCCAGGATACGCCGAGCGGGTTTTGACAACCTTTTCCCCGACATCATAGCCGCCTGCAAGCAAAGGCTCCGAAGCTATCGCCGCCTTGACTTCCTGCAAGCTGGATTCATCCAGGCTGTTCTGGAACTCACGCCCGCAAAGGATAATTCCGCTTTTGCCTTCCAGCGCCAATTGCAAACCGCGAACCGCAGCCATCTTGGCAAACGTTCTGGTCTTGCCCGAACCGCGCCCGCCATATGCACACCTGTACCGAGCCTTACCCGAAAATATCGGGGTTAGCTTGCTGGGTACTTCAATGCGTAACGTGTTGTTCATCTTTTTGCCGCGCGGCCAACACAGGCTCCACCGCGACAATCTCAATACGGGTTACATGCGTTAGCGGGTTATCTGGATCGCCAGCAATCTGTGTGGGCAGTATCTTGCCGAGAAGCGTCATAAACGGGCCAGGGTTTTCGGTGGCCTGCGTTGTCAGGTATTCGACCATGCCGTTTTCACCGCCGCCGCCTGCGTTGATTGCCGCTTGAATAAGCGCATCTTTGAGAATGGCAGTGGTTTTGTTTACCGCGCCTTTCGGGCGGCCTGGCCCGGGCTTTTCGCCGGTTAGCAGATTTTTTCCCGTTTTTTTATTCATGATAGCGGTCCTTTCGGAGGTCGCTGGTTATGCGTCTTTGTCAAACTCTGCCAAATGCAAAGCATCGGCAATCAAGCGCCTGCGTAGCGCTCCGATGCCGTGCCGTGTGATGAAGTAGGCTTTAGCGCCTTCGAACATGTCGTTTGCCACCTTGTCCAAGTAGCGCTCCCGCTCGATTTCGGCCAAGCGGTTCAGTTCATTCTGGCTCATGGATAACAAAGCCTATCGGCCCCATGGCCTCGATTGCAAAGATTGGTTGTCCCTGGCTGTCTAGCAGCCCTGTTTCAATGATTTGCGGTTCTGGCTCATACACTGTGCGGGCCAGATAGTTTTCTGCATCAGGTTCGCCGTCTGCGTCTGCCAGCCTTGTTTGTCGCATGGTGACATACTTGCGCATTGGCTACCCCTTGACACGCGCTTGCCTTATCGGCTTTATGCGCGCCTTGACTGGAGGGTCATATGAAAACACTGGAACAGCTTCGCGCCGAACGCGCGGAACTTGAAAAGGCTATTGCCTTAGCCGAGGAAGCCGAACGCATCGCCAAGGGCAGGCAAGAAGCCATACAGACCATTGCGCTGATTAGCGCGCTTAAATCCATCATGGTTAGCCTGAAAGGCCGCGAAGGCGTTCTAGGCGATGTGTGGCACGATATAGCGCCGCAAGCCTATCCCCGTGAAGGCAATACTGCCAAAGCCTTTGATCTGTCAGAAACCGAAGTCGCCAACGCAAAGGCGAAGGGGGTAAAGGCAGTGCAAAACCTCTAAACCGGCGCAAAGCGCCTAGCTTATATTTATCGAATTAGCCTTATTCGCGGATGCTGTCAACTCCTTGGGCGGCGTCCGCAACGTCCTGCTGATTGCATTTGCTGCCAGCCGCAAATCGCCAAGGCATCGCAAATCGTAATTGTCGCACTCCACCCATGTTTGCACTGCCATATGGCCTAATGGTCCTGAATCCAGGATTGCCTTGCGCAACAAGCGATAGCGTTCCTTTGCCCGTGCGCAGAACCTTACATACGCCTCGTCTGTCCCGTCATTGCCGTCATAGCCGCCTGCCCCGCTGAAATCGGACCCTGACCGCATACGCTTGGCGTCAGTGGCCGTTTTCATATCGTGAATGGCTTTGTCCCATTCCTGGAGCGCATCGAGCTGGTGACGCGATAACAGGCGCACGTTGTTTTCGTCGCGATTGTCATAGGCCCGACCGATTGCCGTTCCTGTTTCTTGCTTCTTGGCACGTTCGCGGGATACTCCGAAAATTCGTATCCGCGCCTCGATTGCCGTTTCCATTGGGTTTTGCTTCAGATGTTCGCCCGATGGATACCTCGCGCCCGGTTTCCGCTTGCGTCCTGCTTTTGCCAATGGCCTATTCCCCGTAGTGGTTGCGCCGCTGGACTTTCATGCCCATTGCCCTGAATTTGGTTCCCATCCGGCATATCGGATCAGTCTTTTGACGGGTTGTTCTGGTTTCGTTTTCCGCACCGGACCGGCCAGCGCCCTTTCGAGGCTCCAGCGGTAT
>Ga0196905_1000120_pt1 | contig 28924 bp, 26 predicted proteins | sample CB_VirMetaG_3_FD_169098 | JGI IMG/M metagenome (GOLD analysis project Ga0196905, IMG submission 169098) | Freshwater to marine saline gradient viral communities from Chesapeake Bay - CB_1508_1S Viral MetaG (v3) (version 3) | ecosystem: Environmental > Aquatic > Marine > Coastal | place: USA... | reverse complement strand
AATCAGAGATTAGAGAGTTATCTTTCTATAATGGAACTGATGGAATGAAGAAGCATAGTGAGTTTATAGATTGGGTAAATGAAAACGATGTTGAAATAATCAACTCATACATCACCTACCACAAGTACGACTATTCACATATACCACGCTGCATAAATTATGTAATTAAAATCAAACAAAAATGACACTACAAGAAGCAGTAACACTACTTGAGAATCACAACAAGTGGCGCAGAGGTGATGATACTTTAGAGATGGCAGAGCCTAAAGATTTAGGAATGGCGATTGAGTTGATTGTAGAACATTTTAACACCAAAGAGAAATGAAAGAAGTTAGAGAAACATCCAAATCATTTGAGACTCAAGTATTAGATAGGCTTGCGGCATTAGAACATCAAATGGGTATTGTGATGAATGAAGTTTATTGGCACTCAAGTTTTGATGTGGAGTCTAATCGGAAGAAAATATTCCTAAAAGGAAGAGTTGATGACCTTGAGTTACGGATTAGAGATTTAATAGAAACCTTTAACACCAAAGAGAGATGAGTCGTTGCACTCCTCACCGCAAATAAATTTGCTTATGAAAGAAAGATTAATTGAAGCTGCGAACCTACTGCTGGTATGCTTAGGTTTTTACATAGCTGTACACTACCGAACACCGATCACCATAGCTATTGGTGGATTGTCATTCGTACTAGGTCTTATAGACACCGGACTATTAAGAAAGTAGTTATGACACGAAAGAGAAAACACATAAGAGAGATTGAGAAGTATCTAGAGATGCTTATGCTTGATCAGGTAAACCTCAGTATTTATGCTAGCAGATTTGGATGGTCTGAACAGCTACAAAATCAATTAGTAAACACTGCTTTGCTGATACGCAAATATCAACGTCGTCTACGACTAATTAAGATGTAATGAAATCCTGCAGTTGGTGCAACATAATAAAGCCTTATTCTGAATTTCACAGAAAAGGCGAAGGATACAGGAATGAATGTAAGCAGTGCAGGAAGGAAAGAGGACACGGCAAAAGAAACAGGTACCGTGACGGACACTATACTGTATATTACTTACCGGAGCACCATTATGTAGGTATGACTAACGCACTAAAGAATAGACTTCAGGAACACAGAAGTAAGAACAATAGGATAACTGATGGTTATGAGATCATAGGAACCTATGAAAGAGCTGTAGACGCACATTTACTTGAAACAAAGTTACACGCTATGGGATACTTTGGGTTCTATTATAAAGGGAGTAAAAAGAAAAATAATGGCTAATCAATTTAGAAAAGATTTATCTACTGGTGAGGATGTAGAGCTAATGGTATTGAAATCTATACAGCAGAAGTATCCAGAATCATATAAAATTGAAGGATACTTTAAAGACTTTGATTTATACATACCGGAGATAGATAAATCTATAGAAGTAAAGTACGATTACAAAGCCAAGGATACTGGAAACATCGTCGTTGAGTTGACATTTGATGGCAAGCCATCAGCATTACTGACAACCAAAGCAGACTTCTGGGTATTTGTGCTTCACGATAGGTACATATGGACGACACCGGACAACATAAAAAAATCAATTGGAATATACGGTAAAGATCCAGCTAGGTTTAGGGGTCGTGGCGACAAAGCTTATAAGTTAGCTTGGTTAATACCCATAAAGACAATAGAACAAACATCTGAATCAATACAATTTTTATAACAATGGCATACTTAGACAACAAAGAACACAAGAAGATCATTGACTGCGTGCTACAGCAGAACGCACAGCTATTTCAGAACCTCGGTATGGATTGCTCCAAGGCAGAGTATGAGAAAGCAAAGGTGGCAGAGCGTCAGAAACTACGTCGCATACGAGACATTGATCCTGAAAAGATTGATCGACTCATTAAAGACTCACTAGATGACTAAGCAAGACATCCAAAGAATATGCGACAACACAAAGAACCTTCTGATAAAGAAGAACGAAGCCTATGGCGACAGCGCATTAAACCCCTTAGGTATCTTCGGAAACGGAGATGCTGTCGTATCGTTAGGCGCTCGTATGGACGACAAACTTATGCGACTCAAAAGTCTTGGTATCAACAAAGATTCAGTAGATACTTTATATGACTTGCACGGGTACATAACTTTGCTTATCATTGCACTAGAAAGAAAAGAAAACATAGATAGTATGGATGCCGTCTGCCAGGACGATACCAATACATCAAATTTAATTAACCAGAGAGACAATGCAGGAACAGGTAACGCTATTCAAGAATATAACGAGCACGCAGGAGCCCCACCACTCTTCACTCAAGACAGCACTGGAGCGTATCAAGACTGGCAAGTCCAGATCCTTGATCGAGAAGGTCCGTGGGATACACAGCGTAGATCAGCACGGGAATCCAGTACCGGACAAGACAGCTAAGAAAGAGCTACCTGTAGTTCTATTTAGTGGTAAGTTTGACTACCGAGCTGATGAAGGGCTAGTTGAACATAACAGACTTGTTATACTAGACTTTGATGATGTAGCTGTAGACCAGCTTAAGCCACAGATAGCTCAAGATAAATACACTTACGCCTGTTGGATATCACCGTCAGGCAATGGTCTTAAGGTGCTTGTAAAGATCAAGGACCCTAGTCACCACAGAGATCACTACAGAGCGATTCTAAGCTACTTTGAGCGTGAGTATGATGTCGATGTAGACTCTACATCAATTAATGAGTCTCGTGCCTGTTATGAGTCCTGGGATGAGGACCTCGTGTACAATGAAAGCGCTGAGGTATTCACAGGTATGGTATCTGTACGTGAGGAGCGTGAGAAACTAGCTGTAGTAGCACCAACAAAAGGCACAGACTATAACAAGGTGGCTATCATCGTATCTATGATACGTCGTGCTCCAGAAGGGGAGAAGCACAGAGAGCTTATCAAAGCTGCATACCTTGCAGGTGGGTACATCGCTGCTGGGCGGATAGATGAGCAAGAGATCTATGACATAATGGTCAATGAGATCGAGAAGAAAAATCCTACAGACCTAGGTCACGCAAAGACTACTATCCTTCAAGGTATAGAAGCTGGTAAAAACATCCCGCCATCAGAAGTAGTAAGTAAAGAGAATGAAGTACGCAGAGAGATGCTCGTTCTTGACAATGACTACACATTCCTATCTAATGATGAAGACGACTTCTCCTGGATTGATTCCTATGCGAATGGAGATATCAAGCTAGGTCTAGACACCGGAGATGAGATGCTGGATAAGTACTTCAGGTACAAACCTGAGTTCCTTATCATCAATGGACACTCCAATGTTGGTAAGACAACTATGGCTCTCTATATGATCGTAAACTCAGCTGTACGCCATAACTGGAAGTGGATTATCTACTCTTCAGAAAACAGGACAGCTAGTGTAAAGATGAGACTTATGGAATTTGTAGCAGGTATGAAGATTGATGAGATGAACCACACCGAGCGTACCAATGCGTTTAAATGGGTGTCAGATCATTTCGTAATCATAGGTAATGATGATGTATACAGCTATAGAGAGCTCATCGTGTTTGCAGAGAAGATGATACATATGAATGGTAAGTACCACGGATTCTTTGTAGACCCATACAACAGCTTGAAGATACAGCTGTCACACAACAATATCTCTACACACGAGTATCACTATGAAGCTGCATCAGAGTTTCTAACCTTTGCTAAGCGTAACGATATGGCTGTATGGCTAAATACACACGCTGTAACGGAAGCACAGAGACGTAAAGGTCCAGATGGTCTACCTGTAGCACCATACGCTGAAGACACTGAAGGCGGCGGTAAATTCGTGAATAGGGCTGATTGTTTCCTGACGTTCCATAGAAAAATTCAGTCTCCGGAGTACCACGTAAGACGTACCGTTGAGTTCCACGTACGTAAAGTTCGTGAGACAGAGACAGGTGGTGAACCTACTCCTTGGGATGATCCGTTCTACTTCAAGATGAATGACGAGAACACTGGATTCATATCTCAGAGTAGACATCAGCTTCTATTCCCTGTAGTAGATTTTGATTATAGACAAGCTACCCTAAAGATGTAAAAAAATATTGCAAAGTGTTAGGAATTTAACACGCTGTATATTAGCTTTGTAAAATGAAACTAGAATACAATGAAGTTACACTTACACTTCCAAAACCTCCGAGCCTTAACAAGTGGTATTCGGGAAAGCATTGGGCAATTAGAAAGAAACAAAAAGAATCCTACAGCGGATACATCAAAGCTGAGCTTGATAAGATCGATAAATTTACTATGGATCGATTTAAGATTGATGTTCAGTATAATTGTCGCTATGACGTTGACAATGCTATTACTTGCATCAAGTTTGTGGCGGACTATCTACGTGGCGATGGTTATGTTAGTGACGACACTACGAAGTATTTTTTCTCGCAATCCACAACCTTTAACCAAGAATTAAAAAAAGATGAGTTCAAAGCTATCATTTGCTGTTATGGATACAGCATCCGTGAGTAAGTCCTACTTCACAGCTACCTCTAGAGTAAGCAGTCTTATGACAGAACTTTACGAAGATCTTCACGACCACAAAGGGAATCCAATCCTAGATCTAGAGGAAATAACAAACAAGATAAACGCATACAAGCGTGTAGTCCGCACTGAGCTTGATCTTATAAAATCAGCTGTAGAGCAGTACGATGAGGATAAAAATCCAAGGCAAACAGAGTAGGCAAGCTACTTATTTTGTAACTTGCACGTCCATTTGTCTAACTAAAAAAAAACCTAAAAAAAAGATGGCTAACGATTTTGAAATCAGCAACGACTTTGCGAACTTTGTGCAAGATCTAGAGAACTCAGAGAAAAATGAAAACGCAGTATGCGGATTGGATGGAGGGGAGTGCACAACCTGCGGTAGCTAAAGCTCGTTGAACAAAACCATCAATTAAAATTTACGGGGGGCTTTGCCCCCCTTATTTTACCCTAATTAAATGAAAATAACAGAGAGACAACTAGGGGAATTCTTCCCCAGAGATATGCGTTTCACGCATTATGTAGCCAAGATCAATGGCTTTAGATTCAAAAATGATGAAGCTGTAGAGAGAGCAAACTTTCACGCAATGCAGCGAATACTAAAGCTTTACCAAGAAGAGAGAGAGTTTGACAGCAAAGAAGAGCTTTACGGTTTTGTCATTAGCACATTCAGATATGCTATACTTAACTCATTCCGAAAGACAGCTGCCGATAAGCTAGAGACATACAGTGAGTCACAGCTAACCTACGGTGAAGGTAACGATGAGTACAGCGTCTATAGAAGCACAGCTGTAGCTGAGAATACTGAGTACGATGATACTGCATCCAAGATGCTGGAGATAATGAAGAAGCATCTTACGTGGAGAGAGTACAGGGTGTTTGAACTTAAGAACCTCTATGAGTACACTACCTCACAGATTGCACTCGATATAGAGGTATCAGAAGCAGATGTGTTAAGAATAAGAAGAAGAATACAAAAGAAAATCACTGAAATTAAAAACAAAATAGATGAAGATGGAATCAACAGCCACAAATTACAGATTGCCAAAGAAAAGAATAAATCTATCGACTCCGCTCGTTTACAAGCTGATATCAGACTACAAAAACAAATACGAGATAGACGTATTAAAGAACACGAGAAAATGGGATTACGTAGTGCCTCGGCAATGTCTTGGCTTGATCTTAACCCGTAAGTTCGGTATGACCTACCATTCTGTAGGTAAACTACTAAATAGAGATCACTCTAACATTGTATACGCAAATAAGAAAGCACAAACTCAGATAGAGATAGGTGAGCGTGAGTACACTACAGCTATGATAAACTGGCGTATCATCTTTGACGATAATGAGATTGATATAAACTCAGAAATCGATCAGAAGGGAAGGCTCAAGACTAGGATTAACAACCTGCTTAGCGATGCTGTGCTAGACGGAATAATCACCATCGATGAGAGAGATAATATGTTGATAACGATGTTGAAAACGACTCCAAGACGAGCGCAAATAACCGAGGAAAATGAGTTATATTAGGTTTGTATTAGATTACATTTCCCCATCTCTCACTCTCTGAAATGATTAGGTCCCCTCACGGGGACCTTTTCATTTTTTACCTTTTGCGTAACAGCATTTACCATCACACTCTTTTGGTTCCACTTCGCAGTACTGACGTTTGTCGTTAGTCTCCTGCTTTATCTTTTTCTTACTCATTGAACAGATACTTATTGATTAGTCTTCTTACAATTCCAAGTGCTAGTATACCTAGCGCAAAGTAAAAGGCTAATCCCTGTATCTTTTCAAGAATGGTTTTCTGTTTAACATATACAATTTTTTCATAAGGTACTTTAATAGTCTGAACTATCGTATCCGAGGCGCATTCTGCGTTTATAGTAATCGTGTCGTTCACCTTTAGTAGCTGTACCTTCAAGCGATCCTTCACGAGAGTAATAGTATCGTGTTGCTTCAAAGTCACAGTATCCGTGATAGCCACAGGCGGCGTTACAACGGTGTCCTGAACAATCAGTGTGTCCTTCTTTAGAATAGTAGGGTCCTTGTGCACCGCTTTCTTTAAGTGCCATTGAGCGCTGCAACTTGTTAATGACAGCACGAGAGTTAACTTTACCAGCCATTTCATCCTACAAAATCAAAGTTTCTATACGAGATGCTTACCGATTCCCCCGCCTCAAGCGCTGCAGCAATCGCAGGATAAATCCTTTTATACGCATTACCAGACGAGCCAATGAAACCATCGCTATCGCCAAAATTCGCTTGTTGACTATCACCAACAATGAGACACCCAGCAGTGTGTTCATCAGTATTACCAGTGTGAATAAGGATATACTCAAAACCAGGCACATCACGTACCCATAGCATTCCTTTGTGCATATCCCCATACTTCTTTAAATATCTTCCGTGAAATCCTCCAGTCGTCCGGAGAGTAATCCGATATGTTCCAGCAGGGATCCTTGTCTCTCCAGCAACTTTCTCTTCTCGGTGCTCGTCTTCCAACGTGTAGCAGAGAAACTTTCTCTTGCCCCCTGTAACGTCAAATAATAATCCATTAGTGCTGTCTTTCTGGCTGCTGAATCGCAGCACCTCTAATTCCATACCTCTTGTCATTTCTTAGCAAACTTTTCCAACCCGGCAATACCAAAGCTACCAAGAGTAACTATAACAAAGCTGTTATACGTAAACTCATTAATAGGTAGGTCCTTACCAAAGGCACCTGTAGTCACATCTGCTAGCATTACTGCTACCATTACAGCGAACGACAAGAAGCCAATTATTGTCTTCTCATTGTAGCTGTTGTCTTCTTTAAAAATTTCCGAGAACTTCATATATTACCTTGATTTGATTCCGTCTAGAATGTATCTGCGCTCCTCTTTATCAAAGCGTCTTTTAATCATATTTTTAGCATCCTTAGCCATTTGATAGTTGCCCTTAGTGACAGCTATACGTACTATAGCTTTGTAATCCTCACGTACAGAATCCAAGTGTCTGTATCTCTTCTCTACATCTCCAGCTTCTTTAAGTGGTTTGTTTTCTGAGATATCTCTTACAGAGTATCTGAATTGATCAAGGATATTATACTTGTAGTCACGTACGATAGAACGCTCACCAATAGTTTTTAGTAGGTCTGCTGCAGCCTCAGGCTTCTTGAATAAATCAATAGCACCGTTCTCCTGCTTCTTAACTACATCTCTGTATGATGAGGAAATAAATGGAGGAACCACAAAAGTCTTAGCTGTGTAGTTCATAAACTTAAGACCATTCTGTAACCCTGTATCAGACTCATCAAACAGCTTTCTACCATAGATGTCCTCACCCTTAACAGCTCGGAAGATGTAATCTGCAGCGATGTTTGGTCTAACAAACGTGTTGAACATAGAACCCCATCCACTAGGTGTTGTCAAATCTCCGATAGTACCGTATGGATCTTCAGATGAGTAGTTGTACACACGAACATCACCATTCTTATCAATGGAACGAACAATCAGTGATTGACCCTTCATCCATTCAGGTGTTACCTGCTTAGCATCTTTTGCTAACTCTTCATCTTCTTCATCAAGGAAGATCTGTTCAAAGCCTGCTACCATAGCGTACTTAAGAGCAAATGCACTTAGCGTACCAACAAGTCTCTTTCCTGCTGAAGCTTTGTAAGCCTTCTTCTGCTCTTCATTTAGCTTGTTTCCATTTTCGTCAATACCTTCAATAGCTATCTTCATATCAGAGATACCATTCTTGATATTCATTGACATACTACGGATAGACTCTAACTGGAAAGATGCAAAATCTCCAAAGATTGGAATGACAGCTAACTTATCGTAGAACTTAGGCAACCTTGAGAAGGTCGGTGTATTTTGCTTTACAAATTCAGCAGCTTCATCGTGTACTCTATCTTTCTGTGGCTCCGTTAATGACTCATACTCCTTGCCATAAATCTTCTTAGCAAAAGAATCTACTTCTTGACGGAAGATAACGAGCTTAGTGTAATCATCGACAGCTGAGTACTTCTCCTGTAGCCACTTGTCCATATTAGATACACTGCTGCGAACTCTTCTCCACGCTTTTTCATATGCTTTGGCATCACCATCATACATATAGGTGTATGCTGCATCGTTGATACCAATTAGCTGTGCGTCAACGTTAGCTCCAAGCAATCCTTTCTTACCCATTACATTCAACCATTCTTTGGTCTGTGGGTCAGTCATAATTCTATCGCTGTTCAGCGTGAGTGCTAAACGATCCTTAAGATCTTTAGCTGCTCTTGGGTTAGCAAGAACACCATTCGCCAACATAAAGTACCAACCACCAGTAAGGTTCTTTCTCCAGGTAGGGATGTTCCAGATAACTTTAGACTTACGCCCAAGCTTTAGTAAGCTGTAGTATCCCTGTAACCAAGCTTTATCAGATTCATACAACGGAGCACGATCAAAGATGCTCATAATCTCGTTGTGTACCCACTTGTTGTTCAATGGTGAATATGGGTCCTTAACCTTCTTGTACAGCGGAGCCTTAGATGGTTCAGGGTCAGAGTCAAGGATGTATTCATCCCACAAACCTGAAGATGTCTCTAGCAATCCTTGCACCATACGTCCTTTGTATAGGATGTTAGCCTGAGCTTCAACGGTAGCAGAGAATCTGGATACCGGGTCTCTTTCTACTCCCAACAGCTCTTGAATATGATAAGGAATATCTTTCTTAAACTGGAATGATGAGCTTGGTATCTTAATGTCTGTACCAGTAACTGAAGGTGCCTGCTTAATGTTCTCAAGCTTATTGATGTATAAATCAATAGAGTCGTGAGCTCTTTTGTTGATGTCATCCAATGAGTCTTGGATAGCCTCATTGATTTGATCTTCAGATAGTCCAGCTCTCTTCATTACAGCCATCTCACGAGCAACAATCATATCACGCTCGGATTGAATAGCTTTAGCTCTAGCCTTATCTTTGATCTTGTATTTCTTATCTGTAAAGAATCTATATCTTGTCTTGAGGTAAGTACCAGCATTGTTAGTGATAGCAAACTTAAGTTCTATAGGCAGGGATTCAAATGCTGGATCATCTACAATGCTCTCAGAGAAACCTTCTACCATAGCATCTGCATTACGCAGTAGGTCAAGTAGTCTCTCACCCTTCTCTGTTTTTTCTAGCTTATCTGCAATTTCTCCACGGTTGTTGCCCTCCATATAGTTTGAAACCATCTCTACAAGCTCTTCAGAGTTAGCTAGCTTTCTGATCTTGCGTGCCAGGTCTCTAGCTTCTCGTACAGCTAATGTAACTTGTCCTTGCCTAGATTCAAATAGGATACGAGCTTGCTTCTCTACGTTTGTAAAGACAAATTGGCTAGCAATCTTTTGGAAGATATTCTTCTTGTATACAGCTGGTTGAATCTGCATATCGTCTAGCTCTAGCTGGAAGCGTACTGGATCACCATTAGCATCTTTGTATCCAGATACCTCAAAAGCCATATCGTTCTTGTCGGCGTAGAGTACATCTTTAGCGTATACTAACCCACCAATCTGAACAACCTCTGAAGCACCAACAACAGGCTTACCATTACGTCTGTCGTAGAACCAGCTGTGACGGAATGGGTTCATACCAACCTGTCTCCAAGGTGAGCCTTTACGACCCGCTCCTGGGAAGCTGCTTTCAATAGCTACGATCTCTTCAACTTTCTTTACAGCTGAAGCATCACGTTCTTCTTTAGTTTTGCCCTCAAAGTTCTTCCACTTACCGTGCATACGGGCAATGGTAGTCTTATCTTGTTTCTGTCTATCGTTGATAAACTTGTTAGCTGAGTCTATTGTGGCTTTGTTAGCTATTACTTTATTAGACGTAGTATCAACTATGTCGTATGTAGTCTTTCCATCTGTCTGCTTCGGTTTAGCTATAAGCTTTCCAGAAAGGTCTAGGTTCTGTCCTGCCGCAATAAAAGCAGCTACCTTTGGATTGCTACCGAATGTAACATCTGTTGCCCAAGCTACAGAGCCATAGCTCAAAGACTTACCTGACTTTCCACTATCGTGGATAGATACAATCCATATGTCCCAATTCTTGTATGCTGGAATATCCAGGCGTAGACCTACAGACGCACCATCTTCCAACGGTGTGTTTAATAGCTTAGCCTTGTTACTATCCAGCGCACCCTGCATATCTTTAGTAGATGCAGGTAGGAAGAACCGAGTGATAGGTTCAATTGTTTGTGTCGTACGCACAACCTCTTGGTACTCAGCATTAGTAATCTTGCCCTGCAATAATTCAATTGCTGCTTCCTGTACCGGTGTAGTTCTGTTTACAATAGCTGGGTTTGCTTTACCCTTACCAAGCAGGTTAGGCTGCCAGTCTATCTGTTGTTTAATATTATCACTAACGATAACTGAACCACGACCAGCTTGCGCCAATCCAATCTTGCCTTGGAACATTGAAGTCTTGTCGTAGTCAGATACTGAGCTTCCGTCCTTAGCATTTACAACTTCAACAGCTTTAGGTCTCTCTGAAAGTAAGTGAAGCACAGGACGCTCTCCGTTCTTCTGCTTAATCACAAACGGATAACTACCGTGGTCTTTTGTTTCTTCTACAATTACCTCATCGTTAACTTCCACGTATGCGTAGATGTGTCCTGAAGGTAGGTTGTCAATGATACGCTCAGCAAGAACATATCCAATAGCGTCTTTGATACCTTGCTTAGAGAATGAGATGCGCTTCTGTGCGCCTAACATATTTCTAATAGCTGTGATATTCTCTTTAGCTGTTGGGCTATTCTTAGCAATGTGATCAACAACATCCTCAAAGAAGAATCCTCTCTTCTCAAATGTAGAATCACTAACGTTCAAGAACTTATCTTGTATGTCTTTGTGGATAGACTTCATAGAATCTCTACCTGAAAAGTCTACGTTGTACTTCTTACCAACAGCTGTTAGTGCAGCACGGAAGTCAGACACAGGAATGAGACCACGCTCAACCATAGACTCTAGGATATTCATAGAAGCCTTAACACCATCAGTAGATGTAATCATCTTAGATATAGCTCCAGATGTTAACAATAGATATCCAGTGCCTCCGTTCTTCTTTCTAGAATCGTTAATCATTTTAGCTAGCCCGTTAGCAGCTTGCTTCTTAGCGGCTGCCCAAACATCACCGAACTTAGCGATGAAGAATATACCACCATTACCATCAACGATAGTCTTACCATCAAGCTCAACCTTAGCCGTAACCATTGAGTCTGGCTGCGTAATAGTTGCTGCTTTTCCTGCAATATTTCCTAGGCTAGAGTTGTGTACAATCTTACCGTCATCAACAAGCTTTTGGTATTGTTCAGACTTGTCAAAGTAAGTATGTGTGAAGTCTCCTTTGATTGAGTAGCGAGCAAACTTAGTAGCTGTGTTTACGTTCTTCTCTACAGCTGGTGGCTTAATAGCCTCAACACGACCCTGTAGTGCATCAACAAAGCCGTTCATAAATTCAAACGCCTCTTCTCTGTTGGTGATTTTAGCAGCAAGACTCTTGTCTACAATACCAAGCTTAGCGAGGAACTTAACAACAGCTGAACGTACCTTATCTACAAATGATACTTGCTTAGCAGGACTTAACCCTTCGCTATGCTCTGACATTATGCCAACATACTCGGCTAGGAACTCTTCAGCAATTATAGGATCCTCCTTCGTTTTGCCTTTGCCATACACCTCTGCTTTAACGTACTGGTCTCTAAATGCAGATAGCCTTCCAGCAAGTTCTCGTTCAGCAGGAGTCCCCTTACTAAGCTCTGCCTCCATTGAGGTGGCAAACTCTGTAATCTTTTTACCGTCTAGTTTTACAGCGCCAATATATGCGTGCAACATTTCGTGAGCTATAGTAGACACATCAGCTTTATCTAGATTGATGATTATCTTTGCTCCTCCATCGATAGTTTCTCCAGCAGATATGTACACTCCTCTTGGCGAACCTGTTGGTTCATTGCTCGTTATGTATTTGTAGTTAGTTGCGTACTCAATACTGTTGTTTACAAATATAATATCAACAGGTGCTGCTCCAATTTTCTTCAACACTTTATTGAAGTTGCTAACCATATTGGTGATTGCCTTACCTTTGGCTGCGTTAAATCTTCTAGCTGATGGTGTACCTTCCTTGCCGATGTCTTCAGTCTTAACTCGCTTAGACTCCATAAGCTTGACAGGATCTCCTTCATATTTATCAGCAATATCCATCATATTAGCTACGTAGTAAGCATACTCTGGGGTGCCTCTTTCGTAATCCCAGATCCTAGGCATCGTATTTATCTTAAAGTTTGGGATAAATATCTCTCCGCCCTTGCTCTTCATACGTCCGGTATCCTCCTTAGTCCTGAATATGATTCCGTCTTTGGTGAAGGTAGCTGTCATCTTGCCTCTAACCAAGTTCCTTGGGTCAGATCCAGCACCCCTGCTTGCTTCTTTTCTAGCGCCGTCTTTATCTAAAAGGATGATGTCTAGCTCCAAGCTATCTTCTGCTGCAGCTACTTGATCTGCACGTTCAGAAGCGAACTGCTTAGCGATATCATAGCTCGTGAATTCAGTCCCCTGTCCAGCTGTACCTTTAGCGTTCTCTGGATCATATACAAAGAATACTACATCGGGCTTACCTTTAAGTACAGACTTAGGTGCATCCCAACCATCAGGAGCAAACTCCTCAGCAAATGGTACACGTGCTACAGGTCGGAATCCAAGATCAATGTAAATGTCTTCAAGCTTTGTAGCATATGCATCAAGATACTTACCTCCATTGTCTAGAGCTTGCTTTATTACATTCTTTGCTACAGCTTTTGCTTTAGAACGAGGGTCTTTAAAGATACCCCCAATGTATCCGTCCTTCTCAACAAAACCACCAGCCATACGATCAGGAGACATAAATATCTTACCTCCCTCTGATACTATTTTTTTAGCCGCCTTAGGCTCTACAGGAGATACCTGAAGGTCTAGTCGTCTTTCATCTTTTGACAGCTCATCTCTAGCATCATCAATAGCTTTAGAGAAGCTTTCTGCGTCTGTTACTTCTTCAAGTTCTTGAACCACTCTACCTGTCTCAGGCGTTTCAACGCCTCCTTCTTTGACAGGTTCTTCTTTGATAGCGGTTTCCCCTTCTTGCTTAGGACTTGGTACCCCTGTTTCTTTTTTACTATCACGGTATTTGTTTTCTATCTCAATGATAGCTGTAGTCAACTCCTGTACCTTCTTGGTATCTTTTTCTTCTACAGCTGTAACTAACTCTTTCTCTAGTTCATTTACCGCTTTAGTGTCCTCATCAGAGAATAATGTGCGGTCAATCTTTACTTCTTCTTCGGGCTTGGTTACAGGCTCTAAATCAACAGCGCCTGCCTCAGCACCAACTTCAGCTGGTACATCTGTAGCAAATTCCTTATACTTGTCATTAAACTCTACAAGCTTCTCATTGATTGCCTCTTTTACAGCTGCGAGTGCATCACCTGTAAGTGATCCGTCTTTATACCTTGTGTTTAGATCTTCAATCTCTCTGCCTATCTCAGCGAGCTCATTGATGTTCTCTTGAGTAGCACCTCTCAACTCAGTCATTGTTCTCAGCTGTAGGTTAGCCTTTCTGCGTTGTAAGGTACCAATAACTTTATCTAATGACTTATCCTGACCAAAGTCAGAGCTCAACTTAATCGCCGCAATCTTAGCATTGATAGCCTTGATCTCTCCATTGTTTCTGTATTGAGATGCAGCTATAACATCTTGGAATCGTTTAGGATCGTTTTTAGCTAGCTTTAGAAGCGTTTTCTGCGCTTCAGTGATGTTACCCTTACCCTCAAGGTTTTTAGACACACCATCGATAAGAGACTGAGCCTTAGATCCACCTGTAGAAACAACCTTTGATGTCGGATCTGCAAGCGTTTCTAGCAATACATCACGCAGTGACACCTCTTGTCCTGCAGCTATAGAACCCAATGCCTCACCAGCACCACCCGCTAAAGACTCAATAGTAGTCTCTACAACCTCTCCGTATGTTATCTTACGTCCAGCAGCTGTAGCTTGATCAATAATCTCTTTAGTCGTTCCTTTAGCAAGTTCCTCAATTACTTCCTCACCTACTTCGCCAACTATCTTCTTGGACAGCTTACCTGCTACACCTCCAGAGATACCATCGATAAGACCGATAACTCCTGAACGTGCTCCTGCTCTTTTTTTGATGCGACCAATAAGTTCCTGGTCAGCGAAAGCTTTTCTGAGCTCATCTGCACTAGTTACGTCTACACCCTCTTCATCGAGCATAGCCATAATAGTAGTTCCGTATTCGTTGATAGCAGATGTTGCAAATGCAAAACCACTAGAAGCCCCAACAGCTGTACCTACACCAGGAATAACACTACCCGCTGTAGCACCAACAGCAACAGACCCAGCAGTAAGCGGAGTCTCTGCAGCTGAAGCCATAGAGATAAATGATTCAGGTAATGTTCTCGCTAGGTCATACATAAACCCAACGAACCCGTCATTGTTATTGTAGAATAAATCACCCTCTTCAGGTTGATTCTGTTGAATGATCTTCTGAATGTCTGCAAGCTCCTCAAAGTCAACGCTACGCAATCCTGCGTCAGACTCTGCTAATAAGATACCTGTCTTTGCTGCAGCTACAGAGCGGTTAACCATCTTATTGCCATACTCAGGATTCTCTTTGAGTATATCCATAAGTTTAGGCTGGTCACGAAGTGCAGTAGTCTCTCTAAGATCTGCCGGACCTGCACCAATTGGTGATGACTCCGACAAATAATCTAAAAAAGATTTCTTATGCTGCTTAACTTCAGGAACTTCTTGTGACGGTACAGCTGATGGTGTATCCGAAGCACCGAACTGAAAAGGTTCTTGAGGCTGCTCTTTTTTTTTTGAGGCGTTGTATCTTTCTACGATGGCATCTAGCTGTTCACGACTTGCGCCACGATCATATGCCTCTTTGAGCAAGGCTTTTAACTCTTCGTTCATTAGTTTATTCCTTTTTCTTGGTAGTAGCTTTCAAGATCAAAATCTTGATTATCACCACCCTGCGAAGGTACGAAAATTTTATCTAGGCTTACTCCGTAGTCTTTTTTAAGTATAGACTTAAGTCTTGCTACTTCACTGGCTTCAGCCTTTCTCTTGACAATTTTCTTTACAGTTTCGTCGTCTCCTGTATCTTCATTAAACTCTTTGACTTCTATTTGCTCTTCAAGTAATACGTCCCCATTAGGGTCCATACCAAAGCCAATAACTCCTTTTAGTCCGGACTCAGGCTTACCCAATGCATAGAAGTTTACTTTCGTTGGAGATTTATCAGGATCTGATGATGGGTAGTCTACCTCATAACTAGAAAGCGGAATGTATTTACCGTCTCCAGTTTTTGTTTCCTTCTTGTTTTCTGGAAGTAAGCGCATAAAGTTGTTTACCAATTCTTTTTGGTAGCTGTTGATAAACTCCATACGGTCTTCCTCTGGTTGATTGCGCAGGAATTCTATTTCTTCCATACTGTTAATCATACCATCTTCACCACCTGCATAACCGCTACGAACACCACCCCAAGCCATAGCTTTTTCAACAGATGTCTCATTTGCATTAACTGTTGCACCAGCAAGCCTTTCCGCATATGCTCTAGCTGCAGATTTGTTTAGATTACCTGACTCATCATAGAAGTCTTGTAGTTTAGCTGAGCTCATCTGCAACATCTTTTGAGATTGCGTCACAGGATCCGCTAAGTCATACTTCATAGATTGAGATATAACAAATGGGTTCTGCACAGCTTCCATTAACTCATCAACGCTGCGTCTAGTTCTTCTGTATTCATCCGTGAGGGATAAGAACTCTTGCCCTCCAATAGAGAATTTACTTGGATCGGCTTTGTACGCTGCCACTTGACTACGGTATTGCTCTGCATTAGCCATAGCTGTACCTGCAATCTGAGCATATTTTCCGTACGCCTCATCAGCTGCACGCTTAGATTCTCTAGACTCCGACTCAACATATTTATCTAGCTGTTGCTGATAAGCATTCCAAGCATCCTGCACAACTGGTTTATCTCCTTCTAGATAGGCACCCTCTTTCTTCTTGTTGGCATCCATCCAGTCGTTCATCTCCTTGATGTCCTGACGCTTTTGTTGCATAGCATTTTGAGCCATTGCTCCAAAGTCAGGTGTCTTGATTATATTTGATGGTACAAATTCCATTACTTGAATTGAGGTTTATTTAATAGTGAACGAACGAATTTGTGTAGGTCTGAGTTTCCAGACTTAGCAAGCTTTTGCATAGACTTAGCTTGACTAGGATTGAAGATGTATTCACCACCCGTCATCTCACCAATCTTAGCACCGTCTTTCATAATGTCAATAGGGTTACTCTTGTGTGAGAATTTTCCTGGTGTCTTCTTAACCTTTGCTCCATTATTAGCCACAACTTCCCAGTTGTAATCGTTAATATCCTGATCGTCTTCTATAACATCTGTAACTTGAGATTTCTTAGGTTTTAAGCTAGGCTGTGCTGCAGAATCTTTAAGAAGACCTTCTGCACTTGCTTGTCCGTAGCTAAGACCTGCTTGCATTACATCTCCAACACCGCCAATGATATTTTCTTGTCCTGCCTGAATAGCTGCCATAGCGAGGTTCTCCTCACGTGTCTGACGATCTACATCACGTCTGCGTTGGAACTCAGCACCTCTTGTTGCAGCGCTCATAGCCTGCATAATTTCTGCTTGCTGTTGAGATAGAGCTTGTGTCTTAGCACCAGCACCCGCAGCTGTTACCGCTCCAATACCACCGATAATACCTCTGGCACCAGCCTGCTGTAATGCAGCTGTAGAAGTAGCCATTGTTTTATTGATCTCATCAAGCCTACGCTTTGAGATTTCGCTAGCTCTTGCCTGCTGAATTAAATCAGCATACTCAGAAGGTGTACCTGTAGGTGCTTCAAAGGCAGAGCTTAAGGCTTTCTTTCCTTGTCTCTTTTGCCAAGCACCATAACCAGCTTTTCCTAAGCCGGCTACACCTTGAGCTATTAACATCATTGTAATTGGATCCATATTGCAAAAATACTAATTTTAGTTATGCGCCTTAGAATCAGCGATAACTGTGTTAATCGCAAACAACTCTATAGGCGTGCTTGAAGTTTTTGTTAGTTTAATCTTAGCGTAGTAGTCTCTCATCTGGTCTCCCTCGATAGAGCTGTTACCTACTACTACTAGTATATCTCCATCTACAGCTGATACAGATCCACTGAACGTTACGTTCTTTGATGAATCAATAGAGGCTGGAGTCACAGATAAAGATGTTAAATCTGATGCGTCAACCTTGTATAGCGTAGCTGTAGAACCGAGAGGAAAGCTAGTAGTTATATTATTTTTAAATGTTACCGTAGACCCAGATACAGAGCTAACCTCACCTAGTGCAAAAATCTCACTAGTACTGCTCACAGATGTTATAGAACTTCCGTAAGTAGATGTTGCTCCGTGAATGTAAGAATAGTAGAAGCCTTCTTTTTTGCTGAAAGAGCCTTCTGCAATGCTTGTGTTCTGCCCACTTGTTGTAACTACAGCTGACCAAGGACTGTTACCCTCTAGCGATAGCGACTCAAACGTCTTTATAGATGATGGATTTGCATTAGATACAACCTCTACTAGAGATGCCGCAGCTTCAGCTCCATAGAATGTGTTTCTATCCGCTGTTTCGCTGTGCTTGTATATCTTACCACCACTAAATGTATACATATTAGAGTGTATTGAATCCACTCGTTCTGGAACAAAAGAATACAACGTAGACCATTTTCTATCTATGGTGTCGTAAGCAGCTGTAAACGCAGCTACAGTAGACGATGTAGGATCTATCGATCCAGTAGCATCTGTATCACAGTAGTTGTTGTCAAAGATAAATGCAGGAATATACATATTGACTCTTATCATAACGAAGAAGTCAAATGAACTATTCGTAGCTACACCAAGTACGTTAGATGCTTGATATGGTAAACTAGTATACACTGGAGCACCACTTGACAGCTGGTCTAAATAAACTACAGCTTCTACAGTGTCGTCAAATATATCACATATGTCATCAAATGTACGTGGGTCATTCAAGAATCCAAATACAGCTGATGGATTGTACTGCACAGGCGCAGATACCTGCGTTCCTGTAGAGTCTAGAGATACATCATAGCTGTACTCATCCGTATTGATTAGTACCTGAGAGGTAGTGACCTCACCAGAGTGTACAATGTAGTGTCCATTGTCGTCATCAATACCACCGCCAACTAGGTGTGACTTGTATTTAGATATAGAGCCAAACTTATCTTCAAAGTAAGACTTCATACCAACGTCACTTATTACTGTGAGTCCCTGGCTGTCAATACGTACTACCTTATTTGCATTTACGTCAGCAAAGTAAACCATACCATCCTTGAACGCTACAGACTCAGGGTTGTTTCCAACTCCATACTCTCCAACGTAGTATCGTTCATTACCAATAACATTCGTGGACAATGAAACTAGATTGTCACCAGAACCTGTTTGTAATACCTGACGACCAACACCCGCAACACCACAACGCTTTTCTTGCAAGAAGTATAGTGCTTCATTGTATCCAACTAGATACTTAACACTACCGTGCTCGTAAGCAAAGTCCTTAAAGTTAGCTAGCGATAAATTGAATGTTGAAAGGTTTAGTTTAAGGCTGTCCTCAGAATCAAAGTCAGAATAGGTTATAGAGCCTCTTCTCTTGATTGTTTTCGCATTAGGTATATGAGCTATAGGGCGACCAATAGAAGAGCTCTTAGAGGCGAAGAAATCGCTTACAGAGTAATCTTCAATATATCTTGCCAATGCAGATAGGTTAGGGTAAGCTTCATCACCTGTAGCAGAGTTTGTTTTGTTCTTTGCAGCTGTGAATACACTTCTTCTTCTGAAGTATACATCTCCAAGATCTAGCTGAACTACAGCTGCTGTATTTGACACAATATATGTGCCGCTTGTTGCAGTAGTGTTAGCTGTACCGAAAGCATAGTATACATCGTCTTTTTCATATACGTTTCCGACAGTAATAGCTACACCACCAAGAACTAATATATCGCCCTTGAATACTTTTACAGCAGTGTTGAACTCTACAGCAGTAGCTGTGCCCTGAGATACAACTACAGGAACTGATAGCGATGTTCTTTCTCCAATGTGGGCTCCAGAAGATATCTCATAGCTCTTACCTAACTCGTAGTATATGTTTGAGCTCTGCTTACTAGGGTTGTAGATCTCAATAATACACTGCTTAAACCAGTTAGAGTTTCTGTTCAGTATGCTATTGATTGTAAATCCTGTAGCCGCCTTATTCTCCTCAATAACTACAAACTGCCCAGTGGTATATTCAAGAGATCTAGATGAAGACTTATCTAGTATGGGGTTTTGAGAATCATCTGTTAAATTCTCTAGACCGACCACATTAAACTCATCTACAGATCTTTGATTTCCATCGTAGGATATGATACGTATCTTATCTCCTTTAGAGTATGTGTACGAAAGATCTGCACCAGTCGTAGCATTGTATCCAGCAGACTTGCTGAAGATGGTATTAAGAGATAGGTATATATTCTTGGCTGGAGAGATTTGCAGCTCCAAATCGTTTCTAAATGGTAGGTATGCTCCAGCTACACCACACATAAGCTTTAGCTCATTAGTGCCACGACCAGAGTATACAGGTGCCCAGCGCTTTGCCCAAACTGGTGGGTTGTGTAGCATACGCATAACAATAGAAGCCGGACCGTATAAATCATTTTCAGATGATCTATCGTTGAGAGGGTCTATATAAACCTTGTCTATCTCTTGTACACCACTACTGCGATTGCTTTCATCATAATAAACAACACCTAGCTTATGGCTAGATCCAGACTTAAAGGCTCTAGACTCTACGTCGTCTTCTGAGGCAAATAGCCCTCCAGAGACGTAGTGTGAAAATATTCTAAATGATAAATCGTGAGTAGGGATTTCCATATGTATAACAGGAGAATCCAAAACCTCACGTTGAGAACCGCCAACGAACAGCTGTGTGATAAATAAGTCTAGCTCGGAAAGTATTAGCCTGATCTCATCGGTAGTAGATACCTTTTCTGCTGTAAATACAGCGTGACCATTAAATATAGCCGTCTCTTCAGCAAAGTTTATAGTTGCGCTTTGCAGGTTTGTAGACTCTCCATTTGCAGCTGATAGAGAGACATTATACTTCTGAGATGTGATTGCATTAATAATCTGTGTGATTACATTAGCTCTAGAAGTAGCCACAGAAAAGTCAACAACAGAAGATATATGTATACCAGAAGATACAAACTTAATAGGATTCTCTGTCTTTGTAAGCAGTATTGAATCTGAACTTGTACCGTCTTTTTTGGTATGCGTAACTCTTACGTCGTTAAAGTCTAGTTTTTTTTCATAGGTCTCGCCTCCAATCTGGAAATAATCACCACCTATAGAAATGTTAATGTACACTCTGGATCCAGCTGGTAAACCAGCGGCTGGAATGTTGTTGAAATTTGGTGTAGCTGGTTGTCCGAACGTTATTACGCCCTGAGCGTCTACAGCTAGGTCTACATCATATACAGTTCCCTCATATCCATAGTTAGGTAACAAGTCTACATCAGTAGATATGTTGTCATATCCTTCAGTATATCCACCGTATATCAAACGCCCATTAACAATCTCCTGAGAGTCTGCAATCTGTGGTACATTATCGTACAGCTTATTCTGTTCTGTTGCAGGAAGTGCAATACCATTCTCAGAGTTGGTGAACTTCACCATAGCTGTAGTTCCACCAGGTACATTGTTTATCTCATCTACCTGGTAGAATGCACCCTCATTCCCCTCACGAACAAATAGCTGTATCTTCTCTACATCATATGGGCTATGCTTTACAAATACATTGATCTGATTGTAAAAATCATCTTGACCCGGAGTAGTAAATCCTCTGCGTAGCTGGTTTTGAGATACCGTTAATGAAGTGTATGGAGATAAAGCACTGTGCTCCCCATCTTCGTAGACATACTTGTAAGCAAATTGAAACACCCCATCCTGGATATTATTCTCCTTTAGGGCTGGGTTGTTTACAATATTGTATGCAGGTGGATCTAGGGGTGGTCTCTTCGCCACACTAAGCACAGCTAGTTTTTCATCATCGGTACCTGTAAGAAGCTGCGGGTAACCGTTTACTAATGCCTTAGTAGTGTTAATCTTCTTAGGGGCTGTACGACCATCATTAAAGTATAACAATACATCACCATTGATGTTGTTGTATATGTTGCCTTTTACAAATCCGTTCTCCGTAAAGTCAAGAACTGAATCTTTAATTACACGCTGTGCTTGATTTGCACCTACGCTATATCTATATATGCTGTGATCATCATTACTGTTCCAAACAAAGTAGAATATAAATCCTAGCTGTTCGTCTGAAATACTACCAATAACCTTATTAGTACCTGCTGGTAAAGACTTGTCAAGGTCTACAGCTGCATTACCATAAGCGTTCTTAAGAACAAGACCATCACCATCATTATCAGTTGATACACGAATGTTTACGGCATCCGTCATCTCAACCGACTTAATCAAGCGTTCGTCATCGTCCTTGTTTAAGTACTGGGGTGTAATTTTTTGTACAGCCATTTATTAGTATTTAGGCGACTGACGGAAGTTCTTTCTTAGCATTGACAAAGCATCCTGCTTACCAAATGACTTCATACGAGCATTAGCCTTACGTCTTTCGTTGTAATATTCTTGTCTTGCTCTAGCTTTTTCGTTAGCTGGAACATTACTCTTTCTTTCAATGATCTTGTAGTACATATACATACGCAATGCCTCCTCAGCAAATACGTGTACGACAGGGTTGTCTGCAAGTGCCTCATCACCAACATACTCAATCAAAACCTTAGCGACAGCTGAGTTTGTTGATAGCTCAATTCTATTCTGCTCAAAGTTGATACGGTACTCACCGAGTCCCTTCCCGCCACCTAGCCCGTACAAACGTCCGTTAGATGTATTGGAGATGTAGTCTCTGTATACGTATGATTCAAATGCTTCTTGGTATGATGGGAACCCAGCCTGTGTGTTAGTTTCAAGCAGGTTCATACTCTTGTTTTGTACAAAGCTGTAGATCAATCCATCCGATCCGAGAACGCCAAGTTTAGTCAGCGCTACAAAATCTGCAGGAAGGTCAACAACACTCAAAGAGCTGTCAACTGTAAGCTCAGCAGTTTTAATGCGTTGCCCCATATCAAAGCCCATCTCTCTAATGCCACGTAACGCAAAGTTTCTAATAGCTGTGTCGCTAACATTAGATGCGTAGTCATCACCAGCTAAGGTGAGGATAAAGTCATTGACTACTTGATTTATAGATACCGTTTCCTGTGACATTATTTACTCTCTTCTATCTGCTTCTCAGCTGTTGCATAATTTACAACATCTGCATCACGCAGGTTAACACCAATCATTTTAGCAATCTCAACAACAAGGTCTACGTAGTAGTGCTCAGGTAGTTCAAAGTCAATACTGTTTGATGGACTATAGATCTCAACTCCTGCTACAGCTGTAGAGTAACCAAAGGATGGTTGTGACGCAACTTTAGCACCCGTGTTAGGGTTTGTACCTTCTGGTAGCTTATAGTATCTTAAATCTATTCTAGTGATCGTTGTAGGGAACACTTCAATATCTGAAGATATCAACGCTACAGGTGAATCACTGGTAGGTCTAGATAAATTACTAGACAATACACGGTCAATATCCTCCTGGTTGTACACCAAGTCAATCTGCGTACCGAGGAATGAACCTAGTGCATACGTAGACTTTGTATTAATAGATATAATACGACCTAAGTCAGAAGGTTTAGCGAATACGCCATTAGCCTTAGATAGATTTGTTTTCTTAGCAAACACAGAAAGGTCTTCCTGTAGTTGTTTCTCTTTAGCCTTGTCTCTACCTTGATCAATACCTGCTCTACGGAAGCGCATAGCATTGCGCCCCTCATCAAACAGTCTGTTGTATATGTTCATCTGTGCGGCAGCAGCAAACTCGTTGAAGACAGCCGGGCTCACAAAGCCCTTCTGGTCCTTGTTAACCAAGTCCTTCAAGGTGCTATATACTCTATTTACACTTGCCATTAGATAATTCTTTGTTAACGCAAAGATACAAAAAAGAAGGGGCTACATTTCTGCAACCCCTTCTTACATAGTAACTTATAAGTAGCTTATAGTCTGTCTAGCTCTTCTAGCAAGCGATCATATGTCGCAGCTCCTTTTTCTGTCAAACAGAAACGAGACATTACATCTACTGGATCTAGACCAGCAGCAGCTGAAACGATCAATCTGTTTGTATCAAACCAGTACATACCATCAGCTTTCTTGTTCAAGATCTGGAAGTCAATAGCCTGTAGTACAGCTGATTTACATTTAACCTGTGGATTGTCAAACAACTCAACAAAACGTGTAGGGTTCTTCTTAGCATCCATCAATAGGTCACGACGGATTTCAGCGCTCTTACGGTTAGTGTTTATGCCTAAGAACATTGCAACAGGAAGAAGCTCAGAAAGGTCCTTATCACGGACCATAGCTACAGCTTCAAACTGCGTGAACTCACGCTCTAGTTCTTCTTCCGCTGAACGAGACTTGTCAACCATCTCAAATAGATTACCACCGTTAATCTTGTTGCCTGGGTGCATCATCATAAACTCCATAAGGTTAGGCTTCTCTGATGGTACAAACAACATCTTATCACGGAACAAGATATGATCACGCTGTGCGTTTTCACTCTGCTCATCGGTAAAGATTGATGGTTCATTAGGGCAGTATCTGATTTCACGAACTCGGTTAGAGGTCTTGTCAAATACTGTTGTGCGTGTAGGAATCTTAAATACAATACCTCCGCCTGATATCACCTTAAATGATACAGCACGAGGTGCTTGTTCTTCCTTTTGCTTGAATGTGTATTCTTTCTTTACAGCTGTAGATTCAGTAGCTGTAGCTCTAGTAGAAGCGGTAGACGCAGATTTGCGTGCAGCCGCTGAGGGCTTAGTGTTTGCCATTGTTGTAGTAATTAAATAGAATTAAAAAGTAAAGATGAAAGGGGAGACCGAAGCCTCCCCATCATCATATGTTTTGATCTTACTTGATCAATACGTGTTGGTTAGCTGCACGAGTAACCAAGTTACACTCAGAACGGTAGTTGAACTGCAAGCTATCTTCGTTGGTGTTAGAAACACCCAAGATAGAACCTGTCATCCAGTGCTCCATTTCACGAGAGTATCCGTTAACCGCTTTGTAGTTCATTTCCAAAGCAGCTGCACGCTCACCTGATTTAGGATCGATAACGCTAGTCATCGGGATCATTACACCATTGTAAGCAGATCCACCCAACAATGTTGGATCGTTCAACAACTTCCAAGATTTGTTGTGGAAGGTGTAACCACCACGAGTGAATGATTTGAATCCAAGCTTAACAGCTTGCTCAGAGTTAGCAAATGCACCGTAAGAAGCAGCACCTGTAGTAACGTTTCCGTAACCAGCAGCACCGCTCAAGCTAGCAACCATACCATCGATAGCCAACATTTGAGTTGTGTTACCGTAGATAGCGTACTCAGGAGCAGCACCTTGCTTGTCCAATTCTACGATGATAGCATCCAATTCTGGAAGGCTGTCAAGAGCAGTGTTAGCACCACCTGTAGAAGAGTATACCAAACCACGATCCTCGATAGCAGCGAAGTAACCTTCAGAACCTTGAACTGACTTTCCACCTACAGTTGCAGTGTCTTTAACACCTAACAACATCATCATCTCACGCTTGTCTAGGAAGCGTTGACGAGTATCTTGCTCACCTTTGATGTACCAACGGTAGTCACCACCACCCAAGTTGATGTAGCCAATGTTAGTAGCCTGAGAACCAGTAACCTTAAATGTCTCTTTCAAGATCATATATGGGTTAGTGCGGTAAACTACGTTAGACTCCAAGAAACGACTTGGTTGGTCAGTACCTTCTCCGTACAAGTTACCGATGATTGGTGCGTCTAGTGCGTCACCATCAGCAGCAGCAGCTACAACAGTACCTAAAACTTCTACAGTTACTGCACCAGTTGATTCATTGATAGCTGTAACTACGTAACGGTCAACACCGTGAAGGATTACGTCGTTTACACGAACGAACATTTTTTCACTTCCTGCAATGTCAACTGTAAACTGAGTAGCAGAATCCCACTCACCTACTTGCTTAGCGTGCAAGCGAGCTTCTTCAAACCACTCTACTTGTGAAGCAGAACCGTTAGCTTTTACAGCTCCGGTCATTTGCAAGAAACCAGTGATACCTTGATCACCGTATGTTTTTACCAAAGCTTCACGTACGTCTGGACGGTCTACTTTGTTGATGAAGTCACCTAGTGCGGTGTACTTCGCTGGATCCAATTGACGGAAAGCGCTTTGTACGCCACCGCTAACTGAAGGAGTTCCTGTTAGTGCCATTTTATTTTACTTTATAAATGGGTTATAAAAATCTTAATGTTTTGTCTGCACCAAGCGCATCAATGATTTGCCTAGCCAGATCGTCTTGTGGTTGTGCCTGAGCCACACCAGGGGTCTGAGCAGATACGTTAGCTGCCTGTTCAACGATCTTACGCTGTCCGTCACTTAGTCCCTGCTGATATAAACTTTTCGCAATCGCATCTATATTATCAACAAGGGCTTGATGAGTGTTGAACTTATCGTAGTCCCACTGACCATTCTCACTTACGTACTGGTCAAAAAATGATTCAAGGTTGCTGTTCTTATTGATTAGCTGGCTCTTGTATTCGTCAGTAATACCGAAGTTAAACTCACCGCTAGGTAGTTCAAAGCTCAATGCTTCTAACGCTTCAGTCTCCTGCTTCATACTAGATATCCATTGCTCATCAATAGGGCTACTAGCCTCCATAGAATCGTTGTTCTCCACAGGTAGAATGTAAGAGCTGCGCAACTCTTCAATCTGCTGTCGAGATTTATTGGCATCTATCTTAAGCTGTAATTGAGATAACTTGAGTTCATCCTCTGTGTACAAGTCTTCATCGAGTTTGTACTTAGAGCCTACAAGCATATCAATTTCTTCACCTGACAGGTCTGGGTATTCGTTGATCATTGACATCTTTACAGCTGTCATATCATCCATTTCGGACGGGTTGATCGATTGATACTTAAACCAGTCTTCTGGTGAGCGTCCAGTCTGGCTGACAAAGTCAGCTATAACCTTAATGCGCTCATCGATTTCTGCCTCTTTAGGAGTAAGCATACCTTTCAAAGAATCAATACTGTCTAGTTGTACTCCTAGCGTTTCGCTCAAGTACTGAGTGACGATATCATCAATAGCAGGTTCTTCCTCCTGTGTTTCTGTATGTAAAGAACTTTGCTCAGGCTCTGCAGCCTCAGCTGGTGTTTCTTCTGTTACTGGAGGTTGTGGTGTCACAGCCTCAGTGGTTTCCTCTACAGCTGGTTCAGAAAAGTCAAAGTCAGCAACCACACCCTCTGGGATTCCTGATTCCTGAACTGGCTCTTGAGATGCTTGCACCTCTTCTGCGCTAGCTGTTTCCATTTCAAATCCAGCATCACCTAGGACGCTTTCTAATTCCTTTTCGCTATTCATAGCTATTTGTTTAAATTGAACTTTTGTGTTACAAAATTAACACTTTTATCTATACCTTTTGACAATGCTCTGTATGTCAGGAGAGTAGCGGGCAAATTGCTTGCCAGATTTTGTGGCTGCACGCTTTTGAGATGTGGCTTTCTGATACTTGCCTGCTTTCTTTAGTGCTGCTACTGCAGCTTTCGGGAAGTAAGCTTCACCCGTATCTTTAGATTTCTTACCACTAGCTGTGCCCCACTCTTGCTTGGTCCACTTGCTAAGGCTATTAGAAGCCTTCTTAGCACCTTTGTATCCACCACCGGAACTCTTATACTTCTGTACAGCTAATTGTGCCTTACGTGCAGACCATTGCCCAGGGTTACCGCCCTTGCTACCAGCCTTTACAGCTGCTACAATTCTTTTCCACTTTGCTGGATCTGTCTTCTTAGCTGTTGCCATTACTTGTTCTTAAGCCTATCGTTCTCCTTCTCCAAGAACTCTACCTTAACACGTAGCGCAGATACCTCTTGAGTAAGGGCTAGCACTTGATTACGTAGTTCGTCCTTCTCATCAGCACTAGCTGCAAGTAGTTGCTCAAGGTTTCTTACTCTATTCTTTAAATCGTCTCTGTATTGCACTCCGTCACTGTTTTCTCGTTCTGTTTTCTTCTCTTCAGACTTCACTCTTAGGCGAGCCTCAAAGAATTTCCATATCCCTGCCGAACCAGCAACGGTAGCAACGGTGATGATTATTTGTGTGATATTATCCATTTCTGTGTATCTCTTCTGTTTTTAATCTCTTTAGGTTTCCAAAAGAAGATATAACCAATAACACCCATCCGTAGTGTGATGGAGTTGGTAAACCAATAGATAGCAAATACATCGCCAATGTAGAGCTGTACAATCCAAACGTAAATAGAGAAGCTCTCAGTCTACATTGAAGTTTACCCTTAGAGATGCATAGCAGTTGATATGCACCAGCGGAGACAAGTGCTAATTGATAGAACGGCATAAAGCCTAACTCTACCATTGTAGCGATAGGCGCTAGGATCATAAGCGCAGCACCCAGAGTAATCTCTGTAGGTTGGCTGTCGCTGTACTTCCAAAGCTGTTGTAATTGTTTAAGCACCTTTGTCTAGTTTTTCTTTATACACCCTTACTGTATTCCATAAAGCAAACAGCATAATGATTGCCCATCCTACACGAGATCCGTTCATAAGACCTGTAGCAAATAAGTTCTCAACTGTACCTAGTGCAATTAGTGCAGCAACTTGTACAGCTATAAGACGCATCTTTAGTGTGCCGTTCCATAGTACCGCCCACATCTGAAAACTGCCAGCAAGGATGCCAGCAGATATAAGTATGAATGATGGATTCTCAAAGTCTACGCATAGAGCCGCAGGTAACGCAAAGATGTGACAGAACGCTATCAACACTTCGTTAGGTTCGCTGTCGCTATACCAGAATAAATCCTTGATTTTAGCTAGACCTTTCTTACCCATCTCACCATTTTTCACGATTCGCCCAAAACGCAGCAGACATCTTGCCCTTAGCAATGTTCTTAGCGTGACGAGCCTTAAATGAAGCACGTTTCTTCTTCATACGATCAGACTCCCCAGCTTTAGGTTTGCCGGCAGTACTTGCTCCTTGCTCTCCAAAGCGTATGGTCTTGATCTTGTCGCCCACCTTAGCCACCACGATGTGTGACTTCTTAGGGTGATTAGGAGTACGCTTAGGCTGGTTAAAACCGCTAACTCCTGCTCGTGCTAAACGTGAATCTTTCTTTGCTTTCATAACCACAAAGATATAAAAAAAGAGGGCTA
>Ga0196905_1000119_pt1 | contig 28949 bp, 22 predicted proteins | sample CB_VirMetaG_3_FD_169098 | JGI IMG/M metagenome (GOLD analysis project Ga0196905, IMG submission 169098) | Freshwater to marine saline gradient viral communities from Chesapeake Bay - CB_1508_1S Viral MetaG (v3) (version 3) | ecosystem: Environmental > Aquatic > Marine > Coastal | place: USA... | reverse complement strand
TTTTTCTACAGTTCTTAGTCCCTGGGATAGGGCAGTTCCAGCTTGTTTGGCTGATGAAGCAATGCCGCCTTCCAATGTGGACCCTGCTTGTCCGTAACCTAAAGACTCCATTTCTTTTTTCATGGCATCCTTCTCTGACACCATACGATTATAGTCTTGTTCATAACGCCACCGCAAGTCTGGATTTGCTGCCTCGTCCATGAGTCTTTTGAGTTTGTTAATGGTGTCGTCGTAGAACGGCAAGCGATATTCCAACTGCGAGAGTCTACTAGGAAATGCTCGTGACATGTCAATGACGGGAGAGCCGTTAGGCTGCAGTCCCAGTCCCTTGTACGAATCGACTTTGGCCCCGTCAAGTTTCTTGAGATAGTTGCGGCGGATGGCAGCAAGCATCGGACTGCCAGCAGCTTGAGCATCTTCAGGACGCCTGAAGGCATTGAAAATATTGGCCATGTCGTCAAGACTGAGATTGTCAAATTCCGCGTCATCAAATTGCCCGTCAGCAGCAATCTCTGCCATTTTAGATTGCTCGGGCGTAAAAGGCTCAGTCACAGACTTGGTCAAAGTATTCGCACCTGTTTTGCCAAGGTTGTTCAATGTTGGTGCCTCAACCAGGTCTTGATTCATCTTGAGCAGCTCATCGCGACTAAGGGTGCCATCTTTGTTGGCATCAAATTGCCAGTAGTTACTGACAGGAAGGCCAATACTTGCTGCTTGTTTGTCCTTAGTGAGCTGTGCATTGATGTCGGATAGTGGCGTATTGTCGGCAAAGACAAGGTCAGCCAAGGCTTGGTCTGAGGCGTTGGGGTCTATAGCCGCAGTATACTCGACCATAGCTGCCACGAGTTGTGATGCTGCGGCGGGAGTGATACTAGTAAGTGGGGCATCCCTGATGCTTTGAATAGTACTAGCGTACCTGGGGTCATCTGGTGGTACACTAGCCAGCATATTACTATAAATGTTCATCTTTTCGGTTTTGGCCGCACCATCCGGCATTTTCATAATATCACTTAATGCAACGCCCACTTTTTCAGGAGTAAACAAAGAGTCAACATCAAAGCCAATTGGTCTGACAGTACCAACCCGGTACTCTGCACCAAGATTCAGTCTGTCTAACGTAGACTCTGGTACAAGGGCAAGCTTCTTGTCAAATTCCTTGTTCTTGGCAATGAGCGTGTCAGCCCCCTTGGCCCCAGTTTCGATAAGAGCAGTAAGGGTATTGCTGTGTTTTTCCAAAAACGTGACCAGGTCTGGTGATTCTTTCCGAAGAGTTTCGACTAGTGCTTTGTCGGTGCCTAAGTAAAAGGCGCGGGCGATATCTTCAAAAACGTCAGTGTTCAAGAGTTCGTCAATGGTGTAGGTCTTGCCGGCCAAGTCAATCCGCGTACCTTGGTCAATATCGTCAAGTAGCTGCTGGTATTGCAATTCGGCCCCGGCTATGCCAGCTTCTTCTAGCTGCTGCCCGACTTGACGCAGAGCTTCGCGCTCGGTCTCAGACATCAGGGCCGAACCGATACCGGCAGTGACCGCTTGAGTTTCACCAAAGGTCTCTTGTTGAATCTGTGCCAACCTTGACTGAAGCCCGTCTATAGTCAAGTTTAGTACTTCATCTCTAGAAAGTTTCAGTAATTCTGCCAGTTCTTCGGGGGTAGTCCCCAAATCTTGCATGTCTTTGAGTTCTAGTTTTTTGTCGCCACCAGTGATTGCCGCCTGCACTCCGGTCTGCAGCTGCGACCCAATGGACTCTTTTACGTTTTGCCAGTAGCCAGCCAAAGCGGTGCCGGCCAAGAGAGCATCGGCAGTAGTGTTACCGAGTTGCGTGTTTAGGTCGTAAATGGCTTGGTTTTTGTCGCCCTCTTTGAGGCCGGCTAGGATATCGATGGCATCTTGTAGCTTTTGTCGGTCCGCGTCCGTAGCAAGATTTTTCTTGGCATCATCAATGGCTTTTTTCTGAGCATCATTGAGTTCAAGGACTGGTACTACTGCTCCTTCACCTGTTGGTGCTACGCTGGTTTGAATGGCAGACTCAATCCACTCATTTACTTTATCACCAAAGGTGCCTAGTGCTTGTGAATATCTTTGTAGTTTCTGAGACTTGGCTTGGTCTACAGGAGTCGGGGCCTCGACTTTTTGGGCCAGCTCGAGTCCGGTTTCTGCCTGTGGTGCCTTGACCGTTCCGGTGACGGCAGCGCTGAGGGCACCTTTCTTTTGGGCCGGGGTACCAGCCATGGCCTGTTGCTGAGGTGTGCCACCCAAAGCGCCAGTGCCGACGGCGGTAATAGGAGGCGCGACGAGACCTTGCTCGGCTGCCAGCTTGTCTGTTGACTGCTGAGTCAGAGCCTGGGCCTGTTTGACTCTTTCCTGTAAAGTCAAGGGCTTGAGTGCCACACTACACCTCCGTACTAGGTATAGTACTATGGTCATTGGACTTTGTCAAGAACCTAGTAAGGGCAGGTACTTCGGGCCGTAGTACCCGAAAGGGGTACTATAGGTACTATATGGGTACTAGTATCAGTCTGTGTACACAGTTGTGTCCCCGCTCTAGGCAGCGACTCCAGTGTCACGCCTACATCGGTACGCTGCACTAGCCCTGGACTTGCCGGGCGCTGACGGTACGCAGCAGTAGTAGTTGGCTTTCGCCGGGTACCAGCGAGCAACGACGGGTATGTACCCATTGTACCGCGCTCCGGCAAACTGTCAACTACTTTCCTTTTCAGCCTTCGGTTTCAGCAGCTTGCTTGACGCCAGCTCCACTCAGCCCTGCCACCACATAGCTCATGCCAGCTATCTCCACGTTCTCATCTTTGCCATTGTTGATAATTTGAACACCAGCGTAGAGGCACTTGCGCTTGGGGAACGAGTGCATGATGGTCGTCACCGATTGACCCACGGTGCTGCTCATACCATCCTTGACAGCACTAGACGTGACAACTTTGTACGCGGTCGAAAGCTGATACTCAGTGGCCATGTCGATAGCCATGCCGAGCGTTGTTGACTCGCTGTTGACATTGGTACGATAGTGGACCACGACGTTGCTCACGGCCTTCCTGATGGCTGTGTTTTCAAAAGCAGTGGCTCTTGTTTCTACAATACTCTCAATCGCTTCACTGCCGTCACGATAATCCGAAGCCTCGCTCGAGTTTCGGATGCGTTGCACCGTACCGTTTACGTCAGCAAAGAAAGCATCTTGGGACAGGTTGCACCAGCCTGTAGCAGCGTGGTTTGTGTAACGAGTCCAGCCCCCTAAATTGCCTTCAGCTTCTGCTGTATATGCATACACGTATACTTCTTCGTTCTCGGCATATGATTTTATACTGTTTTCTACCATTGGGACTGAAAGCTTGTATTGCTTGCCGATGCCGTAGTGGTGCCCTTGCATGACTGACAGTGCCGCCAAGTCTACGCGCTCTTGCCAATTACGCTCCATGAACCGGCCTATGTACTCGATGCTCAAGTTTTTGCGGAGCACGTAGATGCCAGATTCATTGGCGAAGGCTATACCGTTCTTGGTGTTGGTGATACTATAGGGAGCAGTACAGCCTAGTCCTTGGGTTTCTAGGCGCTGGACTTCCCGAGTATTGACGTTCACTAAGTGGATACTGTTTTCTTTAAAGACGACAAGAACGCTGTCTTGCTGTGAGGCGCCGAAGGCCGATGAACCGAAGAAGGAGATGACTCCTGTAATCTCTTGACCGTCAGCAGCGTTAATGTCTACTAGCGAATCCGAACTAACGAGGAGGTCACCGAAAGGATTGCTAAATATTTCTGGGTACTTGGGATAGCTAATGAGAACACGGCTGGGGTAGGGAGTAACTGCTGCCGTTACGGCCACTGCTGGGTCAACTATCTCATCATTGACGTAGGTCTTGTATCCAGTGCCGATGCTACTGACCTGAAGGCTAGGCACTACTGCCTCGGCCCGAGGTTGCTTGACGTACAAAGTACCGCCGGTGGTCAACTCAGACTGAGCCATGAGCCAAGGAACAAAGTTGGCATAGGGATACACGAGGTTGGGGGCAGTGCCGGTTTCTATTGTCACATCAGTCATGCGCATAGTGGCGTTGATGGCCATACCGAGTCGGCGCACTACGTTCAAGTACGGTATGGGGCCGTTGCCGCTAGTCATACTCATGTTGCCGTCAACACCTAGAAGCACTGGCACATCTTTAGTGTTTGTAGCAAATAATGCTCGGTCCGGGAATTGTTTCGGAATAGTTTGTATGTGACTATCTACGTCATTAATGGTAATAGTGTCGCCATTGACTGAAGCTACTTGCCACCAGCCACAATACTCCAACTCCGACCCGTCCCAGAGTAAAGCATGCGTACCAGTGCCGGCAGTTGAAAAGGTGATTGCTGAGCCAGTGTATGTTGGCTTTACCGAAATACTTGCCCCAACCACAACATTGATGTTATTGTTATAAGTGACAGCCGGGCTGACTCCAGTAAATGAAGCAGTTACTCCACCGGCAGTAGTTGTTCCTGTATATGTATGCCAAGCTTTATTTCCGGCTTGGTCTTCTAAGTAAATAGCGCCTGACGTTGGAAAGTTAGCTGTAGCTGCTGACACGGTGACTGTAGAGCCCGGTGAGTTTTGAGTGCCACTAGTAAGTGCAGTTCCTCCGGCGTTACTTGTAGCAACAAAGTAACCCCTGTCAGCAGTAATTTCCGGCGGAAGTTGACCTGTAGAAGAAAAATGAACAAGCGTATTAGCGGCTGGGGGAGCTAAAAAAGATTGAAGGGCATATAAAGTATTTCCAGAAAAGAAAACACCAGATGACTGATTGCCACTAGTTACTGTACTGTGGTATAAGTAGACCCAACTTCCTGCAGTAACACCACCAGGCAAGAATGATATAGAAGTAAACTGAATGAGATTTTCATTACCAGTTATGGGGTAGATGCTACGATACTTTGCAGAGTCAGCACCATTTACTAATTCATACGTGACTCGGTCCACCATGTTAGTAGTAGTGCCGGCGTCTGCAGAATCTCGTCGGAAAAGGAAAGTCTGCCCAGCAAAGCTGCTGTAGCTAGTGTCCTTGTTTGCTATGAAGTTTACTGACAGTGTGGGCCAGTCTGTGACGTTGGCCAAAATGAGACGGTTATCCACTGTGGTCAAGTGCTTGCTGCGAACAGGTTCGTCCCATCCTACAGGAGGCTCAGTCGGTGACAAGACTCGTGCTACTACGTCAGTCTCGCTGTTTGAGAGAAAGTTATTACCGTAACTATCAATAAAATCTATATATCCACTATTCTTAATGAAAGTAAGGGGCTCTGTCTTGAGGCGATACATGACAGGAATGTTGCCGGTAGACGCCATGCTCCATGCTGAGCGGTAGATTTCTAGCTCGATGTTACCGTTGCGATAGTCATATTGGTCCCAGGCTGGTAGGCCCACGAGCCTTAGCAAGACGCGTTGAGAACCCCCCGAGGTTGGTACGACTGTGACTTGGAAACTCTCATAGCCAGTAACAGCACTGGCTGTGGTGACTCCGTTGCGGTCTTTGATGTTGAGCCTAAAGAAGTAGTAAGCATAGTACACGCCGAGTAAGGACGTGATAGTTGCTCCTGTCGGCGGAGCAAAGACTTCGGCAAAAGACAAGTAATCATCGCCAGCTACGGTTGACGTAGCCCCTACCGTTTTCTTTTCTGATACCGTCAAGTCTTGGGTTGTGCCGTTGGAAAAAGTAACTCTGAGAATGTCGCCGACTTTGACTTTAGCTCCTTGTGCTGGAGCTACTTTAATGGTCTTGTCTACAATCTCAGGACTTTCTAAGGACACTGCTGCCAGCGGTATGCCGCCGCCTGCTACGTTTTCTGTGGCGCTAAAGAGTCCTGGCTGCCAAGGTATCATGCCGGCGCGGTAAAGATTGGCCCCGTCGTACTTGTACACTTCGTCAAAGCCGTTGGTAAGGTACATGTTATTTTGTACCATGGCTGAACGAAGGAAGGGTTGATTGTCATAGGGCAATGCAGAAAAGTGCCGTACTACTGTGGACTTGAGCAGATTGTCTGAGATGCTGGGAACTGGAGTTTCGACAGGAAACCATCTCCGTGATACAGAAAAGCTAGGGGGTAGCGATTGATTGTCGTACCACGTAATGCTTTCGTCCAGAGTCACTTTGTTGTTGACAGCATCGACACTTGTTACCACTACTTCCCGGTCTAGTTCAGAGTAATGAAGTACGTCACCGGCTACGATATTGAGGTTGGCAATACTACCGTTGAGACTTCGCAAGTTTACCGTAGCAGAGGTTCTTTGACCGGCCAAGAAAAGACCAGAGTTCAAGAACTGGTAATTGAAACACTGGTTTACCCACACTTCTTTGGTGTACACTTTGTCGCCACTGTTGACAGTAACCGACGAGGCAACAGTAAAGCTCGTAGCTGTTTTACTGGTGTAGGCATAAGTATTCGCGCCGATAACAATATTGCCGGCAGCAGGAAACCCGTCCGTAGAAATTACGGGAATGATATTACCGGTGTACGAAGGTAGTACGTTACCGTTTTGGTCCAGTACTAGTACTTCAGTCTGAGAGTCTTTGTATACTGTGATGTTTGTTTCTTCGCCCCAGCTCGACGAAAGAAGCTTGTCACCTGCCAGAAAAGGACTGGCTTGTTGCAGCGTGATGCGGTCTGAGAACACCCCGCCTCGGCCTGAAGTATTGGTGTCATTGTAGTCGGTAGTAGCCAACTTCGAGTTTTTGACGTATAGCACTAACTCGCCGCCGGGCCCACCGATACCAGTGTCGTCAACGTGAACAACCTCAAAGGTGCCGTTGTGTCTACTATGAGACATTTTTTCAATGGTGAGCTGGTCGCCTGCTACTATAGGTGCTGCGCCATCTCTAGCACCATTGGGAGTCTTGAGTGTGTACTTAGTATATCCGGCCCAAGTACCGGATACTTGATACTCTACACCAGAAACTTTGGCCCAGTGAAAGAGTCCACCAGTAAAGGTGTAATAGCCCCGAGTTCTTTTGTTGTTTACCGGTATTGAACTGGCCTCGTAGAAAGCCGGGCCGATGGTCTGAGAAGTCCCAATGCGTTGATTCAGCGATGCAAACCACGTCGGGAGCATAATTGGTGCCGGAGCTTCGCTGGGGACTAGGGCAGAGAAAAGATTGCCGCCCAAGCCCGCTACGATGTGCGCTGTAGTCGGGGAGCGGTATGAGTCCAGGTGAGTGACCCATCCCCGAGTTCCTACTTTTTTCTCATCGCCGTAAGCAGTCTTGTGGTCTAGTCCATAGATGACTAGCTGCGGAATACTGTCAGTGGCGTTATTTGTTACTGAATCTGTTACAGTAATTTCGTTAGTTCTTACTGAACCATACTGGTAATATATGAAAAAGTTTTGGTCATCAGGACCGCCCGGAGTCCAACCCAGCGTCCATTCCTTGGTGACATCATTGTACAAGGAGTTGTTGACTAATACTTCTTCTAGTAGGTTGACGTTGTCGCCGTCTGCTTTTGTCCGGTATACGCTAAAGAAAAGGAAGGGTGATTCAATGTCTGGTATTACTACGGACCTGGTGCTATTGGTGTTTTCAATCGGACCACCGGACTCGATGGCAACAGACCTAGTTTGAGACAACGGAGTTGAGGACAAAATTACTTTGTAGTCAATGGGACTAGAAGTTCCGTTTGTAATTCCTATTGTTACTTCACCGTCGGCGCTATTGACACGAAAGAAATCAGGCTTTACTTGTTCCCAGTTTCCACTAACATTTTGATATAGTTGATAGACAATGTTGTAGTTGTCGAGATTATGGGTTGCTGCTGGTACTGTTATTACGTCAGTGTCATTTGCTGCGATAGTAAAGGTATCGGGCGATTGTGGGAATACATAAGATTGTCCGCCTACTGCGGTTTGGTCTTTGTAGTACAAAAACGTCTGCCGTATACTGCCGGTATTGTTGACGTAATCGGCGGTAATGTCTTTGGTAGTATTGTCGATTGTAATGCTGTCGGGGAAAATAGTCTCGCCAGATAAGTTCACCGTTGAAGTAGAAAGAGCTTGGCCCACAAACATGTCAACACTGTCAATCGCGTGCTCAGTAAAAGGAGCCGTGATGGTGCCAGTGCCGGTGTTGTAGGCTTTGCGGAGGTTGCTAGTCCACGAGGAGTAATATTTGTTGCTGTTGCCGGCAGTAGTAAACGGGCCGGTGCCTGATGCTATATTACTGCTTTTCCCGTACACCATAATGGGGCCGGGGGTCACACGAGTCAGGTCGATGCTAGAATCAAGGGTGAAGGTAACGCTGTCTGGACTGCCATTAGTTTGCGTCAGCTTGAGGACACGTACTGGAATGTTGCCGGCATGAGAGCTGTAGCCCTTGCGCTTTCTAATGCGACTCTCGACGATATCGACATTGACAAGGTCTCGGGCAAAGCCTGCTTTGATTTGATTCTCAGCAGACCTGGCATCGATGCCTCGGTCAAAGGATGGTTCCTCTACGGTCGTAAATTGTAAGGGCATGGTGAGGTTCCTTAGGGAGCAAAGTCACCCTTTTTTCTTGCTGGGTTTCTTGCTTTTTCCAGCTGATTCCAGGGAGATTGCGATGCTCTGGGCCCTAGGGTACCCCTCGGCCATGAGCTTTTTGATATTGCTACTGACTACTTTATCGCTCTTACCTTTTTTCAGTGGCATTGTCTTGTTCTTTCCTATAACTACTTGATATTACTCACCATGCTGGGCTTCGGCACGCCCAATATCCCGCTGTCAACTTGTCTTTCTTTTCGTCGCAGTTGTGTCTGTCACGAAAAGCTTTGCGTCTTTTGGGGTCGTCTGGGTGATTGGGCATGTCGGCATCGCCGTAGCGAATCAGCTTTTCCTTGTCGCCCACTTTGGCTTTGACGATATAGTCGTGCTCACCGTCGTTGGCTCTACGAGGTTTGTTGGCAGGCATTCGTTCTTTCAAGTCTTTGACGCTAGCCATTACGGATTATCTCCGCCTTTTTGCCTGAGAGGCCAGGCTCTTGCTGTCGTACCAAAGGCTACGCTGCGTTTTTTGATGCGAGCTGTAGGCTCACGTCCAGACCACGTGGTCTTGACTTGCTTCTCGAACTTGTCAAGTACTTGTTCTTCCTCGATGCTGTTGAGTCCTAACTGCCGAGACAATTCTGCTACAGCAAACTGTATGAGAAAGTTCGATGTGGGTGAGGCTAGATACGGGACACAAGTGCCAGTAGCTAGGCAAATGTAATCATCGGACTTGATGCCTACGCCGACAAGACTGGACAAGAGTGGCCGGCCCAGTACTTCAGTACGTCCACCGGTCGGAGTGGTTCTAATATAAATGCGCCCATCGTCTATAGACGCGACTTGAAAGGTTCCGCGAACTTCACCAGTGCGAGAATTGACTACGTTAATGTAGTTTGATAGCTCGTCACTTTCAGTGCTGATGTCGCCGCCTACATTGTCTACAATCAAGTATTGATTACTATCATTGACAACTGTGATGCGGCCTTGGGGCAGTACTAATTCGTCGGGGTTCTTAACGTACCAGATTCTAATGGAAGAATCGCCGCTGGGAGTAGGAACGACTTTGATACTTCGGCCCACTACAGCGTAGTAATAAGGCTCAGTGGTGTTGGTGCCAGTCTCGTAATTGGCTATGTCGCGGTAGGAGATGCGAATCAAGTCTTGGTAAGTAAAGGTGCCGCTGTAAAGGAGGTCTACTTTGACGACTCTGTCCTCGTACGCGTCTTCGGGAAGGGTGTAGTCTGTGGTGCCTTGGACTAGCGGTATCGTGGTCGAAGTAATGTACGGGTCTGGATACTGCCGGGCGTAAATGTCTACAGCATACTCCAAGGCCCGGTTCAGGGCGGGAAGTATGTCTCTGGCGTCGTCGATGGTGTCACGATTTAGTTCGTCAATTCGTGACCTTACCGAGTCGGCTAGTTCTTTTACTGTGTATAGTTTACGCGCCACGGCTCAAGTCCTAGACCATGTACTCTTCGTCTTCGGACTCTTCTTCGCCTTCGCCTTCACCTTCGAGCTTGCCCATGAGGCCGCGCTTTTTGAGTTCGGCTAGAAGCTCGTCGTCGGAAACATCGGCCAGCATGTCAGGAGCGGGAGCTTCAGGTGCTTCGCCTGTCTCTCCTTCGGTCTCTCCGGCCATCTCACCTTCCATGTCGCCCATCGGGCCCATGTCTAGTTCGTCGGCGCTGATTTCCGCCTTGGGGGGCATCTTTAGTTTCTTTAATTTCATGGTGTTACTTCCCTAGTATGTTGAACAGTGACGCGGCTAGGAATCCCGCCACGGTCAGAATAATGGTGGTGACAATTTTGACGTTGCCCTTGAGCCACTCGATGGAGGCCTCTGCCCGAGAAAGACGTTCCAAGTGATTGTCTAGCTTAGCCTCAACTCGTTCGAGTTTGCGGTCCAAGCCATCGAATCTACTGTCTAAATGTTCTTGGAGTTGTCTCTCGTCCACGGCATGAGGCCCCCGTTGAGAATGGTATGTGCTTAAGGTAACATACTAATCGGGGACTTGTCAAGCCATGACTTGTTGTCCAGGGTGATACGAGCTGCCAGAAGCCAGTGGACTAGCTGGTAGTTCTCGTGACCTCGGACATAGGACGGGGACTCGTAGTCATTTAGGAGCAATGCTGCTGAGATGTGACTGTTGCCGGCTAGGGCCTGAGCCAGAGCATCTCTGTAGTGTACCTTGGAAAGGATTAGTTCAGCAATGTCAGTACCGTAGCTGGGACCTCCGACTTTCTTTTGGATAAGACGAGAAAGCAGGGTAAGGTGTGTGGCGTAGTCGGCGTCGGTGGGTCCGTAGAGGACAGGAGAAATCCTCATGAGATAATTGATGTTTCCGTCAGAGAGTCTATAGAGGCCGCGAGCAATGAGAGCCACGCCGTTGGGGCGGAGGTAGACACGGGCTGCAAACCACTCTGGGTAACCCATTATCCAGCTTCGTTCGTAGCCGTACTGCCACAGGGCGTGGAGGGCAGGAACATTTTTTTCTTCGACAAGACCTAGGATGATGCCTGTTATCATGTCGTTACTGGTGGTGGTACGAGACTCGTGAGGTATCTCACAGTCGGCGTAGGGGCGGCGAGTGGGCCGACCGTCGGGAGCTAGGGCAGCGGAAACGACAACCCAGTCAGCTCCGGCAGCACGAGCTACGCCAGCCCACAGAGCAGCGTCACAGTCAATGTCACTGGGCCAGCCGCCGATGTTGTCTTTAGTTTTCTCGTGGAGTTCAGCGAGCTTGGAGTCGTACTTTTCTTGTAGCTGTTCTCGGTATACGGCATTGAGAGCATCACCACAGCCTAGGAAAAGAAGGGAAAAAAGGAGAGTTACTAGTCGTAGCATAGGACACCTCCGACAAGTACTGTGTCATAGTGGAGGCTGGGTGTCAATGCGCTAGAAAAAGAAAACACCCCAGAGGCGTGTGCTCCTGGGGTGTCTTTACTTCTAGTGGGAGAGAGATTAGGCGATTCTAACTGCCAACAATCTAGCCCGCCCTACACATGAACCTGAAGAGTACCCTAAAAGTTGAGCAGTAACATAATAAGGCCCGGTACTTGTTAACGAATTTATATAAAGTGGGGCAGTTGAGGCAGCAAATGAACTTTGGGTATTTGACAAAGCCGACCAAATTCTTGTGGTGTTGTAATCAGGAAAGGATGAAACAGTACTGCTTGTTGTAGTAATACTAAATGCTACGCCTCCGGCCACTATTGCTGACGAGTTTAAAAACTCAACACTAGCGTAAAGCATCCACACACCCGCAGGCAAACTAGTTAGTTGAACTAAGTTTTGAGCAGAGCCGCTAGAAAATGTAGCGTTTCCAGATGATGTAACTGTTGGGGTATTCTCCCCCACATACCCACTCGGCACTGCCTGACCATCGGCCCGGCCGGCGAGGCCACTGGACGAGACCAATCCGGCGGAGACGCCCGGTTGGTAGAGTCCAAAGCCTACAGCAGCCCCTGCGGAGGACTTGCGGACGCGCCAATAAGTTCCGTTTATCCAATCCACCGTTGGAGCGTCGTCGCTTGCGGCACACATATACCTAACAAATTTTACTGAAACATCTGTAGCGTTATCAATTGTGATATATGCACCGGAAAGATTACCAGCTGTGTTACTCATTTGATTGATAACACGGTAACCGCCTGGTGCTGAAAATAAAGAAACATCAGACCAGCGAATTTGGTCTCGTGACATTTCTAAAGTTATCCTATCTCCCGGTTGAATCGGAGTTTGAAACCTAACAACCTTACCGCGCTCTATCGATAAAGCTCCCGTAATTGGTGCTCCTGCGGGGCCGTAGATTGTTTGTGCAGCTGTCGAGTCGGCATCCCAAGTCCCATTTGTAGACGCAGCGTACTCCACATCATTCTGAGCCAACTGCACTGTGCCAGACCCGGCCCACTCGGCGATTGGTACTGTAGCTTTGGCGTAAAAAGTAGAGCCGTTGTTTAAATCTGTTCCAACAAATTGAGTATTGGTTCCAACTTTATTAAAAATTAAACTTGATGTATTAGTTGAGTCGATTCGTAATTCTGATGTGGCTTCGTAGACAGTTCCAGTATATCGCGCAAATTCTCCGACAATAGTTTCATTTGTTGCTGCTGTTAAGTTTATGTTAAGTCCAGGCGGTAGTGGCAGTCTAATACGACTTGTCCCACTGCCTGCTGCGGTTACGCTAAAAACATAGTATATTTCAATATTACTTCCCACACGTCGCCATTGACGGTTGACGTATGTAAATGTGGCTGTTCCGCCTCCTGATATTGTACCCGTATAACTCTGCCATTCCCCTACCACAGCACCTTGGGGTTGGATGCCCGGTCCGACTATGACGTTGGTCACGTAAATCGGGCCAGTGCTCCCGCTAGTGCGAGTAATTGATACTGTCCACGAGGAGGAATTGTCAGTATCAAAGTAAGCAGTAAACTTGCCGCCAGTAACGGAAGCAGGTAGGCTGGTACTAGCTGGTGAGCCGGTATCAGTAGTCAATGCTACCCGAGTCGAGCCTTTGTACACCGACACTTTATAAACGTCAGTAGCAGGAGTGGTGTAAGAGAACTCTACTTTTAGTTTCCGGTTTTGAAGTCCGGTCGGTAAAGTAAAAGGGTAGTAGCCACCGGATGTGCTACTTTCAGTAGTAGCAGCATTGCTGATACTAAAGGCAGTAGTGACAATCGGGTTGAGTGGAGAGTTGCTACCAGTAACGACAGAAGTGCCTGTCCACCCCGTAGTACCGTCAGCACCGCTGGAATTGAGTACCGCGTTGATTTCACCAGCACCGCCAGAAGCACTTGCCCAGCTGGTGTTGGTACCGTCCGTTTTCAAGTACTTGTTGGCACTACTTCCTTGGCTAGGCAACAGAGCGTTCAGTGCTGCGTTGGCTGTCGTTTGTCCGGTACCGCCATTGCCAATAGCAACTGTGCCGGTCACGTTGGCAGCATTGCCACTGATATTGCCACTGACTTGGCTGCCGGGAAGTGACAAAGACGATAACGTTGTCAGTGTGTTATTGCTGGTCGCCGTGATATTGGCCGCAGTACCAGTAGTATTCTGGTTTAGTGTGGGGACATCAGCTGCTTGAATCGCCGACAATAGTGTGTTTGTTCCGTTGGAACGGAGATATTGACCTGAGACTTGCGTTCCGGCCAGCGCTGTCAGGGCCGCTTGCTGTGTGGTTTGTCCGGTACCACCATTAGCGATTGCTACAGTTCCCGTCACATTGGCGGCAGTTCCCGACACGTTACCTGTCACGTTACCTGTCAAAGAAGCAGTAATGACGTTGGCAGAAAAGTCGCCCAAAGCATCACGTTGAACAAGGGCGCTGCCTGTGTTAGTGGCATCATAACGAACCCAGCTAGTCGTACCATCACCATTGGCATTGGCCAGGGCGTACTTAGTTCCTGGAGTACCTGCAGTATTTGGTAGAATAAAATCATAGTCACTACCAAGTCCCACTGGAGCTGACATCGAAATTTTAAAAGCAGCACCATCCTTATAGAATTTCAACTTGGGAGTACCGCCCGCCGTTCCTTCTTGCCTGACTTCGGCATCTACTAATCTGGAGTTGTCCCGAATAACGCCACCACTAAGTACTTTATTTGTCAGCGTTTGTTGTACGTCTTCGGCGACAAGAACAGCAGCCCCGGTACTAAGCTTCGGAGGCAGCTTAACTTCGACCGCGCCAGTGTATGTGCCGTCATTGGGTTTGAGTGTAATTTCTTGGCTGTCTTTGCGGAATACCGCCGCAACAATCTCACGTAACGTACCGAAAATCTTCATGTTTTGCTACCTTTCCTTTAGGGTTGCTGCCCTTGTTATACTAGCCGGGCCTGTGCCCGACTCGTGACTAGTATACTCTGCCGCTACGACAGAGTCTACATCTTACAATTTCTTGACGATAACTGTCCAAGTGCCTGTGGCTGTGCCGACTCTCACCAAGTCTACAGCATCAACTGTAGTACGAGTCTCGCTGTCAACGTACACCGTCTCGTAGTTTTCGTCGTAAATGGTAATTGAGACTTCGCGGCTATTGAGACTATGCGTAACGGTCTTGCTATTGCCTTCCGCTACTGTCCAAGTTGTTGAAAACCGAGGACCAGAAGCAGCTGCTACGTAAGACTTCATCGCGCTGACGCTAGGAGCTTGGTCGGTCTCGCTGCCTGCTGTCGAGTTTACTACAGCTGCATCTCGGGCCCTGGTGTCTGTAAAATACTTGGCTGTGCCCTCTGCAATGTCATCAGTGTCTAGGGTGACAGCTGCAGTTTGTCCGTTGACAGACTGTACCGGAGCGCCAGCAGCATCGATATAACCCGCCGGGTTACTGGCGTCGTACTTGGCATTGAGGGCTGTCTGTGTTGCTGTAGAAATTGGCTTATCAGCATCAGATGTATTGTCTACATTTCCAAGACCTACATCACTTTTGGTGACGGCAGCAAAGCTCTTGTTACCATTCCAGAATTGCGAGGCATTGCCACTGCCGGTAATCGCAGGTTCTTTGTTATTGAACGTGTCCCAGTCTGTGCTGGACAAATACCCGTCAGTATTGGTATCTGCTTGTGAGATGCTAATGCTAGGTAACGCAGCGACACTGTTGTCAATTGACAAAGGACCACTGACAGAAATAGTTTCTACTACGCCGCTACCAGCTGCTTTCCACTCCAGCGCTGTACCGGCAGAGTTCAAGGCCAGTACTTTAGTGGCATTGCTGGTGTACGAGGGAAGCAAATTTTCCATTGCTTCTGCTGCTGTAGCTGCTCCGGTACCACCTTTGCCTATGTCCAAAATGCTGCCTGTAGCAAGGTCTGTGGCAGTGTCGGCATTGCCAGTGACATTGCCTGTCAAGTTGCCGGTAACATTGCCAGTAACATCTCCTGTGACGTTTCCGGTCAAATCGCCTGTGACGTTTCCAGTCACGTTACCTGTGACATTTCCTGTAAGGTTACCAGTGACATTGCCTGTCACATTACCAGTAAGGTCGCCGTCAAAAGTATCTGCTTGTACTACGCCATTGGAGATGGTAACTTTTACCGTAGGAGTGCCAGAGACTGTCTTAAAGAATTGTGCCGTATCGGAATAGAAGTTTACTTGATTAATCTCGTGGTCATCGGTACCAAGGTTGATAGTACCACCAATGCCGCTGCCACCCAAAGCCGTGTCATTGGGCTCGACTTCAATACTGCCCTTTGACTGTATGTTCAGTGTTTCACTGGCATCGACGACGAAAGTACTGGCAAGTGCGTCAATTCTTTGCAAATTATAGACTGCATCGGCGCTGAGGTCGGAGTCTACTTTGAGTTTCAAATAACGGGTAAGTGTGGTAAAAGCCACGGTGTTTTCCCCTCAATGTTTATATGGGGTTAGTGTAGCACAAGTCATGCCAGGAGTCAAGAAAGGGCCCGCCAGCCTCAGCCAGCGAGCCCCGAAGAGTCCACCAAAGCACCAGAAGGTACTTCAGAAAGCGGACTCGTATGGTCTGGGTAGCCGCCCAGTTCGCTCACCACTCTGCACCCGGGCCACTGGCCCCTGGCAGGTGACGCCAGCCAAAGCCTTACGGCTTCTCGACAAATTCAACAAAGAAAGTCACTTTGCCTGCAGTAGCTGCGTTAGTAACAATTTTCAAAAGTAACTCTTGAGCACTTGGGTCGCTGTTTGGGAGCGCCGGTGTTGATGATGCCAGTGCGACTGAACGATTGGATGCTCCACCTGTAAAGTCGGTTGAAGCACTCAATTGCACTCCGCCGGCCCATAGTTGAAGGGCCGTGGCACCTGTAACAGCGGCTTCACGCGTTGCCCAAACACCAGTAACTACTGCATTGGCTGGCAATTTGACGCCAAACCCGTAATTACCTACAGCGCCGCCATCTTTGCTAAAGTCCCAAGTAACTGCTTGGACTTGTTTAGCAAATTGCAGTACTGCGGCTTCGCGCTTATTGATGCGACCGTAGGACAAGAGACCAGCTTCTGTGCGAAGAGGAGATTTCATGGTATGTTCCTTTCAAGTGAGGGACAAGCAAGGGGCGACATGCCCCCTGCTCCCTAGCTAAGTATGCTTAAGAATTGGTAAATCCGTCAATTACACCAATGCTCGCGGGATGTTTACAGATGAGAACACCTTTGGCATTGAGGTAGCTGACCATCGAGTTTCTGTATCCGCCGTCCACTTTCAGGTGGAAGTCAGTCATGTCTTGACCTTTGACGGTTTCAAAGTCAGAGCCGTGGAACTCAAGGACTTTCTCGCCGCCTTTGGTTTCTGGCAAGCAGTAAATTTTGTTCTGTGGGCAGAACTCAGACTCATTGCACTCAAGAACATCGTTGCCGTGAACGTAAGCAAAGAACTTGACACCGCGCTTGTTATCGTCGATAGTTTGGAAGCGGCGGTCTGTCTCACGTGACTCGATAAGAGTGTTGTGCGACTCTGGTGCCATGGTGAGCATCTTCCAGCGGTAACGGTCTTGACCGACTGCCAATTTCACTGCGCTCATCAGCTTTTGAATGTGCTTGACATCAAGGGGGTTGCCGCCTGCGTCATAGCGAGTAGCTGCTGTTGCGCCACTCATGGTGATGCCGTGAATGACTCGACCGTCCCATGCTGCTAGTGACTCAAGTCCTGCCATAACTTCTGATACGGTGCCGTAGTCAGAAATGCTGGACAAGTTAATGTTCTTGGTTGGTTGGCCAAAACGATAAAGAACGTCACCAGCTGTTGGTGTGTATCCAGTAATCGTTAGGGCTGCACCAGACGAGCTGACTGCTTGTAGGGTGACTTGGTTTGTGTCGCGATTTTTCGACAAGACTTTCCAAGCTGAAAATGTGCCGCCGCTAACTGTGGGGCTAGCTGCCGAACCACCAGCTGTGTAGCTGACTAAGAGGTCGTCAAACTCGAAGAGACCAACGTGACCACGACCGGAGGTGCTGAGCGTTATAACAGCCGAGCTGCCCGATGTAGTAGCCGAGCTGATGGTACCGAGGACGCCGGTGCCGTCGCCGTAAAGGTCTGCTGCCAAGCGGCGCTTAGCTGCCGACAGTTTGCTTTCGACTTCGATTTGGATGGGGTCACCGTACTTCTCTGGGTTCTTACGAGCGCGGTCAAAAACTGCATAGTCAACTTCAATGGTTGAGTCCATCTCTTTCAAGACGGCTGCATATTCTTGGAGGCTGACGTTTTGGCTGCCTGGGAATGCCCGGCTTGGTGTTCCTGGGTTGGCGTATTGGATGGCTGCCGGCCCAAGGCTTGTTTGGAACATGAAGCGGAGTTCACGTGCCAGTGAGTTTGCAACTTTGGCTCTCTTGACCATTTCGTAGTCACGGTAGTCTGTCGAGATTTGGTTGCGGATACCGTTGCTGAACGCGATTTGAATCAACAAACCTAAAGGAATGTTTGCATTTTGGGCGTTGGACGCCGATGTAATGTTACTGTATGCCATGATGTTTTTTCTTTCTTGTTATTTTGTGTGAATGATTTTACTTTGTTCCGAATGCTTTACCGTACTTTGACCAGTTCTTGAAAAGAGCTCCGAGGTTGCCTTCCTTTGCCAAGTTCATGGCCTCTTGCCCAACATTGCTGGACTTGTAGCCTGCACTAATGGCAGCTTGAGCACTCTCAGTTGCTTCTCTTTTCTTTTGTTCCACAGCCTTAGCCGCCTTTTTCTCAGCCTGTACGTTGATTCTCTTGCGAAGAGCCGCCGACACAGCTTTGAACTCACGGTCCACTAAGTCTGCAGTAAGGGGTACACCTTTTTCTTCATAAGGCTCAAGACGTTTCAGGGCATTATTCCAAAGCATCTCGTCAAACATGGACTCGGTGTCAGCATCGCCTAGCTTGTCCGCAAACCGGTAGCGGTCAAACGCAGGGTGTACTGTACCTTCCAGTGACTTGAGACTCGCAGCTTCTTTTTCAGCCAGTATCGAATTGCGGAAGTCTTCTTGTTCCTTGCGGAGTCGGGCCAGTTCGGCCTCACGAGTAGCTTCGCGTTCCTTGGCTTCAAAGAGTTCTTTTTGAGCAGGTGTTGCTTTTTGTAGAAAGTTGTACCGGTCGATGCGGGATTTCTCCCAATCATCAAAGGCTCCTTTGCGTCCTTCGAGTAGGTCCACCAAAGCAGCTACGCCACCATTTTGGTAAGCGTTCTCTAGGGTTTCCCAGCTACTGGACAAGTCTTTGACTTTGCCTTCGAGTTCGGTCTTGGCTGACAGGGCTTGGTCACGCTCTGCTTGCCACTTTCTCGCCCCATGTGCCATCTGCACATATTTCTTGAGCTTTTCCTTATCGTTCCAATCAATCTGTATCTTGCGCTTACCCTTGTCGTCGGTCACAGTAATCGATTCAGACCCGGAAGGTGTCTCAGTTTTTGCAGTGGCCTCTGCGGGGCCAGACTGAGAGTCTTCGGCGGTATCATCACTGGCTGATGCTTCAGGTTCGATGCCGTCTACAGTTGACTCACTAGTGGTCACATAGGACTCGTCTCCCTCTACTCCGCCATACGTCACGTCACTGGTGGAAGAAGAGTCGTCGCCTGCGACCGAAGCGTTGCCTGTCCTCAAAGCCGAAGCAAGTTCTGCAATATTGGACGAGCTAGAAAGAATATTAGACACTGGTAACTCCTTTGGTCCGTCCGGCATTGAGCCTAGATGGGACTACGTTGGTATATGCTATGAAACATACCAGAGAGTTACACCAGCTGTCAAGTACTTATGGCTTGAAGATTCGATTTTTTGTAGGGCGGATTTGTAAATGGACCCAAGTAGGCGTAAAGTTAGGGTCTTCCAGGTAAAGTCCAGCACGAATGAGAACGTCGAGATTGGCTTGGCACCACTCTGCAAACTTCTTGTCGGGGTCTCGAAAGTCACAGGCTTCGCACGTCATGTGAGCCGAGCGCCTGGCACCACCAACAGCTGCGTTGACGGCGGCGGGACGATAACCCGAAGATACTACTAGGGGTTTACCGTAGGAGCGGCGGACAATGTTCAGAGCAGTGAGCAGTCGAGCTAGGTTACTCTCTTGAATCTCAGTGAGGGGGTGGGCCTTGTCTCGGCCCATGAGTACTTCAGCGCGGGTTATCATAGATTTACCATGGGGGGTACGCCGGCGGGTTGTCCGGGTTCTGGAGCGGGGGCTCCCTCTAGTCCCGGTGTGGGACCCGGAGGAAGAGTTTGTCCTGGCATTGCTGCGGCTTGACCGCCTCCGCCGGTGAGTGCCGCCTTTTCTTGAGCAGCGACTAGTACTCGGTCTCGGATGTGCTGCTTGCACATCTCGCGCATGTCTGGCTCTAATGATTGAAACTCCTGAGTCATGAAATATTCTAGTGCCCACGATATCATGTTCTCGTGGTCCATGAGGTCTTCGGGTGGAAGGTAGCGACCTGTAGCAATCATTTCGTCAAAGATTTCTTTCTGGCGATTCTCTGCCAGGGCCAGTCTGTCGTACATGCCTTCGAGTTCATTGAGCTTCATGAGCTTGAGGCTGGTGCGGGCTGGTACTCCGGCCTTCTCAAAGAGAGGCTGCATCATGAGGATTTCTTCACGACGACTCATGGGGTCAAGAGACAAGGACACGCCGTACTCACCAATAACGTCATAGCCACCGTCTACGTCAGTACCCTTCAAGTCTACGGACTCTAAGGCATTTTCTCGACCAAGAACACTAATGCTACGCTCTATAGACCAGTGCTTTACTATCAAGTTTAAGAGTGCTTTGTACACAGACTCGACAACAAGCACGTATTTATTGAAGATTCTACGCCTTATCATGTTGCCTTGATTTGTCGCGTAGTTCATTGACGTGCCAGAGGTCTCTCTTTTTTGAATACCAAACATAGCATCATTTACACCCATTCCGTCATTGATGCCTTGGATTTGGCTCATCCTGGTCGTGACCATCTCGGGCATGAGCTGCGGCACTTCCATGAAGTATGGAGTTTGATTGCCTGACACTTTGATGACATCCCAGGGACTATTAGACAAGGACGTGTCTACTTCGGCGGCGTCGTTGACAACAAGCCGAGCAGCGCCGTGAGCGTAAATGTTGTCCATAGTAGCGGTGTCAATCTTGAGCACATTGTCTTGAAGTATTGACACGTACTCGACAGCAGAACGACCATAGGGCGTGTTGGACACGTCAATGTCTGTCAGGATGTGATAGGGTAGTCCAGCTTGCTCGGGTATTTTCTTGAGACGCTCTTCGATAACGTCCTCGGGCAAGTCAGACTCGACAATGCGACGAGCAGCTCCAGCTTTCTTGAAGCGAAAGGGCGAAGGACGGCAGGGCTCAATCACCTTTCCAGCGCTGGTCATGAGACAGAATCGGCCCATGTACCCGTTACTGGGTAGTCCAGTTTCCCAATACTGTAAGAGTTCTACGCTGTTGTATTTGGTATCGGCTAGGGCAGACTTATTTGTACCCCACTTGCTGGTGGCCTCTTCCTTTTCTGACATTTTAGCAGCAGTCAACTCTTCTTTCTTGTCGGGCCACATGGTACAAGCTTCGTCGTAGTCCATGTACACGCGCTCGATAATCCACTTCACGTCCTTCCACGACCGAGCATCTGGGTCCAGAAAGATATTCCATATAAAGGGCACAGTAATGGAAATGTCACCCTCTAGCTTGACTTCTCCACTTTCCTCATTGAACTCAATGATGTCACCCTTGTTACTGTCCCATATAGTCTTGGCAATTCCGGTGCCGTAGACCAAAGTACTGAGTGTCAACTGGTCAAAGTTTTCTTGCATCTGATATTGGCGTATGGCCCAGCGAGCAACGCGGTCAGCAGCATCAGCACGCCTGTGGTCTTCTTGGTCTGAGGTCGAAGGTTTGAAAACGACACTTGGCGGATTGGCGGACATTTGCGCATGAAGAAAGCGCAAGTTCTTGAACACATAAACATTATTGCTGTCAGCCGGGGACTGGTCTACGCCATCTATCATTGCTGATGCGTAGTTGTTGAAGTCAAAGTTACTGGTACGATACACCGACCGTTCATTGGCGGCCCAGCGGATTTCCATATCTTTGCGGTGTTGTGAGGCGTCCTCAAAGCGCTTCATGATATTCTTTGAAGCGAGAGCATCGTCCCAAGCTGTAATCTTTATGGCCATGGTCGTAGTGTCCTAAAAATAATAACCAAACTTCCGCATTACTGGTTCTATCATATCCATGAGATTTTGTATACGGGGAGTGCAGGGCTTTTTTTGTCGCAAGGATTCTTGCAGCTTCTTGAGAACAAGAAAATCCTGTAAGCACCCGGCACCACTGTCAATACTCTCGATGCGTTCACGTACTCGGTCCTCGATACTCGGGCCCTTGTGACATTCTTCCTTGCGGGGCATCGGCACGTCTTTAATGCTGATGGAGATTCCTATGGTCTTACCTGGAGCGTCGCGCATAATTTCTTCCCCTTCGAGCTAAGGCTTGTCTTGCGACTTTAAGGCGTTGAGTTTCTTCGGCTACTTTGCGCTGGGTGTGCTGTTGCCAAAGAGCACTTTGCCATGTCATGTTGGCGGGTATTGGAACTTCTCTTTTCGGGAGGTTGTCAATGAAGTAAGCAGCGGTATCGTGTAAGTGATAGTCATTACTGGACACTATTTTGTTTTCTTTGCTCTCAGACCAGCGCATGCCCGAGAGTTCCTCTATCAGCGCCTCACAATGTGGGGCTATTCGCACTTTGGACCCCAGAGCCTGCTGTAGATTTTTTATCATTTCAATCTTGCGGCCTGCTTTGTCGTAGACGGCTGTGTACTTGATGCCCATTTGTGCTGCTTGGTGTACAAACCAAGGCTCAGTATCAGACACGCGCTTGACTATATTGTGACCGTAGGAGAGTTTTTGCACCGTGTTCACGATTTCAGTGGGGACAAAGACACCTTTGACGTACTCGGCCTTGATGCAGTACCATATTCCCGTGTTCGGGTCTTCGGCCCAGAGCGTGTATCCTAACGCGGAGCTGGACGCGGGGTCCACTGACTCAACATGTCGCCAGAGCGGGCTATAATTCTGCGGCATTTCTACCATGGTGTCGGTATTGAGTTGGTATACCGCGTTGTCGTCACTCATCCAGTCGCCATAGAGACGACTATTTCTGACATGTTCTGGCAAATGTGCCAATGAAGTCAATACGTCATCTCTACGCTGGGGGTCAGAATAGAGAGGATTGTCAAGCATCTTGAAGCGGTAGGTCTTGGCCAGCGGTTCTTCTAGGGCATCGACAAATTTTTGCACTTTGATGTTGCGAACAAGGGGAGTAAAGGACGCAAGAAAGAACCCGTCCCGGGCTTGGCGGCGTATCATAGCTTCGCTCAAGACTTCTACAGTCGGAGGCAACTCGTCCACCCACACAATATGAGCCACGTAAGACTGGAGTCGTTCTCGGGCCATGTTCGGGTTTTCGAGGGACTGAAAAACTATCTTATTGCCGCTGTCCAGCTCAAGACGTTGGATGATGTTACCGATGCGGACTTCTTTGTAGGTGCCGGGTTCTAGGTAGGACCGTATCTTGGGCAGTAGTGATTCTTCGATTTGCTTGCCGGACCTGCCGCAGACCACAGCCAAGAGTGGCTCATTGCCCCAGTTCGCGGGTCTTTTCCATGTCGGGTGAGTTTCTGTCAGTACCCAGGTAAGGATTCTGGCGCAAGTCTGTGATTTTCCTGATTGATTTCCCGCTCGTATAATCTGAAACTTGTGCTTACTAATATCGTCAATGACTTGTTGCTGAGCTGGAGTAGGCTTACTGTCTGGGTTTGCCGGGTCAAAACACTCCTGCTTCCGGAGCTTTTCGAGCTTCTCCAGAGCGGCAAGGAATAATTTGTCAGACACAGCGGACATCTCAGTCCTCTTGCAGTACCTGCACTGAAGTCACAGTAACGGAGCTAGCGGCCTCGGTGCTTATTACGACTTCGCCCAGAGAAAGTAGCGGCAGGTGAGTTTGGTCTGCTAGTACATCGCTGTTTAGCTTGATGTAATAGTTTCCGGCACCTGTGATACTTACCGTCTTGGCGTCTACAGGTGTTGCTGTACCTAGACTAGTTCTTAGTTTGGCTGTGACAGTACCAGCAGCGGCGCTTACGGCTATGGCCAAGACAATGTTCTTGCTGCCACCGGCGGTAATTGGAAACTTTTTGCTGATTGCGGCATTGGTTTGGCTGGCACCGATAGGTCCCAGGTTTGGTAGGGTAACTGTATTTGGCACCCAAGCGTTCATGATAGTGCTCCTAGAAAGAACTTCAATGAAGACACTATCATAGTCTCAAACAGTAGGCAAGAAAAAAGGGAGCCTACTTGGCTCCCCCGTGCTAACTGCCTAATTTCTTAAGTGTTAGTACTTGTAACGAACGTAAATGACATCACCAACGATGGGTTGGCTAGGCTGACCAGAAGCGATACGACCGGAGAAGGCCAAGCGGCTGACGCCACCGACTGTGGACACGGTGTAATCGTCACCTTCATGCAAGTACAGAGGACCGTAGAACATGAATGTGCTGTCTGGTTTGGCTTCGTGTGACAGGTCAAGGTACTGATTGTCCAAGTCAGTTTGTGTAATCGTGAACTTGGCGCGGCCATCAACAACTGCTTCCAAGGCACCAACGCGAACGTCCAAGGCACTGTCAGCGGCTTCACGAGCAGCTTGCTCAGCAGCATCGGCTGCTTCACGTGCAGCTTGTTCCGCGGCCAGGGCAGCGTTATTGCTCAGGACATAGCTGGCAAAGGCAGAGTCATTTTCAGTGTCAACGCTGTTGATGAGGTCAACAATTTCTTTGAACGAATCTGCATCGGCAGTGGCTGCGTTCAAAATCGCGTCAATACGAGCTTTTTCTGTATCAACTTGAGACTGAAGATTGGCATCACCAGCAAGCCGAAGCGCGGCTTCAGCAGCAGTATCGCCTCCAGTAGAAATAACCAAAGCGTCGATTTGGTCTTGGAGGTCTTGGTCTGCTTCATCAACGTACGTTTTGGTTGTTGGGTCAGCTTCGAGAACATCGAGACGGGCATCAAGGGCAGCATCTTCTGCTTGACGTGCAGCTTGTTCTGCACTAATTGCGCTTTGACGAGCTGATTCTTCAGCAGAAACAGCCGCTTGGCGGGCACTGACTTCTTGGTCAATGGCGTCTTGCAGGTCGTTGTCAGCAGCCAAACGAGCGGCGGCTTCGGCATCGATGTTGCTTTGTAGAGTAGAGTCAGCTGCTTCGCGGGCAGATTCTTCGGCATCAAGGTTTGACTGAAGAGCGCTGTCACCGGCTTGGCGGTTTGACACTTCTTGCGCCAAGGCAGCGTCGTTGCTTAAAACATAGCTAGCAAAAGCACTGTCATTGTCGGTATCTACGCTGTTGATGAGCTGGACAATCTCAGCGAACGAGTCTTTGTCAGCGTCAGCAGCGAGAAGAATCGCATCAATACGACCCTTTTCAACGTCAATGGCACCTTGTAGGTTAGAATCAGCAGTTTCACGAGCAGATTGTTCTGCTGCAACTTGACCTTCCACCCAGGTTTTGTTGGCTGCATCAGTTCCAGCTTCAGGAGCGGAAACTCCACTCAGCTTATTGTCACCAAAGTTGACGTTGTATTGAAGGAAAGATTCGTCAAGGAATCCATCGACATTAGATTGAATAATCAAATTACCGACAGGACTTGATTGTCCTCCACCAGTTTGTACTGTGTATATGTGGCGGAACGACTGGTTTCCGTAAGACCATTCAGCACCGTTAAAGTTAATCCTATCATATCCGTTATAGTCGTACCAAGAACGATAAGCAACTACGTCATACATACCACTACTGGAAGCATTTTCTGCGGCAATAAATGCTACGTATTTTTTAGCACTGTCTAGTGTTGGTGGTGAAGAAAACACAAATTGAACATTTGTATCTACAGTGCTAGATATTGGTAATGTTTGTTTAGCTATCAAGTCAGATGTAGCAAGAACATCCCCTGTTGGCTGTCTTGTAGTGCTATTATATTCGTAAATAAGAACTTTTAAACTACCAGAAACTGTTGATGAAGGTCGTCTAAGTACCCAAGTAAAAGAAGTTAGTTGACCACTAACACCACCAAAAGTTTGTCCATTTTTTTCTGTAGTTGGCGACCAGTTATCAATCGGGGCCTGAGTTTCTAGCGTGCCAGGTGTTTCATCTAAAAAACTAATTGTCTGAGTGCTTCCGCCTCCGCCAGAACTAACTTGACGCTCTTCCGATGGAGTTTCTTTAATCCAATACAATCCGTCGTAACGGAGAACATCGCCGCTACCAGGACTTGACATTGTAACGTCTGTAAGACTGTCTAATGACAGGCTGTTTACTGCTGATTGCAGTGAGTTGATTGCTGATTCGCGAGCTGATTGCTCAGCTGCCACTGCTGTATCAGTGTAGTTATCGGTGTAGCTCTTACGCGCTAAGTCATTTCCTGACGTGGGGTCTGAAGAAACTTGAGGTACTCTCAAGAATTGGAGAACACTGTCGAGGTCGATTTTCATCAACTCGACATCACTACCGTCCGCTGCTAGTGCCCGAATCGCCTCGTTGTTCAGGAGCCGCAGTTTGCTCCCGTCGATGGCGTTCGGGGCGATAAAGCCCTTTTTAATCTGTGCCATGTGTCATACCCTTCAAAAATGATTAGTAAAAATAGTCTACTTGGAGTATATCACCTACTTCCAAGAGACCATCAAGTCCGAGTTCGTTCCACAATACTTGTTTTTCCGAGATAGTAAAATCCAGGCCCAAGAATTGAGTACATCCTTCACGTGGTGTTATGGACACATTATAACCCAGAGCGGGGGCTAAAGTCAACTGTAAACTTTTAGTTAAAAGATGATTGGCAGTTATGGTAATTCTTTCGGATATAGACTTTTTTATGGCCTCAAATTCAACAGTACCCGCCGGTCCCCAGTAAGCAACTTCGATGTCACACTCTACGTCACTTTCCCAGCAAAAGGTCACGCCTTTGGTATTGACTTGACCCGAGGAGTATCCCGAGGTGGTGTAGTATCCTGAAGAATTAATATCAGAAAAGAATCGTACTTCAGTATTTGCCTGCCGTACTCTCCACGTGATATTAGTACAACCGTCGGGAAAATAAAAAGCTACACGATTTTCAGGTATTACGTGTAAAGCTGAAACAGCAAATTGATTTGCCGGAGCTACCGCCGTATTTGTAATTTCTACTATTGCACCAGCCGAGCCAGACGGTGTTACTGCGGCCATGGTTAGCCTCCGCTTTCAATGATGCGGATATCACAGGGGCCGTCTACAGCAGTGGCGTAAAGCGCAACCCCGGATTGTATGTCGAGGCCCAGAGCATCCTTGGGTCCGATGGGCCAGCCATTGTTTTGATTTGCCTTATCAACAGTTTCGCCCACGTATATAGTACCAGAGGTAGACCAATTTTTGACGGCAATCGCGGTTCTGTCAGTAAGCGAAGCAGGCACTAAAAGTGTGGGTTGGCTATTGACAGTTTTTTTGCTGATTCGAAGAGTAGCCCCGCCCAAGACACGAACATCGGCGGTGCCGGTAGCAACCGCTCGTACCGATAGTTCATAGTCACAAGTACCTGTATATGTTACCTTGACTCGAAGACGGGTCGGTACTGTACCAGTTCTTTTTTGAACAATCTGGGGAGTAGGAGCATTGACTGTAGGAAGAGTGGTAAGTAGGACTTCTTTGTTGCCATTGTCCAAGATACCATACACGTCAACAGTGATGTCCCCAGCTGTGGAATTTACCCACAGCATGAACAGCGCTGCATCAGATTGTATGCTGAAGTCTTTGACGGTCGTGCCGCTACTTGTCGGCGCTTCCTTCAGAAGTACTTCTTGTAGACCTTGTTTCAGCATCGCTCTCAGACACTCCTACAGTACCCTCGACTTTATCAAAGGAAACGGAGGGTGTCAAGTATTTCATCCGGGTCCGGACGTATTCTTCCAATTCATTCCGAGACATACCGGCAAGCTTGTGGTCCACACTCTCTTCGGCCTGTCTTTTTGGCATCTTATTGGCGGCTTCGAGAACGAGTTTGGCAGAGTTTACTTTGGCAGTCGTGTTGGCATCTGGGTCTGACAAGACACCCTCTAATGTGTCAAGTGCCAACTGAGCGAGGTACTCCATCCGTTGCTTGAACTCTTCTTTGTTCTGCCACCAGTCCGAGAACCCGGGGATGCTCCACCAGCGACTGAGCTTCTTATCGGCCCCCATTTGCGTGGCGGCGGCCAGGGTCAAGTTCTCGGCCAGGTCACCATCGGGCGTGCCTTCGAGGCTGGACCAGAAAGCGGCCTTGGCCCGGCGCATTTCGGGCGTCGGCGCGAACACTATGTCTTGACTGGCGACGGCAAGAACCTTGCTGATGTTCTTCAAGTGAGACGACATGATGATAGCTCCTTACTAGAAACTTACTAGTAAGTACCAGACTTGTCAAGTCCGGACTGGTACTTGATAGAAACTAACTAGTCCCGTACCGGACTTGTTAGCTGCGACTAGCTCTGCAACTATCTTGGTACTAGATAGTGCCCCTTTTTACTCCCCCGCTATCATATCCTTGCTGGTATGACCTGCTCTCTGGGGGGTCTCTCGCCCTGACCTTTCTTGCTCTTGGTTTCGGTAGCTGGGTTAGCACCGACGAACCGTGGCTAGCTTGGGCTAGGGGTTGAGGGGGTAAGGCTATTGTTTCTTGTCGCTAGGATGGCCGGGTTGCTTGCCGTACTCTCCACCAGTTTACCGCTGGTGGCTCTGCGTGAGGAGGGCGAAGCGGTGAACGAAGTCACTAACAACACCTTCCGGTTCCATGCAATCGCTCTAAGAAACTGTCTCGAATTGTGGGGCCTTGTGACCTGCAGGCTAGGGGCTACCAGTTTATTACTGGCTCAACAGCGACTTCTTCGCCCGGTAGTCGGGATTCCACAACCCGATGACTCAGTATATCCAAGTCACCTTTGATGATGCCATTATTTCTTAGTTTCGTCAAGAAGTTTTTGAGCCTCGTTCATTCTTTCAGTAATCTTGCGGCATTGGTTAATGAAGACATCAGCGTCCATGGCCATCTTCATGCGGTTGCAAGTGCTGCAACAGGGGACGGTGTTGGCGAGTGTGTAGCCTTCGGTACTGGAGACTCGGTCGATGCCGTTCATGAGAGTCGTTATATTACCTCTGCGCCGGTTCTTGGCCTGGGACCTGTAACCCCTCGGAGATGCCCCGCAGTAGGTACAGTCTTGGGCGATGATTTCGTTGAATTGTTCTGGGGTTAGGAGCCATGATATCTTGCGCTTTAGGGCTGAACTAATGTAGCGGCGGAGCTGAAGTCGTGCTCCTACGTCTTTTTTGGTCTCTTTGACGGGTCTAGTTTCTAGAATTGCCGAGTGATACTCGCACTTTCCACAGGTCTTGATGCGGCCTGCTGCCACGTCAGAACCTCGAATTTCCTTAATGACTCCGCAGTCGCACTGAGCCAGCCAAAACATTCCGACTCCAGCACCCCCGGAACGTGAGGGC
>Ga0196905_1000118_pt1 | contig 29031 bp, 43 predicted proteins | sample CB_VirMetaG_3_FD_169098 | JGI IMG/M metagenome (GOLD analysis project Ga0196905, IMG submission 169098) | Freshwater to marine saline gradient viral communities from Chesapeake Bay - CB_1508_1S Viral MetaG (v3) (version 3) | ecosystem: Environmental > Aquatic > Marine > Coastal | place: USA... | reverse complement strand
CCGAAAGTGCGGGTGAAGATTGTAAAAAAGAAGCCGTTGAAATATCAAAAACCCCAACAACAGTTCCACTCAACTCCAAATCACCATCAGTGGTGTTATACACTAAGGCGTACATCTCCCAATCACCGGAGGCTACTTGGTCATATGATGTAGGCGCTGTAGTCTCGACACAAGAACCATCTGTGGCTGTTAAGACAAACGCACCTGAGTTAGCTTCGATGGTCTTGCCTACGTCTGCGGAGGCGAATGAGCCTGTGCCGAGAGATAATTTCATCAAGTTGTACTGATAAATTGTATCGTCTGAATTACTAACAACAAAAAGTTTCGTCCCGTTTGCGTCAAAGGCTATACCTATTGGCTGGCTTGATTGAGACGATATGGAAAAATTCCGAGTGTAACTTGCTGTGGATACATCAAAACCCGTGGATAACGTATATTCGTTTATATCATCGCCAGTGTCACCCGCGACAAACATCGTTGTTCCATCAGTGCTAAACGCGACACCCCGTGGCGCAGTCTCTTCAGTGCTAATGTCGAAAGAATCAATATAAGTTACGGTAGAACTTATATCAAAACCAACAGACAAGGTGTATTCACTTATATCACCAACACTGTAATCTGTGATGAACATCTTGGTTCCATCACTGTTGAAGGCTATACCGGTTGAAGTTGTTATCTGCGCTGAAAGGCTGTAAGAATCTACATAAGACGATGTTGAAATATCCCAAGCCGTTGATAATGTGTACTCATAAACAGTTGTGTTTGCACCAACTATGAAGAATTTAGTTCCATCATCGTTGAACGCAAGGCTGTAAACGTTAGCTTCATTACCATGAGTGTAAGCGTCAACATAACTGGCTGTAGTCACGTCGAACGCAGTCGCTAGGTCGTATTCATAAATATTGTCAGCCTGAGTGCCCGACACGAACATTTTAGTTCCGTCTGTGCTAAAGGCGATGCCGGTTGGGGTGTTATCTTGAGAAGATACGACACGACATTTGTTGTTGTACTCGGCATTTGTAAGAGTAAAGGTTGAAAAATCCAACGTAGTAGCTAAAGCACTATCTGTTCGCGTGTAGTTTTCTGCAGTTGAGTTAACGTCCCATTGATTATTAGTAACACCTGTCTGGGGGACTTCTTTAGTCACAGAAACAACAGGCGTACCAGCAGTTACAGCAGAGGATAGAGTAAGCGTTGATATTTCGCCTGATGTATAGGTTTTGGTCTGTGTTGCTAGTGTTGGGTCTGTAGAGAGAGCCGCCCATGATGGAGTGGTTCCATTGGTAGTCAGGTATTTTCCTGAATTACCTGATTGACTTGGGAAGTCTGTTACTTGCGAAAGAGTGACAGATGTTGCAACAGGCGCAACATTATTCCATGAAGAGCCATCATAGACCTTCATGGAATTATCTGTAGTATTAAAGTAAGTAGCACCAGTAACCAGGGCATCACCGTCATTATCAAGTGATGGGTTGCTAGCCTTAGCTCCTAGATAACGGTCATCAAAAGAATCGTAACTAGCCGCTGCATTTGACGCGCTGGTAGCAGCATTACTTTCGGATGTAGCCGCATTGGATTCGGAAGTAGCCGCATTAGATTCAGAGGTAGCAGCAGCCGCAGCACTAGCAGCAGCACTGGTCGCAGAACCAAGAATAGAATCTACATACGCCTTGCGAGTTAAATCATCATCGGTAGTAGGTGTGGCGGTTGAAGTGGCTTTGTTTGAACCTAGTGCGATATTGCCTGTCATCGTGCCGCCAGCCAGTGGCAACATGGTGTCTGCGTAGGCTTTGGTCGCGGCATCTGTTGATAAAGAAGGAGTACCAAGACCTGTGATCTTGTTTGTACCCATAGCAATAGCACCAGTCATAGTGCCACCGCTTAAAGAGAGCTTACCTGCCAGATTTGTAGTTACGGTTCCTGCAAAGTCGGCATCATCGCCAAGAGCCGCTGCCAGTTCATTCAGGGTATCCAATGCAGCAGGGGCAGAATCAATTACAGCAGCTACAGTAGTATCAACATAACCCTTAGTCGCTGCGTCAGTAGAAGATACTGGAGAAGCTAGGTTAGTCAGGACAGTGTCAGTAAAGTCTACAGTTCCATTAACAACAAGATCATTAACAGTAGTAGTTCCAGAAGAGGCTGTGAGATTACCCGTGACGTTACCAGTCAAATTACCCGTGACATTACCTGTGACGTTACCTGTTACGTTACCTGTCAGCGCACCAATGAATCCTGTATTCGCGGTGATATTGGTTCCAGTAATGGCTTGTGGGGTAGAACCACCAATAACCATTCCATTGACCGTACCGCCTGTAAGAGTGGCGTTAGACGATACCAAAGCGGAATTGGCTGTAACTGTTCCACTCGCTGTAATAGCACCAGTAGTTATTGAGGTTGGATTAGTACCCAGTTCAATAATGGTTGCACTTGCATTCTCGGTGAACAACCTCTTGTCGGCGGTATTTACAGCAAGCTCACCCTGCACCAAGTCAGTATTCAAAGGAACTGCGGATGCGGTTGACGAAAACTTAGTAATGATTGTTGCCATCTATATCACCTTTTCTGTGATGCTTTAACAGCCCGTAGTCTTTTCTCTGCTTCCTTCTTGGTAGGAGAGTATCCGGGTACGTTATCTATTTTCCAGCCATGTTTTGTTTTACGGATTGGCATTACCACTTCACCTTGTGCGACCAGTACCTAGCCGACAGCTTGGATGGATTTGGGTCTTGAGCATTGTGGCGAGCGTAGTATGATTTTTTACGCGCCTTATCTTTTGCGCTAGTAGGATTGCTGCCAGCACCTTTTACGCCCTGTTGACCAAACCGAATAGTCCTAACTTGATCTCCAACCTTAGCTAGTACGACATGGCTTTTGGTTGGATGATTAGGTGTGCGTTTCGGTTGATTAAATCCGCTTACGCCCAGCCTTTCAATTCTTGGGTCTTTCTTCTTCATAAGAAAAGGGGGCAGGTTTCCCTACCCCCTATCTCCGTCTTAGGCGTTTACTGCCAGAACGAAACCGCTGTCAGGGCGATATGCCTTAACACCGTACAGAGTGTCAGCAGTGTACAGAGTGCCGAGGAACTCTTGCTTGTACTGAGTCTGTGAACGAACACCAACTTGCTCTGCAAGAATCATGGTGTCTTGATGGATGAGCATAGCTGCCTTCACATCGCCACCAGCCGCGTTGTCGGCAGCAGTTTCGATGACAGGGCAGTTAGAAGTAACGTATACGTCAATTCCGTACAGGCTACCAATCTTGCCGTTAGCAACAGGGGCGCCGCTTACGAAGTCGGAAGACACGTAGCGATCAATGCCCATGATTGCATTTCGCAGGGAAGGAGGAATAACAAATGCGCGATTGTCCATAGGAACATCGGCATCGTCTTGCTTCTGAATCAGACCGCGCAGTGCAGCGTCGGTGAATACGTCAGCAGAAGCTACAGTGTCTACTGCGTAAGCAGTCAGACCAGTAGAGGCGTCATTGTAGTAGACAGCAGAGTTAGTCCAGTCGGAACCATCGCCATCGCCCAGTGACTTACCCAGAGCAAACAGGTCAGTGTCAATCTGCTTGGCAAGCGCGTAACCAGCGTCACCAGTGTAGAAACCACGAAGAGAAGCCAGAGCCTGAACTTCGGTGATGTCTTCAATGATGCGAGAGTATTCATAGTGCTTGTCGATTGTTACCTGTACTTCGCTTTCGGTGTCGTTCTGTACGGTTACAGCAGTGTTCTCTGCCTTAGCGTAAGCTGCGCCACGGATAGGAGCAGGGATGTGAATGGTATCCCCTTTCTTACCGGACATAGACATTTTCTTAACAAGGTTCGCGAGAACAAGGTTCTTCTCGTAAGCTGCGCGAATCTCGTCGCTCCAAATTTCAGGGACAAAAGTTGCCGCTGAAGTGTTATCTACAAAACCGCCAGTAGCGGGAAAAGTTGATGTAGCCATCGTAATATACCTTTAATGTTAGTTTCTTACGCGGCCTTCCTGATACGCTCGCATAATCTCTCCAGACATGCTTTGGTAACGTTTCGGGTCAGTCCGCATTAGCTCAATAATGTCGGCTCTCCGATATATCTTCTTGCTTGGGGCTTCGGTACTGCCTGTAGCCCCGCCTGTTGATGCTGCGTTCAATGCCTGCTTACGTTCTTTGCGTTCAACTGCTACGGTCTGCTTTGCGACATTCTGAATCTCCTTCCATGTGGAAAAGAGTTCGTCTGCCGCATCATAGTCATATTCGTTGTTCGCCTGCTCGTATAGCTTCTGTCGGACTTTGCTTCCTGTCACCCATTTCTGGAAGTCAGCGTTTAAAGCAATCTCCTTCAGGTCAGGATGCTTCTGCTGCAAAGCGGAAAGCGTCTGACTTTGTTGCATCTGAACACCCAATCTCTCCAAATGCTTAAGCGTTGGATGGTTTGAAATTTTGTGTTCTACAGCTTTATCAGGGTCAGCGAAGAAGTCTATCTCTTCAGCCTGCTCCGGTTCATCTGATTTGGTTTGCTTAAGAATGAAGTCATCAATAATTTTTCTGTACTGCCCGACTTCCTCACCTTGCTTGCCTAGTCGTGACTCGGCTTCTTGGTGCATCTTGATTAGCTCGTCAGTAGTCTTGTTGCGATATTGCGCTGGCAATTCACTGACCTGCTCCTCTTCGGGTTCACTTGCGGCTGCCTCTTGCGAGACCGCATCATTATCTTCTACTTCATCTACCTCTTGCTTACGTTCATCAATTATTTGTGCCACTATTAAACTCCATAACTAACAAGACCAACTAAGCTACCCCGACAGTGGGACTTATTGATTGGCTACCTTGCGTTCTTTTTTTATCTTCTGCTGCCTGTCTCTTGCCCACTTCATCGTTGCACCCGGAAATGCGCCCGATATAGGGTCAAGAACTACTGTCGCAGCAGAGATAATCCTACTACTGTTATTGCCGCATACAGGGCAAGGACGAGCTTGGTCTTCTTCTCCAGTACGAATGAACGCCTCGTTGATGTGGCCTTCATCACAACGGAAATCAAATACCTTCATCGCTACCCTCATTCTGTAAACGGTCAACGGTAGATTCTAGGTTAAGCATAAAGGATAGAATGTTTAGCTGTCCTTTCCTGAAGAACATATCATCGTTATCCTTTGTTGCTTCAACTGAATTTATTTGAAGAGCGTTGGCACTCAACTCTTTCATTAATTCTTTCCAACCAGCAGTCATGAACATGTCCTGCAAGTCGTTGTAATAATTCTCGTCAGACTTATCCATTCTTGGTACGCCTGCTAGATTGCTTCGGCTTTTCTGTCATGTGCTTCTTGATGTCGTGAAGCAGTATTGTCTGTGTTGACTCCAATGCCTGAAGTCTTTTGTCTAGGCGTTCTAGGATTCCGTTGATCTGAGTAACGACTTCCTGCAACTCTCTTTGACTTACCATTAAGAAATAGCCTTTGCTGTATCAAGATTTAATCGCTTCTCCTTCAAGGCGGTTTCTGCAACCTTGAGTCTGCGTTCAAACTCCTTGTCATCCGCCGTACCTACTTTAAGGTTTGCGGTGATTGCCTTAATCTGATCTGTTTCCAGTTCAACAGGGATTGCCTTAGTCTCTGCTGCAATCTTCTGTGCGCGAGCCTGCGACTCTGCGGCCTGTCCGTTCAGCGCATTTGTCTGCGATTGCTGGAAGGCCATAGCTGCTTGCTGTTGAGCCTGTGCTGCCTGCTGTTGTTCAGGAGACATCTGTGATGCCTGCTGGATTCTGGCGATCAGTTCTTCCCTGTTGCTGAGATTCATGTTGTCAATGATTGACTGAATCAAAGTCGGGTACAGCGGAGAATCTTGTCCCATAGTCTGTAGCAGTTGAACCAACTGTGTTACCTCGTACTCTCTTGCAATGATGCCGAGAGATGAAGAAACCTCGAATTGGTAATCTGCGACAGGGTAAATATCTGGCTCAAATTGCATATATCGGTAGGCTGCTTTTGATACAAACGGAATCAGGAATGATTCTTGGAAGTTAATCAATGTACGCTTGTGGCGCTTAATGATTGCGCCAAGGGACATGGATATGCCTGCGGCTGTGGATTCACCATTGATGGAACCCGGAATGCCAGCAGAATCTATAGCGCCTGTGGCTGTCTGAACCATCTTCTGTAGTTCACCAGCCTGTGCAAATGTAATCTGCGATACTTGACCAAAGTTCAATGACTGCAATACTTCAGCCGGATTACCATTGGTAAGAATAATCTTGCCAGCCTTAACTTCCGGCCTTGCTCCTCGCGGAAGACGGGTAGCGTCCATAGCCATCATGGGATGGACTGTAAGTGCCAGAGCATCAATCCTTGCGCGGAGTTCTGCGTCCAATGCTTTCTGTGAGTTATATCCCTTCTCGCATACGCCTCTGCCCCAGAAACGATTAGGTACTACATCCCAAGGGAATGCAATCACTGGACGGTCGTTCATCATGTACGGGTTCTTCTCCGCTTTAAGGAGAGTACCACCGTTCGCTACCACCACGATTGCCTCAACATAGAAGGTCTTATCTTCGTCGCTTGGTGCTAGCTCTTCAACCTCTTCATACAGATCGTCAGACTCAAGCAAATGGCGGGGGACAAGTCCATAATACTTAGTCAGACGAACCTTATCCGTAGGCTGCGTGGTAAGTTCATGATCTGCGTCTAGGTCTATGTCAGGGTAGGCATAACTAAACGGCACGTCCTTGTAGACTCCCTTTTCTTGCAGGAGTTCTACTTGATGCACAGGGACAAACTCATCAATCGCTACACCGATGGAATCATCCACACTGGTAGCTACTGGGTCTATCAAGAAATTCTGGGGCTGTATGCTTCGTAACTTACATACAGTCCTGTCGAACATCTCTACACCCACCTCTTGAAGCTGTCCGTCCATTGTAGGGCGGGAGGCAGGTCGCATATCAACTTTGGATTCGAGGACTAATTCTGCGATACCAGTACCGTATACGGCGGCATTAATCAGGCATTCGCCTACAGCCTTGCGTACTTTGTTTTTCTTGAAATCTTTGGTTAGCTGTTCACGAAGATAGGCAACGTCTTGTTGATCTTGATCGTCGTCTTTGATGTCAAAGAATTTACCGCGTCCAAACGTAGCTTCTTCAATCTCAGCTACGGAAGATTCAACCGCCTGTTGTAATGCAGGGGAAATGATCTGCGATCTTTCAGAATCGCGGTTACGATCTTCGGAACTGAAGATGCCTCGCCATAGACGATAGTATTCGTCAAACTTCTGCTCGTAGTTTGATTCGTAGTGGTCGCGCCATGCACGGCACTTCTCCATAACCCAAGACTCAAGCGTCTCTTCTATGCCGAATTTATCTTCGTTGCTTTCTAGCATATTAGTATCCCGAAACAGCATCTATGACTTCAAAGTCATCTATTTCAAAGTCATACGAATAGGACACGGTAGCCAACTGATCTATGTAGGCTAGCGCGTCCACCATATCATCGTGTGTTAAAGCATCTGGGAATTGAAATATCTCGTCCAAGAATTGAATGTTCCATTCGCCCTTGTTAAGGATGCAAACGCCATTCTCGAACCTCCCTTGTAATGCCCACATTACACGGTCTGTCTTCTTCTTGTTTCCGTGAGTTAATTCCTCTACACGGAAGAAACGCTGATACTTCCTCATGAGATCGGTCAGTGGCGACATAACTGCTTGTCGAGCTATGCCCTTTTCTATGCCAACCGAGACGGGTTCGTAGTCCCTAACAACCTGAAATATCTTCTGGGCAGTTTCGTTTAACTCCCAGCGTCCGGTTATTATATCACAAACCCACCACCCATATTCGCCGACTTTTACCACAGCAATAGCAGTGTTGTCAAGTTTCTTGTTTTTGGTCTTCTTGCCTACCTCTTCAAAGCCCGCAAGGTCAATGGCGACATAGTAATCACCTGTTGTCGGCTCGTTCTCATCAAACTGAATCCAGTCCTCCCTGAACATCTCCGAGCCTCTTGCCTCGAAGGATGCCATGAACTCCTGCCGAAAGGCGTAGGAAGACATGGATTGCTTGGCTGCGTCTATCTCTGACTCGTCAAGTAAGTTGTTGTCGTAGCTTGTAAAGTGCCATGCTTTATAAGTTGGGTCATTGCCTAAACTGGCTAGCTTGTAGAGTTCATAGAAATGATTTCTACCCATTGGTGTCCCGATAAATAAAGCCTCGCCTTTTAAGTCTGTCAACGCAGGTCGTAAGATCAATTCCCAGACATCCGGCTTCATATCCGCATATTCGTCCATCACTAGAAACTTGAGGCTTACACCGCGCATAGTCTCAGGTCTGTCGGCCCCTTTCAAGCTGATGGTTGTTCCGTTGATTAATCTGACCTGCATGTTGTTGACGTGGGAGTTTTCAATTACGGGCTGACCTATCTCTAGGAGTAGGTTCCACATAATGTCCCTAGCCTGACCTTGAGTTGGTGCAACATAGAAGACTTGGCCTTTCTCTGACTTCAAGGCATTCACGATAAGAAGATAAGCCGCCAGACGAGACTTGCCCGTCCGACGGCCCGCAGCAACAACCTTGAAACGTGTGGGGTCGTTCCAGACTTCCTTCTGCCAATCAAGGAGGCTGATATTTAGATTCATCTGCTCTTCGCTGTTTTCTTTGCAATCTTCTTGGGTTGTTTAGAAAACTGCTTACCCTTTGCAGTATCCTCACGTTTCTTCCGCGAGGTTGCGGCGTATTCCTTTGAAGACAGAGACTCCCTTGCCTTCTTTGGAAGATACCTTTCTCCCGTGGCTTTCTTGCCTTGGGTTGACGGCTTACCAGATTTCGTACCCCATTCCTCTTTAGTCCACTTGGATAAAGACTTCTGGGATTTTGTTTTACCGCCAGAGTAACCACCGCCTTTAGCTTCATACTCTTGTGCTACGAGTTGAGCTTTACGCGCTGACCACTGACCTGCTTTGCCACCCTTCGAGCCTGCCATCACCTTATCTTTGATGCGTTCGCGAAGAGCCGGTTTAGTGTAGGCCATTACTTTTTCTTAGCTTTCTTTTTCTTTGCAGCTTTTTTCGCCGCAGCTTTGCCTTTCTCTGTGTATGCGTACTTCTTACCGTTTACCATTGGCATAATCTTTCTCCTATACCGTTAGATCAAACTTCGTTCCGTCAGACTTCAACAAGAAGAATGACACTATTGCAGTAAAAGTAGAGCCTGCGTCTGGGGTGACTGTTAGGTAATCTCCCTCATTCATGACAAGGAAAGTGCCTTCTCCGCCAAACTGATCGTAAGAACCATTGGCAAGAGACTTGTTGGATTGGAAAGTAATAATAGAGCCGTCATGCCATGCGGCTGAATATCCTGCGGTAGAGCCTGTGCCGTTGGCTATGAACAACATAGTCACCCTAGCTTCGTATCCAGTAGGGACGGTAAACAGAGTGTTACTTGTTCCTGCGGTTAAGTTCTTGCCAATAGAGTAGGCCGATTCATCGTACATCGTATTCTCCAAATCGAATCATGTTTGTTACTTCTACAGCACGTTGACCAACTTGCGTTGCCCACAAGGAATCAAGAAACTCATCGGCTGCGTCTTCATAGTCCTTAACTTCCATGGCGCGAAGGGCGTACTTAAATCTCCTGAGTTTCGTGATACCAAGGTTAAAGCATAGATTAATCATGGCTTCCTTTCGGATGCGGTCTAAGTCCTTGTACCATCGGAATGCGTTGTTCAGTTCGGACTCACATCTGTAGATGTCATTCTTCAGAAGATAATAGATTTCGTCATCCGACAATCCTACTTCGTCTAGGTTCCTGCCTACGCCTATGGTCAGGACGCCAAGAGAATCCTTGTATGGCTTGCGCCGCAACCCCTCGTGCCGTACCAACATATCAATCAAGTTCGTCATGTTCTATGGTCTCGCCAATAGCGGGGGTTTCGTTTACCCCAGTGATGGTGATATTGACTGTAGGCTTGCCGCCTAGCTTGTCTTTATCAAACGAACCTACGGGCAGAATCCTATCCACGATCAACTTCCATGCCGCAGCCTGATTCTTGTGGTCGTCATCCATTGCCGCCTTGAAGATGGAATTAATTACAGCAGGCGTATCTCTCCTCGCGAGGAATCGCTGCTTCATCTCCTTCATTGCGGAGTGGTCACCCTTCGGCCTACCCCTACCACGCTTAGTCGGCACAAGCTCAGACTTTTTGGGCCTACCGCGCTTGCGCTTTACGGGTTCTAGTGATGTATCTTGATTGTCTTCCATTACAGCTTCGTAAGTGTTGGGTGTCAATAATTAATGAATTAAACCATGATTTATTTATTTTCGCCAACAATTAGCGAAACACGCTAAGTTATTGGGATGCAGGGTGTGGGGTTTGTTCTTTTTTTTTCAAATTCACCTGCTGCAAATTTGGGGGGCAACTATAAATTTTCTGCACCGAGCCAGCCCCTCCCCATCCCCTATACTAACCCCACCCAGTTACTTTATAGAGCGAACGCTCGATTTATACTCAGTGCTAGATTGTAGCATCATGGGTCTGACTCTCGGAGACGATAGCCGCTACCCTATGCTCTGACACCCTTCCGGTTAATCGCGCTGGAATTCAAATTTGGGAGTGTGAGGATGGGGATAGCACCCAATACCCAATACCCAATACCCAACACCTGCTCCTTGTACTATATAGCCCAAGATAGTTGTCGTTTGATACAAACTGTTACAAAATAGCTGTATACAACAACAATAAAACCCCCTATCTTTGCGCCCCATGTTGTTAAGGATAACAACGCGGGCTTAGGTAGCAGGGTGCTACCGCCACAGGTGAAGCGTACAGGTGCCTCTCCCACGTGACAGCAGCAGCAAGCCCGCAAGTGTGACGGCGCACGGTAAACGGTCGGCCTCCGGATGAATACTCTCTTGTGAGTTGAAAAATGGGAAACGAGTGTAGCGAACTCGTGGTGAGTGTAAGCAGAGCGCGGGCTTACAGGCCGGAACAATCCGGACATGTTGTATTAACAGAGCGCATCCTTTTGGGTGCGTTCGATTAATCCAACAAAGCAAAAGGAGCAAAAAGATGAAGTTCGAAAAAGTACAAGTTAGCGAAAATAACTATCCAAACGGCGATTATAGGCGCATCGACGTTGGAAGAATGAATGTGTGGGATTTCGCTTCAAGTAAGCAGGACTTTAAATCGCGAGAAATAAATATTCACGGAATAGACCTGTCGACAATAAAACAGCGCATAAAAACTTTTGGGAGCGGTGCAGACAAGTTCAAAGTAAAAATAATATGTTTCACCGATGAAGATGGAGTAAGTCACGAAATAGCGTTATTCGCAAAATAATATCAAGATGTTTTTCTTGACAACCGAAACAGGCGTGGATTATTCTGCGCCTATGTTGTCTCAAATCACAATTCTGGAGGAGGAAACCATGAACCAGATAATCGGCAATTCTTCAATTAAGAATCGAGAAGATAAAATAACTATGCTCGAGCAGTTAATTGACGATGACGGACTGGATGGGGTGCTTCACTTGTTAGCGCTCGTAGCATCCGAAAAGTCCGACCATATCCAAACCAATTACGCTGTAGCCTATGACGAGTATGACCCAGAGGCTATACGATGGGACAACATCGCAGCCGAATTGATAAGACTTGAACTTAAACTGGAAACAATCTAGCCAAATCACAATTCCGGGGAGGAATATCAATGCAAAACTTAAGAGTAATTTTTGAAACGGACGGCTACTGCTTCGCAGGTGTAATTATCGCGGAGCATATCAACGACGACACGCGGACTCTAATCGAAGTGGACGACGAGTACGCGGATTCAGACGGTAACAGACTATATTGGGTAAATAACGGGTACTTGTACCCGGAAGACGAATGCTTTGAGGAGGAGTTTTAATAATGGCTAAAGTAGATGTTTATCAGGAAGTTACAAACAAGATCATCGAATTGATGGAAACCCATGGCACTAACTGGTGCAAACCATGGGCAGGAGGAGGATTGTCTAGCGGGCTACCATTTTCGACACAGAGCCAGAAGGCATACGGCGGGATTAATGTAGTCTTACTTTGGGCGGCAGGATACAACTCCTCCGAATGGGGTACTTTCAAGGCATGGCAAGCCAAGGGAGCCAAGGTCAAGAAAGGCGAGAAAGGTACGCCGATCATCTTCTTCAAGCAACTTGAAGTAAAAGACAAGGACACCGACGAGAAGAAACGCATTCCAATGATTAAATCATTCTATGTATTCAACGCCGAGCAGGTCGAAGGGTACGAACCACCGATCACCGAGAAGCCAGAACCCTTGAAGCTACTCGACGATGTGGAAGCCTTCATAAAGCAGACTGGTGCCGAGATACATCAAGTCCGAGGAGACAGGGCATACTACCGCCCATCTACAGACTCAATCACCGTGCCAATGCCAGACCAGTTCACTGGAGAGACGGATTCCGACAGGCTTCACGGTTATTACGGGACAGTTCTGCACGAATTGACACACTGGACAGGCTCAAAGAAGCGCCTCGACAGGGAGAAGGGAGTTCGGTTCGGCGATGAGAAGTATGCTAAGGAAGAACTAATCGCAGAGCTAGGGGCAGCGTTCCTATGCGCCGAGCTAGGAGTATCAGCAGAGCCACGAGCAGATCACGCTCAATACCTGAACTGCTGGATGGAGGCGCTCAAGAATGACAAGAAACTGATTGTCAAGGCAGCAAGCCAAGCACGACAGGCTTGCGAATTCTTAAAGGAACTTCAACCGAAAGCTGTAGACCAAGCAGCATAATATCAACGCCCCCGAAAGGGGGCATCACTGGAGGTAAGCAGAATGGAATTGGAATATAACGATTTTTGGCAAACCGAAACACGAGGAAGCAACTCTAACGAGTACGAAATATATCTCGCCTGCGCAGATGATGGTAATGGCAATGATATAACAACAGGCAAGCCACTCAAAACCTATGACGAATGGATTAACAGCTAGTAAAAACAACGCCCCCGCAAGGGGGCATTACCAAGGAGAAACCATGAACAAAGACATCGAGGACATCATTGCAGACATCATGATCGAAGCAGAAGAGGGCGACGATGTGGAGCGCCGGATACTGGAGACTTTGGAAGAAGCATTAAACGAAATGGAGAAACTCTATGAATAACAAAAAGATACAGTCTGTAGGCGAGATATTCTACGCTCTGATTACTTGCGCCCTAGTTGTAATGTTCACCCTGATCGTGATCGACGGATGGAGTTCGAGCGACTACGACATCTGTCAGCAGCGAGCAAGATGGGAAGCTACAGGGCATGACTATGTAGGGATTCCTCCGGGAGCAGAGAACTGCGGGGTAACACCATGACAATAGACCGGAACCAACACAGGGTAGAACCTAAGCAGGGAGAGCGACCGCCATCTGGATTGAAGACCGGAAGTTCGAGGTGCATGTGTACTGTATGCTGGGAAAAATTCTCAGGCTGGCGGGCATTTGATAGGCATCGCAAGGGAGGTTGGGATGATAGGTTCTGCGTCAATCCAGAATCGGTTGGACTGATTCGCAGGGAGAATGGAGATTGGACTAGACGACAGGCTCCGCCTAAGATATAAAGGTTGCCCCCCGTGAGGGGGGCGTGATTACATCTTCAAAGGGGAGGAGGATGAGAGGCAATCCTGCGTAGGGTAATGCCTTATTCCTTAAGAATCAATGGCAAATATCGAATTACTACTCGCCTCGCTGGACGGGGTGAAGCAGACATCAAGCAAGGCAGGGCAGCGCAGATACATGGCGCTATGCCCTAGTCATTCCGACAAGGGAGCATCGCTGTCAATCCGCGAGACAGGTGACAGGGTATTAATACACTGCTTCGCTGGCTGTGGTGCGGCAGATGTGCTGAATTCAATCGGGCTAGACTTCGGGGTACTCCAGCCAGTCACCGAAAACTACAAGCCCCTGTTCCGCAAGACCGTTGACGACGAGTACGCCGTTGCCCTGTCGATCATGGAACTGTTGCCCAAGACATTAGAAAGCGGGATGCGACTGTCAGAGAAAGACAAGCGCGACATCATCAACGCCAAGATACTTATCGCGAGGAGGCATAAGCTATGGGAGGATGGATAAAGATTGACCGATCAATGATCGACCATTGGATATGGCAGGATGCGGACGCACTCAGGCTGTGGCTGGAGATGCTAATCCGTGCCAACTTTGAAGATAAGACACGGTTATTTAACGGAAAATTGGTAACACTGAAACGTGGTCAGCTTGTCTTCGGACGCAAGATTTATGCTGATAGATTGGGCATGAACGAGAACACCATCCGAAAGGTACTCAAGCTACTCATAAGTGATGGCATGATACACCAGCAAACAACAAACAAATACTCAATAATAACAATAACTTGCTACGATAAGTACCAAGATTCCACCAGCAAAACACCAGCAAAGCACCAGCAAAACACCAGCAAAGCACCACACCTTAAGAATTATAAGAATGATAAGAATGATAAGAATATAAATAAGCGATTCATTCCACCCACTCCCGAGGAGGTTACCGAGTATTGCAAGTCGCGAGGGAATGGCATTGACGGGGACAGATTTGTGGACTGGTATGCCACTCGCGGATGGAAGGTTGGCAGTCACCAGATGAAAGATTGGAAGGCAGCAGTACGAACTTGGGAAGCAAGGCGAAAGCAATCAACTGAATCGGATGATAACTGGGAGGTGAGCCGATGATTAATATACCCGATGGGCTGGACTATGATTCATACGTCGATCTGCTGGGTACGCTGGAGTCGCAAGACCTGAAGTCCAGCGCACACTGGCGAGACGATCTTATTGAATACAACAAGACGGACAATCATATCTATGGGGAGCCAATGCCATTCCCGAAGTCGTATGATTTATTCCGATACAGGCCAAGCGAGATGACGCTAGTCACTGGATACAATGGCTCGAAGAAGAGCATGGTGCTGGGACAGATCATGCTACACCTCGCGAAGACCAGTAAGGTTTGTATCTGCTCGCTGGAAATGCAACCAAAGGTAACACTTCACAGGATGCTAATGCAGGCAGCAGGAGCTAAGGAAGGCAGACCGTCAGACGAGTTCGTTAATCGGTTCATTGATTGGGCGGATGGTAGGATATACATCTTCGACGCACTGGATACCCTACCCCCCGAGAGAATCATAGGGTTCATACACTACGCAGCCAAGGAGCTAGGCTGTAATCATATTGTTCTGGACTCACTCAGCAAGGTTGCCCTGAAGTACGACGACTACAACCAGCAAAACGAGTTCATCAACAAGATGCAGTATATTGTTAAGCGTAACAATGCCCATTTGCATATTGTCACTCACGTCAAGAAGCCGCCGAACGACGACGAATCCATTGCCCCTTCGCGATACAGTATCAGGGGTGCAGGCTCGCTATCGGACATGGCGGACAATGTGATAATTATCCAGCCGAACAGGAAGCGCGAGGCATTGAAGGAGATAGCCAAGATGCGCGAGCTAGACGAGAAGCAGCTAGACTATCTGGAGAAATCCAAAGACCATGCAATCATCATCGCGAAGCAAAGACATGGTAGCTGGGAAGGCTCGCTGAACTTCTACTTCCATGCTAACAGTTTGCAACTTACCGAGCAGGAGAACAGGCCACATAAATTTTCTTTTGACACAAGTGTTGACATCAACAATTAATCCGAAGTAGTATTGCATTACATCTTGAGGAGGATGAGTAATGAATATACAAGACTGGCTCGCTCGCGAGCATACCTACCTGAACTATCTGCGCGAAGATTACATTGATTGGAGCGCAGTTCCGCAGAAAGAACTGGATAGCCTGATCGACTGGGCTAACAATTCCAGCACCGACAGAAAACTAATGCTCTCTTGGGATATGTCTACGTCAGATTACGTCAAGTTTATCTGCGATCTTGACATAGATATTGCTCGCGCAGGTTTGCGCCAGTACGCCAGAGAGTATGCCGAGTCAGCAATACAAGCAGCATTGGAGGAGATGCAAAATGAATCAATCTGATTCCATTAAAAACCTAGCGGACGCAATGTCTAAAGCGCAAGCAGAGATGGGTGCAGCAATTAAAGGCGCGTCCAATCCATTCTTTAAATCAAAGTATGCCGATCTTGGTTCCGTGATACAGGCAATCAAGCCACACTTTGCGGCACATGGATTGAGCTACGTGCAGTTCCCTGTCAGTGGAGAGAATGCAGTAGGTGTCACGACCAGACTGATGCACTCATCTGGTGAGTGGTTAGAGCAGGACTACTACATTCCGTTGGGCAAGATGGACGCACAAGCAGCGGGGTCTGCTATCACCTATGCCCGACGGTATGCACTACAGGCTATCGCTGGCATACCAGCAGAAGACGACGATGGTAACGCAGCAACACAGTCTGCTCCAAAGTTCATTGCCAAGTCACAGGCTAAGGTTATTACCGATCTTATCTCGAAGACAGGCAGCGACATGGGTAAGTTCTGTCAGGCTTTTAAGTGTGAGTCTGTAGACCAGTTGTCAGTAGACCAGTTTGCCAGAGCTAAGGAATTACTGGAGAGCAAGCTGTGAGCCGGAACGCAACAAAAGAACTGAGGCGAGGCGGAGCCAAGTGTGGATTCTGCCCGCAAAGAATCAAACAAGAGTTTATGTTGTGTACCAAATGTAAATCAATGCAGGAACTAATCGAAGGTTTGTGGAGGACATATGAAAGACCCCGTGATAGTAGACTTAAATAGATACCTTTCCAACATGGAAGACAACGAACGCGCAGCAGAAGAAGCTGAACTTCAGTTGTGGAATGAACGCAAAGCGGTGGCCTTGCGAATCCTTAACGACGACACAAAGACAAACGAGCAGAAGGCTGGCTTGCTTGTGGCATGGGTTGAAGAAGAGATTGAAGAGGGCAGCAATGCGTATCTCTAATCACGAACAAGGGAGTCTCGAATGGTTCGAGGCTCGCCTTGGCATCCCAAGCGCATCAATGTTTTCAAAGATAGTCACGACCAAAGGCGCATGGTCTACGCAAGCAGACAGTTATATTAATCAGCTTGTCGCAGAGCGTTTAACTGGAGAGCGCGAAGAGATATACCAGTCGCATCACATGATTCGCGGTATTGAGTTAGAGCCAGAGGCTCGTGATCTGTATTGCCTAATGAACGACACTGAAGTTCAAGAGGTAGGGTTCTGTCTGCACGACACTCTGAATGCAGGGTGTTCGCCGGATGGATTGGTAGGCGAGGATGGAGGATTAGAAATTAAATGTCCTGCGCCTGCTACGCATGTGGAATACCTAAGAGGCGGGGAACTGCCTTCACGGTACAAGCAGCAAGTGATGGGTTGCCTTTGGATAACACAAAGGTCTTGGTGGGATTTCGTATCCTACCATCCCAGCATGAAACCACTAATCGTCAGGGTAGAACGTGACGAGGAGTACATCGCAGCACTGGAGGAGAGCGTTACCAAGGCTGTGAAAATTATCGAAGATAACGTAAATAAGTTTTTCAAATAGGAGGCATTATGCCCGAGTACGACAACACCAATCGCGGGGCGCTGTTCAAGAACGAGCGCAAGGAAAAAGAAACTCATTCCGATTACAACGGGACATTGAATGTAGACGGTGACGAGTTCTATATCAACGCATGGCTGAAGGAATCAAAGAACGGAAAGAAGTTCTTTAGCCTGTCCGTCAAGCGCAAGTCTGAGGCTGGTGCTTCACCGGCAAAAGAAATCTCACTGGAAGACGTACCATTTTAATTGAACGGGGGCGCAAGCCCCCACATGGAGGAGACATGAAAAGAAGTATTCACAATGTAACCCTGAAGTTAAGCGACCACGCATTCAGCAAACTCAAGGACGTAAAGTCTAACCTAAACGCACTAAACCTGAGCGAAACTGTGGAGCAGTTGATAGCAAAGCACGATGTTCAAAGCGCCTCGCTAGATATAGAGGATGGCATTCCACAGACTGAAACTTTAAAGCCGGTGTTTAACGACAGCTTTAATGTCGATAATGATATACCGATTCCAGTTGACCCGAAGCCTTCTGCCGCACCATTCTCTGTCATAGTGGAAAACACTTTGAAGAAGATGGCTGTGGGCAACTCATTCCTTGTGAAAGGTGAAGGTCAACGAACAGCCAGTCTTGGTGTTGCGAAGAAGCTAAACATGCAAGTCATCACTCGCAAGACTAGCTCAAACCCCAAAGACAATAACATCCGCGTTTGGCGAGTAGCATAGGAGTCGTTATGATTCACATAGGTTCAGCAATTCGTAAGGCGCACAATCAACAAGGCGTTCTATTTAAAACAGTAGCCAAGGAGATTGACTGCACCACAGCTAACTACGCACACACTCTGAATAGGGCAAGCATTACTATTCACAGGTATAAGCAGATATGTGATGCGCTCAACATGACAATGGATGAGGTGTATAAATTGGGGGACAAGCCGTGACAAGGCCGACTGCCAAGAATCAACTAATCCGTGACAGGTTGGAACAAGATATGAAGAAGTATCTTGAAAGCGGGGGAGTCGTAACACGGCTCCCTTCCTGCATGCTTTCCGAGCAAGTTAAAGGAGAACTGACATCTTCAGTGTTCATGAAGCGCAAGGAGAAGAAGCGTGAATGATATTAATCAGGGGGAGTTCTGGATAATCAACAGCGATCATTCTTTGAAAATGTTTATCCAGCACATGACAAACCTGTACAACGAAAAGAAATACATCACAGCCAAATGGAAGGCTGGCAAGACTAGAACAACAGCGCAGAATAATGCGCTTCATGTATACTGCCGACAGCTTGCGGAGAAGCTAAACGATTCTTCTCTTGATATGAAGAAAACTCTAAAGCATGATGCAGAGATTCCTTGGACTGCCGATCTTGTTAAGCAGTATCTATGGAAGCCAATCCAGCTTGCCGTGACTGGAGAGAAGTCTAGCGCAGACGTTACCGCATCTGACTATGATGAGATACACAAGCATCTTAGTCACCTGCTGTCTGATAAATTTAATATCTATGTCCCGTTCCCTTCGCGACAATGATCTGGTTTGATAGGATTGAGGATGCGATAGAGGAGGCCGCATTCTGCGCCAAAGAAGACCGGACTAGGTACTATGTATTCCCGTCAGGCGATAGGTTTATGGTTCGCAAGAAACACGGCGGCGAGCCTAAGCCGAAACGCCAGCACATTGAGGTTGGATTCAAGCAATATAAACGTGGAAGAAAGCCTGATATTTAATTGAGGTTCACGAATAGCAAACATGACAAAGCGAAGAAGATTCATTGATTTGGAAACACATACCACGTCCATTGAGTTGGAGCTTATATTCTGGGACACAATCGACCAGATAGCAGCGGATACTGGATGTTGGCAGGATTGGGTGAAAGAAAAGCTGAAGGCCAAACCAATGTCAGTAGGAAGAGCGTCATATCTACGGCAGATTGCCCATCAGTCTGCGCTTGGTCAAAATGGGAAAGTAATGACTGAATTGTACCGAGACGACAACTCCGTCATTACAATCCTTCGGGAGATAATCTGGGAGCAAGACGAAAAAATTAAAAATCTTCTCCGAGGCATAGATGCAATCAAGGCGCGATCTCATGCACTGGGACATCAAACAATACATGATATGGCTGAAGATTTGCTATCCACAAGGAGAGCTTATGAAGATAGGCGATGACTATGTGATGGGGCTGGACGTACAGGTTGTTCATAGAACATACCTTGTTACAGACCCAGACTTCAGTGTTGCCCTGCTGAAAATCAGGTATGATGCTATGGATGACGCATCACAACGGCGAGCAGAGAAGACGTTACTATCCCTAAAGGATGGCAGATTTTGGCGATAAGAAAGTCAGGCAAGAAACGTACCAAGAGAAAGACTAGGCCAAAGACCAAGACAGCGGCCCAGCTTAAACAGGAATGCTTCAGGGCTATACAGAAGCTGGCTAGGCTAGCTGCCTCCGACGACAACGGATACTGTAGCTGTGTATCCTGTGGCGTCACAAAGCACTACAAGGATATGCAGGGCGGACACTTCATACCCAAGGGCAATTCATCCTACTGGGCCTTGGAGATAGAGAACGTCCATCCGCAATGCGCTCCCTGCAACATGTGGGGAATGAAGCATGGCAGTGCTGCACAAGCCTACACGCTCTTTATGGAAGACATGTATGGTAGACCCTTTGTCGAGGAGATGATCGCTAAAAAGTCGACACCAGTAAAGCGATATAAGGCCGATTACGAAGACCTACTGGCAGAGTTCCAAAAGCTAATCGAATACCACGAGAAGAGGATAGCATGAGCAAGACAATCAAGATTTACCCCGTGTCCGTGGATGAGATAAAAGATTGGCTGGAGGCATCAATCATGAAACTCGACGGGCATGAGCTAAATGTCATTGGTACTATCGCGATTATGCTGGATGACTTCAGTGGATTCATACGGCACGACCCAATAAACCAGCAGAAATTTCTCGAATATGTTGAGATGGCAGAGATACAAGACGAGGAAATACATTGAAATCAACTGATTACCAAGTGGGCGGCAACCATTACAAAGAGCTAAAGATTCAGCCCATTGAATACATACTCGCAAACAACATGGGATTCTGCGAGGGGGCTATTGTGAAGTACATCACTCGCTGGAGGGACAAGGGCGGGGTAGATGACCTGCGTAAGATCAAACACTTCTGCGAGTTCTTGATTGAGAATGAGTTAAAGAATACGCCCCCCGATACTGCCGAGAGGCGTGTTCCTAGATTTGATTAGGGCAGGTTATTCCATCCTGCGCTTCTGTTCAAACTCGATAGCCTTTTCCATGCCACCGCCGAAGAAGTTGTACCAAACATCACCGATGATTGGGAGTTCCCGTGCAATCTTTGATTCGCCGCCTTCAAACTCTCCATTCATGATTTTCCAAACATCTTCTGATATGGCGTTAATCCAGTCTAGTGGCGGAGCAATCACTTCTCCAAGGGCAGAACCAACCTGTCCCTTGGATACATACTTATCCATCACATACTGACTTCCGCCAAACACCTTGAACAAGTTTTCAACGTAGTTGTCCGGCATATCTTCGGCAGACATACCTTGTCCGCGCAGGAAGTCCTTGGCTTCGTCAACCGTGGCTCCCATCATCGGGATGATAGTCATGTATGCTACAAGGTTTTTGGCAGCTTCCTTCTGGTTGCCAGCCTTAAACTCTTGGATTATATCCCTGCGCATTACATCCAGTTGCTTGATAGCAAATGTCTTTAATGAATAGAAGATACGTCCGTTCGGATTGTTCAGGTAAGCCAATGGCATCTGCGACAGGTTGATAGGCTGAACGTCAGCTAGCTCGTTATATAGCATTAGCTTTACATTGTCAGTCATATTGCCTGCGCGCAGGTCTGTTATGGTTGACTTAAACTCTTCGCCAAGCATAGTGCCGTATTTCTTTCGTAGCTCCGCTATACCCTTGTCGCTCTTAGCCAGACTGGTGAATCGTCTGTAGGCAGAATTAATCAGCGTGGTTTTGCCAAGCCTATCAATCTTCTTGAATCCTACCGCGCCGAGAGATTTGTCCAAAAACTTTGCGGCTCGACCAACCGTTGCTAGTTCTTGAGCAATAACATTGTTAATGCCAATATCTTCAAGACTGATATGCCTTTTACCAAACATGCCAGCAATCGTATGTCGCAAGCCGTTTATATAAACAGACATGCCAAGATCGCCGATCTGAGTTAAGGCAGAAAACGGATTAGCCAGCGTTGTCATGTATCCAACATTTCTTAGGGATGATGACACTGTACCTGCGCTTGCTTCGCCAAGCCCAAACCTAGCCTCAACCAACTCAGCCATCCTGTCAAAGTCTTGCTCTGCCATTTCTCCACGCTTGATTGCGTTGTCTACATAAGCGCCAACAGATTCGTTAAGATTTACGTTTCTTACGCCCTTGTCTTTAACCTTACTGCCTCTGCCCAAGAACTTGCGCTTATTAATATCGCTGACAGCTTTCATGATGTAGGTATTTAGTGCTGTCTTTGGGTCATGGTATTGGTTGATAAGCACGTTATCAATCTCGCCAATAGCCCTGCCTTTCGTAAAGCCCAGTTTGTTTTCTGAGATGATTGGATTTCGTCCGCGCATTATCTGGTTGATGATATTGATTCGATCTTCATCTCCCAAATCTTTCGCAGATTTCAGGCCAAGTTCTCTAGCCCTGATCTTAAGCGCCTGTTGTATTTTGGTTTGCTTTTCCCTGCCTACTGACTTCAAGAAATCATCGTAGTTCTTCATCAGTCGCGGGAAGTAGTTTTCTATATCTCCAATGTCTTCATACCCAGCCTCTTCTTTAAGTCGAGTATGTATCGTCTTAAGTAGGCCGCGAGCAGATTCTAGGGCAGACTCACTATCTGCCGAGTACCGCTTCATTACAGTCAAAGCGTTGTCGAAGTCACCATTATAAAGATTGCGAGATACAATCTTCAGGTCTGCGCCCTTCATCTTGTCGAAGATGTCAGTTAATGGCTTGACTATGTTTATATAGTCTTGCGTTTCCTTTGCTATGGAAAATTCAGTCTTGCCAAGTTCTGCGTGAATCTTTGGGCTAAGTGATTTGATAGCTGTGCCAATCACACCAAATACATCCTCGCCAAACTTCCATCCACTTGTTGCGGCAGCGGGAGACACGCTCTTTGCTTTTGCTGCCATAACTGCCTGCGCGTTTTCTCGCGAAGGAATCCTTAACTGAGAGTCAGACTTAATGAGTATGTCATCTAAGCCAGCTTCGTCAATTCCCATTCTATTTAGTATAGCTTGGTTAATTGACTCCAGAGTTGAGCCTTCCTTTGCGGCTTCCTCGTATACAATGTTTGTTACCTGCTCAAAATCATCTTGAGCCTTACGCATTGCTTCCGGGGAGCGCCTTTCAATCAACGCCCTGCGCGCAGCAGGAGTTAATCCCTTGATGACAGCAGAGGTTGCTGGGGCGGCGATAGCGCCAAGAGCAGTAGCCCCTGCAAGTTGTCCGGGTTCTACCCGTCCTGTCGTTGCAAGCTGCTCCAACACGTTATACTCAGCACCAAAAGCAGCGCCGACAGCAGCCAAACCTTTGTATCCTTGATACGCCTTGGATATTGGTATCAGTGTTGTCGGACTCATTAGTGAGCCAATGATTGTTCCAGTAACTCCAGCAGCGCCACCAAACCCTTCTTGACGTGCCGCTTCTGGATACTTGTTTTCTAGCTCAATCTCCTTTGCTCTCGCGATAACCTGACGCCGAACATCTGGCGACGCTTGCATGAACTGTTCGCCATACAACTCTTCTGGCGGAGTGTAGGTAATGCCATCGTTGAAGCTGAAGCTAACCTTGCCAATAGGAAACTCGCTAGCCAGATAGGTTAGCGCATTACCAATGTCAGTATCGGCAGCTTCAAACGCATAGGCAAACCGTTGTGCAGCAGAAGGCTCTTGTGGTTCTGGCTCACCGCGAATAGCAGCCATTGCTTCAGGAGAAATTTCATCAAACTTTCTCTGAGCAATTAGCTCTAAATCTTTTTGGTCAAGATTTGATAAATCCATATTCAAGCCTATTGTGAATACCTATTAAGCCGAGATTCCAGAACAGCAAGCCTAGCTTCTAAATCAGACGTATTGCTATTGGTTGCCTGCCGATTTCTGATTGCAGCTTTAATGTTTGTGATTTCCGCGTTCTTTCTGTTCACGTAGCTTTGAACAGCTTGATCTGTTGAACTTCCAGTATTCCTAAGATTTTTAAGCACAATGTCAAAATCAGGGTCAACAGACTGATCTTCAACTGGTTGCGAAGTCTGTCTTAAACTGGCTGCGGCAGTAGCGGCGGATTCATCCATCTGTTCTTGAGTTAATTCTGTTACGCCTGCTCGCTGTTGAGCCATTGATTCAATGTCTTCTGTTGAGAACTCCGAGATTGGTGCGCCAACTCCAGTAGAGACCATTGCTGCTACAGCTTGCAAGTTTTGAATGTCAGTTGCAGATGGATTGAGACTTCGTTGGGCAGCTACCATAGAGTAAAACCTTTCCTTTGAAAGATCGCCTGCGCCAATGCCAAAAAATCCTTTGGAAAGAGCATTCTTTAGCTCAGGGAATTCTTGAGCTAGAGCGTAATACGCTTCTCTTTCTGTGCTGTTCAGTGGCTTGAAATCTTCTGGAGCAAGATTTCTTACTTGTTGTTGCATTTGTGCCGCAATTCTAGGTAGAGCATCTATTGCATCAAAGCTGCCTAACTCTACGCCAACCGCATACATTTCATATTCTGAACCAAGATCACGAATTGCTTGAGCCATAGTTGCTCTGTTTTTATCTGCTGTCATGTCAGCAATCATGTCTCTTGCGCCCTTGCTAATCTGCAATGCAGTGGCAGCTTCGCTGAGTCCAGCCATTCTTGCAGCAGATTCAGCAGCAACCTGAGCGCGCTGCTCTGCGTTTTGTGCTAGACGCATCCTTTGAGTATCGGCAGCAATGCTAGTGCCTAGCTGTATCTGTCGCATCTCTTCAGTCGTGCGAGCCAATGCACGATCTTCTTCTTCAGTTCGCAATCTGGCAGCTTCTTGTCGCAAGGCTGCTGCGCGAATTGGGTCTATTTCTTGAATAGCGTTTGCCGCATCCAACAATCCTTTCGGAGTAGACGTGTCTATATTTGCTAGTTTTTCTTGCAGCTTCTCGCCCTCAGTCCTTGGGTCAATACCAAGCATCGGCTGAATAGCACGGCGAAGGTTCTCTTGACGTTGTACGCCAAGCTGTCCTGCTACTTGAGCCAGAGGAGCCAATGCAGCAGCACGACCACGAAGGCCAGATGCAAGCAACTGACCTTGCTCCATGCCCTGCCGCAACATTCTTTGTTGACGCTGTGCGGGGGTATCAATGATGTCCGCGAATAGAGTTGGAATATCTAAAGGCATTGTTATGCTCCTAGCCTACTGACCCAAGATAGCCTCGGTCATATAATGTTTGAAAGAAATCTAACCCTGTGCTTACTGGAGTTTGCTGAGTTGTTGTCTGGCCCGTTTGCTGCTCGCCCTTTAATAATTCAAACAGTCCTTGGAATTGCTGCTGGCGTAGTGCATTTGCCAACGCTTCGTAGCCAAGCCGTGACTCCAGTGTGGACTCTGCTAGCTGCGCTCCTAATCCCATACCAGTAGAGCGTAGTGCGGATTCTAGACGAGATGCTTCTAGTTGAGGAGACAGTGCTGCAAGTAGCTGTTGCTGCGGAGTGTAACCAGTTGGGATAGCAGCCAGTCCAAGCTCGCCAAGTAAGCCAAGTCTTGCACGGGTTTCACCCAATCCAGCAAGCGTTTGCTGTGATTGCAGTGCTTGTTCTGCTCTAGCCTGTTCCATTGCGCTAATGGCTGTCTGTGCTTGCTGCTCTTGAATGGCTTTCTGTAAAGCCAGTTGCTCTGGTGTTCCGCCGTACATAGCAGTCTGCACACCAAGGCGACCTTGATTGGCAAGCCTCTGCTCCAGTTCTAATCTGGCGCGCTCTTGCTCAGGCTGTTGTGCAGCAGTCAGTCTTGCAAATATATCCTGCTCTCTTGCAGCACGTTGGCTTGGGTCTTGTGTCAGCATACCAATAACAGCCGCCTGCTCTGCGGCTCGCTGTTCTGGACTGCCAAGCGTACCGAATGCTTGAGTACCAAAACCCAACAGGCTTTCCTGAAGCTGCTGCTCGGCTGGACTCAGCGCAGTACCCATGCCGCCAGCACTAACACTAGCCCGTGCGCCAGTAGGAGTAGTAACTGTGAATGGCTTGAACTCAGCTTGACGACCAAGCTCTCCAAGCAATCCACCTTCAAACTGCTGCAAGCCACCAGCACCAAAGACGGCGGCAATATCTTCTTGGCCTAAGTCTCGAACGGTGTTGATAATATCCTGCTGTGCCAGTGCGCCACCAATTCCGCTAATCAGATTGCGACCCTGCTGGCTCATGGCTTGGCTTAAAAGGTTTTGGAAAAACTCTCCCATCAGTAAGTACCTCCGTCAATCGTTCCGACAAAAGTACCGCTAACAGTAAGATCGTCAGTGGTCACAGTGCCAGTAAAAGTAGGTGAAGCTGCGTCACTCTTCGTAGCTACAGCTACAGCAATCGCATCAAATTCGGCTCCGACTTCAGAGCCTTTCACAACCTTTGCAGGGTTGCCGCTAACCAAAGCGTCCTTGGCTGCGAAGTTAGTAATCTTGGTATAGTTTGACATTACACTATCCTTCCCATGAGAGCCTGAATGTTTATCTCCTGTAGGGCAATGGAGTTGCCATCTACGGTTGTTTCAACACCAACCGCGACGACAGTACCCTGCCCTGAGGCATTGATCTTCTTGCGCTTAATCAAAGCAATGGACGATGAATACTCAGCGTCCGTATTAAATTCGGATATGTTGTACTGCGCTACGTTAGATTGCGGCAATATGTACGCTTGCTTTCTGTAGTTGCCTGAGTAGTCGTATGCCCAGTTAAGTACCACTGTGGCTTCTGCGCCATCGAATGTAGTTAAGTTAATCTTCTTCAAAAACTTCAGGCTTGACGTACTGCCAAAGCTCAACGGATGACTGAAGTAACTCAGTTGATAACTTGTGTCGTTATCTGTGTAACCAGTGTACTGGGCTATGCCATCGGCAGTACCGATATACAAAAGCTCAGTTGACGTAGACGCGAAACACTTAGGATTCATGTGGCTCCATGTGGTAGCGCGATAGCTTCCATCCTGTAGCGGGAAGCGTGTGTCAAAGGCATAGACTACGCCAAGGTTTTCAAAGTTCAACAACACGAATGCTTCGCGAGGAGAGTAGTGCATTTTGATATGCCCTGTCTCTGCTGCGTACAACGTCTTAATGTCGTTGTTGACGTTCTTAGATATGTCTCCAATAGGTGCAGACTTCTCTTGGATTGTCCTAGATATACTCCGTACACCAGAGTCATCCAAGAAGATAATGTCCTTACCAGTTGACACTACCGCATCACGCTGAACGCACCCAATGTTGGAGATTGTATCAGACAACGACATGGTAGAAGGATTATCTGCTCCCGCATACACCAAGATCGAGTTCTTGCCAAAGATAATCAAGAACCCGTTATGTGCCGCCAAAGCTGTAATCGTGTCGTATCCAGTAGGCCACACCTTTGTAATATCTATGGAGCCAGATGAACCACCTGCCCATCCAGAACCATTCAAAAGGTCAGACCAATAGATAGTGGACTTGTCTGCTGTGAAGTCTGCTACCCACAGACGACCAAAGGCAGCTATGCACTCGTTACCTTGCGGGGGAGTTCCGGTAGAAGAGGCATGTGATGACATCGCCACCACAGTTCCCGTGCTGTCCGAATATACAAGCGGCTCGTAACCACGCTGGAACATGTACATGTGGTTGTTAAATGAAACAAACTTCCAGTCATTTGCTGTGATTGTGTAGGAAGCTGGCGTTACATCTGTCAAGGTTGTAGTGCCTGACATTATTAGGTTGTTGCCTGCCGAGAAGAAGGTAATGTCTCCGTCTTCTGCAACAAACTCACCCATAGATTCTATCCCATCGGATGAACCAAGAATGGTGTCGTCAGTAGTCAGCACGGAATACCCCTTTCTTGCGGCAATCCGGCCTTCCTTATCAATCACACAGTTATCTGCCACTGCCGCGAACGTAGGTTCTTGCGACAACGGGGCGTCTTGGGTGTTAATCCCAGCGAAGCCCGGAGCAGTAATGGTGATGCTTTGGAGTTGTTGAGCCATTTATACCACCATGAAAGTAGTTTCATCTGGGAAACGGTTAGCATCTATCGCAATCGCGTCAGACAAAGCAGTGGCAGCTACGGCAAACTGCTCTGCCGCAGATTGTCCACCTGTCTCACCACGTTCGCGAAGAGCCATGGCGTAGGCCATTTGAACCACAGGGTTGTAAGGAACCTTAATTTTTGTAGCATCTGCCGTAATGATTCCTTGCGGTCTGGCGAGGTCAAAACGGAGGCTGTAAACTGCATCGGGGCTAGGGTATACCTTAACCGTTAAATCGTCGTTAGCATCGACGCCAGTAACCTTATATGCGACTGGTGAGCCAGACACTACAGTTTGGTTGTAATAGACGTTGTTAAAGTATGCCTGCGACTCCAGCTTCATGAACCTGTTAGACGTGTCATTTATAACAGCCTTGATGACAGCATCCTGACCAGAGTCAGTAATTGAGTATTCGGACGTGCCGGATACGGTAGGTATCACTGTGGTAACGCGAAGGGCAGACCAGTTCCAAGAGTTCTCTACCATGCGCTTGGCGTCATTAATGAAATCACCAATCAATGCAGAGTAGTCAGACTCTAGTGCTGTGTCTGCTTGATCTTCGCGCAGCCGCCTAAGAACACTATTGATAGCTTCTAGGTATGTCATTTGTAGCCTCCTGCGGCTCGTAAGAATGCTTCAAACATTCCCTGCTGAACGTTCTCTAGCTTTGTAAACTTAGTTGGAAATAGGATTGAATCAGTAATAGGCGTTTGCTGTATCTGCTGTCTAATGATTGTGTTGAACAATCCCTTGGTTGCATCACCAGTACCATTGCCACCGTCGCCAGTGCCACCATCACCAGCACCGTCGCCAGTGCCATCGCCTGTAACCTGTTTGACAGTACCCGGAGTACCAGTGGGAGTTTGCACTACCGTGTCTCCAACTAATCCACCATTCGTAACCTGTTTGACAGTACCAAGAGTACCAGTGGGGGTTTGGATTACAGCATCCCCAACCAAGCCACCATTTGTAACCGCAGGGGTTACAGTAGCTATATCACCAATACCGCCAACTACATTAATCGTAGTTCCTGAAGTCGTTTCAACATCCTGTGTTCCTGAATCTGGGCCGCTATAAGAACCACCAATTACATAAGACGGGTTATTTGCTGCGTCCTCATTGTAGTCAGTCTCGCCTGTGCGCTCATTCCTGAACACTCCACCACCCTGATATATCCAAGGGTTCTCTGGGATGATAGTAAGATCACCGTCTCTAGCCGAAACATCACCATCTGTAATATCACCCTCTATATCTACAGCAGTGGTATCTTGGGTTAAGTCATC
>Ga0196905_1000115_pt1 | contig 29537 bp, 30 predicted proteins | sample CB_VirMetaG_3_FD_169098 | JGI IMG/M metagenome (GOLD analysis project Ga0196905, IMG submission 169098) | Freshwater to marine saline gradient viral communities from Chesapeake Bay - CB_1508_1S Viral MetaG (v3) (version 3) | ecosystem: Environmental > Aquatic > Marine > Coastal | place: USA... | reverse complement strand
GCTAGGCATTGCATTTCAAAGTTTGTTCGATATTGCGCGCAATACGTCCCCTACCCCGGCTGCGACCAAAAAAGCCGGGAATTATACCGCAAGATTTTGCTTTACGCTAGTTGAACTTTGTGTGTACTATTCGCTTATGCCATTGATCACGAGAGCCGAAGCCGCGCGCGCAATGGGTGTCACACCGGAGGCGGTGTATGCGGCGGTGAAGCAGGGACGGCTGCCAGTTGTACGTACAGCAGACGGACGTGAGCTGGTCAATAGCGAGACCATGCGCGAGCACTGGGCAAAAAACACACAGCGCAGGATTGGGCGCGGGCCAAAACCACCTGCTGGCGAGAAAGCATTTCCGCCTGCCAGGCCACGGATGGCAAAAACGGAAGAATCGATCCCGGACTATGACGAGTCAAGGGCGCGCACTGAGCACTTGAAAGCTGAGCTGCTGGAGCTTGACCGCAAGCAGAAAGAAGGGATTTTGGTGAAAGCAGAAGAAGTAGAGCTGAAATGGGTGGAGATTGTGACGTTAGCGAGGACCAAAATTCTGGGTATCCCAACCAAAGCGAAGCAAAGGATCCCGGATCTCGATACAGATGCGGTGTCAATGCTGGAAGATATTGTTCGCGAGACGCTGGAAGACCTGTCTGATGACTGAAGACAACCTGCTGAGGCTGGAGCGTGCGGCATATCGGGCGTTCAAGCCACCGGAAAAGCTGACGCTGAGTGAATGGGCAGATCGTTATGCGTTTTTAAGCGCCGAAAGCAGCGCAGAAGGCGGAAGATGGCACACTTTGCCGTATCAAAAGGGAATTATGGATGCAATAACGGATCCAAGGGTTGAGCAGGTGACGGTGATGAAGAGCGCGCGGGTGGGGTACTCGAAGATCCTTAACCATGCAATTGCGTTTCATATTCACCAAGATCCATGCCCGATCATGCTGGTGCAACCGACGATCGAGGACGCGCAGGGATATTCCAAGGAAGAGATTGCGCCGATGCTGCGTGATACGCCTTGCTTGAAGGGGTTGGTGAGCGAGTCGAAGGCAAAGGATGGCGCGAACACGATTTTGCAGAAGCAGTTTCCGGGTGGAACGCTGAGTCTGGTGGGTGCCAATAGCCCGCGCGGGTTCAGGCGTGTGAGCAGAAGGGTGGTGTTATTTGATGAGATCGATGGATATCCGGCATCAGCAGGTGCGGAAGGCGACCAGATCAAGCTTGGTATCCGAAGGACGGAGTACTACTGGAATCGCTCGATTGTGGCTGGTAGCACGCCGACAGTTAAGGATTTCAGTCGCGTGGAGCGCATGTTCCTGCAGACGGATCAGCGTCGTTACTTCGTCCCGTGTCCTGATTGCGGTCATATGCAGTACCTGAAATGGCCGAGCATTCGATGGACTGATGGCGACCCGAGCACGGCGGGGTATTGCTGCGAGTCATGCGGTGTAATAATTCCACATTCTAAAAAGCGTTGGATGGTGGAGCGCGGCGAGTGGCGCGCTACTGCACCGGGGAATGGGAAACATGTGGGGTTTCATATTTGGGCGGCGTATAGCTACAGCCCGAATGCGACGTGGCCGAATTTGGTGGAGGAATTTCTGGATGCGAAGAACGATGCAGAGCAGTTGAAGACGTTTGTGAATACGGTGCTGGGCGAGACCTGGGAAGACGAGTATGCGTCGAAGGTTGGCGCAGATTCGCTAATGGAGCGTGCAGCGGATGAGGCTTATCAGCAATATGTGCCACCGGTTGAGGTGCTGGCGCTGACGATTGGCTGCGACGTGCAGGATGATCGGCTGAGCCTGAGCGTGTGGGGATGGGGCCGCGAGGAAGAGGGCTGGCTGATTGATCGGGTGAAGATTTATGGAAGCCCGTCCAGGCCAGAGGTGTGGAAGCAGTTAGACGAGATTTTGCAGAAGCCTTACGTGAACGAGGCTGGCGAGGAGATGAAGGTGTTGTGTTGCGCGATTGACTCTGGCGGTCACCACACGCAGGAGGTGTATCAGTACAGCCGAGAGCGCGCGGCGATGGGCGTGATTGCGATTAAGGGTATGTCGCAGAAGGGCAAGCCACCGCTGGGCAAGGCGACGAAGGTTGATGTGGACTACAAGGGCAAGGCGTTAAAGAAGGGGGCACAGCTCTTCCCGGTTGGCGTGGACACGGTGAAGTCGCTGTTGTTTGGCCGGTTGAAGCACAACGATCCTGGGGCTGGATATTTGCACTTCTTCCCCACGATCGGAACGGACTATTTCGAGGAATTGACAGCCGAGAAGCAGATCTTGCGGTTTAGGAACGGCTATCCCGAGCGAGTGTGGGTCAAAAAGAGCCAAGCACCCAATGAAGCTTTGGACGAGATGAATTATGCGTATGCGGCATTGCATCGGCTGTACCAGAAGATGGACAGGCGGACGATATGGGATCAACTAGAGCGACGTGATGAGCCGAAGCTAAAGCGTGCGCGGGTGAGTGCGGCACCAAAGCGGAGTTTCGTTAAGCAGTGGTGAGTTACGGCGCTAAAGTACCAAGAAGCCTGAAGTTAGAGGTCGAATGGCGATTCCACCGTCCATAACAGCCGGCGTGGACGTGGTGTGGACCGACGTTGCGACGACTGACTTGTTTGGGAATGCGGTGACGAGTGCAACGCATAATTTAACGTATTATTTCCGGCTAAATACAGCAGGCGAGGGCGTGACCGTCACTGGGGTTGCGTATTCGGATGGCTGGAAGACCACAATTCCAGCGGCGACCAGTGCCGGTATGGATGCCAGCACTGGCTGGTATTTCCAGGCTGTGTTGACGGCGATCAGTGGTGGTGCGGTCACTGAGTACAGCAGGGGTCAGATTGAGGTTCAGGCGTCACTGGCGTATTCGGGTACGCCGGGTGCATTTGATGGTCGGACGCAGGCGCAGAAAGATTTAGAGGCTGTTCAGGCTGCGATTCGCTCGTTGATGACGGGTGGTGCAACGCAGGAGTACAGGATTGGCAATCGCAGTTTGAAGCGATATGACCTAACCGATTTGCTTGCGTTGGAGTCGCAATTGAAGGCAACTGTGGTGCGTGAGAATAAGGCGAAGATTATTGCATCGGGTCTTGGCGATCCGAACAATTTGTTTATCCGTTTTGGTAACGGCTGATGGGCATCCGCACTGAGATTCTGCGTCGTTTTGGCTTGCAGCCCATCCCCCCTGCGCTACCGCCAGTGCGCAGGCGGAATTATGCGGGCGCAATGATCAGCCGTCTGACCAGCGATTGGCTGGCAACGCAGGCGAGTGCGGATGCTGAGATTCGCACGAGTCTGCGGAAGCTGCGTGACCGCAGCCGCGAAATGGTGCGGAATAATCCGTATGCCAAGCAAGCGAAGCGGACAACGCAGATCAACGTTGTCGGCAGCGGCATCAAGATGCAGTCGCAGGTGACGCTACTGCGTGGAAATCGTCGAGACGAACGTACAAATAGTTTGATTGAGCAGAAGTGGGCATCTTGGTGCCGTGCTCAGCACTGTGACGTAGCAGGGCGCCAAAGCTTTCACATGATGGAGTGGTTGGCGATTGGCGCCTTGCCCGAATCAGGTGAGGCTCTGTTCAGGATTGTGCGTCGGCCGTTCGGGGGCAGTCGAGTGCCATTGGCGCTCCAAATGCTTGAGGCTGATTACTTGGATGAGGAGTACCAAGGCCCAACCCTCGCCAATGGGAACGAATGGCGTATGGGCGTGGAGGTCAATGAATGGGGCCGCCCTGTGCGGTACGCCTTCCTCACGCGCCATCCAGGTGACTACTGGTTCCAGAATGCACCGCAGCGAAATGAAAAGCATGTCTTCCTGCCGGCGGAAGATGTCATCCATTTGTTTATTCCTGAGCGACCGCAACAGCATCGTGGCGTGCCGTGGTTCCATTCTGTGATGGCGGACGCGCACCAACTTCAGGGGTACGAGGAGGCTGCTGTAATTCGTGCGCGCGCTGGTGCGTCGATTATGGGCTTTATCACCAATCAGGAGGGTGAGCTTACTGCTGATGACGTTGAGAACGAGCGTCGGATCAGCGAATTTGAGCCTGGCATGTTCAAGTATTTGATGCCGGGCGAGAACGTGACGGTGCCAAATATTGACTCGCCTGATCAGCAGTTTGAGATGTTTGTTAAGAATAAAGTACGTCGATTTGCAAGTGGTTTTGGGTGCTCGTATGAGACATTGAGTCGTGATTTTAGCGATACGAATTATTCAAGCAGCCGGTTGAGTCTGCTTGAGGATCGCGAGCATTGGAAGGTGGTGCAGGCGTATTTGATCGAGCATTTTCACCTGCGTGTGTTCCGCGAGTGGTTGAGCTTGGCGGTGCTTGCTGGTGAGCTGCCGTTTGATGATTTTGAAGCGCGGCCTGAGCGCTATGACACGCCACGGTGGATGGCGCGCGGCTGGGACTGGGTGGATCCGCTGAAGGAAGTGAAGGCTTACCGCGAGATGGAGCAGGCGGGTTACATGACCAAGGCGCAGATTGTGGCGAAGCTTGGCGGTGATTTTGACGATAATTTGGCTGAAATAGCGCGAGAGCAGAAGGCTGCTGAGCGCTTGGGGGTTGAATTGGATCGGGACATTATTGAGCAGCCGATGCTTCCGGCTGATCAACCGCTACCGCAGGAGGAAGGCTGATGGGCGCGATGCCGACTGATGGAATGAAGGAGGAGGCGCGTCGTTATCGCGCTTGGAAGGAAGAGGGTCGCAAGGGTGGCACTGATGTTGCTGCTCGCAGGGCCGGTCAGATCCTTAGTGGTGATGAGCTGAGTGATGAGACGATCCGCACGATGAGCGCATGGTTTGCGCGCCATGAAGTGGACAAGCAAGCTGAGGGGTTCAGTCCCGGTGAGTCGGGTTACCCGTCGCCGGGGAGGGTGGCATGGGCAGCCTGGGGAGGTGATCCGGGTAAAACATGGAGTGATGCACTTGTGGCCCGTATGGACTCGGATCGAGAGTTGACGGCTGATTTGACTGCGCCACAGGTGCAGTTGTATGAGGCTTACGAAGAGATTGCGGAAGAGCTTGGTCAGTTTGGCCAAGATGCTGGACCGCATGGCTCGCATTACATGGTCGAAAGCCCGTTTGCGGGTGATGGCATGGTGTGCGCGAATTGCGTGTTTTATGCAGGACCGCGCGCTTGCGAGATCGTGAGCGGTGACATTGCTCCTGAGGGCGTCTGTAAGTTCTGGATCATTCCCGAGCGACTGATGAGCGAGTCGCCTGAGATGGAGGGTGGTCGCCCTTATCCAAACGAGCATGCGGCAAGGTTGCGCGATCCTGGTCAGTACGACCGTTTCCGTCGTCGTAATGATGCGGGCGGCAAAGGCGTTGACTTCATCTTTGGCATCAAGGAAGGCGAAAGCGGCGCTGAGCTGCAAGCGATTCGCTTCAAGCTGGCTGACTTCACTGCGGCTGAGGCGCGTGCATGGCTAAGCGAGCGCGATTACGAGCCTCTTGAATTTGAAGAGGCAACAGGCGAGCGTTCTAAAGTAGATGAAATTGAGGACAAAGCCATGGAATCAGAGCGCGCAAAACCGGATGAATTGCGTGTCAATGATTTTGTAAAATGGAACACGCCCGGCGGTTCTGCTCAGGGCCGCATCACGAAAATCGAACGCGACGGACGAATTGATGTTCCGAGCAGCAGCTTCGAGATTGTTGGGACAGAAGAGGATCCAGCCGCATTGATTGCGATTTATCGCAAAAGCGATGACGGCTGGCAGGAGACTGATGTCATGGCCGGGCATCGATTTAGCGCTTTGTCCAAAATCAGTTCTCTTCGGTCACTTGAAGGCAAGTATCAGCGAACTGAAAGTGTTCAATTTCGCTCTGTTGACGATCGAAGCTTTGAGTTCCCGTTCAGCTCTGAATATCCCGTGATGCGGTACTTCGGCAGCGAGGTGCTGAGTCACGAGATGGATGCCGCGAACCTGAGCCGCTTGAATGACGGTGCGCCGCTGCTGTTCAACCACGATCCTGATCGCGTTGTTGGGGTTGTGGAGCGCGCTTGGGTTGATGGCAAGAAAAAGCGCGGTTATGTCAAGGTGCGCTTCTCGCGTAACAAGTTTGCGCAAGAAGTGCTCGATGATGTCCGCGATAATATTTTGCGCGGCATCAGCTTCGGCTATTCGATCGACAAGATGGAAGAGCGCGGAGATGACTTCGTGGCTACCCGATGGTCGCCTTACGAAGTCAGTGTGGTCTCTATACCTGCTGACCCTACGATTGGAATCGGCAGGTCTCTAACTGATGAGACCGTTGTTCAAGCGGCCCCTGCCGCATCACCAACACCTGAACCTGAAATGGAAAACACTCCAGATCTGGAGGTGATCCGGTCCGAGGCCGTCGAGGCCGAGCGTACCCGTATCGCCGCCATCAGCGCACTGGGCGAAAAGCACCAGATGCAAGACCTGGCTCGCGAGCTGATTGACGGTGGTCGCACTGTTGATGAGGCTCGTGCTGCTGTCCTTGAAAAACTCGGCACTCAACCCGTGGAACAAGTCATTCGCTCTGCTGATGTCACTTCTAATGACGTTGGCCTCTCCGACAAGGAGACCCGTTCGTTCAGCTTCGCTCGTGCGCTGAACTATCTCGCTAACCCCAGCGATGCTTCTGCTCGTCGGGCTGCCGAGTTCGAGATCGAAGTCGGTAAGGCTGCTGCTCAGAAGTATGAGCGCGCTTCTAACGGCATCGTGATCCCCAACGAGGTGCTGCGTCGTGATCTGGTGGTGGGTACTCCTACCGCTGGTGGCAACCTGGTGGCTGATGAGCTGCTCTCCGGTAGCTTCATCGATCTGCTGCGCAACCGTCTGGCACTGGCTCAGGCTGGCGTGACCATGCTGACCGGCCTGCAAGGCAACATCAGCATTCCCCGTCAGACTTCTGCTGCTACTGCCTACTGGGTGGGTGAGAACGCTTCTCCGACCGAGAGCCAGCAGGCCATCGATCAGGTGAACATGACGCCCAAGACCGTGGGTGCTTATGTCGACTACAGCCGTCGTCTGCTGCTGCAGTCCTCGATCGACGTGGAGGGCATGATCCGTAACGATCTTGCTCGCGTGATTGCTCTTGAGCTTGACCGCGCTGCTATCTACGGCACCGGTTCCAGTAACCAGCCTCTGGGTCTGACCAATACCACCGGCATTGGCAGCCAGACCATCACCACCTACGGCACCTTTGCTGAGTACATCGGCATGGAAACCGATGTGGCGACTGCAAACGCTGATGGTGGCAGCCTGCGTTACATCATCAACGCTGCTGCTCGCGGTGCTCTGAAGTCGACCGCTAAGGATGCCGCCGCTGTGGCTGCTGGCTTCGTGTTCGAGGATGGCGAGATCAACGGTTATCCCGCGATCGTGTCCAACCAGCTCCTGAACAACGATGCGCTGTTCGGCGACTTCTCCATGATGATCATGGGCATGTGGTCCGGTCTGGATCTGACTGTTGATCCTTACGCTGGTGCTACTGCTGGCACCGTCCGCGTGATTGCTCTGCAGGACGTGGATGTGGCTGTGAAGCAGCCTGGCGCCTTCTGCCTCGGCACCTGATCATGAGGATCGAGATCCTGCGTCAAGTCATGATCTCGGGGGAGCCGGTTAGCGCCGGCTCCTTTGTCGAGGTCAGTGAGGCTGACGGCAATCTGTTGGTTGGTAGCGGTAAGGCTGTTGTTGCACCTGCCGTAGAGAAGCCCGCACCTGTTGAGGTGACGGAAGAGCCGAAGCCGGTGAAACCGGTGCGTAAGGCTGCCAAGCCCGCCCCTTCTATTGAGGACTGATCATGGCCATCCTTTCTACCGGTCTGGAAAAGCTCCAGCACTTTGCTCTGGCTCCTACCGCCGAGCGCACTGCCAACTTGAACGGTACTGCTGTCGACATGAACGATTATGAGGGCGACCTCGTGATCATTCTTGATGTTGAGGCTGGTGGTACTTCGACTCTGGACGTGAAAATCCAGTCGAGCGACACTTCTGGTGGCACTTACACCGATGTGACCACTGTGTTCAACCTTGATGGCACCGAGCAGGCTTCTGCCGCTGTGGCGTTTGCTCAGGTGAGTACCTCTGCTGATAAGCAGTATCTGGTGTTCCCCAAGGGCGCTGCTAAGCGTTGGATCAAGGCTGTGTCGACCACCTCGACCTCGACTCACACCTACTCCATCAATGGCGTTGGCGTGAAGAAGTACGCCTGATAGACGTACACACTGAGCCCCGGGTTGCTTCGGCGATCTGGGGCTTTATGCTGTTTGCATGGCATTCACCGAAGACCTAAGCGTATTTCTCGCTGATTTCGGCGTTCCGATTTCGGCTGGGTCTGCGAGTGGGCTAGGGATTTTGGATATGCCAAGCGAGATGATCGCTGATGGCGTGGTGATGACCACTGATTACAAAGTCACCTGCCTTGCGAGCTTGTTTGGTGATTTGCAGTATGGCGCTGGCGTCAACGTGGATGGACTGCCTTATACGGTGCGCAATGTTGAGTTGCTTGATGACGGCAAGTTTTGCGATCTGATGCTGCAGCGCAGCGCAACACCTGTGTTGGCTGCAGTGTCGCCTGCGGTGCTTGATGGCGATGGAGCCGATACAGAGAGCTTAGTTATCCTTGATGCAGGCGGTCCTGGGACCGTTTATGTCGACGGTAATGTTCTTGACGGCGGAGTCCCATGAGCGACACGATCACCCGATTCAAGCTTCGCAACGGTAGTGCGGCGCAATGGACCGCAGAGAACCCGATTTTGCTTGAGGGTGAGGTTGGTATTGAGACTGACACGCGCAAGTACAAGGTCGGCAATGGTGTGAGTGCATGGTCAGCGTTGTCGTATTACATCGAAGGCGTGCTGGCGCGCGGTCAGGCCAGTAAGATGACCAGCGGCACGATTGCGATTGCTACGGCTGGCACGTATCAGAGCACTGGGCTGACTGCGACATTCGATGCGGCTAGTGACTATCAAGTGGTGCTTGGCACTTCGGATACGTTTGGCCTGAAGAACGACAGCGGCGCAACGAAGCTGTTTCAGGTAATGGCCAGCATGGACGCATCTGCTGGCAACAACAATACGCTGGGTATCAGCCTGGCAAAGAACGGGGCAGTGATTTCGCAGTCCGAGTGTCGCGCTTTTACCGGCTCGAATACGCAGATCACAAAGCTGTTCTGCTTTTGGATGGTTGAATTGGCTAATGGCGATGAGGTTTCGCTATTTGTGGCGAATCACAGCGATACAACGTCAATCAGCTTTCAACGCGGCCGGATAAGCGCAATAGAAGTGAAGGCATAATGAACATGGACCGCGACACATTTAAGAATTGGGTCAAGGTCATGCAGGCGCTAGAGCAAGCTGGAAAGACGGATAGCTACATTTATTATCGAGCAAAATCAATTGTGACCAAGCAGGTCGATCCTGGCGCGTTTGGTCCGCTTCCTAAGAGGGGATTCAATGACAACCAAGCGTGAGCGCATTTTGCGCGTCATTAAAGATAAGCTCACTCCTACGCATGGCGTTGACGGGCGTGTGTATCGCAGTCGAGTGACGGCGGTGCAACGCGCTGAGTCGCCTGCGATTGTTATCGAGGCGATTAGCGACACGCCCGCGCAGAACACGAGTTTGCCGACACTTGATTGGCGGATGCGCGTGCGTGTGAGCGTGATTGTGCGTGGTGATGCGCCAGATGAGCTTGCGGATCCAATTATCGAGAATATGCACGCTCGGATGGTCGCTGATCTGACTTTGGGCGGCTATGCGATTGACGTGCAGCCGGATGAGGTGACGTTCAATATGTTCGATTCAGACCAGCCTGCTGGCGTAATTTTCAATGATTATATTATTCAATATCGCACAAGTGTTGCCAGTTTGGCGACGTAGAGTCTGATAAGCCACTGGATTTACAGTGATTGATGAGTTTCAAGGGCAAGGTGGCTCGTACATCCTTGACCCCGAGACAGGCATCCGCACTCTCGTTAAGCGGACGCTGCCACCTGTTCCACAAGAGGTAATTTCCAATGCCCCTTCTAACTCGGAAACGCCTGATTCTGCTGGAGTCGGAATCGACCTACGGGACGGATCCGACTCCGACCGGCGCCGACGCCGTTCTGGTTCGCGATCTGAACATCACTCCGCTGCAGAGTGACGTTGTAAGCCGTGACCTTGTGCGCCCTTATTTGGGTGCATCTGAGCAGCTGCTGGCCAACACTCGCGTTGAATGCACTTTCAGCGTTGAGCTTGCTGGTTCCGGTACTGCTGGTACCGCTCCTCGTTATGGCAAAGCTCTGCTTGCCTGCGGCATGAGCGAAACCATCGTGGCTACCACTAGCGTGACCTATGCGCCCGTCAGCGCAAGCTTTGGCAGCTGCACCATCTACTACAACATTGATGGTGTGCTGCACAAGGTGACCGGCGCTCGCGGTACGTTCACCATCAACGGTGCTGTCGGCGAAATCCCCACAATTGATTTCACCTTCACCGGCATCTACAACACCCCGACCGATACGGCACTGCCCTCGGTCACCTACGGCGATCAAGCAACGCCTGCTGTGTTCAAGGCTGGCAATACCACTGGCTTTGAGCTGTTGTCGTATGCCGGATGTCTGCAGTCGGTGTCGTTTGATGTGGGCAACACGCTTGTCTATCGCGAGCTGGTTGGCTGCACCAAAGAGGTCCTGTTGACCGATCGTGCTAGCACCGGCAGCGTGACCTTGGAAGCTGTGACCATGGCGACCAAGAACTACTTCACTGCTGCTCTCAGCGACGGTAGTCTTGGCAACCTGCTGTTCCAGCACGGCCAGACCGCTGGCAACATCATCGATTTCGCCTCCACCCGAGTCGATATTGGCGATGTGAGCTACAGCGATCAAGACGGCATCCACATGCTGAACATCCCCTACACCTGTGTGCCCAGCACTGCAGGCAACGATGAGTTCAGCTTGGTCTACACTTGATCTGGATTCGGACGGAGAACCAAGGGGCCGCTAATGCGGCCCTTTTTTGTCGGGTGTATGCTGTTGCAGTATCGCGTTCATTACGCATGGCATTTGTCCGTAAAAAAGTTAAGGTCTTCTCTTGGCCGGTCAGCATTGAAGAGCCCAGTGATGGCGGCACTTTTGACACGGTGACGTTTGACGCGAAATTTAAGCGCGTTGGCCGGAAGGAGTTTCAGAAGCTTGGCGAGAAGGGCGAACTGGACCTGCTGAAGGTGATCATGGTCGGCTGGGAAGGCATTCAAGATGAGGATGGCAAGGAGCTGCCGTTCTCGATTGAAGCCATGCGTGAGCTGTCGGACGATCCGTATTGGATTCGTGGTGTGTTGAAGGCTTACACCGAAACCTTCGAGGGTGCGCGCCAGGGAAACTGAAGGATGCTGCTGTCTACTGGTCAGGCGGCGGCAAAAGGGTAGAAGACAAAACAGGCGAGGACGCTGCTGCATTCGGCATCGTCCTCCCTGAGCAGCCGAAAGAAGAGTCGGCTGATTTTGAGGTGTGGGATGAAAACTGGGAGATCGTGATGATGTTCTTGCGTATGCAAACGCAATGGACGACCACGATGGCTGGGTATATGGGATTGCGATATGACGTGATGCTGTGTGCTGGCGGGTTGTTTGACCTTTACAATGTGGAGAATCGCCGCGAGATGCTGGAAGGTCTTCAGATAATGGAGGCTGCAGCGTTAAGCGAATTGGCCAAGGACAAGGATGGCTAAGCAGGTAAGCGAAATTCTGGTCAAGCTTGGCATTCAGGGTGCTGAGGGTCTTGACAAGCTAAAGAGTTCATTTCGCGAACTTGAGAAGGCTTTAGGTCCAAGCGCCGCAACGATTGAGCGCGCGCGCGAAAGCATTATTGCATTTGGTAAAGAAGGAAAAAACACAGAACAGCTGATCAAAGGGCAGATTGAGGCTCTTCGCGGCCTTCAATCGCAAACCGAGCGTGGCTCTGCTGCTTGGGCTGAGCTTGCTGGTGATATTGAGCGCTTCCGGCAGGCTTCGCGTAAGACGGATGGTGAAATTCAGGTTTTACGCCAAAGCATTCTTTCGGTTGCGTCTGGAACTAATCAATCTCAAAAGTCCTTACGCGAATACATAACTGATTTATCTCGACTGCGTAATGAAGCCACGATCACTGGTGGCACATTTCAAGAGCTTGGTCGTGACATCGCTGCATTAACCGGCAGGTTGCAGGAAGCTGAGCAGCAAACTCAAAAGACTGGTCGTGCTTTTGGTCGCGTACTGGGGCAGGCGCTTGCTTCTACTTCGGCTGGCTTGCGCAAGCAAATTAACGACATTGGAGAGCTGATTAGAGAACAGCAAGGGATAGTCGATAGTGTTGATTTGCTTAGCAAAAAAGAACGCGAATTAGCGAGCAATCAAGAGAAGCGAGCTGCTGCGCAGGAGCGTCTCAATCGTGCTCTTGCACAGCAGCGTGGATTGCAATACGCAGAGTCAATCAGAGCTGGGCGTGAAACTGTTCGTGTGGGCGCTGCGGCTTTCAATGACCCAGGGTTTTTGAGTTTTGAACGCATTCGGCAGCAGTATGGCGATCTCCCTGACACGACTGCAGGTCTCAACCAAGAGTTGAGTGAGTTGTCAGAAAGATTGCTTAATACAACCCGTGGCAGCAATCTTTACGTTGAAACCGCCAATCGTATGGCGGAGATTCAGCGTGAGTTGCGGACTGAACTGACGGGAACCGCCGAAGCTTTCCGCAAGCTTGGTATTGCGCAAGATGGTGTTGAGCGCCGAGCCGGCAAGCTTGCTGATATTCAAGAGTACTACAGAACGCAGGGTCCGCTAGCTCCAGGCGTTGGGGGATATCGCGATCCGGTAACCGGAGCCATGATCATGGCCGGAGCCCGGACTCCTGGTCGCATTCGCGTTGAAGAAAGCGCATACCCCACACCAATCGGTCCGCAACCTTTTCCTGAGGCAGGGCGTAGAGCGCAAGAGCAAATCCAGCGTTCGCTTGATGACGTAAATCGCATCTACGAGGATGCACGGGTGCGCCGAGCCGAAATTCAAACAAAATACGATCAAATTCATATTGATAAACTTCTTGAGGGGCTTGATCTTGAGGGCCAGATTCGCGAAAAAGGCTTTAAGGATGAGCTTGCGGCATTCGATAAACAGCTTGAGGCAAGAGATCGTCGTCGTCGCCGTCGACTAACAACCGGTCAAGCTGTTCAATCTGCTGGCGCCATTATCTCCGGCGGTATCTTCGGCGGGCCTGAAGGTTTTGTCGGCGGTCTTGGCGGCTTTGCTGCCGGCTTGGCCATTCCTGGTCTCGGTCCTGTTGGTGGCGCTTTTGCTGGTGCTGCTGCTGGTGCGCAAATTAGCGGTATTAGGCAGGCAGCAGGAGCTGCGGCTGAATATGCGGCAGAAATCCGCAGACTTCAGCTTGCGCTGCAGGGCGTTGTTTATAGCTTCGATGATTACCGCGCTGCTTTAAACGCGATCAATACGGCATCCGAACAATTCAATATTCCCATCCAGCAAAGCACGCAGCAATTTACAAAATTAAGTGCTGCCGTTATCGGTTCTGGTGGCACTATTAAAGACGCCGAAAATACATTCAAAGGTCTAAGCGCTGCAGTGCTTGGTACTGGGGGCAGCATTCAAGATGTGAATGGTGCTTTAGTTGCTGCCGCTCAAGTTTTCAGCAAGGGCAAAGTAAGCGCTGAAGAACTTCGCGGCCAGATTGGTGAACGATTGGCCGGCGCTTTTTCACTGTTTGCAGAATCTAGTGATACAACCACTAAGCAGCTAGACAAGGATCTGCAAAACGGAGAGGTCACTCTTGCGCAATTCGTTAGGTTCACCGAATACGCCCTGCAGAAATACGGCAGGACTGCGCGAATTATTGCCGATTCACCAGAACAGGCTGGCGCCCGTTTGGATCGCGCTCTTAAGAATCTGCAAAAGAATGTTGGTGATGCGCTTGGTCCTACCGGGGCGGCTTTCCAGGATTTTGCAGCACGATCAATTCGCGGGTTGGATCGTTTAATCAATAAATTGATCGAGCTAAGGGCAATTCAACCGGGCGCTGGCTACTACCAAGAAAGAGTGCTTGGTGGACAAATGTCCATTGCCGAGCTTGAAAAGGAAGTGCTTCGTGCTGGAGCGCGTGAGTCTGAGCTTCGGGCGCAAACTGCGGGTGTTGGCCTTGGTTTTATTGCTGATTTAATTCCAGAGATCAAAGAAGCAGCAAAAGAGTCCAAAATTCTGGAAGAGGCTCTTGTTAAGATTCGGCAAATTGAAAAAGAAACAAATAAAGAACGCAAGCAGCGTCAAGAAGAAGAAGATCGCGCCGAGAAGGAGAAGCTTGGTCAACAGTACCTGCAAGCTCTTGAGCAGCGTGAGCAGGCGCTTGCGGATGCACGCCGCCAGCGAGAAGAGCAAATTGCAAAAATCAGAAAAGATGCGATTGAAGCCTCGTTGCGTTTGGAGCGTGATCTTGGTGATGAGCGTCGCAATATTGAGCGCGATATTCAGCGCGTTCGTCGCGAAATGGAATATGGCGCTGGTGAAATTGATCGCTTGCGCCGTCTTGCGGCTGGAGAAGATCCTGAGGTTATTGAAGCTGAGCGTCGCGCCGCTGAGATTAGCGAAAAGGCGACTGAAGACAAGATCAGAATCCAAGAGGATTATTTAGATAAGGAGCTGCAGCAGCAACGCACAATCGCTGACTTCCAAAAAAATACTGCAAAACAAATTGCTGATGCCAACGAAGGGTATGCAAAGCGCGTTGGCGAAATTCAACGCGACTTTGCTAAAGCGTCAGCAAAGATTATTGAAGAGGGCAGTGGTGCTGCGGCCAGGCGAATCACGCTTGCGGCGCAGATTGTTTCGCAGGTGTTGCAGCGGAGCAGTCTTAATCAACAGCGCACTCAGTTTGGCCTTCAGCCAATTGGAGAGCCTTCTGGATTCGTTGGTGGCCGACCCGTTTATGTCAATCTTGGAGCAGAAGAAGTACCGCAGCAAATTCAACGAATTGATGTAAATCTTGAACAGCTCCTGCGGAAGCTTTCTCAGCAGACTCAAGGCCGTCAAGGCTCATTGCCTACGCGCAGCGGCATTGGCGAGCAATTCCTTGGCCTACTTGGGGCTGAGCGTGGTTACGAAGATGTTGCTGGGTTGCAGCCACTTCCCCTGCAAAAGATGCTGCGACAGATAGGGCGTCCTCTCACTGTGCTGTATAGCAAGATTGAAGAAGCAAGGCGGAGTGTGTATCCGTATAGCCGACGAGAAATAAATGAAATGCTCTCTCCGGATCCGGCGAGGACGCAAACGATATTACAGAGAGCGCAAGCAGTTGAGAGGGCTAGACAGTCGGATCCACTGGAGGCGCAATGGAAAGAAAGAGAAAATCGTTGGAGAACAAACAAAAGAAGCGCGCCGGCAGCCGCAAGCTTGTCCACCTTTGAAGGAGTCGCCCAGGTGGTGGCTAGAGACGCTTTCAGAAAATTGAATCAAATGGGAGGGATGTATGGCATTATCAATGATTTGAGTGACTATTTAACTGAAACACAATTAGATGTTCTAAGAAAAGGTGTGCGAGAGCAGCTTAAGCAGGGTGTAGAGCCATATCAGATGCCAACTGGTGGTAATCCACGGACCGGCAGGGCAAGCGTCGAAAAGGCCATTAGAGCGATTACAGGCGACATCATTGAGGAGATAAGGCTAGAAGAAGCGCAGGATATTGACGGGATAAACATAAGAAGACTCATGCAACTAAATGAGCCGCCTCGCATTGAACCAGGAATCGAAAGCAAATTTGAAGGCGCAATGCTACCTGGACGTGGATTCGATATTTCTCGTCTTGCCAGAAATTATGGAAGCATTGCAAGCGCATCACCCGGCCCGCTCGGATTGATTGCTCAAGCAATTCAAGGTGCAGCACCAACGTCTCAGCTCAGGCAGCAAGGTGCTCAGCAGCAGATCCAGCAGATCAACCAGAACCAACTGCAAGAGCAGTTTGGAGTTCTATCCGAAATTACTCAAACCAGTCGGGATACTTACAAGACGCTGCAGGATCAAACCCGTGAGATTGAATTGCAAGTGAAATACTTGAACGAAGGCCATGAGCCGGCAATCGCAAGGGAACTGACAACACTGCAGCAGTCTTATGAAACTCAAAAACGTCGCCTGCAAGTGCAGGCACAAGCCCTTATCAATCAAGGCGCAAATGTTGACGCAGTTACGCAGCAATACAATCTTGAGCTTCAAAATCTAGATACGCTCAACAAGCAGAATCAACAGCTCGCAATTCAAAATGAAAAGCGCAACAAAGCAATTCAAGACGCGCAACAACTTAAGGATGCGGTGTTGAACCCACTGCAGCAGGGTTTTGCTCAGTCGTTCGACCTCTTGATCAATGGCACTGAAAACTGGGGGAACAGCCTACGTCAAATTGCCGCAACTGTATTGCAAGATATTGCTCGTCAATTGATTCAGATTTATGTGATCAATCAGGCAATCTCAGCTATCGGTAAGCTCTTCCCCACGCCTGGTGGCACTATCCCAGTCGCTGCTGTTGCCGCCAACGGCATGGCATTCGCCAAAAACGGCATCCAACCCTTCGCAATGGGCGGCATCGTCAACAAGCCGACGCTGTTCAAGTATGCCGATGGTGGTAGCGGACGGTTCGGCTTGATGGGTGAGGCTGGCCCTGAAGCGATTATTCCGCTGAAGCGTGGGCGGGATGGCAAGCTGGGTGTTGCGGGCGGTGGCGGGACTTCAGTGGTGGTGAATGTCGATGCAAGCGGCAGCCGTGTGCAAGGCGATAACGGCAATGCAAGACAGCTTGGTGGTGCTATCGCAGCAGCAGTGCAGGCTGAGCTAATCAAACAAAAGCGCCCTGGCGGCTTACTTGCTTAATCATGGCAACATTTACCTACGTCCCCGATCGCCCTGCAACCGAGACTTCGGCGCCCAGGGTTGACGTGGCGTTGCTTGCTAACTACGAGCAGCGCAACATTCGCGGAATTAACCCTTTCCGTGATAATTGGGACTTGAGTTTTAGTGTTAGATCTACGGCTGACGCCGAGGCGATATTAAATTTCTTCTCTGCTCGCAATGGCATCGAAGCGTTTGAATGGACAACGCCTTTTGGCGAGACAGGTCAATTTGTCGCTCTTGACTGGCGCGCAAGTTTAGATTCCTGCAACCTTCGCACTGTATCTGCCAAATTTGAATTAACGTATCTTCCCGATCAAACAAACGTAGTTACACCATCGCCATCAGCGACAACCTTCACTTGGATCCCGGATTTTGTTGCTGACTTTGAGAGAAAAAGCAATACAAAGCAAGCGGTGTTTGGCGACGGCTATTCGCAAAGGATTGCATTCGGCATCAACCAGCAAAATGAGCAATGGTCCTTGGAATTCAAAAACAGGACAAATACAGAGCGCGACGAAATTAGAGGGTTTCTCAGGCAGATGCGCGGTCAGTCAGTTTTTTCGTGGACTAATCCGATAACAAGTGTAGTCAACAAATTTATTTGCAATGAATGGACTACAACTTTTGACAATCACAATAACAATACCATTTCCGCTACATTCCAGAGGAGGTTTGAACCATGACGGTCCCACAATCCATACAGGAGCAGATCCAGCTACTTGAGCCATCAGCGATTATCGAGCTGTTTCAGCTTCAGCTAACTGCTGCAGTTAACGGCATTGATACGACGTTCTACTACCACGCTGGCACCAATGAGCTGACTGCAGATGTGGTTTTCAACCAGATCACCTATGCGGCTTATCCAATCCAAGTCGAAGGGTTTGAGCTGACCGCCAAAGGTGCTATCCCGCGCCCGACCATGCGCGTGGCTAATGCCAATAGCGGCATCTCGGCGCTGCTGGTGCTTTACAACCCACTGCAGGCCAAAGTTACGCGAATCCGCACCTGCAAGAAGTTTCTTGATCGTGTCAACTTCACGGGCGGCACCAATCCGACTGCAGATCCAACTGCCAAGTTTGAAGACGAGATCTGGTATATCGACCGTGTTGCTAATGAGAACCCAGAGCTGGTTGAGTTTGAGCTGACCAGCAAGCTGGACTTGACTAACCTCGCGCTGCCACGTCGGCAGGTTTTGGAGCATTGCCCTTGGCAGTATCGTGGCTCTGAATGTGGCTACACGGGCAAGCGTTACTTTGACCTGAACGACAAGGCAACTAACGCTGCGAACGATCAATGCAGCAAGCGGTACAGCAGTTGCGCAAAGCGTTTCACAAGCGGCAACCTGCCATTTGGAGGCTTCCCTGGTGCCCGACTTCAGGTGTGAGTTTGAGCAGCACGCGCTGCAGCAGGCACCGCAAGAGGCGTGCGGCTTGATCGTCAATGGCCACTACTGGCGCTGCAGGAACATTGCAGACGATCCAACGATTGACTTTGCATTGGATCCACGCGATTACGTTGCAGCATCCATGGCTGGCAAGATTGAAGCCATTGTGCATTCGCATCCAATGGGCGGCGGCGCCAGCAAGGCAGACCTACGCTCGTGCGCTTACACCAGGCTGCCGTGGCACATCTGGTCAATGCCTGATGATCAATGGTTGACTATCACTCCTTGATCGGGCTGCCGTGGGATTACGGCAAGCAAGACTGCTACACACTGGTGCGGCAGTATTTCAAGCTGCGGGGCATCGAGCTACCTGATTTTCCTAGGCCAGATGAGCTGGAGACAACGCCAAGTATCTACCTGCGCGAGGCGGTGCTGTTGGGCTTTAAGCAGGTGCCTTTTGCTGAACGCCGCCCCGGTGATGTGCTGATCATGCGGCTTGGCACGCAGCACCCGATGCACGCCGCTGTGCTGGTCGATTATGACCAGATCCTGCATCAGCGCCAAGATTCGCTCAGTGCTGTCGAGAGTTTGAGGCAGTACCATATCGACAGGGTTGCGGCAGTGTTTCGTTATGCAGCAGGTCGTCCGACTGCTGGGTGATCTGGGCGAGCGATACGGCGCCGAGCACACCTACACGAATTTGCGCACGCCAGCAGATGCGATCAAACTGCTGTGCATCAATATCCCTGAACTGCAAGAAGAACTGGTACATGCGCATGAGCATGGGATTGGCTACCGGCTGATTCAGGCTGATGCGGATCTGGGGTATGAGGATTTGAAGCTGCCATTGGGCAGTAATGATCTTGTCTTGACGCCTGTGGTGGTCGGTAGTGGTGGTGGATTTGGAAAGATCTTGGCCGGTGTTGGTCTAGTCGCATTTGCAATCCTGACTGCAGGCGCAGGCGCTGGTTTCCTTGGCTTAGGTGCTGGTCTTACCGCAGGTACATTCACGCTGGGTGCTGCGGCATCAACTGCAATCGGTGCGATTGGTACAAGCCTGATTTTGGGCGGCGTCACGCAGATGCTGTCACCGCAACCGCAACAACCGAATTTGAGTGCTGGGCGATTCAGTGGTCCCACTGCCACATCCACCGATGGTCCGCAGTCGATTGTGCGCGGCTCTGATGGCAGACAGTCTTACGCCTACACAGGTGCTGCAAATACGGTTGGTGTTGGCGCCACGATCCCTGTCGCTTACGGTGAAGTCTTGATCGGCAGCCACCTGCTATCGGCCAATGTGGATGTGACTGATGAGTCTGATCCGCTCCAAACTGCGATCAAAGAGCCGGGACCGGACACGATTATTGTTGGCGGTGAAAAGATCAGCGGCGTCCTGAGTTCCGCTTCTGGCGTACAGGTAGCAAGCACAAACAGGTTTTACACAACCAATAGCAGCACACGCAAGGTCGTCAATACGCCATTGACATTGCGCAATGGTTTCCGGCGTGGTGTTGGGAGTGTTAGTACCAATCAAGACTTTAAAGACCGCGTAGACATTATCTTTGAGATAAGCAATGGTCTATTTGATTATGTGAGTGGCGTTGGCTCTACCAAAGTTGACGGCTACATCAGCTACGAGATTGAGCTGATCTCCTCCGTCAGTGGACCAGACCCGACAACAGGCACATCACAGGCGACGATTCAAGGCTTACTGGTGCCGGGGCAAATCTATCGTTGGGTGCATCGGATGAGCTACACACCTGTTCCCGATGATGGCAATCTGAACTTTCACGTCGAGATCATCGATTTCAGGGCGCATTCATCGTGCAACCTGACCGTCCACGCATTCGGGTTCGCACTGTACTGACATGGCACTTAACTCCACTTCCGTCATCCGTATTGTCGACCTGCTGTGCGAGGGTCCGATTGCCGGTCTTGTTGGCGCTGAAAATGGCATTTACCTAGATGAGACACCGATCGAAACAGATGGCAGACGTAATTTCAGCAGTGCAGACGTTACCTACGATTTCCGCCCTGGTGGCCGCACGCAAAACCAAGTAGCGCAAGGTCGTAATGGCACATCAACAGTCACTGATGTTGGTGTTGAGATTGGCGAGAACTACAGCGAAACACTAAATGCCAACAATGAAGTCGTTGCTCGTGATTACGGCAGCGGTCAACTGATCCGGCAAATCACTGACACTGATATTGAGTCATTTGAGTTGCTGTTTTCAATTCCGAGTCTGTTCTCGACTGCACAGGAGGGACTCGCCAAGGGTCAGCCATTTAATGGCACAATCCGCGTGGTCGTTGACGTGCAAGCGCGTGGCACAAGTTACGTCACAAAATATGACCGCACGATTACTGGCATTGCGCTGAGTGATTATCAGTTCAAAACACCACGCATCAATCTGTTTGGCACGGGACCGTGGAACATTCGCGTTCGCAAAATCAATCTGGGTGAAGACCATTTTGAGGTCAAATTTCGCAACTTCACGGAAATTGCAAAAAACACACCGCTTGCTAATGGTCGCGGCAACCGCATTTTCTGGACTTCGCTGATTGAGGTGCAATCACTGAGGACGGCGTATCCGTATTCAGCCGTTGCTGGCCTGTCGCTATCTACGCGGCAATTCGCAAGCTTGCCCACTCGCGCTTACAAAATACGTGGGCGTGTTGTTCGGATTCCCGCGAACGCATCAGTTCGTCGTGATGGGAGCCTTGCATTCAATGGTGCATTTACTGGTGCGTTGCGGTCTGCTTGGACGACATGCCCAGTGTGCTGTTGGTACGACATGCTCACCAACCCGCGGTATGGCGCTGGTGATTTTGTCACGGCAGCGAATGTGAGCTGGGTGGATCTGTACCCGCTGGCGCAATATGCCAACCAACTGCTGACGACGCCTGATGGCACGGTAGAGCCTCGCTTTGCCTGCAACGTTGTAATCGGCAGTCAGGCTGAAGCGTTCAACGTCTTACAGGATCTGGCGAGCGTGTTTCGCGGGATGCTGTACTGGCAGGCGAATACGATCCAAGCAACAGCAGATCACGGCAACCTGAATGGCACTGACCTGTCACCCGTTCACCTCTACAACAACAGCAACGTCATCAATGGCGCTTTCAATTATTCCGGTACATCGCTGAAGACACGCAGCACCAGCATCCGCGTCCGCTACAACGATCCGCAGAACTTTTACAAGTCGAACTATGTCGTTGTTGAAGACGCTGCGCTGATTACCAAATACGGCTATCAGGTCAAAGAAGTCGTTGCCTTTGGTGCCACCTCCAAATATCAAGCGCAGCGCCTTGGCCGGTGGATGCTCGCATCAGAAGAGATCGACGGCGAGGTGGTCACCTTCACCACAGGTCTGCAGGGTGCTGTGGTGTTGCCGGGGCAAATCTTTGCTGTTGCGGATCTGATGCGTCAGGGCGCCAGGCTCGCGGGTCGCGTCAGCAGCGCCACTACTACAGCCATCGTCACCGATCAAACGATTGTTCTGCCACCAGGCGGCAGCCCGCAACTGACATGCACGCTGGCAAACGGCAACGTTGAAACCCGCTCGATCTCTAGCGTTTCTGGCGCCACAATCAACGTCTCAGCGTTCAGCTCTGCACCTCTTGCGCAGTCGGTATGGTCCATCAGCACCAGCAGCGTGGAGCAGCAGAAGTTCCGCTGCCTGTCAGTTTCTGACAATGGCGACGGCCAGTTCACGATTACTGGCGTTCAGCACAACGACAGCATTTATGACGCTGCTGATTTCGGTGATCCGCTGGAGTTTGATGACGTAACGCTATTTAATAACGCACCAGCGCGGCCCATAGGTCTGCGGCTTCAATCGCGTGAGGTGCGCGTTAATCAGAACACCGTCAACCGCGTGATCGCATCATGGTCGCGTGGCTTAAATGGCGTCACCTTTGGCTATGAGATCAGATACAAGATCGCGGGTGGTAACTACATCAGGGCAGAGACGACAAACGTCAACTTTGAAATTGACAACATCCCTGCTGGAACGCGTCTGACGTTTGAGGTTCGCTCTGTTGGTGCGCCACCTGTCAACCGTAAATCTGCTTGGGTCAGGTCAAACTTCACGGTGCCGGTGCCTGAGATTCAGCCTGGAAACCCCAACAATGTAATTCTGCCGCCGGATCCTGATGAGGTGACGATTCAAGCCACTGGCAACGATCAGGCGATCCTGCGTTGGACTATCCCGCCCACACCTCTGAATAGGGATAAGTTCATCGCCATCATCCGCCACGCTGCACAAACGGATGGCACGGGCGAATGGCCAAACAGCACGCTGCTGCGGCAAGTTGAAGCCCGCACTAATTACGCCATCCTTCCATTGATCGAGGGTGAATATCTTGTCAAGTTTGAGGATGAGAAAGGGCAACGCAGCGTCAACGCACGCAGTGCTGTTATTGATCTACCGAACCCGATCCCTCGGCTCAACATTCAAGTGCGGCGCGAGGATCAAGATGTGCCGCCGTATCAGGGGCAGGTTGATGGGTGTTTCTATAGCGCGGAATACGACGGCTTGGTGCTCGATGGCGATGCGTCGTTTGATGACATCCTCGATCTGGATGCGCTGTCGTCGTTCGACTTCATTGGCACCCGCCTAGCTGCTGGGCGGTATTACTTCAACAATGTGCTTGATCTGGGCGGTGTGTTCAGCGTCGTCTTTGAACGGACGCTTACAACCCGTGGCCTGTATCCGCAGGAAGCAATCGACGAACGCGCTGAGCTGATCGACCGCTGGACCGACTTTGATGGCACCATCGCGGACGACACCAGCGCCGACCTGTACTTCCGAACGAGCAATCAAGCCACCACCGATGAGGAGCTGTTGCTAGAGGATGGAAATTTCCTGCTGCTGGAGACTGGCGACAAATTCCAGCTTGAATCGGACATTGATTTTGGCGAGTGGACACCGATGGAATCCGGGCGTTACACCGGACGCCAGTTCCAGTTCAAGGTGGAGCTAAGCGCACTGCACGTCGATCAGACCCCCATCGTTGATGAGGTGGGCTACACGATGCAGCTTGAGTCGCGCACCGAGAGCAGCGCCACCATCGCATCAGGTGCTGCATCCAAGATCGTGACCTTTGATCGTGCGTTCTACCAAACACCAGGCGTAGGCATTACCGCTTCCAACCTTGCGACTGGGGACTACTATGTGGTTACATCAGCCACTCGATCTGGGTTCACGATCACCTTCTATAACAGCAGCAACACTGCCGTTGATCGGAACTTCCAATATCAAGCGGTTGGCTACGGCACTGAAGAATCCTAAGCATGGCCACCCACGATTACGTCATTGCTAACGCTTCTGGCGCTGCAGTCAGGGCTGACCTGAACAATGCGCTGGCTGCCATCGTCAGCAACAACAGCAGCAGCACTGAGCCTGCCACCACTTACGCCTATATGTGGTGGGTGGATACGACGAGCGGTCGGCTCAAGCAGCGCAATGCAGCAAATGATGGGTGGGTAACGGTCCGTGAGCTTGATGGCACGCTGCTGATGGAGGATGGCACGGCTGCAGCGCCGGGGCTGTCGTTTGCGTCAGACCTTGATACAGGTTTCTTCCGCCCTGGCGCTAATCAGCTTGGTATCGCCACGAACGGCATTGAGCGGGTTGAATTTGGCACCAGCGAGGTGGTGTTCAATGATGGCGGCAATGATATTGATTTTCGGATTGAAGGGGATACAGAGGCAAATCTGTTTGTTGTAGATGCAGGCAATGATTCAGTCAGCATTAACGGTGATGTCCTGTTTGGTACTACAGGAATACCGAATGGCACAAGTATTTATGGCGCAGCATTTGAAGATGCAGCTAATGACAGGCAAGTTCTTAAAACGGCTTCCTCTGTTACCACTGCTAACAGTATGATTGCCTTTTATAATCCAAATGGGCTTGTAGGGACCATTTCTACATCCGGTTCAGCCACCGCTTACAACACTTCCTCCGATTACCGCCTTAAGGAAAACGTTGTCGCAGTTACTGACGGCATCACTCGTTTGCAGCAACTAAAGCCTAGCCGCTTCAACTTCATTGCAGATCCAGATACCACTGTTGACGGTTTTATTGCTCACGAAGCTCAAGCCGTTGTTCCTGAGTGTGTCACCGGCGAAAAAAATGAAGTAGACGACGAAGGCAATCCCGTTTACCAAGGCATCGACCAGTCCAAGCTGGTGCCACTGTTGACGGCTGCGCTGCAGGAAGCTATTGGTGAAATCGAGTTGCTTAAGACTCGTGTTGCTGCACTGGAGGCAAACTGATGGCTGACCGCAAGATTACAGATCTCAGCAGCCTAACTGCACCGGCAACGGGTGATCTGCTGCCCATTGTTGACGTATCTGAAGCGGCGAACGTCGATAAGAACAAAAGCATCACGTTTGGCGCCATGTTTCGCGCCTTGCCTGATGGCACACAGGGTGCACCGTCAATCGGTTGGTTGAGTGATAACGGCATCACCGGCTTTTACCGGACTGCCACCAATGAGATCGGTATCAGCGCCAACTCGGCGTATCTAGCCAAGTTCACCACGGCTGGCTTCCAACTTGGCACTGGTACGGCTGCAGCACAGTTGCATCTGTTCAGCACTGACACCACTGATCAGGTGATCATTGAGAACACCGATGCAGGGCTGGACACGGCACCTGACTTGGTGCTCTATCGCAACAGCGCAAGCCCGGCTGCTAACGACAACCTCGGCAACATTGAGTTTCGCGGCAAGGATGACGGCGGCAACGTTCATGCCTATGCGCAAATCACGGCTGGCATTCAGACCACAACCAACGCAGCAGAGGATGGCATCCTTGATCTGATGTCGTCTGCCTCTGGTACAACGGCAAGCAGGATCAGGCTTTACGGTCCGTACGTTGGCATCGGTGAAGCAGCGCCAGCGTATCCGCTACATCTAACCACTGGCATCACAGGCACTGGCGTACAGGTTGAATGCACTGCCGTTGATGCAGCCAGTGGCGCTGACATTACGCTGTATCACCACCGCAACGATGCCGCTGGTGTAGCCGATGACATCATCAGCACTGTCTTCTATCGCGGCAAGAACGACAACGCGACACCGGCTGATATTGACTACGCCGCCATTGAGGGCGACATTTCGGATCCAACGGATGCAGCAGAGATCGGGCGGCTTAGGTTCCAGGTGCAAACTGCTGGCACGCTGACCACGCAGCTTGAGATTGACGGTGCAACCATCGGCTTCTTTGGCGCCACTGCCGCTGCTCAGCCTGCTGCGATTGCCAACATCACCACCACGGCAACAACAGGCACGTTGCCAACACCGGATGGGTCGGTGACGATTGCTGATGCTGCAGCGCCAACCGTGGATGAACTGCTGGAATACTGCACAGAACTTGAAGCTAAGCTTGAATCTGCACTGGCTGCATTGCGCACGCTGGGATTGATTGCAACCTAAGCCATTGGCTAGCATAAGAGCATGGCAATTTCACCTGGCACGTACAACATCAGCCTGCAGCGCCGGGCGGACTACAGCATCACGCTGCAGTTCAAAGATAGCAATAATGTTGCGATCAATTTGACCGGCTGGACCGTTGCAGCACAAACCTGGAATCAGGGTCGCACCACCAAATACGCCGACTTCACCGTCACCTACACTGATCGCAGCACTGGGACTGTTGCTATCGCGCTGACTGACGAACAAACTACGACGCTACCAAATGAGGCGTATTACGACGTTCTATTAACTAATGCCAGCGGCCTCAAGGAGTATTACCTCGAAGGCATTATTTACGTCAGCGAGGGATACACAGCATGACTTCTGTAAGCATCAGCGCCGTCAGCAATACCGTTGTCGTTACCGAGAACGGCAGCAGCACAGTCGTTACTGTCCCTCAAGCTTCAACTGTTACTGCTATTACTGAAGGTCCGCAAGGACCATCCGGTCAAGCAGCAGGGGGCTTACCTACGGGCGGTGATGCTGGCAATATTTTAATCAAGGATACAAGCGCTAACTACGATACGAGCTGGACGCCTACACTGGACGGAGGAACGTTTAATTAGTCGCCATGGCTCGCCTTCAGCTCAAGCGTGGCCTTAAGGCCAACCTGCCCACCACAGGGATGTTGGCAGGTGAGCCGCACATCACCACTGACCGTGGCACGCTGCACGTTGCCACTGACGCCACCACCAAGTTGCCGGTGGTGCCTGCAGTTGATGACCTAGCCACGCTGGCAAGCGTTGATGGCGCCTCTGATCTGATCCTGATACACGATGCGAGTGAGGCATCGGCGCAGAAGGAAAAGAAGATCACCTTCAACAATTTCAAGACAGCACTCAACATCCCAGCCACCAGCACCGATGAAAAGGTCGCTGTCGTTAGTGGCGGCACTGCTGGATACATCTGGGGTACTGACGGCACCGATGGTGTAATCCGCCTGAATAGCAGCCTGAGCTGGACAAAGGATGCTGGCAACGCTTATGTCACCATTGCGGTTGACACCGTAGACGGTGGCACGTTCTGATGGCTCGCATCGCAAAGATCATCCTGCGCAATGGCACTACAACTCCTAGTGCCGTTGATTTTGAGATCGGTGAACCCGCTTGGGATAAAACGAACGGGAAGCTATATCTCAAAAACGCTGCAGGCACTATGGTTGAGATCAATACAACTACTGCCCCTGTAACGGACTATGGTTCTGTCGCTGATCCCGTGACTGCTGCCTTTGATTACGGAGCACTTGTCTAATGGCAACACAAATCCAGCTACGACGTGGCACCACTTCACAGCACTCCACCTTTACTGGTGCCGTTGGTGAAGTCACGGTAGACACCGACAAGGAATCAGTTGTTGTCCATGACGGTGCGACAGCCGGTGGGTTCCCCTTGGCACGGGAGTCGGATTCGCGCTTCCTACCTTCCGGTGGCACTACCGGGCAACAGCTAGTCAAGAACAGCGGCACTAATTATGACGTTGCTTGGTCTGGGGCCAGTGACGTGTTCATTGTGGCGTGCAGCGATGAAACAACAAATCTGACAGCCGGCACTGATAAAGCACGCTTCACGATGCCCTATGCCGGGACACTGACTGCGGTGAAGGCTGATGTGAACACCGCCCCCACGGGCAGCACGCTGGTGGTGGACATTAACGAGGCCGGCGTTTCGGTGCTGAGTACCAAGCTCTCGATTGATGCAGGTGAAAGCAGCAGCTCAACCGCTGCAACACCTCCAGTGATCAGCGATTCAGCGCTGGCATCAGGCGCAGTGATCAGCATCGACATTGATCAGATCGGTTCTACGGTCGCCGGAGCTGGTCTCAAGGTGACGCTTTTTGTCACCAGGAGCTGAGCCAATGAAGAATTTTGCTCTCTTTGATTCCGAGACTAGTAAGGTGCTCGACTACCCACGGGCCGACGAGGAGCCTGTGCAGGGGCTGGATCCGCGCTATCAGGTGCTGCGTGTTGTGCGGCAAGAACGTCCTAATTACGACAAGAGCACTCACTTCCTGCGCGAGATTCGCGCAGTCGATCTTGCTGCTGGTGAGTGGCGGTGGACTTGGGAAGTCGTTGAATTACCACCGCCTCCGCTCGATTACCAAGGTTTCTATTTTGCGTTGCTCAGCAGCAATGTATATCAAGGCTTGCTGGCGGTACCTGCAACAGCAGAGTTAGCGCGTGCATTGGCGGTATTTGTTTCTGCAATCCAAGATTGTATGAACTACCGCGAGAACCAAGATGCGATGCAGAACGCTATCTGGCTTTTGCTGGGGCAGATGACTTTGAGCGATGCTCAGTTGACGGAGCTGGGAGAGCTGATGCAACAGTACAAATTAAACACGATCTACCGCTTGCAACCATGAGCGTCGTCTACATCAATAGCTATCAGTTCTCCGCCGCTGTCCCCGCACTGACAACGTGGGACATTGGGATCACAACGAGTGATGGTAACTGGTCACTTAGAACAGAGTCCACCTGCAATTACGACGTGGACTGGGGCGACGGCCAGACGGATACAAACGTCTCAGCAACGGGAACATTTGTACAATCACACACCTACGCATCAAGCGGAAGCTACACGGTTAAAGTCACGCTAAACAGCGGTGATTTCAGGCCGCGCTTTGATTACGGGACAGACAGTTCAAACGCAGAAGTCGTATCTCTTGGCGCCACACCGCCGGGGTGGTCCTTTGGTACAGACCTTAGCCAGGCATTTTATGCTTTATTTTCGCTGTCTTCGGTGTCGGCGAACATGGATACCTCAGCAGTTACGACTTATTTTAGTACTTGGCTTTATTGCACAAACCTTGCCAGCTTTCCTTTGCTAGATACATCTGGAGGCACTTCATTTACTAGCGCTTGGCGCAACTGCACAAGTCTTACCAGTTTCCCGTTACTTGATACATCTAGCGGCACCACCTTTGCAAGCGCTTGGCGCAACTGTTCAGGTCTTACCAGTTTTCCTTTGATTGATGTATCTAGCGGAACCAGTTTTGCTGGTACTTGGCAGGATTGCACGAGCTTAACCAGCTTTCCCGCGCTTAATATGTCGAGCGCAACTGCCGTAAACTCAGCTTGGCTTAACTGTGCCGGGCTAACAAGCTTTCCACTTTTGGGGGCAAACAGCGCTACTACCTTTTCTTTTGCTTGGTTTGGCTGCTCAAACTTAGTAAACTTCCCTGCTAATTTCTTTGATAACTGGACCGCAACACCTGGGACCAACTGTTTTTATTATGCTTGGTTTGGTTGTACTTCGCTGTCTGCTACGAGCGTAGAGAATATCCTCAACAGCATCGCTACCTCTGGCAGGTCTCCATCTGGTTCCGGCAGTAGCGTCACCATCACCATCGACTACAACGCCAGTAGCGGCACGCCAAGCATCAGCTCAGCAGTAAGCACTCTCAAGTCTCGCGGCTGGATCATCGTCTTGAACGGCGTGACGCAGTAGATCAAGTAACGGTCGCTAAGCTGTACCCGTAGCCATTGCTGCCATGATCGAAGTCATAGCCGCAGTGGCCGGCGCTTCTATTTCCGTCGCGGCAATGGGCGCGATGGGGTTCAGTCGCAAGTCAGACGAAGCTCGTGATGCGGTTATTCGCCTTACGAGTGCCGTCGAGCATATTGCAACACAGCTAGACGTATTGCATACAGATATTAAGGAAGACAGAAAGGAGTTTTTCTCTCGCCTTAATACCGTCGAGCAAAGGGTCTCTAAGCTGGAAGTGCGTCCGCCATCCCTCTGACCCATGGACTTTTTGAACCATCCGGCAACGTGGATCGTCTTAGCAGCAGCGTCTGAGC
>Ga0196905_1000114_pt1 | contig 29639 bp, 54 predicted proteins | sample CB_VirMetaG_3_FD_169098 | JGI IMG/M metagenome (GOLD analysis project Ga0196905, IMG submission 169098) | Freshwater to marine saline gradient viral communities from Chesapeake Bay - CB_1508_1S Viral MetaG (v3) (version 3) | ecosystem: Environmental > Aquatic > Marine > Coastal | place: USA... | reverse complement strand
ATCTTCTTCAGTTTCGTTACCTAAGTAAGATTGTGAAATAAGTTTTTTGGTTGAAAGAGTTCTTTCTGTTAGATCAACCCCGCCGAAAGGTGAACCATAAGTGTCTCCTCTCTGTGCTAAGTTACCGTGTGGTGAACTTCCAGAAGCTGTTTGGTTAGACTGGAATTCAGCATAACCGCTATCTGGTAGAATTGGGATAATCATGTTAGCAGAAGTCATTGGGATTTCTCTAAAGAGAGGTGCCAAGACTAATTCATTTTGAATATCTCTTTCAATGTTTGTAGATACGATTTGCTCGAAGTCAGCAGAGGAAACACCAACACCTGAATGGGCGTTAACTTTTTCCATTACTGATCTACCGTATTTGTTGTCCCAACCTTTACCAGTTGCAAGACCTGCAAATTTAGCATCTAAAATATCTTGTTCGAAAGCTTTTTTCCAATCGCCTTGACCTTTTCTATCTGAAAAATGTCTTTTTGACTCTCTGATAGACATGATTTCTTCTGATTTCTCAGCTAATTGAGCTTCGAGAGACTTAACAACTTGCTCTAAATTAGAGTAGTCATCTTTCACTCTTTTCTCAACTTCATTCATAAGTTTTTCGGCGCCAGATAATCCAGCTTGAACGATAGTTTTTTGCTCTTCCTGTTTTGCTTCCTCAGCTTTAGCTTCTTGAGCAGCTTTTTCAGCAGCCTCTTCAGCAGCTTTTAGCTCAGCAGCCTTTTGCTCAGCTTGTTTCATTGCGATAGAAGCAGCAGTATCTTCTGCCACTTTTCTAGCAAATGCTTCAAGATCGAACTCAGGTTTGCTTACAGGAGCTTGTTTTTCATTTGACATAGTAGTCTCCATTACTTGGGCTGATGCCCCGTTTGGCTGCTCAATTTCAACAGCGTCTGCTGAATCTTTTGAGTTAGCCTTATAAAAAGTGTGCTTAAACTTATTGTATTCATCCATAGAATTAAATGACTTTGATAACCCAAAGGTTGCCCCTTGGTTACAAGGCACTGATACTACAGACACTTCGAACAGTTCTGCGTCCTTAATTTTATATCCGTCAGTTTCAGTCATGTATTCAGAATCCTTGCACCTGAAACCAACAGAAAATGCTCCAAGGACTCCGTCTTTAATTAGTTGTGTTACATCACCAGCAGCTTTTGAAATTTTCGCTGAAATTTCTAAACCTTTGTCTGTAACTTGAATATCTTTTGCTCTACCAATGGGTTTATCATAGTTGTGATTAAACAAAATGATTGGATTGTTTTTAAAGTTTTCTAATCCGCCTTTAGTCCAAGCTTCTGACTCTATAATATCGCCTGCTCTGTCTAATGCTGTAGTACTTGCAGAGCCTTTGATTTCTACACCTCCATCATCGGTTTCACCCAATGATTTAAAAGTGCTTGTCCAGTGATAAATTTTATTTGACATCTTCTTTCTCCACTTTTGTTACCTTTGTAGTTACTTTTTTAGGCGTAACTTTAGGTGCTGGCTTTGGAGCAGGTGCTGGTGCTACTAGAGTTTCCAAATCAATTGGGTATCTTTTCTGCATAGCAGATAAAACTCTAGTCCAACTACCAAATGCTCTTCTTAAAAGATAGTCTTTTACTGGTACATCATTACCAAGACCTTTATAGTCTGAAAGAGAAATAGTATCAACTTTACGTTTTACTAAAAACTCTGATAATGCTTTTGCCATCATATCTTTTGTCATATTAATTTTCCTCGCTTGGCGGAGTCTCAACTGGTCTTCCACCTTCTTGTGGGTTTGCTGCAGAACCTGCTATATTTGCAGGTACTCTTGGTTCATCAAACCCTTTTATAGGATCTTTGCCTAGTGCCTTTCTTGCTTCATTTGCTGAAAGTATTCCAGTATTAACAAGTGTTGCATAGTAGGCTGCTTGATCTCTTAGTTCTGGTTGTAAAGCAGGTACTCCTGTTACATCTTCTGATAGATTAAAACCAAAAAATCTTTCCAGTGCAAATTTAAGTTTTCTAACTACGGGCAATACTGTTTCTAAGTAATAAAGTCTATGGTTTGGGCGAATATTCGCATTATTTCCACCGTCAAAAAGAATAGGTGGAATACCCATAGCTTCTAGAATTACTCTTTCACTTGCCTTGATAGAATCCTGAAAATCTAATTCTTTGAAATTGATATTTGTTAAATTATCAACTTCTAAACCCCCATCAAGAATAAGAGGTCTTCTACCTCCTGTATTCGGATTATATCGAATACTCCATGCTTGTAACATTCTTTCTTTTATTTTCTCAGAAAGAGTGTTTGGTGATTTTAATACTAAACCTGGTACAGCTCCATTTTTAAAGAAGTTATCTTGAAAGTTTCTCATAGAGGTTAAAAGTTGCATAGTTCTATATGCTGGTTTTAATCTTGGTACACCTCTATAAATGGAGTTGAAACTGTTTTCTTTTATATGTATAATTTCGTTTACGCTATAATCGATACTATTGTCAAATGAGTATTTCTCTACGTAAGTTTCATCGTCTGAATAGATTGTGACTTTATCAGCAGGTAGATGGTAAAGATGTGCTCCATCGTAATAAATAAATATATTACCATCTATGAGTAGATCAATTATTAGGTTTCTTTTAAAAGTACTTACATCTTGAAAAGGATTTGGCTCCTTATTCAAAAGTAAATCTAACCTAGATCTACGCATGTTTTTTATGATGTTATTAACTCCTACTATTTGTTCACCTACTGTGAAAGGAATTTCAGAAACATCGTCAACAATCATGTTTACAGCACGATTAACTATTTCTAGTTGTTCATATGCATTTCTATAATTAGTAGGAATTTCACGAGAATCAATAGTTATTCCCTCTTCACGGGAAATAACATATTGAGCAGGATTAAGTTTTTCCTCTCGTCTTCCTAAAAACCTGTCATACCATGCCATATTTGTCTCTCTGTTTCTCGACCCAATTTCTTTGTTTCTCTGCTGTAGTCAATTTGGGTCGTTTTCCATAAATTGAGTGTAGTCGTAAATGATGAGCATGGCAGAGAGTTGCTGCAGCGTTATAGACTTTATCGTAGTTTTCATCAATAAAGACTTCACGAATCTCTAGTATGTCTTGTTCATTCTTAATAATAATATTTTTCTTTCTTAGCCAAGTTTCTAGTAGTTCGGTTAGTCCGTAATAATGATGAAAATCTAAGTTCTCAGTACTGCCGCATATATAGCAATTATTTGCTTTTCTATATTTTGATTTAGCCTTGTCTCTTACGTATTTAACTAAATCTCTTTTGAAGTTCATATTTATACTCTTAATTAGAATTATACCAAAAAGTCACATCTGATGTCAAGAACTGTTTTTTATTAGGTATTGTCAAAACGTAGTCGCTGAAGTTTCGAATGTATAAAGAGCGTATCGTAAAGCATCTGCCATGTGAGATGACATGTCATGTTTTGGCTTTTCTTTTAATAGGTTAGGGTTTGGATCCCATTGATACTGATCTAATGATATCATCACATGTTTGCATTTTTGGTCTACAATAAGTTTATTATTTTCTACTATTCCTGCAACATGACCGATACCGTCAAGTACAGATTTCTTTGCGTTAATAGTAGTAATGTCATAGTTTTGTGCAAAATCAAAACGAGTTTGCTGAGCTGCAGAGTCAATGTATATCCAATCAATATTCCATTTATCAATCATTCCTCTGATTACTGCAGCGTGTTGTTCGGTTGTTCTTTCTGCATCGAGATATTCATCAAGCAAGTAGTATTTTTCTTCATCCCAGTCATAGGCAATAACACAGAAAGCTGTTGGATCTTTATAACCAACGTCAAGTCCTGCAAAGACATCCATTTTTGAAGTATCAAATTGTGTTAAATCTGCAGTACATTCTTCATGATTAAATGCCCAGATTTGTCCTTCAAATACATTAAAGTCTGCAAGATATTCTTGTGCAAACTCATTTTGTGACATTGTTTTCTTTGCTTCTTTAATATCATCTTCTGATACACGAGGATTTTCATGATAAGTGGCTTTTATACTACACCATTCTGGAAATTCATCTGACCAACCTCTGTAATAAAACTCTGCAAAGTAATTATTTCTTCCACGAGGTGTAGAAATAAAAATTGCTTTAGAATTTTCTTTATCGAGCGTTGGCCGAAGTGCCACATTAAAAGCGTCTTTGCCATCTGTAAGTGCAGCCTCGTCGAAGATGATTAAATCGTAAGAACGACCAACAACAGAGTCTACCTGGTTGATAGAACCCATTCTAATTGTTGATTGATTTGAAAGTTCGATAACTTTATCTTTTGCATTATCTCTTGTAACTTCTAAATCAAAATGTTTAATAAGATTTCTCTGTAAGTCAAATGAGATTTGAGATAAAGAATAGTTTGGGGACATCAGTAGCACGTGTGAGTTTGGTACTAAACAAACCAATTGTCCTATGATATTTGAAATATATGTCTTGCCTTGGCGACGAGAGACCGCCGCACAGACAAAACGATACTTAGGGTTATTAATTGCATTAATGATCGCCGTTTGGGAGGAATTAGGATTTATTCCTAATAATTCTAGATACCCTTCAATGGGTAGTTTAATGAAACGATTCTCAGGATTTAAGTCCATGAGATAGTCGTGTACAATGTCTGTACGGCTTATCTCGATCAATGTAAAGTCTCTTTGTTAAATAAGTTAAAAGGGTCGTCGGAATCAAAAAGTCCGTATTCTTTAGTAAGTTGTAGCATATATAAATACGCACTACAAAGTTCTGCCATATTCTCTTCACGAGTTGTTAAAGTTATACCTGCTACTTCTCTTTGCTTAAGCCGAGTAAGAACATCTTCTGCTTGTAGGCATATGCCTTCTAGCCAAGCTAATCTTTTGTCTATAACTTTTGGTATCATCTTTTCCTTCTTTTGATTCCACGAACATATTTCTGGGATTTAGGTGGCATTTTCTTACGCTTACCTTTCCCAGCCCATAAAAATTTATCAGCCCAGTATGCTGGCGACTTTTTACCCCTTGCAATATTCTTACGATGTCTTGCTTTAAAGGATTTTCTAGCCTCTGGGCTGTAATTGTGCCCCATACCTTGGGCACCGAAGCGAATAACTTTAATTTTGCCATTCACTTTTGTAGCAACCACAGCTTTTTTAGTAGGGTGCTTTGGAGTCATCTTAGGCTTATTTAGCCTCGTTAGACCCGCTTTTTTTAGTCTTGCTTTTTCGCTTGCTGTTAGTGCCATTTAAAATAATATTCACGACTCTATTAAGTCGTCCTGCTTTCATAAATTTATGAAAGTCACTATGTAATATTTTTATCTTCCGCGTCTCGGTAAAATTCGACCTGCACCCTTCTTACTAAATGTCGCTGATTTAGGAGTTACTGTCTTGCCGAATCTAGGACCGATAGCTTTTGGAGCTGCGCCATAAAAACCACCTGGTGTGGTCATTGGAGACTTAGTATTTACGTAAGTTCCTGCTGCAGCGTTAAGGTCTCTAGTGAGTCCTCTTTTTAATACGTGTTTTCTTAGTTTAGATGTTCCATGAATACTTGGTCCAACTAAAAATCCGCCTTGTCTTGCCATTTTATTGTCCTATGCTTTCTAAAAGCTCTTGGCATTGCTGCCCATTTTTTAATCTATCTCGTATTTGTCGAGATATATGTAACCTGTGTTCTATTGCGTGTTTAAATTTGTTAGATAAGTCTAACACATGTAAGATTTCACTTACAATTTCGTATTTGTTCATATGCCTACTTTTTCTTTCGGCTTCCCCGTTTTTTAAAAGTTCTTACAAAGGTTGGTTTACCACCAACTCCTTGCGCTTTACTTCGTTTGCGGCGAACTGCCGACCTTTTCTCTGCTGCTGACATTTTCGCTGCCACACGAGCAGGGACACATTTTGGATAACCACCTCTAGCAGTTCTTGCTTTAGGTCTACCACAAGGTTGATAGCGTCCTTTCTTTTTAGGACGACTAATATCTACCCATCTTTCTTTAAACCATTTAGTTAATCCACCTTTTGGTTTAGCCATTACTCTGGCTCTGCGTGACTCATGTCTCCTTCTTTTGAAGCAAGATAATTTGCTGCAGACACTACTTCGTATTCTGATACGGCTAACTTATTTGTCCACCAAGTTGGAAGACTTGCTTCTGGGTCTGTTAAATTATCAAGTATCATTTGACAATGTGACATAATAACTTTACAACTTGTCATTGCGGAAGCTGCATCAGTATGTCCGTCTTTTTCAACTACTTGAAATTTTCCTTCTTTTGTTAAAATTGCTTTCATCTTTGTCTCCGTCGCCTTTGATTATAGCTCTGCTTAGTATCCCACCATTTATCTACTAAATGCTCTGGGAAATATTCAGGTTCTGTTTTACTAAACATTATTTGTAATTCTTTGAGATCTCTTAAATCTCGTGATACTATACAATCTATAGAAGTATAGTTATTTTTATAAGCATATGTAAGTCTTAACATTCCACTTGAAAAGTAATACTTTTCGTTATGCTCATAAATTGGTACGGGATTTGCCATACCTTTTTCTGGAATACTTTTTTCAAGTACTAAGTATCTTTCTGATACTAGATCTGGAAACTTTAATTTTTCTTGCTCTGTTTCCCAAATATCTTCTAGTTTTATTTCTGTTACTTTATAATCTTCTGGTATTTTATTTGCTTTTAAGTGCACTACTTCTTAGGTTTTCCCATTCTATATTTGCCTCCACGGGCTTTATATGTTTTTACTAACCATCCATTTGCATATGCACTCGGATATACCTTAAACTTTCTTTTTGCTTCTGCTTTTACCCTAGCATAAAGTGCTGGGTTTGTTGGCACTGGTCTTTTCTTTGCTACTCTTTTACGCGCCATTTTAGTTATTATTAATCAGTATAATATCAAATGTTGATGATATATTTGTACCTGCTGAAGCAATTGCTCTAACTTCAATATCTGTTTTTTCAGGTAAGTTAAATGGTACTTGATATATTCTTTGATGAAGTCCGCCTGGAACATCCATAACGTCTCTTGTTCTAAAAATTAAACCATTGCCTATTTCTCTTGTATATAAGTTAGCAGTTACGGCGTCATTATAAGCACCTACTCCTATATTCCAATTTGTTAAATAACCTGTTTTGCCAGCAGGTATTGTATAGAGTGCTAAATTTGTTTGTCCTTGACCATATACTGTACCTATACCAATTGTTGCAATTTTTGCCAATACTGTACCACCACCACTTGCACCTGTTGATATCAACACATCACCTTTATTAGTTTGTAATGAACCTGCTGAAGCAACAAAGGCTCTATAAACTCTTAAAAATGATTTAGTTGAAACTGCACCATCTACTGTAAGTGTTTCTTCAATTTCATTATAGTTGGCATCTAATCCTTGGACTGTAACGGTACGAGCACCTGTTCCAGATGCACCATCTTCTGCATCAGCTCCATACACATAAACTGTTGAGGCAACTGTCAAGTAAGTATAAATGCCACCTTGTTCCCATATTGTTTCTGGAGCACCACCTACATTTGGATTTCTACCAAACTTATGTATAGACGAAGCTTTATTTATTTTGCCTCTTGCAATATTAAAATAAGACTCATTTAAAAAACTATTTCTTGACACGTTTCTTTTTCTTATATCCAGAAGCATATATTGCTCTGCCTTGGGCTTCGGCCTCTTTCTTAGTCTTATAGACTTTTCCAGATTTACCCCATTTCCATCCGCCTTTTACTTTTCTTGCTGGCATTTATTTCCCCTTTTGTATAATTACTGGGCTTGGCAAAGTGGGTGGGCAAGACCACATATATGCGCATTTGTTCTGGATATTATTTCTTGTATCCACTATTTCCTTAATCTCACTAGGAGTTAGGTCATTACCCACCTCGTAAAAGATCACCTCCCAAGGTTCTTGTTCCCAATTCATTTCAAAAAGTGTTAACATTTCGTAATCATAAGGAACAATCTTTGTCGTGCCTTCTAAAAAAGAGTTGTAGAAAGAAGGATTGACATATTTGTCACGCCTGAAATGGTCTAACCAAATCATAAACGGAAAACTGTCATCAGTATCCTCGTTTTTTCTTTCCACCTTTTTTCTTTTTCTTTCCAGAATGATGCATTGGCATAATTTTCTCCTATGTCCATCGAGGAGGCTCCTCAGGACACTCAGCCCATCTTAACTTAGTCTTGAGAGGCATAAAACAATTACATATTTTGCAAAACTTCCACTTCTTGTCTAAGTTTGGACAGTTTTTACAAATTTCGTATCGTTCCTCGTGAGAGAGTTTTTTCTTCATCTAATCGATGAAGGTAGCTTCTGTCTTTTCTTGCGTTGAAGATTTGTCTTTCTCGCCATTAGTTTTTTAATTCTAGCGGAGAGCTCTTGATTCTCTTCTGCACCTTGCCCTTCGGTCACTTGACCGACTTCTGCTTTTTCAACTGCTTTTTTCAAAGCGTCTTCAATACTGTTTGACATATTAACCTTTAAATCTATTAAGTGCTATTTCAGCGTTTTCTTTTTTCTCGAAACCATGAGTTTCGCCTTTCCATACAAACTTAAACAGTTCGTTATCTTCAAAGATAACACCTTCTTCAACTTTTTTAGTTTTAGTAGCTTTTATGTCTTTAGTTTCATAATCTTTTTTCATATTTATTTTACCCATGTAATGACAATATTGTCATAATTACTGTTGCTCCTCCGACGATTATACCGCCAGCGCAAGTGATTAAAATCATTTCGATTCTCTTGATATTTTCTTCCATATCATCGAATTTATTGAACGCAGTTTTCCAACGTTCTGCACAAACGGCTTCGTGTTTTGCTAGGTCTGCGGCGACTTGCTCTGAGTTCATGATTAATTTCCTAAATACATTGAAATATACATTTCTATCATAATTATAACAAAAGGGAGGAGGAATGTCAAGTGTTATTTTCGAATGGTATAGATTTTGATGGGCTCTGTCTTACCTTTAACGATTACCTCGTCTAAATATTCATAATCGTACCCATCAACTAAACTATACTCTGAGATTATTATCCCAACATCATATTCTTTACAAAGACTCTCTAAACGAGCAGCCAAATTAACGGCGTCCCCAAGCACACTATAGTCAAAACGATTGGAGCTACCGAAGTTTCCCACCACGCAAGTTCCTGTGTTGATTCCACCTCCTGTATTAATTTGATCCAAGCCTTCTTCTCGGAGTCTTTCATTTAAGTCCTCTAATGACTGTTTCATTTCGATAACAGCATCTGTGGCATGTTTAACTTGGTCGTCATCATCAAGTGGTGCTCCCCAAAATGCCATTATACAGTCTCCCATATATTTATCAATGGTTCCACCGTGTTTTAATATTATTTGTGTTTGGTTGTCTAAAAATCTGTTTATTAATTTTGTAAGACCTTGTGGGTCTTTTTGATATTTTTCTGAAATTGGTGTGAATCCTCGAATGTCAGAAAAAAGAAAAGTGAGTCGTTTTGTCTCCCCACCCAATCTCAGCAATGTTGGGTCCTCCTGTAATTTTTTCACTAACTCTGGAGATACATACGTCCCAAATTGTTGTTTAATTCTAAGTTTCTCGAAATATGTAGTCATGAAATTACGGAAACTTTCAATACTCCAGAATAAAAACCCGATAAAAATTGTGCCAGTTACGTCTATCAAATAGGAAGATTGAAACGCATACCAGGCTCCATATAAGGAACCTGATATCGCTAATATTAAGGTAGGGAGGGATAGATAGACATTCCCTGCGACGAGGATAAGGAGTAATAATATAAGTAGTACTCCCGCAAGCTCGGCTCCGCCAGCCCAAGTAGGGGTAGAAGGAGCGCTCCCATTAATAAGATTGTGTAAAATATTCGCTTGTATTTCATGTGGATATTTTGCTCCTGCTGGTGTTGGAGTTGGATTATTTACACCTTCTGCAGTGACTCCAACAATTACAAAAGGTGCTGGTATTGGATTTTGCATAAACTCTGCTGCTGATTGGCGATAGAATTTAGTATTCCAATCTAAAAAGATGCGACCATTCGCATCTGTATTCATTAATGGATAGTTAGGTACTCTAACCCAAGAAACTCCTTCTTGTGTTGTTTTTAGCTGGTACGAAGGATCTCCGACTGCGACTCTTAAGAGTTCCAGAGCGAAACTCGGGTACAGTTTTGATTGCACGTTTAGTACTAGAGGAATACGTCGAGTAACCCCGTCGATTTCCGGCGTAGCGGTTACTAGACCGAGTCCCTTTGCGGTTGACGCCAGAATAGACTCTGTACGTAAAATTCCTGGGTATTGATATAGCCATGGTAGTGGGTCTTCTCCTAATTGAGCTGTTCCTACGTGTAAAGAAAGCTCCTGTGATTGGCTTGAAGCTGCAGAGGCAAGAACAGTTGGTACTTGCATCATGGAACTTGCTAGAGCATAATCATTTCTTGAGTCTCGAATATCGGAATCAGGCATAAGAACTGTTATACCTGCTACATTTGTTCTATCTATAAGATCGGCGTAGAATGTCCGTGGAAGCGGATAACCGCCGTATGCTTTTACAATTTCTTCATCTACATCTACAATAAGAATATTATCATTTTGTACGGCGGGTGTAGACATGATAAGATAATCATATCCTTTAAGTTCAGCGACTTTGAATGGATAAGGATTCCAAAGAAAAAGTCCTAAACATGCTGCTGCTATTGCTAATCTTACCATGATATTTTAAAGTTTATGCCCATACTTTCGTGATTAAGTACTACTCCCCATTGAACTATATTTGCTGCAATAAGTCCGTATTTTCGATTGTCTCTACTATCATTAAATTTATACAATATATATGATCCTAGTATTTTTTGTGCAAGTATTCTGTCTGGGTGAGGAGAGTCTGGAAATAGTGGGTTGCTTTCTATATATCTTCCACTTTTAAGAGCGTCTTTTGATTGCTCGTAGTCTATCCAACTTCCTATATTATAAGCATAAAATAAGTTTCGCTCTGTTTTTGTCCAATCACTCAGACTGGCGAATAATGATGTTGGAACCACCACCATTAATAATAATATTGTAATCTTTACCATCTTGTGAAAGCGTAAGGTTATACCCATTCTGAGTGTCTAATGTAACTTTTAAAAAGTCACTTACCTGTCGACTCAAGTTTATAGTCTGAGCATCCACAATCGTTATTATTTGTGTATCTTTGTCTTGCCCTATTTCTGTTCCTACAATATTGACAGTTCCATCACTGTCTAATGCTTTATCTTCTTCGAGTTCATCTAGTGCCTCGATAATGTTGAGTAAATCCTCTAAAAAATTAACATCTAATAAATCTATGTCTAATTCTGTAAATTCGAAATCTTCTTCTAATAAGTTTTCATTTAGTAAGTCTACATCTAAGTCGTTGAAGTCTAAGAAGTCTGCTCGTTGAGTTCTTTCTTCTTCAATCAACTCTTCTTCCTTTGGAGGACTGACAATTAGCATATTGTCAATCGCATCCAAAGTTAAGTCTAGTATTACACTGTTAGTGGGAGCTTTCTCCCACATGCTTGCTACTGTACTTTCAAAGGGTCTGTTTAAGACCGTAGTGCCTGCTGCCGTTGCTACCGTGATTTCACCACTAGATATGCCATTGAGATCAGGAAGCAGAATAACCAAACTACGCCCCAACTCATCAACAGTAACAGTGAAATCAGTCCCACGAATACCGATTTGAGCAGTCGGAGTGGATATAGAAATATTCTCCTTATTAATCGCACCTATCTTTCCCGTGATAAATCTTGCAGTTCCTGAAGCGAATTGTAAACCAATTTTTGACTTTGATGGATTTGGGTCAAAGACCACTTCATCAAGTATAAGCTTACTATGCTCAGTGAGACGGACAACAGAATCGTCACTAAAAGTAATACCGAGGCGAGTATTAGCAGTTCGAACGTCATCATAACTCTCTACTCCTATATTAGTAGAAACGGGCAATTTCTCACCCGTTCTATTTATTTCGGCATGATTGCCATTTAACTCTGTAACACTTCCTATGCCATTAGCATGAAGTGACAGTGCCAGAATCATTTTGATAAATACAAATATTCGCATTTGCTCCACTTGTTCCGCTTGTAGTACTGTTTATGTTTAAATAGTCTTGTGCTAGAGTTGACTGTTGATCAATTGTAAAGTTTACATAATCTCCAGTGTGATCTAAGTAGAACTCATGTCCTGCGTAGTTATCTCCATCATAATTGAGTGTATTATAATCACCAGTGATATCAATATTGAAAATTGCATTATCAAGATCAATCGCACTTACAATCGTATTATAATCTCCGCTTATAATTGCATCATAATCTACACCAGTTGCTGAAGCAGATGTAGCAATTGTAACAGTCATGTCATTTCCACTTCCAGTTACGTCTACATCTATATTTAGGTTATCACCACCATAAGATCCAGTTGCGTCAACATCAATATCAAAAATATTGTTATCACCATCAAAACTGAAGTTACCTGCAACTGTATCTGCTACGATGTCACCGATAAAATCGTTTCCACCGCCAATTTGATCTATATCAATTGTTTGGCTATTTCCAATCAATCTAAAAGCACTAATTGGATCTTGCCCTGCAGCTGCTTCGTTTCCTTTTACTTGGTTTCCACTTCCTACTTGATCAATTTCTATTTGTGCGTTTGTTCCAGACTGTGTAATATAAATTTCATTGTCTGCTGCATAAGCACCTATAGTAAAAATTACTAAAGCTATTAAACTAAGATTTATCCCCACTAATTTCATTTTGCTCGTCTCCCAAGCTGGCTATTTTCCAATAGCCTCTCTTATTCCCTTCTAGAATAGTTTGATACACCCCTGTTTCAATTGCTTTCTGAAGTGCGATAGTAACGCTTTCGTTCTTTGTCACTCCATTTTCAACTTCCACCAGTTCGGTTCCCATTTCAATAAATCTAAATATATCTTGATTTACTGCTACGGATAAAATTGTTTTTGTAATAAGTACTTCCATGAGTACTTCTCCAGTCGATACACTGACTGTTCTTAAAGATACTGTAACTGTATCTTCTCGATATTGTTTTGTTGCTCCAATACCTAAATATCTTGCCCCTGTTCCTCCAGACTTGAGATTGGTATCATATCCTATAACACCTCCTTCAATAATAAGTCCAGCAAACAATAATGGAAGCATATCTGCTGCTTCTCTTAATGATTCTCTTGTTGACCGAATAAGTTGTCTCTCTTTTGTAAGATGATCTAACCCAACTCTTTCTACAACTCGAAAAAACTTTCCTTTACCTGCATGCTTTAATGCTCTGACGAGTAAGGCATCAGGTGACATGGTGACTGCAGTGCTGAACAACGCGAACTGTGAATTACTTTTACGTTGTCCTGTGAGGTCACTGAAGCTATATACAGCAACAGTTGGGACATCACTAGACTCACGAGTAAGATTCCAAAGACCTTCATGAGTGATCTGTCTAATCTCAGCTGCTTCCATTTTTGTAAAGTAGCCTGTATTGTTCCCCATAAAGTTGACAACATCATAACCCCCAAAGCATCCGCTAAGGCATAAAGTCGCCAAAGGAACCGATAGGAATTGTGATTTCTGTAATATTGCCATCTGAATCTGTTATCTTGAGAGTAATGGTAACTCCATCGGAAGTATACTCTATAGTATTTCCTTCGATGACAACTGTGCCATACGCTTCAAGTCCTTGCCCATCACTTCCAAATAGTTGATCTACAAGATCTCTAGAAAGTTGTGAATAGACTCTGCTTTCAAAATTTTTGAGAAAGCGTGCAAGAGTTGAATTTTCTGCCTCTCTTTTTGCTTCATCAATCGCTGTTTGTAAATCGTCTTTTAGTTTTTGCTGGCGTGTAGATTCTTGGTTTTCTATAGTGAGATAATGGGCCGAAGTGCCCATACCATTGAAGGAAGGACTTTTGAATTTATGTACCATCTCATCAGCATTAATCGTCAAGCTTAGTAAGATTAGGAGACTTTTTTTCATTTTCTTTCATCTGCAATATAGTATCTACTTTTTGTTGCAGCCTAATCAGGTCGTTATCTAACATACGAACTTGATCAATTAATTTAATAAGTGCAAAGTGCATTTCTTCAACTGCGGGTTCTACCACGTCATTTAGGTTTGTCCACATATAGTAAACAAAATACCCGAGTCCAACCATTGCTATGATTGGAAATCCAAAGTCTTGTATTAATTGTGCTATATTATCCACGGCTTTCCCAATCTTGAATTGCTCGTCGAATAGAGTCTTCCGCTAGCACAGAACAGTGTAGTTTAATTGTTGGCAGGTTTAATGCTTTTGCAATATCCTTGTCTTTAATTTCTTTTGCTTCTTCTATAGTTCTACCTTTTAACATTTCTACAAAAAGACTGCTAGAAGCAATAGCACTACCACAACCGTATGTTTTAAATTTTACATCAGTTATGAGGTCATTTTCAATTTTAAGTTGTAGTTTCATTACATCACCACAAGCGGGTGCACCAACCATTCCAGTCGCTACATTTGGATCTTTAGGATCAAATCTTCCTACTGAAAATTGTTGAGGACTGTTTAAAACTCCTTCAAATCTTTCTACTACTTCTTTGCTATATGCCATTATTAATTTTTTGGTAATTCTTTTAATGCTTTAAAAGCTTCGGCTAACCCCATCACTTCTGTTACATTTACTGCTTTTTCTGATAGGGGAACTTCCACTTTTTCTGTGACTTCTTCAACAACCTCTACTGGTTGAATTTCGGCTTCCTCAGTAGTATTGGTACATAAGAATAATAATCCTATTAATACTAATAATTCCATATCAATCTCTTCTCACATCAAGAGTACCAGACTCTATAAAATTTTCTGCTCTAGCTATTCTGTTTAAATCTGGTACAAGTCCTAGAGCAGCACTTACAGTTGTGTCTAAACGTATCATGTCATTATTTATAGTTTTGACACGAGTTGTAAGAGAGGTGCAAAACATTTTTAAAGTTCCAATTGAACCTGCTACACCTTCCATCTTTTGCTTCATTACTAGAAAGATGAAGTAACCCATAACAAGGGCTCCAGCTATAGGAGCTCCAACTTCTGCTATAAGATTAAATACTTCTTCCACTATTTATCTTTAAGAAGCTTTTTCATAAGCTCCCCATAATTGCCTTGTCCAAACGGCATTTCTTGATTGTTGACTTGTATATTTGTTTGGTTTTTAATATTTGCTGCTTTAGCTTTTTCTAGTTCTGTTTGTGCTTTAATTTCGTCCATTCTTATTTTATGTGCCATTTGGACAAGATCTGCTAAATCTTTATTTGTATAAACTTGTGATTCTTCTGCTTCTTCTAGTTTATGTTCGATTAAATTATCAAGTACCTCTGCTAGTTTAAATCGGTTTCTGTATCCAGTATCCAGATAAACTTGGTCAACATATGCTTTGACTTCTCTTTTAGCAAGATATTCTGAAGCTTTTGCTTCATCAATTCGTAACCTTGCACAGACTGCTGGAACATTACCAAGCTCTAGATAAGCATTAGCGATTTCAAGTCCCTCTGGACTGATTCGTGTAGATATTTGATTTTTCGCCATAGTGGAATTATAACAAAATGGGAGCTAAAAGTCAAGATATATTTTTGGTGGGGGTAGGGAAAAGAGGAGAAAAAGAAAGAGGGGACCGAAGCCCCCTCTTAAGAAAGGAGTTAGAATACGTATTTGAATCCTAACTGTATACGATATAAACTTCTATAATAGTTTGTGCTTTCGTTATAAACTCTGTTGATATTCATACCGTAAGCTGGTCTATATTCGTATGTAAAATTACCATCGCCTAAGTTGACAGGAATTGCTTCAGCTAATGCTCTTGCTGTGGAAGAAGCCTTGGTCTGTCTTCCCCATTCATTGTCAATTAAGTTAAGTAAGTTTTCAACATCAAATGTTAATACAAATTTATCATTATCTGTTAATCCGAAACCTGGGAACTCTTGAGTAAGTTTGAAATCAAGTCTATAGTTCCAATCAGTTTCAAAACCGTTAATTGGTGCAAATCCACCTGCATACTGATCTAAACCAGTTGCTTCAATGTAAGAATTAAAGTCATCTGCAAACCAGCTTGGTATAATGACATCACCGTTTGGTACATAGAATGCAGCAGTTTCGTCTCTAACTGATTCTGTGTCTAATCCCCAAAGGGCGCCATCTTTATATTGTCCAAGTGTATAAGAGAAAGGCTCACCACTAATTGCTGCTCCGATAAAGGAGAAAGTAGTTGGTGCTTCTTCGCCGAATACAAAAGTTTTGTAATTTGCTACAAAATTAAATGTATGCTCTCTTTCATATACTGATCTGTGTAATACATCTTCATTGAAGTCTGCATATTTAGTTGTATACTTATAGTTAGAAATATTTCTTGAAGAAGTTAAATTTCCAACAGTGTTAATATTTTGCCATGTGTAGTTAGCATAGATATCCCAGTTTTCCCAAGCTTTTGACATTGCAATACTAAACAATTGTGAGTTACCTTTGTCAGTATTTGTAAGTAGCATGTCGTAACCCATGTTATCAATGAATTTCTCCATTGCTTTGCCACAAAGACTGTAGTCAGCATAAATTGCTCTACCGTCTGGGCCTGTACCGATTGGTAAGTTGGTTACTTCAATACCACAGTTTGCAATTCCACCAAATGCTGGGTTGCCTAATCTAAGTTGTTTGAAATGTAAGTCTTTGACTGTATCTGTTACTAAGTAGTCTGCACTAAAGAAATAGCCATCGCCCATTTCCCAATCCATTCCAACAGAAACTTTAAGTTCTTTTGGTAGTTCAAAGTTTGGATCCATGACATCTGCATATCCTGGTCTAAACCCTGGTTGACCTACTTGATAGATATAAGGATCAAATACAGAAGTATCGAAACCGTCAAAATCTAAAGCTGCGCTCAATGGTACGTTTGCATTTTGAATACCAATACCATCATTACTGAAAGTACCTCCCATCCATACATTTGGTCTTCCACCTGTAAAGTAGCCTGCGCCACCTCTAAAGGTAATGCCGTTCATCATTCCAAAATCACCAAAGTCATAAGTAAAACCAAATCTTGGTAATACTAGATCTTTTCCATCAAGACTTGTATCATTTCTAATTCCATGATATTGTTCAATTAATGGATTGTATTTTGGAGCTTGATCCATTGAGTAGTCTTCCATTCTTACACCAAATTGTAATGTAAGTCTGTCAGTAGCATCCCAAGTATCTTGAATATAGAAACTTGTTCTTTCGATTGCGAAAGCTGCTGAACCATCAGCGGGGTCGCCAGTTGGAGCATTTCTATAATCTATTTTATATGGAGTTTTATTTGCAAAATCTTCTATAGAAGCAAACAAAAGTTCTGCATCTGAGTATGCAACAAATCCATTAAATACATCAACTTCATTCATATGCACACCAGCTACTAATTCATGATTACCTGCTAGATAAGACATTTCAAATGAAAATTCTGTAGTATCAGTAGTAAGAGTATTAAAGTGTCTAAATACGTCTGGACCAATTAATACTTGAGGGCCTCTATTGCCTTCTCCTAATTCAATTACGGCTCTCATGAAATCTGCACCACCAACACTATCTTGTGCTGTGTCTACAGTTCTTGCACCATATCTTAAAGTAGTAGAAAGATTATCTGTCCAGTCACTAAATAACTGCATGCTATTTGCTTCTAGTTCAGTTGTTTTAATATAATTACCACTTGTAAGTGCTAAAGTTGTTTGTGAACCTCCATACTCTCTTACATCATTATTATCAGATGTTTGGTGAGTGTATGTAAGTCTGTGATCGTCATTTACGTTCCAGTCTATTTTTACAAGTAAATCTTCATCAAGTAATGAGTTGTTCATGCCTGATGCAGATCCTGCGTCGTAGTTATAAACAGAATTCGCGATATTTATAATCTCGTTTGCATCTGCTAAAGATACTCCGTCTACTTCTCTGAGAGCTCCTGATCCTGCAGCTCCCCATAGTCCTGGTTCCATTTTTTCAAATTTATCCTGATTTACAAAAAAGAATAATTTGTCTTTAATGATGGGTCCACCGAATGTGAAACCAAATGTTTCTTCGTCAAATTCGCCAATAGTGACTTTTTGATCTTCGATTTGATCTCCGACCCAGCTATCACCCATCTGGTAGCCATAAATACTACCTGCAAATTCATTAGTTCCTGACTTAGTTACAACATTAATATTACCTGCTGTTGATCCTGAATCACGAACATCAAAGCCAACGACACTTACTGTTATCTGTTCAACAGAATCTAAAGAAATTGGTGAACGAACTCCTGGATATCCTCCAAATTCGAGTCCAAAATCGTCAGACTGTCCGATACCGTCAACACTAAAAGTGCTGTATCTTGCATTTTGCCCTGCGATAGAAATACTTTCTGTATCATCACCATTGAAGCTAATGCTATAAACATTAACAAATGGTTGGGTTGCAACAGCATCCTTAATATCACGTTTTACAGATGCGATATTACCGATCTGATCTGAAGTAAGTGTGCTTTTAGGTCCAGTTGTTAAACCAGTACCTGCTAATTTTTGTCCTACTACAACTACTTCTTCTGCTGCCTCTGTGCGAACAACAAGAGTAAGTCTCTCAGTTTCGCCGAGTTCTAGAAAAAGATTGTCAGTATGAACACTCCCTGTACCGCTAGTGACATGAATGGTGTATGGGCCTCCAACACGTAAATTTCGTGCTAGAAATACACCTTCATCATTAGTGGTTTGAGAGGAAACTGAGCCAGAAGGCTCGTGGGTTATGGAGACAGACGCTCCTGAAACTTCTGACCCATTTGGCGTAAGAACTACACCTCTGATGGAAGAAGTTGTTTCTTGGGCAAACGTTGGTAGCGTAAATAACGCTAGTGCAAAGCTCCCAAGGAATAGCTTTCTAAAAACCATTGTTTTTCTCCTTAATGCTTTTTGTTGATTAACAAAGATTGTTGAAACTGTAAGAAAGATTTTCCTACAGATGTGTGTATTATACCAAAATTGACCATGAATGTCAAGAAATATTTTCGAATGCATCGTTACGATGCGTTCACGGCGTCTTTTTTGACTTTTCAAAAAATTTAAAAGTTGTACGTGAAGAGGAGTCCAGCGCGGTCATGACAACGTTGTCAATTAACCGCCCCCCCTATGCTACGCTCTTGCTTTTCTAAACAGCTTTAACTTTTGATTGGCTTGCCTTCGCATCTCACTAGCGATAGCCCAACGCATACGCGCCGCGTTGCTCTCAACAAGGCGCACCTTCCCTACTTTAACTATTACTGTCATTCTCTTTCTTTAACCAAAATAAACTACCATCTATGCCAATAGATACATTCTTTCTCATATCTGCCCAAAGCAGAACACACTTCATAAGATTATTTTTTCTTAAATGCTTTTTAATTTCTTTTTCACTGCCACTAACAACAGGAAAGAAATCGCGCATTAATATAAATCTCATAGACCTAACCCCACTAGCAACGCTGCTAATATCGTTGAGAACATTGACACAGCTACTAAGATACCATGAACAAAAGGTGGAAGATTATCTGTCCATCTTGCAATGGTTGCCACAGCTAAGGCAGCCATCATTATAATGCTGCCACTTAAAAGAAAGACTGCATCTATCATGATGCACTCCTTAAACCTCTAAGGGCTAACGCTGTAGCTTTAGCCATGCCAAATTCTACAGACATTTTAGGTTGATTAAACTTAACACCTTTTAAATCTTTAAAAGGCAACTGATCGGCAAGATGTCTTGCTCGATTGATTTTTTGTTGTAAGATTTTATTTTTCATAATAACTCCTATATATACTACTAATTATATAGACATTTTTAGAAATGTCAATACCCCAAATGAAAAAAGATGCACTTTTTTAAAGGGCATCTCTTAACTCCATATTAGCCAATTTCATGGCGGCAAGATCAATTAACTCATCGCGACTAGCACCTCTAGCAACGATAGGAGAGATAATCTCTCTTAATTTTTGATTAGACATTTTGTCACACTCTGTGACTTTAGCGTCGATTATATTTTCAAATGCAAAATTCATAATTAACTCCTTAGATTTTGTTTGTTATTTTGTTCTTTCATACTACCTATTATACATATATATTTTAATTTGTCAAGCGTTTTTTTAAAAAAAGATGCACTTTTTTACTGTATATTTATACAGGGGCGCGCCGAAGGGGGAGCGCCCGGTGCGACTCATTAATACATGAATAAGACCAGGCGCGCCGCCGATGACAACGATGTCATACACCACCAGGACGCGGATTTTTGTCACACAATTGTCACAAATTGTCACACAATTGTCACATAAAAAGCTTGACTTTTTACGCGTTTTTTGAGATAATTCTATTATGGAAATGCGAAATCGAACAGGAAAAAAAGGTGGTATGAATTTCATACTAATGCTTGACAATATCATCAATTCCTGTATAATTCGTATTATGTTCAACTTTTCAAATATAGGAGAAAAAAATGGAAAAGAAAATGGAAAAAACAAAAGCTCAACTTGCCAAAGAAATTGGCAAAATCAAAGGGCTTTCAACAAGCGAAATGACTTCGCTAGAGAGAACGAGCAAAGACATGCTCATGAAAATTCAGGCATGGATTTCGTAGCTCTTGGTGGTTGGGTTGGGGCAATCTTTTTAATGGTTGCCCCATTTTTTGACTTGGTTATATGGTGTATTCTTGCAATAATTGGATTATCTCTCTTGACAATTCAAGCAATAAAAAATCGTGTAAATAATTTGATATTCTTGAATATATCGTCTATAATCATACTATTAATCAGACTTTTTAAGGAAACAATATGAAAAAGAAAATATTTATCTTCGACCTTGACGATACTGTCATTGACTCTAGCCATAGAGCAACTTTCACATTTGGCAAAGGTAATCAGATCATTCTTGATCTTGACGCTTGGAAAAAAGATTCTACTAGAGAAAACATTTTCAAGGATTCGCTTTTACCACTTGCTCATTTTATGAGATTGGCTATAAAAAACAATCATCATGTTTGGGTATGCACAGCTAGAAATATGCAACAGGCAGATCATGAATTTTTGGCTCATCATGGCTTAACACCTAATGTTGTACTTTCAAGACAACTTGATGATGATAGAGAAGATCATATCTTAAAAAGAAAAATGGTTTCTAAACTTCTCAATCTAAAACCTTTCAAAAATTGTGAGGTGTTTTTCTTTGACGACAAAGAAAAAAACAGAGATAGCTTAGAAGATCTTTGCACTGAGGTATTTAACGCTCAAGAATGTAATGAGCTCAAGGTGGTTGGCTCATCTACAGGGGTGTTAATCTAATGGCATACTCTATCTATATAATGAGGGTATCAGGTTGCCCACAAGCAAGAGGATTGCGAAAAATTGGCGTAGCTAAAAATGTTGAAAATAGAAGGCAAGGCATAGAAAACTCTTTGAGAAAAGAATTTGGTAAAGATGTTCTTGTTTATGTAGAACATAGCTTGACATTGCCGAGCAAGGGAAAAGGTGGTTTTAAGGCTTATAACTTAGAGCATCAGATACAAACTTACCTTTTCCCTAAACGCGTAAATTGGATTAACATGCCTAGAACATCAGCAGGAAAGAGCGAATGGTTTAGAATATCTACACCACTAGCAAAGAAATATCTTGCTTGTGCTTCTAGGTGGGTTAAAACTCATTTTGTAGGATTGCCTACAGAATGGGAAAGAAAAACAAATGGTCAATTAATTAAAAAGGGGGTTTACTAATGAAAATTAATTTATCAAGACTTTTAGGCTCTGACAAAGATGCGGCGTTGGATAGAGCATGGCGACACCTTGAGCAAGGCTTGAGGGCGTCGCGTGATGCTATCAACACAGGGCAGGTATTGAGCCGCCGAGAAATCGCCGCGATGCAAGGCGATGAGCTAAGACAGGGCGAGCTATGGGAATCTGCAAAAGATAATCCACAGCCCGCACTTGACAAAGGCTACGGAAGATGATAGGAGCCAGCCCCGCGAAAGCGGGGCGGGGCGGGCTTGCAAAGGGCGCGCCCGGTGCGAAACGGGTTGCACCGGCAATTTTGATGCCAATAGCCAGGCGCGCAGCGCCGAAGTGCGAAAATGAAGTGCAAAAATGAAGTACAAATGTGATAGCCCGCGCGCGCTTGCCAAGTGCTTAGTCTACCGCGACAAATGTCCCTTTTTAACTTAGAGTTCTTCCCGCCCTCTCCACCCGTATAGTATAGCACGAATTTTCTCCCTTGTCAATAGGGTAGGCACAAAAAAACCCCGCTACTGCGGGGTCATTAACAAGCCTTTCGCTATTGGGCAAGGATTACTTTGATTGTTTCCTTGTTTGCTCTCTCTAAGCTAGCAAGGGCAAACTTTGGCAATCTCATTTTTTGCTCCACTTGGCGAACAAGCTCGGCTTTGGTGATTTCTACTTTCTGTGTCATGGTTTCCTCCTCTTGAATAACAACTATTATACAGACGCCAATCCGCCATGTCAATAGGAAATTTTCAAAAAGACAGATATTTTTTCTAGGGCAATCGTGAGGCAAAAAAGCTAGACAAAATAAAAAGGTAAACTTGCCACGCCTTGCCACGCCTTGCCAAAAACCCATTAACCATGCGGGATTGCGCGATAGTAAGCACTTACTTGCATGCCTCGCCCATGCTGCGCCGACGCAAGTGCAAAAACGAAGTGCTAAAGTGATACATAAGTGCAAAAACTAAGTGTAAAAACGAAGTGCTAGTCTTAAGCGCGCTTGCGCGGGGTTATAACAAGCTTCTTGTAATTATAACAAGTTTTTTTAAGTTTGTCAATGATTTGCGGTGATTTTTTACGAAAATTTTGCCACATCGTTGGCGTGGTTTCGCGTCCCGCCCCCGCGAGTTCGGCGATGTTTTTTTATGAGTGCACCACATTTTTTATTGACAACGCCAATCAATTCTTGTATAATATTCTCATGTTAGAAAAAATTATAACATCATTTATAGCACTTTGCATAGCTTTAGGAATATACGCTAGTATATTTAATGCAGTAGATCCTCACGGAGACTGGGGCATGACTCTTGCCTTCGCAGGCATAGTAACTATAGTTTATTGCTGGTTGAATAATTGGGAAATTTAATGCAGAGAAAATTATTTCTTGACAACACCAACAAAAATTGTTATAATATGTATATGAAAAACAGAATGAACATATCAACTTACTTAGCGAAAGTGGCACAAAGATCACGGACTAAGTATGATGTTCACTCACATTCATGGTGGCAAGACAACAAATTCTGGATACTGCATCCGTTTTGGGCAATTGTCATCATACTTATACTAGGTTATGGTCTATGAGTAGATTCAGGCGAGTAAAATTACAACACATTAGGCAAGTCAATGAGGAGTGCCGTGCTAAAGAAAAGCAAGTGGCATACGAGAAGTGGCAAGCAACCCAAATTCAAATTTGGAAAGGTATGAATGCCCTCGCTTTGATGAAAGAAGCAGAAATAAAAAAATTTGCTGCAGTTCTTGACAATACAGATGAAAGTTAGTATAATATTCTTATTATGATTAAATGGTTAAAACACAAATTTTTAGGAGAACAAATGGCGACAGCTAATTACACAGAAGCTATGACTGAAAAAATGGTAGCAACATACACAGCAAACCCAACTAGAGATACAGTTGAGGCTCTAGCCAAAGAATTGGGTAAAAACACAAGAAGTGTTATCGCTAAACTCTCAAGAGAGGGCGTATATCAAACTCAACCAAGAACAACAAAAGCAGGTGAGCCGATTGTTCGCAAAGCGGAACTACTTGCTCAGATTGAGTCAAAATTAGGTACGGAATTTCCTTCCCTAGTGAAAGCCAGCAAGGCTGACCTCCAAAGATTGATTGACACAATCGTAGACTAATTGTCAAGGAGTGGTGAGCCTAACTCACCCCCTTTGTCAAGGTGAATTAGTAGTAAAAAAATTAAAATTCTTCTTGACAAATGGTGAAAATCTCTGTATAATATACTTATATTTAAGAGAAAAAGAGAAGATAACAAACCAATTTAATGGTAGACCTTCTCAGTAGGGTTGCATAAGTTTTTGGAAGTGCATTAAAGGAAAATTCCACATACAACGCCCACCTCAAGAAAAATAATTCAAAATTTTTCTTGACAAATGGTTTCACTCTTGATATAATATTCCTATATTTGAGAAGAAAAACACAAGTTCTCGAATGGCTTTTCGGAAAATGGGTTAATCCCTCTGTGAGCTGGACTTGTTGCCCTCCACTTAGGGCTACTATGCATGGTAATAGAAGTGGCGTAGTGTGCAATTCCGATAAAAGTGCACCCTAATGGCTAACAGGTGAATACGCCCCTCATAATCGGGCAATAGAGGTTAATATTGCGATCCCGTGATGTTCAGTAATCGTTATATGACTGTTCCCCCTTCTTATCAGGTGGTAATGGGATAAGTGCCTCGTGAGTAGGCATGAGAATACGCTCACCCAGTACCTACGCTGGTCGATAGTAGGTCAGACTGCCTGCACTGAGTACGCAGGACAGATGCTCGGCATTTATGCAGCGTTTTCCAGAGAAACTGTAGACTAGTGGGAAAACAGCACTATTTTTAATAGAGTTTGCCCTAGTGGGTAATAGGAAAAAATAAATGTATCAGCTTAGGCGGTAAAATAATCCTTCCACGAATGCAAGCTCTCTTAAGGATAGCAATATTCTTACGCTGTGAGTAAGGTTGAGGAGTAAATGCCTACCTCACACAGTGTTAACAAAAACATTGGCACTAACAGTTTCGGCTGTGTATACCTAGCCCGCCTTGTCTTAACGCAAGTTGCAGGACGAAGTAAGTGCCAACCACATGACGGCAGTATCAAGTGAGAATTTGACATTATAAACACTTGACCTAAGTATGAAAATTACAGGAACGAGCCAATGTCCAAGTGGTAAAAAACACGCTACTGGCAATGCCAATCTGTACCTGAGAAGATCTATGGATTGGCTCTCACAAGGTGGAAACGCTGATGATGAGTAGCTATCTTCTCTAAGTAGCAACCCGCAACGAAAGTGCCTATACGAGCAACGGGTGGAAGGAGTAGTTCAGTGGACGAGTGGAGACTGCGAAAGTTTACGAGTAGAGTAGCCACCATCAAGGAGATGTGAGTCTAGCGAAAAAACACCCTTATGATGGCACAATTTATGGAAGTAGTGGTATTGCAAACCACAAAACCGAACACTGCACTGCAGTATAAATGAGTGAAATAATGTAGCATTTGCAATATACGACTCTGACAGTAAAAAAGCAATGGGCATATTTTTTAGACATTGGTTTGCATAGCCTAACTAAAACCAATCAAAATCAAAAAAGATCGTTTGAACCCTATGTTGTAGGAGTTGTGAGCCGACGGGCAAGACCAACAACACCGCTTCATAGGGTTTTTTGTTATCCACAATCCCATCACATCAAATTTTTGATGCCAAATCAAAAAAATTTCTTGACAATATTCCCCAACTCCTGTATAATATATCTATTATGAAAAAAGGAAAAACGCAAAATTTAGTAGCAAAGTTCGCTAGATTATTCCAGCGAAGCACAGTTATGCGTGATAAATCAAAATACAGTAGAAAATCAAAGCACAAAAACGAGGAGGTGCAGTAGTGAATTTAGATATTATGCAAATGGATAGTAAAGACTTATTGACTCACCAATACGACATTGGAGAGTTCGGTGCGTCTGTAAGAAAAGAACTTCGCAGGAGAGAAGCTATGGGCTTCTGGAAAGGCGAGTTCAAAATCAATGACAAAAAAGCAAAGAAAGAAACTGAGTCCACAGTAGGGCAAGTAAGGATTGTCAAATGATTACAGGTGCAGAAATCAAAAACGGCAAAGTAGATTTAGAATATGAACACCCCTTCATTACATTTAGTGTAAATGAGATACGAGGCGAGCTTGATTATTGCCCAAGTTTTGATAAAGACCTTCACAGTGATGATTTCATAGGGGATCATAATGTAATAGTATCAAACCTATGGATTGAAGATGCAATCTTAGAGGTGGCAGATACATTCAGCTACGAGTATCACTCATGGATGGACATGCGAGATCAAATTATAGAGCTGATCGAGGACAAAGCCCAATCAGAGTATAAAACTGAAGTGGGTATGATAACAGGAGTTTTGGCAAACGATAACACAAGAGGAGGTGCAAATGCCAGCTAAGTATAGAGAAAGTGAAAGAACAAATTTTAGAAAGAGAGGCGGTGCAAACATAGTAGTAAAGAAGTATAAACATTACTACTTAAAGTGTGCAACCAAAGAAGCACTCTTTGAAGAAATCAACAGATATGGTGTTAAACCGAAAGTAAAACAAAAGTGTGTAAACGAGCTTATTAGACGAGGAGTAAAAATACAGTGGGTAGCGACTCAGGACTCCTAATCATTGGCTGGCTAGTGCTAATATCATATGTGGCACTATTAGTAGGAAAACTATAATGGCAAAAATTTTACAATTTCCATCAAGAGAAATTTTGCAAAGAGAAGAACAAATCGAGATGTTAAACCGACATCTCGATCTTTGCGAAGAAGATATCAAGACTGCAATGCAACAGCTTGATGATTTAAACACAGCACTCGTAGAGTTAAATGCAGAATATAGTGCTATTCTATCGAAGCTACAGAGATTAGTATTAGGTGAATAGTAGTATATTTTTTATTTATTAGGAGAATTTATGTACAAACCAATATGGAAAAGAAACCCAAATCTTGAGTATAAATTGGGAACAAAATGTAATAATTCACATATTGTTGAAATTAAACACCCCACAGATCCAAGTGCATACACTAAGCATTGGTGTGGAATAACAATTTGGAAAAACCCAAAGTGGATGGATGTAGTATTAGCAAGTGGTAAAACTATTACAAGTAAGGAGTTAGAAATTGATGCCGTGCAATGAATGTGGGGATAGAATACCCGAAGCCCGTTTTAATTTGGGTTATATCACATGTTTAGAGTGTGGTGAAGCAGTAGCAAAACGACTTGCTGAAAAAAGAAAACAACAGGTAGGTATCACCTATAACAAAGGTGCATATCAATATATAACAGAATACGATTTAAAAACATTAGGTAGGTAAAATATGATAAACGATTACGCAAAATTTGTAGACACAACTACTTCAGATGCTAGTAGAAATACAAGTATACTTTCTAACAGAGTGCTAAATTTGCGAGGCACTCATGGACAGGTAAACGGAGATGTTTATGAGTCTGTGCAAGTAGCAAGACTAATGACTGCCGTTATTGGAATGATGGCAGAAAGTGGTGAATTTGCAGAAGTAGTAAAGAAAAAGATATTCCAAGCTGACACTCCTTTCACTGAAGCAGAGATATTTCATATGAAAAGAGAGTTAGGTGATGTTCTTTGGTATTGGTGTCAAGGCTGTATGGCTCTTGGCTTCACTCCTGAAGAAGTAATGCAAGAAAACATTAAAAAACTAGAACAAAGATATCCGAATGGGTTTGAAGTTGTTCGCAGTGAAATAAGAAAAGAGGGGGATATATAATGGCAAATCATGTATATTTTAATCTACAAGTAGAAGGCATTACTGATGAGCAGTTTGAAAGTGTTATTTCCACCCAACCAAGAAAAATGAAAAGCTGGGATGACAGTGAGTATGAGTTTCAAGAGTTCAAAGAACTAGAGGAACAACCTTTTATGTCGCATTGTGAAAGAGAATATGACGAGGACGGCTATCTAAAAGACAGTTGGAATTGGTATGTTAACAATGTTGGGGCTAAATGGTGTAGTGTTGATGACTTTGGTGGCTGTATGTTAACAGGTTATAGTGCTTGGTCTCCGCCTACAGAGATGGCGTGGAACTTAGTATATCATCTAAGTAAAACTTTTGACACACCCGTCACTGCAAAGATGACTTATGAAGATGAGTTTAGAAACTTCATAGGTGTAGATGAGTGGGAAACTGAAAAAGATGCTGATGATGGCAACTGGGATGTATACCATGATGAAAACTATCTTGATGGTGATGTAATGATGGATGAATACAGAGAGTACTTTGGTGAAGCTATTGATGAAGCTGACTTTGAATGGTTTGACGAATTTACCTTAGAGAATGGTAATGTAGTAATTCCACAAGATGTAGCCGATGATGCAGTGCATAACTTCTTTGAAACAGGAGAGTTCAGATTAATATGATTACAAGCTCACAGTTAGGATTACCTCTTTATAGAGTATTAGAAGGAATGAAAGTAGCAAAACAAGAGGGAAATACATTTACATACCCAGACGGAAACCAAGTGTATATTCTAGCTGTTGACGAGTATGATTATATTATTTGCGAGGTAAAGCATGGGACAGTATAACGAGTTAGTAGAAAAACAAAGAAAACTTTTAGAAGCCGAAAAATGGGCTAAGAAAGTAAAGTATATACTTGGTGATCCAAATGGATTTAAAATAGAGTATAATGATGGTTCATATACTCTGGAAACACCAAGTGGTGAAATGATTAAAACAGAACCGACACTCACACCTGACGAGTGTGTAACAAGAATGAACGAGGAGAAAGCAGATGCAGATAGGGCAAGGTATTAAAATAAATGTGTTGTATGATCACGAACAAAACATAGCAAATGGTTTCGGTGAGAAACAGAGTATTCAAATACTAATGAAGGATTGGCATTTAAGTGCTGATGAAATCATTAGAATTATAGAAGATGATAGAAAAGAACAAGAACTTTTAGAAGCTGAAGGGGAAATTATATGAGTGTAAACTATACAGAAGAACAAGTAAACTATATGAAAGAGCAATACTTAGAAAATCCTAGTAGAGAAACAGTTGAAAACCTAAGTAAAGAAATGGGTAAAAGTGTAAAATCTATAATAGGAAAACTAAGTAGGGAAGGTGTCTACAAGAAAACAGTCTATAAAACAAAGACTGGCGAAGACCCGATTACTAAAAAAGAAATAGTAGAAAACATAGCTTCAATATTAGACATTAGTGTAAATTCTATACTTGGTTTAGAGAAATCTCCTAAATCAGATCTAAAACAACTCATGGATACTTTATATGAGTTTGAAGCAAATGGTCAAGATAATTTAGAGGGCTATCAAATAGTTTTCAAGGAGGAGATTCGATGAGGCTAAGAGATAGAAGGTGGGCAAAGATATTACCAGCTAATCCAAAACTAAGAAAAATTATTGAAGAACATGGGCAGTATTTTGAAGTGGTCTCTAGTCCAGAGCCAAATGCACAACTTCAAAATCAGTTAGCCGTCACATTGAAAGACGACAACATTACTTTTACTACAGCAGTAGTTAACTTACGAATGGTGCAATTCGATTAACCAAAAGGGGTATTCGTCTAGTGGTTAGGACACAAGGTTTTCATCCTTGCAACAGGAGTTCGATTCTCCTATACCCTGCCATACTGGTCTATTAGTGAAGTGGTTATCACGCTAGCTTGTCACGCTGGAATCAGGAGTTCAATTCTCCTATAGACCGCCAATTAAGCCACCTTAGCTCAGTCGGCTAGAGCAGTTGATTTGTAATCATCAGGTCGTCAGTTCGAATCTGACAGGTGGCTCCACTCTTTTAAACTCGTAGCGGGTGTATAGCAAGCCTGCGGCGGGTGTTATAC